>Ga0315322_10001604_pt1 | contig 17572 bp, 20 predicted proteins | sample M110021515metaG_FD_203461 | JGI IMG/M metagenome (GOLD analysis project Ga0315322, IMG submission 203461) | Ammonia-oxidizing marine archaeal communities from Monterey Bay, California, United States - M1 100m 21515 | ecosystem: Environmental > Aquatic > Marine > Intertidal zone | place: USA...
GCCATCACAGATAGCATTGTAAAGCCCAACTCTGGTAACTACACAATTTTCTGACTCACCATCAAGATTAATCACGTTCGCATTAAAAGAGACCACTTCAGATCCTGCAACCATCTCTCTTTGCAGTTCATACCAAAGACCTTCTAGTTCTCTAATAGTAGGAAGCTCTGTAGCACTCGACATTTTTGAAGACAGATTGTTTAAAAATGTTTCTCTTTCTCTGCCATATTGAGCAGAAGTTAAGGAATCAGCAAATATAGCACTTGCTTCTCCTGCAGAACTTTGCAAATGACCGAAAAGCTCAACCAATGACCCTAGCTCTTTCTTGTATGCAGCCTCTTTAACTACCAAGATTGCGTCATTTTTCTTATATTCAGTTTCAAGCTGATCAGCAATTTTTTCTTGTCTAGCTAGCTCTCTTTTTTCAGCAGCTAATTTGATTGCTTGTTTATTTTTGTCAGCGAGAAAATCCGCCTCTCTTTTAGCATTGACACCCTGCTCAGTTGTTCTACCTTGTTCAACCAACTGCAATAAACCCTGAATAGTAGTAGGCTCACCCTCAGCTGCTTCTTGAGCATAAGTTTAGATTGATGCAATTAATGCAAAGGATAAAATATATTTATTTAAAATTTTCATGATGCATCTCCTCTGTAAACTATCGGCAGCATCATGATGTCCATTGGTGCTAGTTTATTAGCCATGCGAATTCCATCTCTGACTGTTACCCTGTAACCACCTCCAAGTTCTTCCCATGAGCCTGTTTCAGTATCATAATATCCTGTTTTTCTTTCATCCTTTGATTGAAAAAACATACCTAGCCTTCCAACTCTAAGAATGTTTACAACCACCTCTTGTCCATCAAGGACAATTGTCTCGTCGTAAGCATCAAGCTTTCTACCGTACTCAGCTTCTATATTGTAAGCCTCTAAAATTTGTCGTACTTGCTCAGATGCTGTGACTTTAGGATTTGAAAGAGAGGCTCTCACAAGATCTAATCTTTGTTTTCTTTCTTCTAAATGAAATGGGGTATCAAGATTTACATACTTTTCTAGACCTTCGAGCATTCTTTGAGCCAATGGTGGGACCTGTCTTTGCATGACAACAACCTGGATAAGTTGTTCATCATACTGATCCATAAGGTCAAGCTGAGCTTGAATTTGAATTCTTTTTTGAGCGTTGTAAAGCTTTAAGCCCTCAACTTGTTTTGATACAACTTTAAATTCATTTACTAACTTATCAGTAGCTGATTCAGTTGCATCGATTTTTGCTTGAGATTGAGCAGAGAGCTCGGTGTTATCCCTTCCAACTTCTAATACTAGTTCCATTTCTGTAGCCGCTACAAACGTAGTCAGCATAGTAAGAACTACTAAGCTTTTCTTTAACATTTTTTTCTCCCTAGGAAAAATGGTTCACTAGTCTAACAGCGTAGTGAAATTATTCAAACTTTTTCAATGGTGTGATTGTACCTAATTTTGCACAAAATCGCCTCACAATGTAACAAATATAATTTGGCCAAGAAATAACTACAATTTCTATATATTTAGAACTTTTTTACTCTTAAGAAAAAATTTTTGGTATCAGCTTGGGTGTATTCTCTTTATAGTTATTGTAATCATCAAGATGCCCCCATTTCTTATGGCCCCGATATTCCAACATTCTTACTCCACTTACATAAACAAGCAGTAAGTATGAAAAGATTGGAGAGAAAACTGCTAAATAGTTCATACCCTCAAATGTGGATATTCCCATTACAGTAATCCCTGTCCATAAGGTGATTTCACCAAAATAATTTGGATGCCTAGATCTAGCCCACAGCCCCTCATTTATGAATGCATCTTTATTCTCTGGAATTGATCTAAATGCAGTTTTTTGATTATCAGCTATTACTTCAACTACAAAGCCTAAGATGAACAAAGCAAGTCCTAATATAAATATACTATTTATAACTACTCCCATTGGGTTGGAAATTGCAACCAAAGCCGCCGATGAGCATATAAAAACCCACATGCCCTGCAATGTCCATGTCATAAAGAATTGAGAAAATGAAGTTTTAATAGAATCAAATCTTCCATCTTTTTTATCTTTATGAATTCTCATAAACAGGAAGGAGCCAAGCCTTACGGCCCACACAATAATTGCTGCACCTATAATTAGACTACCAAGATCAAGACTTTGAGCGCTATTAGTCGAATACAAAGCAAACAAAATAGCTGATATATAGGTAAGGCTGCCGGTTAAATCATAAAATTTTTCTGTCTTAAATAAAAAAGCTGGGATATATGCAATCCACTGAATAACAAAGATCATAACCAAGAGGTGACCAACCAAATTGACTCCTGATAGCTCAATGCTGTTAAAAGAAATTGCATCAGCATAGAGCTTAGTAAAAATAAAAACTCCAGCAGCAATGGTTAAGTTAGTTAAGTGCTTCATCATCCCTCCCATCCACACGTGCGTTCGGTATTTTGAACATCTAGCCAATCTTTAAGTGGTTGATAGTAATTTAGCATTGATTTTCCGCTTAACTCTCTGGTCCCAGTAAGCGCTTCTAAAGCAGTCTGCCACTCTCTGCTCTGACCTAACGCAAGCATGGCTCTTAGTTTTTCTCCAGCAAGCTCGTTATCATATATTGAACATTCATGAAGAGGTCCCTCGAATCCCATTTGATTACATAGAGATTCATGAAATTGATATTGAAGGATTTTTGCAAGGTAATATCTAGTGTAAGGGGTATTACCAGGAATATGATATTTCGCTCCCGGATCAAACGCATCAGCATCTCGAACTCTTGGTGATGCAATGCCTTGATAAAATTCTCTTAATTCCCACCAGGAATTATTTAATTCCTCTGGGCTAGTTTCGCCTGTAAAAACTTTTGCTCTCCATTTATCTAGCATCAATGTCCAAGGCACAGAAACCACTCCATCAAGCGCTTGCTGCATCAATAGGGAGATTGGATCTGCATTTGCTTGCTTGGCCTGCTCCTCAGTTACCATATCAATCTTTTTGAGATAGTCCGGTGTAATTGACAGAGTTAATAGATCGCCCACTGCCTCATGAAAACCATCATTTGCTCCACTCTGAAAAATATCAGGTAGATGACTGTAGGCTTGGTAATAAAAAATATGGCCTAACTCATGATGGATTACAGAAAAGTCTTCAGCATTTCTCTCAATGCACATTTTAATTCGTAAATCATTGATGTCAGAATTTAAATCCCATGCAGATGCGTGACAAACAACATTTCGATCAGAAGGTTTTATAAATAGTGACCTCTCCCAAAACGTATCAGACAATGGCTCAAATCCAAGAGAGATAAAAAAGTTTTCAGCTATTTTTACCATTTCTATTTCATCAATATTTTTTTCAATTAGTATGCTGGTTAGATCTATCTTCGAGTTAGATGAGCTAATTTCAGGCGTGTAGACTAGATCATAAATATTTGACCAAGATTGTCCCCACATATTTCCAAGAACATGTGCAGGCAAGCTTCCGGTTTTAGCAACAATTTCTGCACCATAATGATTGGATAGCTCATCACGAACATGACAATGCAGAGCATCATAAAGAGGCTTGAGTTCGTCCCAAACTCTGTCTGTTTCGTCCAAAAACTCATCTGCTGGCATATCATATTGACTAAACCACAAATCAGTTAAACCGTTGTAACCCAAATCATTTGCGCCTTGATTTCCAATTTCAACCATTCTTAGATACATATCTTTCATTGGCTTGCCAATATTTCTCCAACCCTCCCAAGCCTTCAAAAGCTCAGCTGGATCTCTGGAAGTATCAATAATGGTTTCAAACGCTTCTAAGTCATAGCAATCATCATCTTCAAAACAATGCTGCCCGGTTCCATACATTGCGTCCAATTCAGCACTGATTACAGAAATTTCACCAGCCAACTCCTCATTTAAAGGCGACGGCATAACAAATGAGCTCTTAATCAAGCTAAGTTTTCTTCGGTTTTCTTCTGAAACCTCTACTCCATCAAAGGAAGAGGCCTGACGTGCTCGCTCTAATGCAAGTAATTGGTATCTCTTGCCATAATCTGCAACTACTTTCTGCGAATCATAAGTGATAAAATTAGCTCCTATCCAATAGGCCGAGCTTACAATTGGTCCAAGGGTTTTATCTTCAAGCTCAACTCTTTGTAGAAATGCTTCTGCATCGGATTCAGTTAGGGCATTTGGTTGCTCACTTGAACACGAGGAAAGAACTAGGATAGAGAGAAAAATAGTAGATAATAAAAATTTATACATTAGAGAGACACCTTTTGAATACAATAAGAGAGTAAATCACACTATGAAAATATCAACAAGCCAATTTAGAAACGGTCTAAAAATTATTATCAATGATCAGCCTTGCTCGATTCTTGAGCACGAATTTCATAAACCTGGCAAAGGGCAAGCGGTGATGAGGGTAAAATTTAGAAATTTAATCACCGATAAAGTGGTAGATAAAACATATAAATCAGGTGAGTCTGTAGAAGAGGCAGATGTAATGAGGGTTGAGATGAGCTATCTTTATTCAGATGGAGAACAATGGCATTTTATGAATTCTACTACCTATGAACAGATTGGTATTAATGGGAATGTTGTAGGCGATGCAAAGAAATGGATTATCGGTCAGGAAAATTGTGAGGTTGTTATTTGGAATGATGAACCAATTTCGGTTGAAGCGCCTCCATTTGTTGAGTTGGATATTGCAAAATCAGATCCTGGGATCAAGGGAGATACTGTATCTGGCGCAACAAAACCTGCCGAGCTTGAAACTGGCGTCACCATCCAGGTTCCCTTGTTTGTTGAAGAGGGAGAAAAAATAAAAGTGGACACAAGATCTGGCGAGTATTCGGGGCGCGTTTAGACTTTGTATAATCAAATTTTATCTTTGCTAAATAATTTTATTGATAATGATCTGTCTTTTGACCCCGATCAAAAGAAACTATTATTAAATAAACACAAGCTAGTCCTTGCAAATTCCCTACATAAGGGTCACTGGACTTCAAATCTGTGTTTGATAGCATCCAATCTTGCAAAGAAAAATCCTCATGACATAGCTTCAGCTCTTATATCAAGGCTAGAAAGTCAACCTGAAATTGCAAAGGTGGAATTAGCAGGCCCCGGTTTCGTAAATATATTTTTAACCCGAGAAGCATTTTTAAACCAATTAGATGATGCTCACAAAAATCCAAATTCTTTTGTTGATTCTTCCCATGCATCCAAAGAAAAAATACAGATAGAGTTTGTATCAGCTAATCCAACTGGTCCATTGCACGTGGGTCACGGACGCGGCGCTGCCTATGGAGATGCTATTGGGCGAATCTTACAGCGATTAGGCCATGAAGTATCTAGAGAATATTATGTGAATGATGCTGGTAGGCAAATTGATATTTTGGCATGCAGTATCTTTTTAAGAAAATTTAAATGCTTTGATGAGGATATTTTTCCAAACTCTGCATACAAAGGATCATATATTTTAGAAATGGCTAAAGGCGTAGAGATAAATAAACCATTGGCCGAATCAGATAAAAAAAAATTAATAGACAATCTTCCAGATGATGACGAAGAAAAAATAGATGAGTTAATTGAACGTATAAAAAGTAATTATTTAAATAGTTGGTTGGTAATAAGGGACTTTGGTCTGAGCTATGTAATTAAATCTATCGAAGAGGATTTAACTCAATTTAAAGTGATTTTTGATAATTGGTTTTTTGAATCTTCACTTGGAGAACTCACAGATAAAAAATCAGAAATTTCTCAAGCGCTCAATCAAGTTAAAAAAGAGCACACCTATGAAAAGAATGGTGCGGTTTGGCTAGAGTCTACCAAATTTGGAGATGATAAAGATCGAGTCATTATCCGAGAAGATGGAAGGGGCACCTATCTATCAGCTGATTTGGCTTATCACAGAAACAAATTAGATAGAGGATTTGACACCATTATAAATGTTTGGGGCTCAGATCATCATGGTTATATTAAGAGAATTGAAGCAACCATTGAGGCCATGGGTTTCAGCAAAAAACAAATGCAGGTTCAACTTGTTCAATTTGCTAATCTCTTTGAAAATGGTTCCAAGGTTAAAATGTCTACTCGAAGTGGGAATTTTTATACACTAAAACAGTTAATTGATGATATTGGGCCTGATGCATCAAGATTCTACTATTTATCTAAACAAGCAGATCAACACTTAGATTTTGATATTGGAATCGCTAGATCCAATTCTAAAGATAATCTTTATTATTACGTCCAATATGCGCATGCAAGAATTTGTTCCGTGGAGAAAAAATATCTTGAGCGAGGCATGACTTTGCCAAGTAAATTTAATGATACTGATTTCGATAGTTGCGATGAGCTGCTTCAAATGACCTTAAATGCTCAATTTGTTATTAAAAGTTCAGGAGAGAATCTTCAGCCACATCTTATTGTTTACTATCTAAGAGACATCTCGCAAAGCTTTCATCAATTTTATAACAGCGTAAATATTCTTAATGCAAAAGAATCGGAACAGAATAATATTATGAGAGCTTTAATCATTGTGAAATCTGTAATAGCTTCCTCTTTGGAATTGTTGGGCATTGAACCTTTAGATAGCATGTAATTAATGTGAAAGATTTTGCTAAAAAACATCCCATAAATAAGCTAAAAGCAAAAAGAATTAAAACTTCTTTACGCGCAAAAAGAGAGCTCAATCAACCGCTAAAGATAAAACACTTATTTATTATTGCTGCAATGAGCGCCCTGCTTCTGTTTGCATCGAACATAATACTTCAGACTGATGTGGTGAATATTAGAGGCAATGTCAGCAATCCAATAGTAGAATTTTTATATCCTATAGAGTTAGCAAAAGATACTGTGCTTATTGAGCTTGAAGGCATACTTGTAGAAGAAGACTGTGAGTACCTGATCCAAATTGAATCCTATGGAAAAAGAGTATATGCACAGGAACAACTTAGCTCCCTGCTATCTTTAGGCTTAGAATCCTATGTTGAGAAAACATTTAGCTCTAAGCAACCTGACAAACTATTATTCAGAGTTATGTCAGGTCCGTATTTAAATAAATCTGAAGTAAATAATGCAAGAGAAATCCTCATGAAAAATGGCAGGCAGCCTCTTATCTACAAGAAATGCACCAAGGTATAACAGATAGACTCTTAGAAATTTCTAGTAAGATTCAAGCGGCTTGCCATCAAGCTCATCGATCTAAAGAGGAGATAAGACTGGTTGCTGTATCCAAGTTACAGTCAATTGATGTTATCAATGAGGCCTACGCGCTTGGGATAAATAATTTTGGGGAAAATTATGCACAAGAATTAGCTGAAAAATCTTCAGCATGCCCGAAGGATATTGTTTGGCATTTTATAGGCCCCATCCAATCCAATAAAGTGAACTTAATTGCGAAACATGCTAATTGGGTGCACTCAATAGATAGAGAGAAAGTTGCTAGGAAGCTAAACGATGCATTAGAGACTGAAGGCAAAAAAATTCATGCACTGGTGCAGGTTAATATTGATAGAGAAGAGTCTAAGTCAGGAATTCTTCCAGAAGAAGCGGTTGATTTTACTAACGAACTGATTAGTCTTTATCCAAACTTAATACTCGAGGGCTTAATGTTTATGCCTAAGATTAATGCCTCGAAAAACGCTAAAATGGATACCATGAACAAAATAATGGACCTACAAAAATCGCTATTATCCGAGCTCCCTAGTTGCGCTCAATTGTCTCTGGGAACATCGAGCGACTTTGAGGAATCTATTTTGACAGGCTCAACAATTCTAAGAATTGGCGAAAGTTTGTTAGGCAAAAGATCATGAAAATTTGTTTTCTAGGATGTGGCAATATTTCTCAAGCAATTATTGATGGGCTATTAAAAAGCGGCATTTCACCTTCTGACATTGCTTGTATTGAAAGAAATGAGCAAAGAGTTGAATCGCTAAGAGCCCAGAATTTACAAATAATTGAATTAGAAAACTTAGCTTCAATAGATTTTGATATAGTTGTGCTGGCGGTAAAACCTAAAGATGCTTTGAGCGCCGAACAAAGTATTTTTAAGATGGCGCCCAAAGCAGTCATATTAAGTGTGGTTGCAGGAATTAGTATAGAAAAGTATTCACAGCCCAGTGCCATAATTCGTGCAATGCCAAATACGGCATGTGCTTTTGGAAAAGGTGTAACAGCTATCTATGCCGAGGATCAAAACTCAGTTGCATTCAAGGCTGCAAACGACTTATTTAATGAAGTTGGCCATGTTTTATCACTTCAAAGTGAAGATGAAATGCATAGATTTACCAGCATCATTGGAAGTGGCCAAGCTTTTCTTTTTCAAGTGCTTAATACATATCTCCAGGAGTTAGAAAAAATAGCATCTACTGATCAAGTGGCTGCAAAATCGATGTTTCAAGACTTTGTTAGCAGTTTAGGTGACTCATTTTCTCAAGAACAGAATTTTGAAAGCTTAATAAATAAGATAAAATCTCCGGGAGGAACAACCCAGGCTGGCTTGAAATCTCTTGAGATGAATAATCTTGATAAGATTTTACAAGATGCCTTTCAAGCTGCTGAAGATAGATCCATTGAGATTAGTAATGAGCAATAACAAACGATACTTTAGGCAATATGATTAGCGTAATAGCAGTAATTTTAGGTTTTGTAAGCTATGCATTTGTCATCCTTTCGGTGTTTCGGCTTTTTCGAGTTAACTATTTCAATCCAATAGTTAAAATATTTGCGACCTATCTAGAGCCAATCTCAAAAAGCCTTTTCTTCTTCTTGCCACCCCTGTTTGCAGCAATTGGTGTTGCCCTGGTAGTGAAGTTTGTTTCTTTTTATCTTGCCTATTCCTCTGGCTATGAAACCCTGACCCTGTTTTATATTTCTGTAATAGATGTGTTGAATTCTGGGTTTAGAATATTGTTTTATAGTGTCATTGGTTCAGTGGTTCTAAGTTGGGTCGCTCCTGGAAATAACCATCCCTTGTTACAAATTATTGAAGAAATTTCTGCAGGCATCTTGAGTCCTATTAGAAAATTTCTGCCGCCCATGGGTGGCTTAGATTTTACCCCCATCATTGGCTTGCTTGTGCTAAATCTTATCAACTCCTCGTTGGTAAAAATAATCAGCTCTATGGTATGAAGACAGTATCTAAAAAAATATCTTTTGGAGACTTAACCCTTGAATCTGGGCAGGCCCTATCAGACTTTGAATTGATGACTGAAACCTACGGGGAGCTTAACTCAGATAAGACCAATGCGGTCTTAGTCTGCCATGCCTTTTCTGGTAATCACCATGCTGCTGGCATAAGCGATGGAGAAACAAAATCTGGTTGGTGGGATGAAATAATCGGAGACGGTAAAACAATTGACACTACAAAATTTTTTGTCGTGTCCCTGAATAATATCGGTGGCTGTCATGGCTCTTCTGGACCAACTACTATTGCAACTGAATCAGGCCAACCTTATGGTGCAAATTTTCCTGAAGTGTCAGTGAGTGATTGGGTTGAAACTCAAAAATTACTAGCTGATCATTTTGGAATTAATTGCTGGGAGATGGTAGCTGGAGGGAGTTTGGGGGGAATGCAGGCACTTCAGTGGGCAATTTCATATCCCGAGAGAATTAAAAAGGCTGCAATTATTGCTGCTTCATCAAAAATTAGTACGCAAAATATTGCCTTAAATGAAGTGGCCAGAGAAATAATCAAAAAAGATGAACATTTCCATAATGGTGATTATTTGGCCAAGGGTGAATTGCCTAAAAAAGGATTGAAAGCTGCAAGGATGCTTGGTCATATAACTTATTTGTCTGAATCTAATATGAGCAAACGGTTTGGAAGAAAGTTGCAAGATCCAGAAAATAAAATGGACGCAGACGTGAACTATGAAGTAGAAAATTATCTGCAGTATAAAGGCGAGCAATTTTCTAAAACCTTTGATGCGAACAGCTATATCCTTATGACCAAAGCCATGGATAGCTTTGATCCAGCAAAAGATTTTGATGATGATTTGGTGAAATGTCTTCAAAGCATTCAAGCTAAATTACTCATTGCATCTTTTGATTCAGATTGGTTATTTCCAAAAGAGTATGGATTAGACATACAAATGTCTGCTATCAAGGCAGGCATCGATAGTTCCTACATAGAACTTGATGGCGATTATGGTCATGATAGCTTTCTCTTTTATTCAGATCAGTATGCTGCAGCACTGAAAAACTTCTTAAATTCTAATGAATAGCAAACTTCAATCAATCGTTCTTGATTGGATACCCAGCAAATCCAAGGTTATAGATTTTGGCTGTGGGGATGGCAATCTTCTTAGAATATTAACCGAGCAAAAATCTGTTATCGGTTATGGAGTGGAGAATGATCCAGAAAAAATTAACGCTTGTATTATCAATGGCGTATCTGTGATTCAACAAGACATTGATGCTGGCATTCAAAATTATAAAGGCATGGGTTTTGATGTTGCTGTTATGGCTAGCTCCATTCAGTGCTTAAGAAAGCCCAGAGATGCGATGAAAAATATTTTAAATGTTGCAAATGAGTGTGTGATTACATTGCCTAATTTTGGAAACTGGGAGCTCAGATTGGGTATGTTGAATGGCAAAATGCCTTCCTCCGCTCAACTTCCGGCCAAATGGTATGAAACAAAGAATCTTCATCTTTGTACAATTGCAGATTTTGAAGAGTTATGTAGAGATGAGTCTTTTGTTATTAAAAAGAAGGTCTGCTTAAATCGCCGAGGCAGCTCTTCTTGGCTAGCTAATACTTTCCCCAACCTATTTGCTGCTCAAGCAGTCTATCTCATTGGCTGATAAAGAAACCATTGTTGTTGCAACTAATAATCCAGGCAAATTAGAAGAGTTTGCCCTGTTGCTACCGAACTTTAACATTATCTCACAAAGCTCTTTGGGTATAACGCCTGAAGAGGAAGTAGGCGAGACATTCTTTGAAAATAGCCTACAAAAAGCTCGAGTAGCAAATACAACTTCTGGCATGGTGTCACTCGGAGATGATTCAGGCTTAATAGTGCCTGCCTTAAATAATTTACCAGGATTGCGGTCAGCTAGATATGCGCATGAGAGTGCAACGGATGAAGAAAATAGGCAGCATCTTAAGAAAGAACTTGAAAAGTTAGGGTTAAATCAAGCGAAGGCATACTTTGTATGCGTGCTTGTTCTAGTACAAGTTCCCGGGGACCCATTCCCACTAATTGCAACTGGACTTTTGGAAGGCTCGGTAAAAATAACAATGCAAGGAGACCATGGGTTTGGATATGATCCTATGTTCTATCCAAAAGACAGCAATATGTCCTTGGGAGAAATGGGTTCAGACAAAAAATCTTTGCTGAGCCACAGAGGGAAAGCCATTCAAATTTTAACAAGAAAGATTGAAGGTTTTGCTTCTGAATAAAATACCTCTCAGCCTTTATGTACATCTGCCCTGGTGTGAAACACAATGTCCCTATTGTGATTTTTCTATAACCACTGATCCTGTAAATGGTAATGATGCAAAATTGGCAGAAGCAATCATTGAAGACATCAACCAATCCAAAGATCTAATAGCTGGCAGAAAATTTAAAACCATTTATTTTGGCGGAGGTACCCCGTCTCTTGCCTCTACTGAATCAATCAAAAATATACTAGATTCAATCAAAGATAAATTTTCATCTAAAGAAGCTGAAATAACTTTGGAAATGAACCCTAGCGATGTATCTGAAGATAGAATTGATGAATTATTAATAGCAGGCATCAATCGAATATCGTTGGGCATCCAAAGTTATAACAACCAAGAGTTGCAAGCATTAGGGCGAAATCATGATAGAGAATCTGCAATTAAAGCCACTCAAGTGATGCAGGGGATTAATTCAACCATTGATTTAATCTACGGCATTGAAAAACAAACGCTCAAATCATTTACTGCAAACTTAGAAAGAATTATTCAATCAAATATAAATCATTTGTCTTTGTATCAATTAAGCATTGAGCCAAATACTATTTTTTATAAAAAAGAGCTTAAGCTCCCGGGTGAAGAAGAGATTGAAAAAATTGAACTCATTGCAAAAGACCTTCTAAAAAAAAATGGTTATAAACAATATGAAGTTTCTTCTTGGTCAAAGCCAGGTTATGAAAGCCAACACAATATGAATTATTGGCAGTTTGGTGATTTTTTAGGAGTGGGACCAGGTTCACATAGCAAAATCTCAAGTCAGGAAGGAATTATAAGATTCAGAAAAATTAAACCTCTGGAGGGATACATAAAAAACCAAAGATCAACTGATTTAAAAAATATTGCAGACAATGATCTCGATATGGATCTTGCAATGAATTTACTAAGGATTAAAAACGGTCTTCAACAACAAGATGTAACAACTGCCCTACCTGCAAGTTTCTTAAAAAAATATCAAAGGGGCGTTGATGAAGGTTTACTCTTAAAGAATAGAATTGGGGCAACTCAAAAAGGATATCGATTCCTGAATGAAACTATTCAATTATTTTTTTAGAACTTTTAATAAAAAAGTATGTATCGATCTGCCCTCATTGATGGCTCGCTGTTGGAAGCGAGTAATGGGCATACCATCATTGGAAATTTGTTTAAAGGAAAAATGTTCTTTGGTTTTTTCTATCTCTTCTTCAATAGATTCAGCATAATTTTCCCAATCCGTTGAGATATAAACCGTCCCATCTTTTCTCAAAACTTTAGCTAAAACTTTTAAGAACTCATGTTTAATTAGCCTGCGTTTATGATGCCTAGCTTTAGGCCATGGATCGGGGCAAATGATATAGACTTCATCACACGTGTCTTTTGGCAAATTTAAAATAAGCTCGCGTACATCATCGTCATAGATTTTTATATTGTTCAGAGAGTTCTGCGCAATGCTATTTAAGAGACTGCCTATGCCTGAAAGGTATACCTCTGAAGCAACTATTAATGCATTAGGGTTTTTGGCTGCTAGGAAAGATGTATTTTCTCCATTTCCAAAACCTATTTCTAAAATAATTTTATTATAGCTCTTAGCTAAATCTGAGAGCTCCTTTGGTCCTCCAAGATGATGATTTTCTAGTGATTCTAATGCGCTTCTTTGAGATGCAGTGATGCGTCCAAGTCTTTTTACAAAACTCGTTAGGTAGGGTTTATCTTGATTAATAAGAGAGTGCCTTGCTTAGGCTGCATTAGACATGGCTGCTTTGAGTTTTTTCAATGCTCCATTTTCAATCTGTCTAATTCTTTCTGCAGAAACATTGTACTCATCGGCTAAGTCATGAAGAGTTTCTTTTTCATCTGCAAGATATCTTCTTGCAATAATGTCTTTGCTACGATCATCTAAGCTAGACAAGGCCATGGAAAGCTCTTGTGAATTATGATCAGAGACTTCTTGGGCTTCAACAAGAATTTCGGGACTGGATGATTTGTCTTCAAGGTATTGGGAAGGAGACAGGATATCGCCTTCATCGTCGCTGCCAACCGGCGCATCAAACGCCGAGTCATGCGAGGTCAATCGATTTTCCATATGCAAGACATCTTTAACTTCAACATTCAGATCTTCTGCAATCTTTTTAGCTTCTTCTTGTGTTAACCAATCCAATGTTTTTTTCTTGCTTCTAAGATTAAAGAAGAGTTTTCTTTGCGCTTTTGTTGTTGCAATTTTTACCATTCTCCAATTTTTGAGAATGTACTCATGAATTTCAGCTTTGATCCAGTGCACTGCAAAAGAGACAACCTTCACTCCTCTATTTGGGTCAAATCGATCAACGGCTTTCATCAGCCCAACATTGCCTTCCTGAATAATATCAGCGAGAGGTAGGCCGTAACCTTGATAAGATCGTGCAATATGCACAACAAATCTTAAGTGCGAAAGCACAAGTTGGCGAGCAGCTTCAAGATCGTTGTTCTCATAAAGCTTTTGCGCTAGTTCCTGTTCCTGTTCCGCAGTCAGAATAGGAATAGCATGCACGCAAGACAAGTAGGACTCTATATCCTTGCCTGGAGTTGAAAGCGTAATTGTTTGTAAGTCTGTACTCATATATATGTTTTGCTAATAACCAATTATAACCCATAGTTATTAGAAACAGGTAATTATAGCAAATTTTTACTAAAACCACCTATTAGAGACAAAATTGTCCTTTTTTCATTCAAATTACTTATTGCAATGAACATAGGATTTAATATGCTGTCTTTTTTCCCATATTCAAGGGGTTTTTGATTATCTATTTGAAAAATTCCTCCGCCTCTAGATTGAAGAACAGCATCTGCAGCTGCTATGTCCCACTCAGAAGTCGGGCCAAATCGTGGGTAAATATCAGCTGTTTTATCGGCCAAGGCACAAATTTTAAGAGAACTACCTTTAGATATAATCTTTAATCTTTTTCCTTTTTTATCTAAAAAGTTTAAAAAGGCAGTATCTATAACTGTTCTGTGACTTTTGCTAGTGACTATTCGTAGAATTGATCGTTTTTTATTATCAACCTTGTTCTTACTAATTGTTTGATCTGCTACCCCAGACCAGACTTGATCAAAAGCTGGTGCCCCCACCACTCCAAGCACAGGCTTGCCATTTTGAATAAGGGCTATGTTAATTGTGAACTCGTCTGATTTATTTACAAACTCTTTAGTTCCATCAATGGGATCGATGATCCAAAACTCTTTTGCTGGCTTATAATTTTTTTGCTTAAAACTTTCTTCTGAAACGATAGGGATATCAGGAAAGTGCTTTTTCAGAAACTTTACTATTACTTTATGAGCATGCATATCTGCAGCAGTCACTGGTGATCCATCTTTCTTCTCTTGCGCGCTAGACGTTGGATTCCGATAAATTTTAAGAATGTCTGGAAATAAACTACGCGTTAATTCCTCTAATTGAGAGATAATAGGTTCTAAATTTTTAGATAACATTTCATTAATGATAAAGCTTCATTCTACCACTGCAATTCTTTCAGATCTTGACGGAGTGATCTTAAATCTTGAATACGATATAAAGTTTTGGGAATCATGGTTGCCTGAACATGTAGCCAGCCAATCAAACCAGAGTCTAGAAGAAACCAAAGCAAAGATACAGGCAGAAATTGATACTCAAAGAGGAACTCTAAATTTTTATGATCTAAATTATTGGGATGATTTGCTGAATATTGACTGCATGCAAATCATTAAAGATCAGGAAGAGAAGTGCTCTTACTTAGAAGGTTCATATGAGGCTTTACAAAGATTGTCAGCTTTAAAAAACCCTAAGCATATTCTTACCAATGGAGACCCCAGGGCACAGGAATACAAAGCAGAGACTCAAGGCTTTCTAGAATTTTTTGATTCAATTTTTTATAGCATGCACGCGGGCTACCCCAAAGAGCAAAAAGAATTCTGGACTTTAGCAAGGCATAATTTAAATCTAGATTTTGCAGATGCGATATTTATTGATGATGATTTTAAAGTTGTCACAGCCGCAGCTAAAGTGGGAATCAAGCAAGTGGTGTGGATTACTCCAGGTAAAAATAGAATTTTGCAAAATGGGGTTGAGACTTTTCCGAGTCTAGCTGACTTAGCTACTGCAATTAGCTGAATCTAGGTTCTCATAATCGAGAGCCTGTAAAATACGATCAAAAATTTCTGTGTTATCCATCACTCCACTAAAGAGTTCTGAGCCTGGACCATAAGCATAAATATTAATTGGTGATAGATCATGACTCCCAGTGGTCCATTGAGCTGGAATCTTTGAACCTTTTGGACGCTGCAAGACTAAACCTCCTGTAGCATGATCTGCGGTCACAAGAATTAAAGTGTCTTGATTTGCAACAGCAAAGTTCGTAGCAGCCTGAACAGTTGCATCAAAATCAGTAAATTCAACCAACATATATTCAACGTTGTTATCGTGACCCGCCCAATCTATTTGACTTCCTTCAGACATTAAGAAAAATCCAGCGCAATTTTGAGATTTTTTTTCAAGAAAACTAAGTGCAACCTGAGTCATCTCAAGCTGAGTTGGAGTTCCCAATCTTCTATCAAAGCCATCTTCAGCGAAGAGCCCAATCACCCGCTCTTTTGACTCGAGCAATTTAGAATCTAATAGCTTCTTGTCATAGATCATAAAAGGGCTATCTTCAGATGAAATAACGTTAAAAAATTCTTGTCCGCCGCCTAGCGCAATGTCTATATCAGAATCAACGAGCATTTTTGCAATTTGCTTCTCTTTGTAACGGCTATCAATGTGGGCATAAAAAGCCGCAGGTGTTGCGTGAGTAACGGATGAAGTTGCCACTAAGCCCGACTTATAACCCTTCGTGCTTAAGAGCTCGGGAATCGTGGGAAGGAACTTTTTCTCAGAATCAACTGCCAAGTATCGATTAAAAGTTTTGACACCTGTAGCCCAGGTTGTAGCAGAGGCAGCAGAGTCAGTATAAAGGCTGTCTGCAGAATGATTGTAGACAATGCCAGTGATGGGGAAATTTTCAAACGATAATCTATGATCAGGACCGCCGGTTGCAAATTTTGCCAAAGCGATTTGGTTGGGACCCATGCCATCTCCAATTAATAAAATAATATTTTTTGCTTTAAGTGCTGATGAGTTTTGAAGTGTTACGGGCAGTTTTGTATCAGAGCCTATAGCAACCAGCTCAATATCATCTCCAGACCCACAAGCAAAGAGCATAAAGATGCTTAGGATGAGCAAAGGTTTTTTCATGGTATTACCTGGTTGGATCCAAGGACTCTAAACGAGTATTATGCACTTCATCGGGAGAAAGCGAATAGTCAAAATCATAAAGCGCTCCCTCCCAATCTCCGTAAGTAATATTTTGAAGCATGAACCACTTTACGCCCCAATATTCAGCATAATCTTCAACAACTTTCTTCCGATTACTTGGGCTTAAATTATTGTTTTTAGCATCTACAAAATCTCCCAAGTTGTCTCCGACCATCAAAAGGACCCTATATTCATTGCCTACCAATGACCTTCTTGGGCCCTTATCAGAGTCCCAGTTATTTTCTCCTCGCATTAAAACAGTATCTTTGGTTTGATTCCAAGGCATGCCAAGCTTGGTAAGATTTTTTTTGGTTGCTTCTTTTAACTCAACAACTCGATTGGTGATATAAAAAATTGTCACTCCTTTGAAGGCGGCATAATTAAGGAAATCTTTTGCTCCAGGAACCTCAGTGGCAGCTGTTTCTTTGCCCCAACTAACCCACCCCTCTGGATACTTGGTGCCATCGAGAATCATTCGAGCTTCATATGCAGTATTGTCTAAAACTGTCTCATCCACATCAACTATGATGGCTGGCTTGTTGCCCTTAACATTTTGTCCTGGCAAAGCACTCCAAGATGGATCTGCTAAAGCATTATCTAACGCTTGCTTGGCTGATCTAAAAGTTTGAAGGCTTCCAGCCAGTCTTTCAGCTGCGGTCTGCTGATAAAGAACAGACATAATATTTTGCTCTTTTAAGCCTCTAACATCTTTCTTTGCATCCTCTGCAAAAATAATTTCTGCTGTGATCAGAGCATTTAAAAGAAATAAAGTTTGCCAGAGACGTGCTTTCATAGATTCAAGCTATTATAATTTTTTGTTTAGATAACCTATTGTAGCTATGAGCAAAGAAA
>Ga0315322_10001606_pt1 | contig 17564 bp, 13 predicted proteins | sample M110021515metaG_FD_203461 | JGI IMG/M metagenome (GOLD analysis project Ga0315322, IMG submission 203461) | Ammonia-oxidizing marine archaeal communities from Monterey Bay, California, United States - M1 100m 21515 | ecosystem: Environmental > Aquatic > Marine > Intertidal zone | place: USA...
GATCTCTTTGTTGAAAACAGTCGCTACTAAAGACGATTTTAGGATCAGAGTGCGTTCGGAGTCTTATCTCACGGAATGGCCGGAAGATCCTAACCAATAACTTTAACTCCGCCTCGGGGAAGATTTCTTACGAATGAACGACTCCCCCATCAACTTCTCCCATTGGCATACCGAACCTGCACTTATCGGTGGGGTGCTCTTTATCGGTTGGCTTTATGCAATTTTAGTCGGTCCATTCCGGAATAAAATTTGTCCAGGGCTACCTTTTTGCTCTAAACACGCCTCTTGGTTTATAGCAGGTCTCATCAGTTTTTATCTAGCTGTCGGTTCACCCTTAGATCCGTTGGGAGAAAATTTTCTCTTTTTCGCCCATATGATACAGCATAATGTTCTCATGTATGTGAGCCCTCTCTTCTTTCTTCTAGGTATTCCGCAACCCCTTTTTGACAAGATTTTAGAAAAGAATCCGCTTACCGAAAAAGTGCTAGGTTTTTTCTTTCACCCTATTATTGCCGGCCTGCTATTCACTTTGGTTTTTTCTTTTTGGCACTTCGGAGTATTTTACGAGGCTGCCCTTAGGGACAAGACTCTTCACATGGCCGAGCATCTATCCATGTTCCTTACTTCCGTTTTCATGTGGTGTCCTATTTGTGCTCCGTCCAAACGATTACCACCTATGCGATATGGCCCTCAAATGCTCTATGTTCTCGCCCTAATGCTTGGCCAGACACCTATCTTTGCGGTGCTTACCTTTTCAGAAGATGTGTTGTACCAGACTTATTTCTATGCCGAAAGAATCATTAACATCTCTCCTATAGAAGATCAAAGAACTGGTGGAGTCCTCATGAAACTCGCAAACATGGCAGTTTCCGTTGGGGTTCTTTCATCAATCTTCTATCGTTGGTCGCAACGGCAAGAGTCTTAGATAAGCTCCCTTTACAGACGGGATACTAAAAGTTCTCGCTCAAACAACATTTCCTTGGGAAGGAATTCGGACAACTGAAGAAACAATTCCTCATGCCTAAGGGTTTGCATCCTAAGTTTTTCGGAATCAATCGACATTAATTCTTCCCATTGTTCATCAGGGAAATCTAAGCCCGACCAATCTAAGTCAGCTTTTTTGGGAACCCATCCCAGTGCGTTTTCATGAGCCCGCCCCCTTCCATTTGAGCGTTCGACAATCCAGCGTAATACTCTCATGTTTTCGCAAAAACCCGGCCATAGAAATTTTCCATCCTCACCCTTACGAAACCAATTAACATGAAAGATGCGGGGTTTTTCCTCCAAGTGTTTTCCCATCCTGATCCAATGCCTGAAATAATCACCCATGTTGTAACCGCAAAAGGGAAGCATGGCCATCGGGTCACGCCTCAAATTACCTAAAGCACCCTCTGCGGCAGCAGTAGTTTCAGATGTAAGTGTTGCTCCCAAGTATACGCCGTGATTCCAATTGAACGACTGGTATACCAAGGGAATATCTGACATTCTCCGACCACCGAATATAAAGGCCGAAACAGGTACTCCATCGGGGTTTTCCCAATCCGGGTCGATCGTTGGACACTGGGAGGCAGGGGCAGTAAAACGAGCATTAGGATGGGCTGCAGGGGTTTCTGCATCAGGAGACCATTCATTACCCCGCCAATCGGTAAGGCCAGCGGGGGGGTCGGAAGTGAGACCCTCCCACCAAACATCCCCATCGGAGGTTAAGGCAACATTGGTAAAAAGAGTATTGGCTCTCATCGATTCCATTGCATTGGGGTTGGTTTCCCAAGAGGTGCCGGGAGCAACACCGAAAAAACCTGCTTCCGGGTTGATCGCCCGCATGGTCCCAGTTGAATCTGGTTTTAGCCATGCAATATCGTCTCCGACGGTCGAAATTTTCCATCCCTTCATAGAATCGGGCGGGATTAGCATAGCCATGTTCGTCTTTCCACAAGCACTGGGAAAAGCACCCGCTACATAGGTTTTCTCTCCGTCCGGGCTTTCCACTCCAAGGATCAACATGTGTTCGGCCATCCATTTGTTATCCCGAGCCATACAGGATGCAATACGCAAGGCTAGACACTTCTTCCCAAGCAAGGCGTTCCCTCCATATCCGCTTCCGTAGGAAACAATGGTGCGCTGTTCAGGAAAATGAACTATGTGGGTATTTTCGGGATCGCAGGGCCAAGGAACATCTTCCACACCCTCCTTGAGAGGAAAACCAACCGAATGGAGGCATGGAACAAAAAAATCTTTCTCCCCGAGTTGATCAAGGACAGTTTGCCCCATCCTTGTCATGATTTGAAGATTCAATACGACATAGGGCGAATCGGTAACTTGAACCCCAAACTGGGAAAGCTCAGAGCCAAGCGGCCCCATGCAAAATGGGATCACATACATTACACGGCCTTCCATGCATCCCTTGAACAAACGCTTTAACTTAGCCCTCATTTTTCTAGGTTCCTGCCAGTTGTTGGTCGCACCCGCGTCGTCCTTGCCGTAACTGCAAATAAAGGTCCTGCTCTCAACCCGTGCAACATCTTGAGGATCCGATCGGACTAGAAAACTATTAGGGCGTTTTTTCTTGTCCAAGCGAATCATCGAACCTTGCTTAACCATTAGATCAGTAAGTTCATCCCACTCCTGCTTTGATCCATCGCACCAACGGACAGACTGGGGCCCGCACATCAAAACCATCTTGTCTAGCCACTTCAGGAGGGCTATGTTGTTTGTTTTCTCACGATCATATTCTACTTTCATTTGCTCCATAACTTAAAGTCGGTAAGCAAGCACTGACCTAGAGTCAAACTTTCCGTGCTCAAATAGTCTGTTATTTTATAATTTCGCTGTCATTGTGAAGAAATCTAGTTTGCCAACAGGCGTAGGAATCCATAGCTCATTATGACAACTTATGATTAATCAAGGCAATCAACGCACGGCAGTACTAGCACTAGAAGACGGAAGTGTGTTTCGAGGGTTTCCCTTCGGAGCATCCGCAACGATCCAGGGTGAAGGGGTTTTCAATACCGCGATGACAGGGTATCAGGAAACTCTTACTGACCCTTCTTATTACGGACAAATTGTAACCATGACGACTCCTCAAATAGGAAATTACGGCGTAAACGAAGAAGACGAGGAATCAAAAGGCCCCAAGGTCGCCGGTTTCGTTGTTCGAGAGTTAAGTCCAGTCGTGAGCAATTGGAGGGCAACCGGATCGCTTGACGAATACTTGAAAAAATATGGGATTCCAGGAATAGAGGGTGTGGATACTCGCGCCATCACCAAAAGAATCAGAGTTCGCGGAGCCCTCAAGGCATGCTTGAGTACCGAAGGAATCTCTGATGAAGAGGCTTTGCATAGAGCCCAAACTTGTGAGGGTATTGTAGGGCAGGACTTCGTCAAGGAAGTCACCTGCAAGGAATCATTTACCTGGGATCCAACAGGCGAAGAAAGCCAGACCTTCACTGTTCAAGGAACGGATCTCAAAACAAATGAACCCAATTTCTCTGAAACCCATCGTATTGTAGCCTTTGATTACGGAGCAAAGAAAGCCATCTACCAAAACCTTCGCAGACACGGCTTTGAAGTTATTGTCCTTCCCGCAGATGCTTCGGCAGATGAAGCGAAATCTCATCAACCCGATGCCATTTTCTTATCCAATGGTCCTGGTGACCCATCGGCTTTAGATTATGCTCACGAAACCGTCCGTTTGCTCATGGCAGATTACCCTGTTTTTGGAATTTGCCTTGGGCATCAAATTCTGACTCATGCTATTGGAGCAACGACCTACAAGCTAAAATTCGGTCACAGGGGAGCCAATCAGCCGGTCAAAAACATCGAAACTCAACGCGTATCGATCACTTCGCAAAATCATGGCTTCGCATCGGAAAAGGAAACGCTCGAGAAAATGGGTGCAATCGTCACCGAGTACAACCTAAACGACAAAACTGTTTCAGGTATGCGAATGAAAGACTTACCGGTTTTCTCTGTTCAATACCACCCCGAAGCCTCCCCCGGGCCCAACGATGCAAATCATCTTTTCAAGGCCTTCCACGATATGGTGACAGAGACCAAGAAAAAAAGTCTCTGAGCAAACTACTCGTCACCCCATCAATCACTCTCTTTTTGGTAAAAAGAAAAACGACTAGAAGACTAGAAAAATGAAATGTGGCCTCGTTTACGATTTGTTTTTCGAAAAACACCAAACAGGGCCAGAACATCCAGAACAATCCATCCGGGCATCCCAAGTCTACCGGGAAATCGTCAAGGCAGGTTTGCTTCCTAAAACCCTCAAGATTATCCCCAAGGCATGCGGGGAGGAATCTCTAAGCCTTGCACACGATTCCAAATACCTAGCTCAAGCCAAAAAAGACATCCTTCAAGGGCTACCCACTCTAAGTACTGGAGACACACAGGTCTGCAAAGACTCTTGGGAGGTTTCAATACGGGCGACCGGTGGTGTATTGCAAGCAGTTGATCAAGTGATGAGCGGAGCAATTAAGCGTGCTTTTTGCCTGACCCGCCCGCCCGGACATCATGCTACACCCACTAAAGGAATGGGGTTTTGCATCTTCAATCATATCGCGATTGCAGCAAAGTATGCCCAAAAAAAACATCGAATAGGGAAAGTTCTTATTGTTGATTGGGACGTCCATCATGGCAATGGAACGCAAGACATCTTTTACGATGATGATTCGGTCTTGTTCCTTAGTACCCATCAGTCGCCCTGGTATCCAGGAACAGGATATAGGGAAGAAACCGGTAAAGGAAAGGGCCTAGGCTACACCCTCAATTTCCCTTTCCCTGCTGGCGCGGGAAGAAGAGAAATCGTAGAAGGTGCATTCGGAGTGGATCTTCAGAAAAGGATCGGCGAGTTCCGTCCTGAACTCATTCTAATCTCTGCTGGCTTTGACTCCCGTAGAGGCGACCCTCTTGGCCAATTCAAGCTGGAAGACAAAGATTTTTCGGATTTGACTCACCTCATCGTAGGCTTGTCAAAAGAGCATTGCGATGGTCGCGTTGTGTCCATACTCGAAGGAGGCTACGAACTGAATGGTTTGGCTAAAGCCGCTACCTCCCATTTCAAAGCCCTGTTAACAGTCTGAGTCACTCAGCTTTCCCATAATTTGAAAATAAACTCTCGATTATTGGACAGGAGACAAAACTTGGGTTAAGGTGTATTTAATAAAAAGAATATTCGGTATAGAAAACCTGCACCTTCATCAAATGATTACCTAACACTACCCGCAAAGGAAGGAAAGCAGTTTGGAAAAACGAAAGCCTTTTCTAGCACCGCCTAAGCGGTGCTTTTTTTTGTGTAGTTTTCATTACCAAAAACTCCCCATACTTGACTAACCCAAGCTCCTACATTAGGGGATTGAGTCATGTTACGCGGAATATCACCTCTTCTTAGCCCACAACTCCTGGAAACGCTTTATCGAATGGGTCATCATGACGAAATTATTTTCGGTGATGCTCATTTTCCGGGTGAAAGCTGTAATGATACGATCATTCGAGCAGATGGGTTGAGAATTGACGACTTGCTCAATGCGATTCTTCCTCTTTTCGTGCTCGATCACGTAATCGAGCAGCCCGTTATGATGATGGGCCCCTTGCCCGAAGACAAAGCCAACCCAACCATTGCCGCTGATTATCAAAAGGTGCACGACGGATACGCCGAAATCGTCAACAAGCACTATCCTGAAACCTCTCCCATTGCCCAAGTCGACAAGTACGATTTTTACGACCGTACGCGCAAAGCCTTTGCCGTCGTCATGACGGGAGACGTGCGCATTTACGCCAACTTGATTTTGGCCAAAGGCGTGACTACCTGGTAAGCAACCTCTACCCTCTTGATTTTCCGCCTGAGACGTTGACCGTCGTTCCGTGTAGATAAGAAGCCCGATCGGAAACCAAGTAGACAACCAAATCCGATACCTCCGAAAGCTTGCCACTTCGCCCCAAAGGAATGGAAGAACCATCATTGGATCGTAACTCCTCGACCGAAACCCCCCGGGTATAAGCCAAAGACTCTTCGTAGGCATCGCTTCTCATGCTCGTGGTCTCCATTATACCAGGAGCGACACCGACAATACGGATCCCGTTTTTCCCCAACTCCTTGGCCCAAGAACGGGTCAAGTTTTGGTTAGCGGCTTTGGTGGCGGCATAAACGCTTTGTCCTTCGCTTCCTTCCATGCCGGACTCGGAGGACATGTTGATGATCACTCCCCCTTTTCCTCCAGCAAGCATTTGGCGGGCCGCGGCTTGAGCACATAAAAACTGACCCTTCACGTTGACCGCGAAAACTTTGTCCCAGATTTGTTCAGTCAATTCTTCTTTGCCGGCAGGATCCACGAGGAGGCGCGGTACGTTGATTCCTGCGTTGTTGACCAAAGCATCAACCGTACCCCAACGTTCAACCGTTAAGCTGATCAGAGAATCAACATCCTCCTTCGAGGTGACGTCGCACTTGGCGAAAGCCGTTTCACCGTGGCCTGCCTGGTTGGCTTCCTCCACTGCTCGAGCTCCAACTTCTTCGGCAAAATCGGCAATCATGACCTTCGCTCCGACTTCGACGAAACCCTTGGTTACAGCAAGTCCGATCCCTGCCGCTCCGCCCGTTACAATTACAACTTTGTCTTCCAAATTCGTCCAACTCATGAACAGATCCTCTATTGGTTATTTTAGGTTATGCGAGATTCAAGGGATAAGGTACACCATACCCACGATAAAGCGCTTGCTCGACGTTGCGGGACCAGGTGTCTTCGTTTACCTCGAGTTCGTCAGCTGCTTCGATCAAAGATTGACGAACAAGCCCACTAGACTTCTGCGCCGCAGAGCGGAAAGAAGAAGAGGTGGCTTCCACGTAAGGCAACTCAGGCAACTCGGTAAAAGCAAAAAAGGATCCAAAGGGTTGATCCCGCTCGACCTCTTCCATCATCTCAGTCACGGACCGCAATCCACAAACACCTTTGACCATCCAATCGAAACTAACCGGATTACTCGCCTGTTCCACCATGTCGTCGGAATGTGGTTCGGAGGTATTCGTCATGTGCCACGGGACGTTTTCCCCGCATATCTGGTGACGCGAAACATAATGCGCTTGCCGCGATCGGATCGGGACAAGCAAATCACCATCGACGAAATTCACAGCGGCGCTGCGGGCAAGCCTGGTCTCCAATTGAGAGTATGCCCGCTCAGCTTCATCAGGTGGTCCGGCGATGAACAAATCGGTGATGAGTTCCTCTTCGTCCAAGGGCTTGAAATCAGATGAAAGGGTTTCCGGGGAGGAAAGAAGCACAGGGGTTCCCTTGGGTATCAGTTCCAAATATGCCTTCTCACGGTCGCTTCCGGGCTCGAATCCGATCAAGGCCACTCGCGGATCACGAGCCAAGCCACGAAAACGTTTCGGATCATTCGGGCTGAGGTTATGATGCATCGCGTCCACTTGCCCACGGGCTTCTTCTTCAAGGGATGGGAATTCGCTCGCTTTACCTACGGGCATTCGAATCAAAAGATCGGGATCAACGGCACCCGCATAGTTGTTCAAGTTGCCACCATCGGCCAAAATCGAAACAGCTTGGTCATAGGTTTCCGAAGATGCGTAGTTGGTCCATACGACGTCCGATTTTCCATGCTCGGTCAATTTTTCGATGATCGCCGGGTCTTTCCGGTCAATGAGAATGACCTTCGTTCCCCTCTGGCGCAAATCCTTCACGAGAGCGTATTCGTCCATCTGATCAAGCTTGGCCTGAGAACCCGTAACATAAACTACACGGGGCAACTCTTCGTCGGCCACGCTGGCCACGATCGTCAAATTGATCATCGCCATCCTCGCTGTTCCCGAAAGGTAGGCCAATACGGAGCGAGGGGGTACTCCGTACTTGAATGCCCTACCCTCTCCAATCACAAAGACGTGTTTATTCGTACCGTAGTTGCAAGCAAAAGGTTCGGCATGAGCAAGCGAGATCAAACTTGTCTCCTTCTTGGGGGTCACCTTGTTGAACAGGTTGCCGAACCCTTGCGCCTTTACGAAACCAGGAGCCTTTGCAGGTACGGCATTGAACCTCCTCAGCCCTCCCAAGTATCTGTAGGAGTAACCCAGGGCGGCAAGAACGCCTTCTTTCTGGGGCTCGAAGGAGAGAGGATCGATCGGTTCACTGGCATGACCGGGAGTAATGACCACGACATCACCACGGTCAAAAGGAGAATCAGTCGGAGCCTCCAGAATCAATTGCAATGTTTCGTGACCCAAGGCGACCTGGTCGACTCCGGAAGGAACTCTGGCATGGGCGTCGAACTGACGGATAGCCTTCGCATCCGATGCGCAACGACAATTGCCAAAGCTTGCGAGCAAAAAACTTTCGCCGTCAAAGCTTGAGTCAGGCAACTCGTCGGACAGCAATTCTATCCGGTCGGGTCCGGTCAAGTAAACGCCATCGTGCCTGGATTGTGCCTCAACCTTGAGGTCTTTGGCCCGTTGTTTCAACGAGATAGGTTCAATGTCGCTCATGCTTGATGGAAGTTGGTTATCTCAAACAACAGGCTCAGATCCCAGCTCTTTGCCGGCGGACAAGCTCGCCTGTAGTGGGATTCGAACTCAATTGATGGCCGGACAATGGTATGATGCGCTCGTGGATTGCATCCAACATCCACGAAGGCTGTGGGAAGAAATCGTTTTCAACCTCTGCGCACGGGGTGATCCAGTTCCTGGAACCGACCACAACGGGAGGTGCATCCAAGTCGTCGAAAGCCAACTGGCTTATGTTTGACGCGATGTCTTGCATAACCGAACCTCGCTCGCAGGCATCCGATGAAAGAAGCACCTTGCCTGTCTTGCGAACGGACTCAATCAAGGGATCGTAATCAAGGGGATTGATTGATCGACAATCAAAAACATCTGCGGTCAGGCCGTATTTTTGTTCCAATATATCGGCAGCCTCCAAAGCTCGATACATGGTGGCGCCCACGGTAATAAGGGTAATGTCCTTGCCCGTTCTTCTTTGTGCAGGGGGCCCAAAAGGAACCTCGTAGTAATCGGCGGGAACTTCCTTCTCGAACAATTCGCCGATGTCGTAAAGACGTTGGCTTTCGAAAAAGATGACCGGGTCGCTACCGGCCAATGCGGTATTGAGCATTCCCTTTGCATCATAAGGCGTGGAAGGAAAAACAACCTGCAAGCCAGGAATATGACTTACCATGGCACACCAATCCTGGGAATGCTGTGCACCATACTTCGAACCGACCGACACTCGCAGAACAACGGGCATCTCAAGAATGCAGGCGGACATGCTTTGCCACTTGGCCAATTGATTGAAGATCTCGTCTCCAGCTCGTCCCATAAAGTCGCAATACATCAATTCGACCAAGGCTCTTCCGCCTTCCAAGGCATAACCAACGGCGCTGCCCACAATGGCGGCTTCGGAAATCGGGGAGTTGAAAAGGCGATGATAAGGAAGGGACTCGGTCAAACCCCGATAGCATGCGAACGCTCCACCCCAGTCACGATTTTCTTCTCCATAGGCAACCAGAGTCGGGTCCTTCTGAAACCGGTGAAAAGCCGCTTCAAAAATTGCATCCCGATATTGAAAGACCTTGTTCTTGGAAACGGGCTTGCCATCCACGACCCCAGCGCGGGATTTCTTGGCCAAAGCCAACACGCGTGGGTTTTCGGCTGCGGGAAGGATCAACTCGGGTTCCCGGTCGGGAGCATAGCTTTCCCTTTTTCTCTTGGAGAACATGAGGTCACCGATTTTTTCCGAGTCCAACCGTGGGGAAACCTCCAAATCGGAAGCCAAGCGGAAGGCTTGCGTCATCGCCTTTGTAACATCAGCTTTGTTTTCCGCAATCGCATCCTCAGTTAACAGACCTTCGTCAATGAGTTCCTGGGCATAAGCGACCAAAGGATCGATTGCCTGCCACGCATCAATCTCCTCCTTCAACCGGTATGAAGAGGCATCGGAAGGCGAGTGCCCAGAGTAGCGGTAGGTAATGGTCTCGAGCAGGACTGGCCCCTTGCCTGACTCAAGCAAGGCCTTTTTTCGCTTAATCGCATCGACCACAGCCAAAGGATTGTAGCCATCCACCCTTTCGGCATGCATGGACTCTGGGTTCACACCAGCTCCTACTCGAGCAAGGCAATCAAAGGCCATAGTTTCACCTGCGGTTTGTCCCCCCATTCCATAAAAATTATTCATGAAGTTAAAGATGATGGGCAATCCCCCTCTCATGGATGATTCCCATAGCTCCTTGAACTGGCGCATCGAGGCAAAATTCATTGCTTCCCAAGTCGGTCCGCAACCCATCGAAGCATCTCCAATATTGGAAATGACGATCCCGCTCTTTCTATTCACCTTTTTGAAAAGGGAAGCACCCATTGCGATGTCGGCCGAACCACCAACGATTGCATTGTTAGGGAGAATTCCAAAGGGAGGAAAGAAGGCATGCATCGATCCACCCAATCCGCGGTTGAATCCATTGCTTCGACCAAAAATTTCGGCAAGCGCTCCATAAAGAAGGAAGTTGCGGGCCAAATCCTTTACGCAACTGGATTCTTCTTTCTCAACCACCCGGTAACAATCTCCGTCGAGAAAGTTCTCCATGATGTTGAGCAACGAATCATCATCAAGCTTACGGATGGAAGACATTCCCTTGGCAAGAATTTCACCATGCGAACGGTGCGAGCCAAGGATATGATCGTCCACATCGAGGAGAAAGGCTTGTCCTACGGCTGAAGCTTCCTGTCCGATGGACAGGTGAGCGGGGCCCTTGTGATCGTATTCGATCCCCTCATACGAGCCCTGCGTCTTGATGCTCTGGAGCATGCTCTCGAACTCCCTAATGAGAAGCATGTCCTCATACATTCCGACCAAGGCCTCCGGGCCATAGTTTTCTTTTTCCTTGGCCAGATCTTGTTGGTATTGATTAAGAGGAATCTCGGCAAAGGGAAGAGTCCCTGCTTTGCGTTCTTCTGCTGGTTCGACGATTTGTGACTTCGGCATGACGAATAATTGGTTTTGGCTGAGTAAAAGTTTGGTTAGCGGACTGCCATGAAGACATCCTTCATGATTTCCGAAGTAGTGGGGTGAGGAAAAACGATCTCCTCGATTTCTTCCTCTCGCAATTCGGTTTCCAACATGGCGGTTGCCCCGAAGATCATCTCGGAACAAGCCCCCCCGACCATGTGCACGCCCAATAAGCGGTTCGTTTCGGCTTCAAGCACGACTTTGCACAATCCAGATTCGTCCGGGTTCTCCGCCAAATAGCGGGCGTTGATCGCCATGGGAATTCTTCCGGTCTTGACCTTCAGGCCACGGGCTTCGGCCTCTTCTTTCGTTAAACCGACAACCGCAACCTCGGGACTTGTGTATACGACAGCCGGCATCTTGTCATAACGCATTCTGTCGGGACGACCCGTCATGTTATGCACTACGACTTCAGCCATCCGACTCGCGGCATGAGCAAGCCATGCTTGTCCTGTGACGTCGCCAGCGGCCCAAAGTCCAGGCACGCTCGTCGCTCCACGATCATCCGCCCGAACGCCACCTCGTGGATCGATGTCCAAGCCAAGCTCTTCCAAGCCCAACCCTTTCGTGTTCGGAGTTCGACCGGTCGCTACCAAAACAAGATCGCCCTCCAGTGAGTCCGAGCCATCCGCATTCGCAAAACTCACCGATTTCGGGTCAATCGATTCGACCTTCGTATCAAGTTTGAAGTTCACCCCTTTCTTGGTGAGCTCCTCACGTAACACGGCGGCGACCTCGGGATCCAGGTTCGGACAAATTTCCGGCATCGCTTCGAGGACGGTAACCGGAATGTCTACGGATGCGTACATACAGGCAAATTCACAACCAATCACACCCCCACCCACGATAATCAAATGGTCCGGCAAAGTCTCGCGGTTAAGAATACCCGTCGAATCAACAACATGCTCCGAATCAATTCCCGGAATCGGCGGCACGGAAGGAGAAGAACCCGTGCAAAGCAAAATATTGTCGGCTTCATGCGTTTCTCCGTTGATGGAAACGGCCAAACCGGGAAGCAAGGTCGCCTCTCCCTCGACGACATCCACCTTGTGCTTTTTCATCAAGCCGGCGATTCCGCTTCTCATCTTGTCCATAACTTGATTCTTGTGAGCGTGAGCTTTGGGGAAATCAAAGGACAGGCCTTCAACTTCGACTCCGAAAATCGAGCCGTGTTTGGCATGGTGGTAAGTCTTCGCTGCCTGGAGCAATGTTTTGGAGGGAACGCAGCCCTCGTTGAGGCATACGCCTCCGAGCTTGCTCTTCTCGACAAGCAGGGTCTTCAGACCCGAAGCGGCGGCTTTCTTGGCAGCGACGTATCCGGCGGGGCCGGCGCCTATGACGGCAAAATCATATTTCATATTCGTGTTATTCGTTGGGTTGTGAAAAAGGCTGTCCCGGGTTTGTTTCGAGATGAAAAACAAGAGACTGAAGGAATCGGGCGGCCGGGGCACCGTCTATGGCCTGATGGTCAATGGTTAGACTCAAGGGTAGATAATCGGCATAAGTCACTTCACCCGAAGCCGATCGTTTCGGCTTGAGGACAATTCCGCCGACTCCGAGAATCGCAATTTCAGGAGCATTCAGGACCGGAGTAAAGGTCTCTACACCGAGCATTCCAAGATTCGTTAGGGTGAAGGACCCACCTGCGAGGTCGTCCGGAGGAATCGTTCCCTCCCGGCAAGCCGAGGCTAGTTTCTTGATCTCGGAAGACAATCCCTCGATCGACATATCGGAAGAGTCCCGGATTACCGGAACGAGCAAACCACGAGGTGTGTCGACGGCCACACCCAAATGAACCTTCTCGAAGACCGCAATACGGTCCCCTAGAAAATGGGCATTCATTTCGGGATGAACTTTCAAGCATTCAATAATGGCATGGGCGATCAAATCATTCAGGGAAACCTTGGACTTTCCGTCATCCAAGCGCTGCTTTCGATAAGCTTGGGCCACGGTGAGGTCAAAGGAAGAATGCAAGGTCAGCTGAGCTGTCGATTGCAAGGACTGCATCATGCGCTCGGCGATCACTTTTCTGATTCCCTTGACCGGTTGGGTCTCGGCACCCTCGATGGAACCGGGGACTCTCATGTCACCAGCCAGTGCCATTCCGGCTAAACCGCTTCCCCGACGAGGAGGTTCGAGCCCATCTTCCAAAGCACGAACTCGGGCACTTGCAGAAAGATTTGGACGTCCAGCGAGAAAGGCTTCTACGTCACGCTCAATGACCCGACCACTTGGACCGGAACCAATTATGATTTCGGCGTCAATGCCTCGTGCCGAAGCTAGCTTTCGGGCTCTCGGGCTCACCCCCGAACTGGCGGTCGAAGGCGACGAGATTCCCACGGGGGCAGCAGATGCAGTGGAAGGTGGAGCGTCGACCGATGCAACGGCGGGAGCAGCACTAGCGGAAGGTGCCTCCGGTTGAGCAGGAGAGGAGGCGGCAGGACGGAATTCGCTTATGTCTTCGCCTTCTTCACCTACGACTGCGACATTGGCCAAAACGGGCACATCGTCATCCGCTTCCCAAAAGAGTTCGAGGATTGTTCCGGAAGCCGTTGATTCCAAGTCGAAGCTGGCTTTGTCCGTCTCGATTACGGCCAAAACATCACCCTCTGCGACTTCGTCGCCAGGGTTGACTTTCCACTCGGTTAAGATGCAGCTCTCAACGGACTGACCTTGACGGGGCATTATGATAGGAGTCGCCATGATAGGTATGTTTTAGTGTTTCATGCAAGGAGGACCTTCAGTCCACGCTTGCGCAATGATTTCGCAAAAGGTTGGGGGAGTTTGGCATCCGTAACGAGAACATCGATGGCATCCCAATCGGAGACACGGGCAAAGGTGACCTTCTCCGCTTTGCCCGAGTCGGCGAGAAGAATAACCTGCCCCGCTTGAGCCGCCACCAAATTCTTGACGAACGCTTCATTCGGATCCGTTGTAGTCAGGCCACTCTTGAGGCAAAAACCCATGGTGCCCATAAACGCCTTGTCAACATGAACTTGACCAAGAACTCCCGAGGTGAGGGGTCCCACCATGGTCTGACTGATCCTGCGCAGTTCTCCGCCAATTAAAAGTATTTTCGGGCCTGAATCCGCCAATTCGGTGGCCGCCCGCAATGAATTGGTAACAAGGGTGAGGTCTTTTCGGTCCTTGAGCAAGCGGGCAAGCCCCAAGGTCGTGCTGCCCCCATCCAAATAGACCGAGTCTCCCGTGCTGATTAATTTGCAAGCCTCTTCGGCAATGCGGCTTTTTTCCTTACTCGCTTGGTTTGTCTTGTCGTCAAACACCGCCTCTTCCAGGCGGTTTTCCATGGTAACGGCACCGCCATGAACACGCTGAAGCCTGCCACTCTCCTCAAGAATTTCAAGATCCCGACGGATCGTTGCGACGGAAACTTTCAGGTTTTGCCGGAGATCCTCGACCCGCACGATCCCTTCATCCCGTACGAGGGACCGAATAAGCTCCCTTCTTTGAGGGGCAAGGACTGGGAAAGTGGGCTGAATCATTTTGATCGTCTAAGATCGTTTTTGATCGTTTTTGAGAGAAACGCAACAACAGAATCAAGTTTTGATAATATTTAGGGAAATCAATACGCAAGGAGCAATTCTCGAAGCGGAGCTTGTTGTTTAGCGGAAACGCCATTCCATAAACCATCCAAGGCTTCCGACTTACTCCCCCATCCTTTTTCCTCGCAGGCATAACGCAGGGCTAGACGGGCCCCTTCGGCCAACCCATGAGGCTTCACGCCCGCCTGCAAAGAAAGTTTCATAGCCCCGAGCAATCTGTCCTCCCATCCCAACTTTCGAGCAGGATCACGAGTAACGCGAGCTACCGGATCACGAAGGAAGGGGTTAACCATGCGTCTGAGGGCATCACTTGCATACTCCATGAAACCTTCCTCGATAAAAAGTTCGTCATCTACCTTGGCGTATTTCCTAATCAAACCAACCCCGGCTTCATCGATAAATGCCGCTTTGGCTTTTTCCATTAAATCATTACTGGCTCCGGCCTCGTGCATGAATTCGATACCGCGGTCCTTCGCCAAATAGCCAAGCATCGCATGAATCGCGTTATGCCCGAGAAATTTCGCTTGGGCAAAAGGATCCAAATCGCTCTTTGCCACAAATCGTTCGATTCCTCTCTGAAAGCCTGCAGGCGCTTCCTCCTCGACAAGTATATGATCATAAGCCTCAACGAGAAAAGCTCTGAAAGCTCCATGCACCACCTCATGCAAACCTTCCTTTTGAATTCTCTCCGTATCCGTAACCACGGAGCACATCTTTGCGATCACGGTTTCGGAAAAGCTAACCCGAGGGGAAAAGCCTTCCGCACGATACTTGAGGCAGGAATCACGCAAACGCGAAGCCGCTCGGCTGTCATTTTCGGCCGCATAGACCACCGCGGCAGGCAGACTATCTCTCGAGAACTTGTGACTTAAGCCCTCGCTGAGAAGACAGGCAACGGAAGCAGGTCCACTATCGTAAAGCTTGAAACTGGGAAGAGCGGTGCACAACTCGGAAGCTTCCGAAATCGCTTCCACCAATTTCCTTCGATCTCCATCGACCAATGGGTTGTATGCCTCAACACCTGAAACTTGGATTTGTTCAAGTGAAGATTCCCCCGCTACATTACAGGAATACACTCCCCCCGAAGCACGAAGATGGTCGACTGTTTCCTGATCGATTTCAGAAACCACCAAGCGGTTGAAATTTCCGCAACGATAAGCTTCGGGCAAAAACAAGCCACCCTGAATTGCGCCGAAACCAAAGCCGACGAACGTTCCACCCATAGATCAAACTTTGGCCATGGACTCGCGAGCCAGGGACAAAACTTCGCTCGCCCCCATCTCCGGTTGAAGCTCATCGCAGAGAGGACCGTCAGCCCTTGGAGAGAATAATTCGCCGAACTCGTCGTAAAAACTGTTCTTTGCCCCGATATCGGAAAACTGCTCATTGGCCCATTCGCTCAAATACCCCATCCCGGAAAACCGCTGGAGTGTCGAATGGGCGTGAAGAATTCTCGAGCCGCTCAGAAAAAGAGAATGGTGCGGAGCAAGCTCGGCAGATTCAAAATCATCGACCAATTTCTGACCCGGGCTGTTCATTTCCGTTCCCCCGAGCAAAGGCAGACCCAATTCCTCGGTCAAGCCGATTACCTTTTGCAAGTTGGCTAGTTTTTCGTCGGAAACTCCAGGTGTATAATTACGGTCGGGTATGATGTTGAAGACGGCCACTCCCGTGGAACGACCGACCTCGATCAATTCCTCGATGGATTGCTCACCTTCCGAGGTTCCATCCAACCAGGTAAAAGTAGGCAACGCTCCGCACTTGAGCACAAACTCGTTCATCTCGGTCATGTTGGGGAAAGAACCGGAATCCGGCTGAACATAACCCGCACCGCCTTGTTTCATTGTCTTTGCCCTGATCAAGTCGGTCATGCCGCGTCCTTCCGGCAAATCCTTGAGTTCATCGGAGGCAACCCCGAGTTTATCCGACCAAAAAGCTCGCAAGGTTGATTCGTCTGTAAATTCGCTGGCAGCTTTGCGGGCGTAGGCCAAGCAGAGGTGACGCTCAGTCGCATTGCCTTTCGGAGTCAAGGGTATGACATCCGCTTCGTAATCAAGCAACAAGGGAGATAAAAAAGCATTTACCCGTTCGACCATGGCCCGGTTTCTTTCCTCTGAAGTTCGGCGCATTCCGTTAAGGAAGGCTTGAGCCTCCGGCGGGATCTCGGTGGTGGTGAAACCCGTACCCATGTGATAACTGATTCCCGGTTCGCCCGGAGAGTTAATTACTCGATCTGCAAACTCTGGAACGAAAACCCGAGATTCGATTCCCACGCATGCCTTCAAGTCGAGCAATCGACTCGCCGTCCAAAATTCCTCCAAGCCGTCCAATACGTCAAAATCAACGATGCCACCCATCTCCAATCCTTGTTTTTTTGCTTCCAGAGCAAAGCGACTGGGTGAATACCCCTTGTAGTTGAAGGAATAGAACGTATGGGCATGCGCATTGACCAAAGTACTCGGGGGTGGAAACTCGGTGGACTCCGCTTCCTTGCGCAAAGTGCTGGCCCGGACGTTGGAATCGAAATGATTACTGGGATCTTCTGACATGATGATGGGTTGCGGTTGTTCGATGGAGGGAAAGGTTGAAGACAGATTCAGGATTCGTCCTCCCCGATCCCAAACTCCTCGGCCAAGGCAAGGCATTCGTCGAGTGAACGGAGGCCATCCGTACAAGTCGGGTCGGACATGCACGCGGTTGCGGCGCAGGTACCGGTCAAAAGACATTTTTCAAGAGACCAATCTTCGTGTACCCCGTAAAGGACACCCGAACAAAAGGCATCTCCTGCTCCGGCGGCACCCTTGATGTATCCCTTCGGCAAAGCCAAAGAACCATGCCTGACTTTTTCACCGGAAGCGGACTGAGCGAAAGAACCTTCGGGAAAATGAATCGCAACCAATTCGCGGGCCCCCAAATCGAAAAGTTTCTCGCTTGCCTCCTCGATCCCATCCTCCAAGAGGTTTCCGTCTTCGCGAACCTTCACTCCGGTCACCTT
>Ga0315322_10001608_pt1 | contig 17545 bp, 15 predicted proteins | sample M110021515metaG_FD_203461 | JGI IMG/M metagenome (GOLD analysis project Ga0315322, IMG submission 203461) | Ammonia-oxidizing marine archaeal communities from Monterey Bay, California, United States - M1 100m 21515 | ecosystem: Environmental > Aquatic > Marine > Intertidal zone | place: USA...
GCCCACTTCGGATCATGGCTCCGGCAATCAGGAATGCTCCCACCACCAGCCAAACCGTGGTGTTGCCATAACCCGCCATGGCCGCCTGAAAGGATGCCTTACCGTCTTCTCCTAAGGTACTGGTGGCAGCCAAAATTGTCAGGGCCAACAACACCGCCGGCCCCATATTGATGGGCCGCAGGATAAAGCTTATGATCGTGGCGGCAAAAACCGCAAACACCTGCCATCCGGCGGTAAAGTTTGCCCCGTCTGGAAGCTCCAATCCTTCGGGTAATTTAGGAGCCGGTGTCCACCAGAGGATCATTCCCACCAACAGACAAATGCCCAACTTAGGATAATGGATTCCCTCCTCTGTTTTCGATTCGGCAGTCATCGAACCCCGCCACCCTAGGATTAACCAGCGTCACAAGCCAAGCCCTGAAGCCGATCAATTGGCGCACAGCGCCGCCAGCGCCCCATCGATCTCGGGATATTTGAATTCAAACCCTTCCTCTTCCAGCCGTTTCGACACGATATAACGGCCATACAAAATCAGCTCCGGATCCGTGCGCATCAAGTAATGGGCTCCGAATCGGACCATCCACTCTGCGGCGGGTAAACCGATCGGCATGCGGAGGGCGCGGCGCATGGCACGCATGAAGTCGGCTTGGGAAACTGGATTGGGCGAGGTAGCGATGTAAGTCCCTCGCATGGTTTCATGGGTGATGGCGCGGATGATCAGGCGACTCATGTCGTCCTCATGAATCCAGCTGATGCCCTGCCGCCCGTGCCCCACACGACCACCAAGGCCAAGGCGCGCGAGGCGTTTCAGCGCAGGAAACGCGCCGCCATTTTTGCCGATCACAAAACTAGTGCGCGTGATCACCTGCCGAATGCCGGCGGGCACGGAATCTGCATAAGCCTGTTCCCACGCCTTGCCGACCGTCGGCGCGAGGCCTAGGCCAAAGGGTGAATCCTCACAGCACACGGCCTCGGGTGGATCGCCGTAAATGTGGGCAGTGGACATTTGCACCCATACGGGAGGCGGCGATTGCACCGTGGACAATGCCTTTCCAATAACGTGCGTAGCCTCCACTCGCGAACGCAGAATCTGGTCACAATTATCTGGCGTCTTGATGCAGTCGACCGTACGGCCGGCGAGGTTGACTACTGCTGCGGCCCCCTCGAGATGTTCAGCCCAGTCGTTGACGGTACGGCCATCCCATTGGACGTGTTGCCAGTCGCCCGTTACCTTGGGCGTATGTCGAGACAGCAGTACTACTTTGCAACCTTCAGCTAGCAAAAGACGCGCGGTGTGCAGGCCGATAAGGCCAGTGCCTCCGGCAATCACGATCTTGCCAGAGGGGTTTGGTTTATGATTGGAGTCCATGGACATCATGTAAGCACAGGCGGCACATCAGGCATTTGCAGTCAAATAACACCTTGATACCGTTATATTCTGTTATTTCGAAAACACTGAATTTTTGAGCGCACTTGTTTTTTTGCCGGGTTATGGGCTTTTGTTAAATCGGCAAGAGTTTCAACAGCTTGTCGCCCATCTTGGATAACTTGCGGAGAGTGGAGGTCGGCAGTTTGTTGGCGCGGTCAAAGCAGGCCGAGACGTTATCAAAGAAATCTTTCATGTCGCCGAGGCGCTTTTCCATATGCGGATCAGGCTTGCGCGCGGCCTTTTGCTCGATCAGGCACTCGGAAAGCAGAGCCATCGTGGGATCCAACTCCCGGCGCTTCCGCTCCGCCCCGACGATCCGAAACATTTCCCACGGATCTTCAAAGGTCTCAAAATGCTCCTTGCGATCACCGAGGTTTTGCACGGTTTTCAAAAGGCCCCACCCGTTCAGTTCCTTAAGACTCGTGCTCACATTGGACCGGGCCACCGATAGCGCTTGAGTGATATCATCCGCATTGAGCGGCTCAGGCCACACATACAACAGGGCGTGCACCTGAGCGACCGTGCGATTGATGCCCCACTTGGCGCCCATTTCGCCCCAGTGAAGGATGAATTTTTGCTGAACTGGCGTTAACTCGGTCATTTCGTTTATTTCTGTATAATCAGAATATACTGTAACAAATGAGACTGCAAGGGGGGGGTTATTTTTTAAAGTGCTCACACCCTCTGAATAAGAAAATGCGCCATTGGGACAAGTCGGTCTTGTCCGAGAAATTGACGTTTGGCTAGTTTCGATGCCATGTTGTTGCGCGAAAAGACGCAGGAAACCACCGAAAATACCGTGGCTGAAACTGAGACTCCCCCACCCCACCCTGACCAGTTTGCCAACCGGCACATTGGTCCCGATGCCGATGAGGCGCGGGCGATGCTGGAGGTGATCGGTCATGATACGTTGGAGGGCTTCATGGACACCGTGGTGCCGGAGGCCATCCGAGCACCGCGGCCGTTGGTACTGCCGCCTGCTCTTTCCGAGCACGCTGCGCTGGGTCGGCTGCGCAAGATCATAGACGAAAACAAACCGCACCGCAGCTACCTCGGCATGGGCTATTCCGATTGCATTGTGCCGCCGGTCATCCAACGTAATCTGCTGGAGAACCCCGGCTGGTACACGCAGTACACACCGTATCAAGCAGAGATTTCGCAGGGGCGCCTGGAAAGCCTGCTCAATTTCCAAACAATGGTGTGCGACTTGACTGGTCTAGAGATCGCCAATGCCTCGTTACTTGATGAAGCCACCGCCTGCGCCGAGGCCATGACCATGTGCCATGCGGTGAAAGGCAAAGGCTGTCGTAATGTGTTTGTGGTGGCGACGGATTGTCATCCCCAAAACCTCGCCGTGCTGGAGACGCGTGCGGAAACGCTGGGCATTGAGGTGCGCACGGCACCGGCGGTGGATTTAGAATTTGATGACACCATCTTCGGCGTGTTGCTGCAGTACCCGGCCACCGATGGGGCGGCGGCAAGTTACGCGGAACTGATCGCGCGCGCGCATGAAGCGGGCGCGATGGTGGTGATGGCCACCGACTTGCTGGCGCTCACCTTGTTGAAAGCCCCCGGCGAACTGGGTGCGGACATCGCCGTGGGTAACGCGCAACGCTTTGGCGTACCGCTAGGATACGGCGGACCACACGCGGCGTTCTTTGCCACGCGCGATGTGTACAAGCGCCAGATGCCCGGGCGCATTGTAGGGGTGTCCAAAGACACCCGCGGCCGGCCGGCCTTCCGGCTGTCTCTGCAAACGCGCGAGCAACACATTCGACGCGACAAGGCTACGAGCAACATCTGCACCGCGCAGGCATTGCTGGCCAACATGGCGGCGATGTACGCCTGTTATCACGGACCGGATGGCCTGCGCAAAATCGCTGGTCGCGTGCACAGTCTGACGCGCTTTCTGGGTGCGGGCTTGGAACGTCTGGGACATACGGTGCAGCATGCGGTGTATTTCGATACGCTCGCGGTGCAACACGCCAATCAAAGTGCCGAAGACTTGGCGCGTATTGCGGAGGCGTATCGGATCAACCTGCGTGTGCTGGACGAAACGACCGTCGGCGTGGCGCTGGATGAAGCAACCAGCGAGGCAGATGTAATGGAACTCCTGCAGGTCTTCAACGAAGGGCGCGATGTGCCGTTCGCGCTGGAGGAATTGACCGCGGCGGAGATCATTCCCGAATCGCTCCGGCGCACCAGCGAGTTTCTCACGCACGAGGTGTTCCACAAGCATCGCTCGGAGACCGAGTTGATGCGCTACCTCAAAAGACTCGAGAGCCGCGACCTGTCGCTAGCGCAAAGCATGATCCCGCTCGGCTCGTGCACCATGAAGCTCAACTCGGTGGCCGAGATGCAGCCGGTGAGCTGGCCGGAATTCAATGGCGTGCATCCCTTTGTACCGCTGGAGCAAACGTGCGGGTACCAGAAGATGTTTACCGAACTGGAAGCATGGCTGGCAGAGATCACTGGATTTGCCGGCGTATCGCTCCAGCCGAATGCCGGTTCGCAAGGCGAGTACGCCGGCCTATTGGTGATCCGGCATTTTCACGAGAGCCGCGGTGAGGGGCATCGGCAAGTGTGCCTGATTCCCACCAGCGCGCACGGCACGAATCCGGCAAGTGCGGTGCTGGCCGGCATGCAGGTAGTACCGGTGAAGTGCAGCGAGGAAGGTGATATCGATCTGGACGATCTCCGCGCTAAAGCCGGCGAGCACGCGAATGATCTGGCGGCAATGATGATCACCTACCCTTCCACACACGGGGTTTTCGAAGAGGGCATTCGCGAGATTTGTGAGGTGGTGCATTCGGCCGGCGGCCAGGTGTATCTGGACGGCGCGAATCTCAACGCGATGGTCGGCATCGCGCAGCCGGGTGAGTTGGGCGCGGATGTGTGCCACATTAATCTGCATAAAACATTCTGCATTCCCCACGGCGGCGGCGGGCCGGGCATGGGACCAATTGGCGTAGCGGAGCATCTGGTAAAGTTCCTGCCGGGACATCCGGTGACCCACGGCAATTCCACCGAAGCAGTAGGTGCGGTGAGCGCGGCACCATGGGGAAGCGCAAGCATTTTGCCGATCTCCTGGATGTACATCGCAATGATGGGTGCAGAGGGATTGAAGGCCGCCACCGAGCACGCAATCTTGAATGCCAATTATATCGCCACTCGGTTGGACCCGCATTTTCCAGTGTTGTACAAGGGCGCCAATGGGCGCGTAGCGCACGAGTGCATTCTGGATCTGCGTCAATTTAAGAAGGTGACGGTGGAAGACGTCGCCAAGCGGCTGATGGATTTTGGGTTCCATGCGCCCACGATCTCTTGGCCGGTGGCAGGCACGATGATGGTGGAGCCTACCGAGAGCGAATCGAAGGAGGAGCTGGATCGATTCTGCGAAGCGATGATCGCCATTCGCGCGGAGATTGAGTCGGTGGAATGTGGCGCGGTGGACGCGGAGGATAATCTACTCAAGAACGCACCGCACACCACGGATATGGTGGGTGGTAACGCGTGGCCGCACGATTACGAACGCGAACGCGCGGCCTTCCCGGCGACGTGGCTACGCGATTACAAATTCTGGCCGGCAGTCGGCCGCATCGACAACGTTTGGGGCGACCGTAATTTGGTATGCAGCTGCGCCGGCATGGAGGCGTTTACTGAAGAGTAGATGTAGGCCATTTTTTGTTCCGTTTATCGAAACAAAAAACCCCGCCGGTTGGCGGGGTTTTTTTTGATTGGATGATAGCTTATGCCAATTCGCCGACACCGAAGCTATCGATGCCTTCGCCATCGAGGAAGCCCTGCAGTTGGCGGAGGCGCGTGGGGTGACGCATTTTCCGGAGAGCCTTGGCTTCGATCTGCCGAATGCGCTCGCGGGTCACTTTGAATTGTTTACCAACTTCCTCGAGCGTACGGCTGTAACCGTCAGTAAGACCGAAGCGGAGCTCGAGCACCTTGCGTTCACGCTCGGTGAGTGAGGTAAGCACATCGCCCAGCTTGTCCTTGAGCAGCGAGTAGCTGGTCATGTCACTGGGGTTCTCAGCGGCCTTATCCTCGATGAAATCACCGAAGTTGGTATCGTCACTGTCGCCCACGGGGCTTTGCAAACTGATGGGTTGCTGGGCCATCTTCATGATGGCGCGCACGCGCTCGACGGGCAACTGCATTTCGTCGGCAATCTCCTCCGGCGTGGCTTCGCGACCGAAATCCTGAACGAGCTGTTTTTGCACGCGCATGAGCTTGTTGATCGTTTCGATCATGTGCACCGGGATGCGGATGGTGCGAGCCTGATCGGCGATGGAACGCGTAATAGCCTGGCGAATCCACCAAGTCGCATAGGTGGAAAATTTGTAGCCGCGGCGGTACTCGAATTTTTCAACCGCCTTCATCAGGCCCATGTTACCTTCCTGAATGAGATCGAGGAAGGACAGCCCACGGTTGGTGTATTTTTTGGCAATAGAAATCACAAGGCGCAGGTTGGCTTCAACCATTTCGGTCTTAGCTTGATGGGCTTTTTTTCCGAAGTGCTTGAGCTGGTTGAAGGCTTCCACGTAATCCTCGGAAGTCATACGCGTGAAAATCTCCAGTGCCTGCATCTTACGGGTTTCGCCCTCGATAATCTGCTTGTTGGCAGCGGTCTTGCGGCCTTTACTGGCGGCTTCCACCGCCTCCATGCTAGCGACGATTTTCTCGTTCACGTTCTCGGCCACGACGGACATTTCCTCGATGACCTTTTGCTTGTAGAAAAATTTAGAAAACGATTTTTGCTGCTTGGCGTCGTTTTGCTTTAAAGCCTTTTCAGCGCGCGTGCGGGCCGCCTGATTCTTGGCCTTGAGGCGCGACATATATTTCTCGTCGACCTTATGGTCCATCGCGCGAACGTCCTTCACGAGACGGCGCAGCACCTTGAGGTGTTGTTCGCGGCCCTCGATTTTCTTATCAACGATCACTCGATCGAACCGTTCCTTGGGCGGCTCGGAAATGAGTTTCTCCGCCAGAGCGATGTGCTCCTTGCCGGTGAAGCCAAAACTGTAGATGATTCGCTTCACTTCGTTCTCGGCATCCTCGATGCGTTTTGAAATTTCCACCTCCTGTTCGCGCGTGAGCAAGGGCACTTGGCCCATTTGCTTAAGGTACATGCGAACGGGGTCGTCCAGAATATCGAGCTTGGTCTTCTCTTCCTTGGCCTTGTCGTCCTCGCCACGGCGTATGGGGGAGACATTGTCGACCTCGGCCTGATCGACCACGGAGATTTCCAATTGCTCGAACTGTGACTCGACCATCTCAATGTCGGCCGGAGTCACCTTGTCTTTCGGCAAATGCTCGGAAACGTCGTCGTGCGTGAGGTAGCCCTGTTCCTGGGCGAGCAACACGAGTTCCTTGATTTTGCTGGTGAGCACAAAGCCCGACTCGGTCTTCACCTCTTCGATGGTGATTTCCTTTTTGGCGAGCTTGGCCTTGTTGCGCGTGATTTGCGCGGCGGTCAGATTCTTCTTCTTGGCGGCCTTCTTTTTAGCGGCTTTTTTCGGAGCCGCCTTCTTGGCGTCCGCCTTTTTAACAGCCGCTTTCTTAGGGGCCGCCTTTTTGGCCACTGCTTTCTTAGGGGCCGCCTTTTTGGCCGCTGCTTTCTTAGGGACAGGCTTTTTTATGGCCTTTTTGGCCGTTTTTTTGGCGGTTTTAGTGGTAGAAGCTTTCTTTACGGCGGCTTTTTTAGGGGCCGCTTTCTTGGCTGCAGTCTTCTTTGGAGCCTTTTTGGCCGGAGCTTTCTTCTTTGAAACGGTCTTTTTAGCGCTGTTTTTAGCCATAACTCACCCTTTTAGCATGAAAAGGTCGGGGAATATGGTGTCGAATCGCTCTTCCGTCAAGGGGTGATGGCCTAAATAGTGAAAAAAGTTTTTACGCTTGTTCACATTGTTTTTCGGAACGAAACCACTTCGGACCGTTGGGAATAAGACTTTGTGAAAAAAATCACAAATTCACTTGTGTGATGAAGGGTTCAATGAGACGTTTTCCCCGTGCTTTGTGGGTCCGGTTCATGACTAAAACAACTGAAATTGGCTACAATTCCAAGGTTGAAGGCGAGGTCATCCACACCACGGTTGATGCGACTATCAACTGGTTTCGAAAGAATTCCCTCTGGCCAATGCCGATGGGGCTGGCATGTTGCGGCATTGAGCTGATGGCTTCGGGTTGTAGCCGCTTCGATATTTCACGGTTTGGCTCTGAGGTTATGCGGTTTTCCCCGCGGCAATCGGATGTGATGATCGTGGCCGGCACGGTGACCTATAAGATGGCCACGGCGGTGAAGCGGATTTACGACCAAATGGCGGAGCCGAAATGGGTGATCGCCATGGGCGCCTGCGCCAGTAGTGGCGGCATGTATCGCAGCTACGCGGTGTTGCAGGGGGTGGATCAAATAGTACCGGTGGATGTGTACATTGCCGGTTGCCCTCCCCGGCCTGAGGCGGTTCTTGAGGGCTTAATGAAGTTACAAGGTAAGGTCTCGAAGGAGCCGTGGATGAAGAATCATTTTGATCCCACGCCTGAATCAAAAAAGGCAGGTCCCGCCTCATGACGACCGCCGCGGAGTTTGCCCAGCAGTTAAAAGATGAGTTTGGAGATCTCATCTCTAAACCGACGGAATTTCGTGGCGAGATCACGGTAAACGTAGCGGATGCCGAACAGATCGCCGCGGTGTGCGCCTTCGCGAAGGAGGAGCTGGGCTTTGATTATCTGATCGATATCTCCACGCTCGATCATTACGGCGAGGATCCGCGGTTCTCGGTGGTGTACGAACTGAGCGGTATCGAGAACGCTCAGCATCTACGGCTGAAAATCACCGTCACCGAGGAGCACGGCGAAGTCCCAACGGTAACCGGCGTATGGCGTACAGCCGATTGGCATGAGCGCGAGGCGTACGACATGATGGGCGTGAAGTTCGCCGGTCACCCAAACCTCAAGCGCATCCTGATGTGGGAAGGCTATCCGTACTTTCCATTGCGCAAAGATTTCCCGCTCGAAGGCAAGCCCACCGAAATGCCGGACGTGGCCAGCACGGATGTCGCGCCGCTCGAGGGAGGGCCGTTTGTGACCTTGCCTAGCAGCGAAGATTCCACCCGCCGCGAACCGCGCCGCCGCAACCCGGAGGATTGGCAAAGCTAATTGTTCATGACTACTGCCAGCACCAACCAGGACATCGAATTTCGCGACACGGCCTCCAGCGCGGCTAGTGCGGCGGACGAGTTGTCTGATGTGCAGGGCGAAAAGATGGTGCTGAACATGGGCCCCTCCCACCCCGCCACGCATGGCGTGCTGCGGCTGCGACTTGAGATGGATGGGGAGATCATCACCAAAGCCGAACCGGACGTGGGTTACCTGCATCGCGGCGACGAAAAGATCGCCGAGAACATGACCTACAACCAGTTCATCCCGTACACGGATCGGTTGGATTACCTCGCGCCGCTGGCCAATAACGTGCACTACGTGTTGGCGGTCGAGAAACTGCTCGGGGTGGAGGAAAAGATTCCCGAGCGTTGCCAGTACATCCGCACGATCTGCTGCGAGCTGGCCCGGGTATCGGCACATCTACTGGGGCTCGGTGCGTTTGCGATGGATACTGGCGCGTTCACTGTATTCTTGCACACGTTTACGGAGCGTGAAAAAATTTATTACCTCATCGAAGCACTGACCGGCGCGCGGTTTACCACCAGCTACACGCGTGTGGGCGGTTTAGCCCGCGATCTGCCCGAGGGATGGCTCGATGAGCTGAGCAAATTCCTCGATGAGGTAGAGGTGAATTTTGATGAGACCGAGCAACTACTGACGCGCAACCCGATCTTTCTCGAGCGCACGCAGGATGTCGGCGTGATCAGCCGAGAAGACGCGATTGATTTCGGCTTGTCCGGCCCCAACCTCCGCGCCAGCGGCGTGGAACACGATGTGCGCCGAGCATCACCGTACATGATTTACGATCGGTTTGATTTCGACGTGCCCATCGGCACCAAGGGTGATTGCTATGACCGCTACGCCATCCGCATCCTTGAGATGCGCGAGAGCGTGAAGATCCTGCGGCAATGCATCAAGGATATCCCCAAAGGCCCGATCAATGTGGCCGACGGCAAGATCGTTTTGCCGCCCAAAGACAAAGTGATGACAAGCATGGAGGAATTGATCCATCAATTCATGATCGTCACGCAGGGCCAGGATGCGCCAACCGGTGAGGTCTATTTCGGCGCGGAGAATCCAAAAGGAGAGCTGGGTTTTTATATCAACAGCCTTGGAGGCGGAACCCCGCACCGGCTGAAGATCCGCGCCCCATCCTTTGTGAACCTGAGCATCCTGTCCCACATGGTGCCCGGCCATATGATGGCCGATGTGGTCGCCATCCTCGGCTCACTGGACTTCGTAATGGGAGAATGTGACCGATGAGCTTTACCCCGTCCGACAATTTGAAACAGGAAGTAGCCGAGCTGCTCACGCATTATCCGGAAGGCGAGCAGCGCAGCGCGTCATTAATGGTGCTGCATGCCATCCAATCCGAAGCCGGCTATATCAGCAAGGAAGCGATGCAATGGGCTGCGGGCGAAATCGGCATTGCGCCGCTTAACCTCTACGAGCTGGTCACCTTTTACCCGATGCTACGCGAGGAGCAGACGGGTAAGTATTTATTAAAAGTGTGCCGCACACTCAGCTGCGCATTAGCCGGCGGCACGGATCTGCACAGAAACCTGTGTTCCAAGCTGAAGCTGGATCCAAAAAAGCACGGACTGCAAACGACTGAAGATAAAAAATTCAGCATCGAATTTGCCGAATGCCTAGCTAGCTGTGGCACTGGCCCAGTGATGATGTGCAATAACGACTTTTACGAAGCCGTGGACAACGCCAAGACCGATGAAATTTTGGGGGTGTGCGAATGATGAAATGGTTGCCCGATAGGGATTCGAACCCCAACAAACAGAATCAGAATCTGTCGTGCTACCGTTACACCATCGGGCAATTCGGTGAGCGGCCGAAACTAGCGATTTTTTAAAAACAGTCAAGCAGATGCCGCAGGAACACAAACTACTGTTGAAGTACGCCGATGCGCCGGATTACTCGAAGGATATCGAGTGCTACGAGCGCCACGGGGGCTATCAAGCCCTGCGTCAGTCGCTGGACATGAAGCCTTCGACCGGGGCCGAAGGCATCGAGATCACCGCCCAGGCGCAGTTACGCAAGAGCGTGCTGGATTCCGGCCTGCGCGGACGCGGCGGTGCTGGCTTTTCCTGTGGGCTCAAGTGGAGCTTCGTCCGCCATCCGAATCCCAAGCCGGTTTATCTCATTTGCAACGCGGACGAATCCGAACCGGGCACGTTCAAGGATAAGCAAATCATTTACAAGGATCCGCACCAGCTCATCGAAGGCATGATCATTGCCTGCTGGGCGAACCACGTGAACCTCGCCTACATTTATATCCGCGGCGAATTCACCGAAGGCGCGAAGATCATCAACACCGCCCTCGCCGAGGCGCGTGCCAAGGGCTACCTAGGCAAGAATATCCTCGGTTGCGGACACGATCTGGAAATTCATGTGCACCGCGGTGCCGGCGCCTATATTTGTGGTGAGGAAACCGGCCTGATTGAGAGTCTCGAAGGTAAGCGCGCCTACCCGCGCATTAAGCCGCCCTACTTCCCGGCCGCTCTCGGCCTCTACATGTGCCCCACCATCGTCAACAACGTGGAGACGCTCTGCAATGTGAAACATATTGTGGAGATGGGCGCCGAAGCCTTTACCAAACTCGGCACACCGAATAATACTGGCACCCGTCTCGTGAGCCTCAGCGGTGACGTCAAGCAACCCGGCTATTTCGAAATCGAAACCGGTAAGGTCACGCTTGGTGAGCTGATCAATGACCCCAACTTTGGCGGCGGCTTGCGCAACGGCAACCAGCTGCAGGCGATCATCCCCGGCGGCTCCTCCTCCAAGGTGTTGCGGGCCGGCGAAAAGTTCAAGATGGGCGAAGAGGAAATGGACCTGCTCGATGTCCCGTACGATTTCGATACGCTGATGAAAATCGGGACCATGTCCGGTTCCGGTGCGATAATAGTCATTGATGACAGCCGCGACATCGTCGAGTGCCTAGCCAATCTAGCCGAGTTTTACGCACACGAAAGCTGCGGCCAATGCACCCCGTGCCGGGAGGGTTCCCTCTGGATGAACAAGGCGCTACATCGCCTCACCCACGGCGAAGGGCGGGCGGAGGATCCGGAGTACCTCAAGCACATTGCGCAAAATATCCAAGGCCGCACCATCTGCGCCTTCGGCGAAGCCTGCGCCTGGCCGGTGCTGAGTTTTGTGGATAAATTTAAGGACAAGTTTGAGGAGAAAGTATCTGCCTGACCATGTCTGAGGAAACCAAAACGGACGAGCCACCCGCGATCGAGACCACCACCGTCAAGGTAGATGGGCGAGAGATCGATGTGCCCAAGCTCACAGCCGATTGGCAGGGCAATCTCGCGCCAACCACGGTGTTGCAAGCGTGTGAGCATGCTGGGATCGAGATTCCGCATTACTGTTATCATCCCAAGCTTCCCGTGGCCGGCAACTGCCGCATGTGTCTTGTGCACGTGGGCATGCCCGGACGCCCCGGCCCCGACGGCAAGTCGCCGATGAACGAAGACGGCTCGCTGAAAATTGATCCGATGGTGCTCCCTTACGAGCGCCAAACGCCCAAGGGCGTGATCGGCTGCGCCACCAATCTGATTCCCGGCATGGAGATTTACGCCAGCAGCCCGGAAACAAAAGAGATGCGCGAGGCCGTGCTGGAGAGCCTGCTCATCAATCACCCGCTCGACTGCACCATTTGCGATCAGGCCGGCGAATGCAAACTGCAGGAGTATAGCGTGGAACACGGCCAGGCCGAAAGCCAGTTTGCCGAGCACAAGGTGCACAAGCCCAAGGCCGTGGATCTCGGCCCACGTATCATGCTCGATGCCGAGCGTTGTGTGCTCTGCACCCGCTGCATCCGGTTCAGCAAGGACATCGCCGATGACGACGCACTCGGCATTGTGAATCGCGGCAGTTACAACACCATCGCCACCTTCCTCGACACGCCATTTGACAATAATTACACGCTCAACACCGTTGACATCTGCCCGGTCGGCGCGTTGACCTCCAAGGATTTCCGGTTCCAGATGCGCGTATGGTTCCTAAAGGAAACCAACAGCCTCTGCACCGGCTGCGGCACCGGCTGTAACACCGTGATTGGCTCGCGAGAGAACACCATGTACCGCTATGAGCCGCGCGAAAACGATGCGGTTAACGGACCGTGGATGTGCGATTCGGGCCGACTCAATTATAAATGGATTGGCAGCGAGGACCGTTTATCCGAGATCAAGGGTGCCAGCGGTTGGGCTACAGCTATCACGAAGATCAGCAGCAAACTTGAGAAAGCCGCATCTGGGTCGGTAGCTATCATTGGGGGAGCACGCCAAACCAATGAGGAGCTATACCTCCTAAAGAAGCTGGCAAATAAACTGGAGGCCATTACCGATTCATCCCCGCGCATGGGCGAAGGTGACCATCTTCTCTCCTGCCCAGATAAAAACCCGAATAGTACCGGCTCGCGATTGATTGGAATAGCCGGCGAGGAACTTGGTAGCCAATTGAAGGACATTGCCTCCGGCATCGAAGCAGGCACAATTAAAACATTAATTGTATTCGGCGATGACGTCACCAAGACCGGTATTAGTGAAGCACTTCTGGACAAACTAGATTTGCTCGTGGTGAGCGATATCCTCCCCAACGCCACTACCGCTAAAGCTCATTACCTGTTGCCCGGCTGCGCGCACGCCGAGAAACGCGGCACGTTTACCAATACTAAAGGCCGCGTGCAGAAATTTATGAAAGCGCTCGAGGGACCCGGCGATGCCCGTCCCGAATGGGAATTCCTGCATGAACTGGTCGAAAACACCACCGGCCAAAACGGGTTCAGCACCATCGAGGGGCTATTCAACCAAATGGCCGGCGAGGTGGAAGCCTTCAAGGCGAAGGAATTAACCTGGGCCGCGTTGGGCGACACGGGCGTGACGGTGGAGATTTAAATGGAATCCACCACAGAGAACAATCACAGGCATCTGCCCCGTGCTTTCTAAGTGGATTTGGTAAAAAATAATGACCGAATGGTTTAATAGCTTAGCGGCAGGGCAGCAGTTCGCGCTCTTCAGTTTGCTGAAGATCGTGATTGCAGTGTTCGCTGTGGTGTTGCCATTGGTGGCCTACTCGGTGGTCGCCGAGCGGCGCATTTCAGCATGGATACAGGACCGCGTGGGTCCGAATCGCGTGGGCCCGTGGGGGCTGCTGCAACCGGCAGCGGACGGCCTGAAGTTCATTCTTAAGGAAGACTTCACGCCGGCTTATGTGCGGAAAGTATATTTCTGGCTGGCGCCCGCTGTGAGTATGGTGCCGGCGCTATTGACACTGGCGGTCATTCCCTTTGGCACCAAGATCGGCAATCAACCGGCCGTGATCGCCGACCTAAATGTCGGTATCCTCTACACCTTCGGCATTGTAAGCCTCAGCGTGTACGGCATTGTGCTGGCGGGGTACGCGAGTAATTCCAAATACCCCTTCCTTGGCAGTATTCGCAGCAGCGCACAGATGATCTCCTACGAAATTGCCATGGGCATGAGCGTGGTGCCGGTGTTCATGTTGGTGGGCGAATTAAATCTGTCCAAGGTGGTGGAATATCAAGCCTCCGGCGCCTGGCTCATTTTCAAACAACCGCTGGCTTTTGTGATCTTCCTGATTGCGTCTTTTGCGGAAACGAACCGGCTGCCGTTTGATATGCCCGAAAGTGAATCCGAATTGGTCGGCGGCTATCACACTGAATATAGTTCGATGAAATTCGCGCTGTTCTTCCTCGGCGAGTACGCCGCGATGATCGCCGTAAGCGCCATGATGGTGGTGCTGTTCCTCGGCGGCTGGACACTGCCCTTTGCAGGCCTGAACGAAACCGCCAGCACGCTCGGGATTGGCCTGTTGCAGGTCGGCATCTTTATCGGCAAACTACTGCTGTTTATGGGGCTGTTTATCTGGGTGCGTTGGATGCTGCCGCGCTTCCGGTACGATCAACTCATGGATCTCGGCTGGAAACGGTTTGTTCCGCTCGCATTGGCGAACATTGTCGTGACCGCCCTGTACCTGTATTTTACCCTCACAAAATAACATGGCCAAAGAAGTCCAACGCGTGAAATTGAGCTGGTGGGAACGCCTATACATTCCCACGTTCCTGAATGGTTTCAAGGTCACGCTCAGCCACTTTTTCTCGTTTAAGAAATCAAAGGTCTACGAGGAGAAAAACAAGGACAACAAGTTCAAGGCTACGCTGAACTATCCAGAGGAACTCTGGACCGTACCTGAGGGCTTCCGCGGCGCGCCGTATTTGGTGAGTGACCAGAATGACAATACCAAGTGCGTGAGCTGCCAGCTCTGCGAATTTGTCTGCCCGCCCAAGGCCATCCGCATCACGCCCCCTGGCGAAAACGGCGAGGACGCCGATCGCGAAGGCGCCGAGAAGATGCCGAAGGATTTCGAGATCAACATGCTCCGCTGCATCTTCTGTGGTTTCTGCGAAGAGGTTTGCCCCGAAGAGGCCATATACCTCGCCAAGGATTATTACGAGGGCTACGATGAGGACACCATGCGGCGCGACTACGCCCTCACGGGCAGCAATCGCGAGGAAATGATTTTTCACAAGGACAAGCTCCTCGAACACGGCGGCACCCACCACGACCGCATCAAGAAGTGGGAAAAGAAAACCGAGGAAGCCAAGGCGCAGGAAACGTTCCCCGTGGACAAGCCCGAGGCCAAGGACAAGAAGGCGACGGACGAGTAATGCAGGAGATTCTCTTCTACATTTTCAGCGCGCTCACACTGCTCTGCGGATTGCTGGTGGTGTTCAATCCCTTCAGTCGCAACCCGGTTACCAGCGCGATGTTCCTCGTGCTCACCATAATCAGCATGTCCGGCCTGTTCGTGCTGCTCAAAGCCTTCTTCCTAGCCGCCGTGCAAATCCTCGTCTATGCCGGCGCCGTCATCGTGCTGTTCCTTTTCGTGATCATGCTGCTGGACGTCAAGGAGGAGGAACGCCGCCGCTACCAGAAATTCGGCACCTTCCTCGGCTTCGCTGCCGTCACCGGCCTGGCCATGCTGATCATCAACACCATCAACCAATCCGGCGCGGGCCATACCCTCACCGGCGATGGCGTGGCCGAGACCAAGCCGCTCGGCAAATTACTGTTTACCGATTACCTGCTGCCCTTTGAAATCGTCTCCATCCTACTTCTCGTCGCGATGGTGGGCTGCATCCTATTGAGCAAACGCGAGGAAACCCCGGAGGCCGAAGCCGAATGATCATCGGAGTCGAACATTACATGATCGTCAGCGTGGTGCTCTTCTGCCTCGGTCTGCTCGGTGTGATCATCCGGCGAAACCTGATCGTGATGTACATGGGCTTGGAACTGATGCTCAATGCCGCCAACCTTGCGCTCGTCTCCTTCTCCCATTTTCGAGACAACCTTGATGGACAAGTGATGGTGTTTTTCATTATCACCGTCGCCGCCGCCGAAGTCGCCGTGGGCCTCGCCCTAATCGTCGCCCTCTACCGCAAACGCCAAACCAACGACGTGACCGACCTCACCTCAATGAAACTGTAGATGAGCAAGGAACAAATCATCCGTTTTCTGCCGACAGCAGTCCTGCTACTTCCGTTGATATCTGCGGTTCTGATTTTGCTTTTCACCAAGCGCTATCGGCAACTCAGCGCTGGCTTGTCGACCGGAGCTGTCGCGATCGGATTAGGCATCAGCATTTTCCTATTTGCCACTCAAGGCGTGGAAAAAACCGAGGCTGGTAGCGACCCTAAATTCACCTGGCTCTCCATCGGTTTGGTCGAGAATGATTCCCCACTACCCACTGCTGTCGGCCAAGAATCTTTTGCCATCGATATCCAAACGCTGAATGATCCCATGAGCCGACTGATGTTACTCATCGTCACGTTCATTGGAACACTCGTCCATGTTTTCTCTTTGGTGTACATGAGGAAAGACATAGGGTTTTCGAGATATTTTGGAGCGCTCAGCTTTTTCGTTTTTTCCATGCTGGGCATCGTCCTCTCCTCCAACTTGATCATGATGTTCATCTTCTGGGAACTGGTGGGTGTTTCCAGCTATCTCTTGATCAGCCATTGGTTTGATAAACCGGCGGCGGCTGATGCCGGCAAAAAGGCCTTCATCACCAATCGCATCGGGGATGTCGGCTTTCTCTTGGGCATTCTCCTAGTATGGCAGCAAGCGCACACCGTCAACATTGCTTCCATCACCGGCCAAGTATCCACCCTAGCCGGCCTCCTTATTTTTTGCGGGGCCGTCGGAAAAAGTGCTCAGTTCCCACTGCATGTCTGGCTGCCGGACGCCATGGAAGGCCCCACTCCCGTTTCCGCTCTCATTCACGCTGCAACGATGGTGGCGGCTGGAGTATATATGTTGTGCCGAGTGATGGTTCTATTCACTCCGGATGCCTTGCTGATCATTGCTTGGATCGGGGCCATCACTGCGTTGTTGGCTGCGCTCATAGCCATTCAACAAAATGACATCAAACGAATTCTCGCCTACTCCACCCTTTCGCAGCTGGGCTACATGGTGATGGCGGTGGGTTGTGGGGGGGCGGAAGCCGCCATGTTTCACCTCACCACGCACGCGGCATTCAAGGCGTTGCTCTTCCTTGGAGCAGGCGCGGTGATTTATGCCTGCCACCATGAACAGGACATTTGGAACATGGGCGGGCTCCGGCACAAACTTTCCAAGACCTCCATCACGTTTATCATCGGGGCATTGGCCTTGGCAGGTTTCCCGTTGCTCAGCGGATTTTTCAGTAAGGACGCTATCCTGATGCAGGCGCACTTAAACCAGAAACCGTTGTTCTTCATCGGGGTGACCGTGGCAGCACTAACGGCGTTTTACATGATGCGGTGTGTGTTGGTGGCGTTCTTTGGCAAAACGCGCACAGATCAAGCGAAAGAGGCGCACGAAGTGCCCGGTGAAATGCTGCTGCCCTTAATTATCCTCGCGCTATTCA
>Ga0315322_10001609_pt1 | contig 17540 bp, 14 predicted proteins | sample M110021515metaG_FD_203461 | JGI IMG/M metagenome (GOLD analysis project Ga0315322, IMG submission 203461) | Ammonia-oxidizing marine archaeal communities from Monterey Bay, California, United States - M1 100m 21515 | ecosystem: Environmental > Aquatic > Marine > Intertidal zone | place: USA...
CGCACCAATCAGATGCACAAACAGTAATTCAGAATATCACCTACAACATTCAAGATAGCGCAATCTCTGGTGATCTAAATGCAGATATTAATCGTATAAACGATTCAGAGCATCAGTAATTAAGAGAGCAGATCGTCTCGTGCGGTATTGAAAACAATCCTTCCCCTATGGGTAATTTTTGCTTGCCACAAAAGGTCGTCAGGATTGAATGCCCTCAACATTTTTTCACGACTCCAATGCCTTCTGGCATCTACCTGGTCAACATATGTGCCCCATTGAGTCCAACGGTTTTCGGCCCTACTCGCTTTGAGAACTTCAGTAGGCTTGAAAGTTCCAAATTCTTGAGTTATAGACGTCCATTCTATACTGTCAAATCTGTCTTCTAACCCTTGATGTAAATCGCCTAAGATTTCGTATCCTACGCCCGCATTGGGGTCGAGACTTTCTACATGCCCAGGGAACAGAGCCTTGAGATGATCAAAGCCTTCTTGGCTAGTTCCAGCAGAAATCAATAGAGTATCGTGACCACTTGGTCCAAGACCTGTATGCAAATCAATAGCCCAAACCTTGCTAATGCCTTTGAGAGATTTATCCAACCAATTCAGTAGTAGGTCGGGGCCCGGCTCGAGTTTATTGCCGCCGTATTGAATGGCCTTAGGGTGTTCATATTGCCCCTCTGCTACCCATTGTTTAAGATTGTTAAAACCATGTTTCATAATCAATCTAAACGCCTTTAATCCAAACCATCGTTCCTTTTTAGGAGGTGGAGTTTCTGGATTAATGAAGTCTTGAATGTGATGATATCCCTCGGGAACCCCGGCGTATTTCTGGTCCTTCTTCAAGAAGTTACGATTCAAGTCAACATTATTTTCATTGAACCTTCTCCACCATGCCATACCGTAAGGATTGACGGCGTGAACAAAAACAATAGCGTGATCTTTGAAAGGTTCATCTTTTGTCATATCATCCATAACCGCCAATTGAATAGCGCTTCCAGGATATCCTTCAACGCCATGAACCCCACTGCTGCAAAGTAGAACCTTTCCTGAACTTAGCGAGCCTACCACTGCAACATCAATGCACAGAGGCTCACCAGCCGGGCCGGTCATTCCGATTTCCAACCTTTCATTGGAAACTTTGTGCCCAGCCTCCCGTAAATCACCACACGCAATCAGGAATCTACCAGCTGCCTCCCCATAGGAGTTAGCAAACCAGAACCGGCCTTCCATGTCCTTTGGTAACAGCCTCAACACTTGAACATTAACACATCCAACCAACGAACTACTTAGCGAACTCTCAAGAATCCGCGGCCCCTAATCGAGTTATGGCAGAGGGATTAATCGATGCGGATATTCGTATTGCCAGAACCCTCCCGTCATTATTTTATCATGATAATAAATTATTCAATGAACTAAAATCTGTCTTTCAAGAATGGCAGTTCGCAGCCCATCTTTCACAATTTGTTAGCAACAATATAATCCCGTTAGACCACGTAGAATCAATCACCGCCGAGCCTATGATTTTAGTCAGAGGGGAGGGCACAAAATGCATCTCAAACATCTGTACGCATAGAGGAATGCGTCTGGCATCAACCCCCTGTAACCGAAAATCACTCCAATGCGAATATCATGGCAGAACTTTCGATTTAGAAGGCGAGTTTCGCCACATGCCCGAGTTCCAAGAAGCGATCGGATTCCCTAGTGAAGACGACAACTTACGTTCTTTCTCACTGAGTGAATGGCAAGGAATGTACTTTGTATCTCAAGAAGACAAAGAAAAAATCCCTTGGAAATTTCTTGATTCCCGATTTGACTTCTTAGACATTGAATCATTTACCCATGACCAGAGCCGAGATCGAGACCATTCTATTTCTGCTAATTGGATGCTATATGTTGATAATTATCTAGAGGGATTCCACATACCATTTGTTCATCCAGAACTTAACGAAGCATTGGATTATTCCGGATATGTAACGGAAACCTTCGAAGGAGGAGTTCTACAAATCGGGAAAGCGATGGAGGGTGATGTAAAGTTCGATCATCCAAAAAACCATCCTGATTTTGGGCAAGATATTGCGGCATACTATCTCTGGCTGTTCCCCAATATGATGTTTAATTTCTATCCATGGGGAATGTCGCTGAATATCGTGGTACCGGTTTCCGCCACCGAGTCTAGAGTTCTTTATCGAGGATATGTGAAAGACGAAAAGTTAGCACAAGAAGGAGCTGGCTCAATTCTTGACACGGTAGAAATTCAAGATCAGCAAATAATCGAAATGGTTCAGAAAAGTATGCAATCGAAAGCATATGATAGAGGGAGATATTCCCCTTCAAGGGAACAAGGTGTCCACCACTTCCATCGAATAATTTCAAAGATTATCACACAGCGCTAACGCTTTAGATATCGGTCACTGGCATTGATAATGTGATTGACATGGATGATTCACCACTATTGACGATGACGAAATCCCGTTTAGTAGATATTCAACCCGAACTAACTTCTGATTCAGAGAATCTTCTTTCAACACTCTCGGGATTATGTTCATTTCACACCAGCCAAGATTTAGCTAGTTTCTTATTCACTGAAATGTTCAAAACGTTGGTTGGAAACAATAGTGCTTGGATAACATTCGAAATTGGTGTATACAAAGATCATACCAAAACCGTTGAACTGACACTAGTTGACGGCAGTATTACAATCGCAGATGGATCGATGAGCGGATGTATTCCAAACAATACAATCATTGCAAAAACAGAAACAGAATGTGCAGCAATTCTTCAAAATTGGTACAATTGTGTGATGAACGCGTAAAGCGATTCCTTGAAATGGAGACTAGGGTCCCATTCAATCAGGAGAGATACCATGGGTGGTGACAACTTCCGCGATACCCTGCCCGACCCAGATCCTGAACAGACTCTGGAATGGCAGGAAGCCATTAGAGCAGTAAGCGATGCTTTAGGCCCAGAAAGGGCGCATAGGCTACTACTGCAAACCATTGCAGCAGCCCGGCAAGAAGGCATCGATATCGACGTTGTTAATACACCATATCTCAATACTATACATCCCTCAAACCAACCTGCTTACCCGGGCGATTTAGAGATGGAGAAAAAACTCCATGGAATCATTACGTGGAATGCCATGATGATGGTAACTCGGGCTAACAAAGCGAACGATGGAATAGGAGGCCATATCTCGACCTTTGCATCAAATTCGCACCTTTGGGAAGTTGGACAGAACCACTACTACCGAGGAAAAGACCTCGACGGTTGGGGAGACCATGTTTACTGGCAAGGGCATGCAAGTCCCGGAGTTTACGCTAGAGCGTGGCTAGAAGGCCGACTAAACCGAGAGAATATCGACAACTTCCGAATCGAATGTGAAGGAAACGGACTATCCTCATATCCTCATCCAAGACTTATGCCAACCTTTTGGGAATACCCTAGTGTTTCCATGGGATTGGGTGGAATGACTGCAATTCACACCGCTCGCTTCAATCGTTATTTATCCAGCAGGGGCCTTACGGATACCTCCAATTCTAGAGTCTGGTATACCATGGGAGATGGAGAGTCTGATGAGCCAGAATCTCTTTCACAACTTTCATTGGCAGGTCGTGAAAATCTAGATAATGTGATTATGATAATGAATTGTAATCTTCAAAGATTAGACGGGCCAGTTAGAGGTAATTCAAAAATCGTCCAGGAACTAGAAGGGCGATTCCGAGGTTCTGGATGGAACGTAATCAAAATCCTGTGGGGTTGCATGTGGGATGATCTATTCGCTAGAGATTCAGACGGTGTTCTAGCCAACCGACTTCAGGAACTTGTTGACGGTGACGAGCAACGAATCCTTACGAGCGACGCTACTACTTTCAAGAACGAGTTATTCAACACTCCACAATTGAAAGCTATGATTTCACATCTTAGCGATGAAGACTTAGAAGCACTAGCCTCCAATCTCGGCGGTCATGACATGATTAAGATCAACGCAGCTTATGCGGCAGCAGAGGCTTGTAACGACAAGCCAACGGTCATCCTTGCACGCACCATCAAAGGGTATGGGCTTGGACCTGCTTTCGCAGGACGAAACTCCACACACGGTAAGAAAAAGGCCGATGAAGATAGTATCAAATGGATGCGTGACGATCTAGATTTATCATTCACAGATGAAGAATTGAAAGAATACCCCTTTGTTGAGCCACAAGATGTTCCTGAAATAGTGGCATACCTAAAACAAAGAAGAGAAGCAATGGGTGGATTTTGTCCAGAACGTCGTTCACCACCAACTCAACTAACACCGCCCGGGCCAGAGGGCTATGCAACCTTTGATGAAGGAACCAAGGGAGAAATGCAAGTTTCAACAACTATGGCTTTTGTTCGTTTGCTGAGTAGTTTAATGAAAGACAAATCGATCGGAAATAGAGTTGTTCCAATAGTGCCAGACGAGGCAAGAACTTTCGGAATGGACCCACTATTCGCACAATTTGGAATCTATCATCCAGATGGGCAATTGTACACTCCTGTAGATCATAAAATGTTGATGAAATACAAAGAAAGCGAGAAGGGCCAATTATTGGAAGAAGGAATCTCTGAGGCAGGAGCAATGTCAACCTTCATCGCAAGCGCAACCTCGTATTCAACCCAAGGATGCGCTACCATCCCATTCTACATCTTTTACAGTATGTTTGGATTCCAAAGAGTTGCAGATTTAATTTGGTCTGCGGCAGACCAACGCGCTAGAGGGTTCATGATTGGAGCGACAAGCGGCCGCACCACTCTAAACGGCGAAGGGCTGCAGCACCAGGACGGACACAGCCTTCTCATGGCTCACACAAACCCGGCAGTAAGGGCCTATGACCCAGCCTTTGCATACGAATTGGCAACAATAATTCGCTCAGGTATTGATGAAATGTATGTGGATGAAAAAGACCTGATGTACTATATCGCAGTTTACAATGAAAATCACCCAATGCCTCCTAAGCCAGATGGCGTAGATGAAGGAATTATCAAAGGAGCATACAAACTCCGCAGCGTGCCAAAAGGAGAAGGTCCAATTGTTAGATTAATTGGATCTGGACCAATTATGCTCCAATTATTAGCAGCAGTTGAGGTCCTTGAAACCTATGGTGTACGTTCAGAGATTTGGTCAGCAACCTCCTATGGAGAACTTCGCCGCGAAGGACTGGATTGTGAGCGAGGAAACCGTTTGAATCCAGACAGTGCGCGCCAAATACCATACGTTGAACAAATGCTAGGCGATGGAACATATCCTACTATAGCAGTTAGCGATAATCAAATTGCAGTTCCAGATATGATTAGACAATGGGTAGGTGGAGATTACACCGTATTGGGGACCGATGGGTTCGGCCGTTCAGACACTAGAACCAATCTACGAAGATTCTTCGAAATAGACGCCCAGCACATCACACTAGCAGCATTATCCTCCTTGGTCCGCTCCAAAGACATAGCAGCAGAAATTTATGATAAAGCAATGAAAGAACTCGATGTCAGCAAAGAAAGAAAAGACATCACTTCATTGTAATTATTCAATAAATATCGCAATCTCATCAAGGGATTTACGAGATAAATCGGGCACCATTGCATCATCAGCAGGATACCCCACTGGCATTACTAACATCGCATGTTCATGCGCAGGGCGCTGTAAAATTTCTCTCAGAAAACCCATCGGCGAAGGCGTATGAGTAAGTGTGACTAAGCCCATATTATGGATAGCGTGGATGAACATTCCAGCGGCAATACCACAGGATTCAGTTGAATAATACGTAGGTCCAACTTCTCCATTAGAGCGAATACGTTTGGTTTGTCGAAAAAGAACTACTAGCCAAGGCGCATCTGTCATGTGTTCCTTCACAGCATCAGTTCCCAATGGCCCTAAAACCTCTTGCCAAGCTTCAGGCATCCTTTCAGAGTAGGTTTTTTCCTCTTCTACTTCAGCAGCAATTCGCATTTTTTCTTTGAGTTCAGAATTTTTCACTGCCACAAACGTCCACGGTTGTAAATGGGCGCCACTGGGAGCGGTAGATCCCGTTAGAATGGCAAGTTCAATCAATTTCCGAGGAACATCTTTTTTTGAGAAATGTCGAGTTGTACGACGCGAATCCATTTGTTCAAATAGAGACTCAGCATTCCGTTCCATTTCCGTTATCGACAAACCACTCCAATCCAAAGGAACGAATCCTTCGTCGCTCAAGGCGACACCTCGGGCAACCTTCCCCTTAGGCGAAGCCATGTTTCTGCGCCGAAGGTTAGAGTATAAAGCGAGGCTAACCAAAGCGTAGGCCTAGCCCAGTAGCCAACCGGGTCGCTGATTAATAGAACACATAACCAAGCTAGCGTAACCAAATCTAAACACCATCGCATTCCGGCAATAATTTGTCTTGAATTAGATTGCATTTCAGTTAACTGAGTGTCTGTAAGAACAGCAGATAAACCTTTGAGTTTTGAAAGCGCATTCCCTCCGTTCCAGCGAATACGGCCAAGTTTGAAACGATTCCATACATCGATTACTAAGAATAAAGTCACCCACACACCAACAACTTCGAGCAAAGGGTCAGCTCCATACAAATCTAAACCATTGAACGACCAATACAACAAGCCCCACAACCATGCGATAATCAGCAATTGAGTTGCCTTGGCAAATCTGCTTAATTTACGAAGCAATTCAGCGTCATGCGACAATAACATCTCTAAGGAAATAACCAATCCAACGCTGAAAGTTAAAACAAAACTACCCGCTAACCACCACCATTCAAGCGACGTGTCTCGCCATGCTAGAAGAATAGCAACCAACGTCCAAGCCATTACTAGTGCCGTTGTTGCATTTACAGCAGCCTGCATCACATACAACGGGTCACGACCATCTTTTAGAACCGATAATCCACCCATCAATCTAACTTCAAAAGCAGAATCATCAACGACTCCCTGGGCAGCAGCAGTCATTCCTCCTACTGATTTTAATCGTGCAGATTCTACTATGCCTGCACTATCGCCTTCGTCATTACCACCGTGCCATTTAGAACCCCGGGCAGCAGCAGCAGCAGCGCCCTTTCCACGACTACGTCCTTTACCAGCACTTCTTGCCTTAGCCCAAGCCCTAATCTCTGCAGTTGTAGCCTCTTCAACTTGGTCTTCATTTAGCGGCGCGCCGTGATCGGTGTATAGCCATCGGCATTGAATTGGAACAGGAGCGGGGTCTACATCGGGGGCAACCATTTGAAATTGCCCAGGGCCCAATGTGGGTAATTGTTTGACCAAATCCTGATCCCCGCCACTTTCCTTTAACAAATGGCGGACCTTTTCAACATCTTGCGGTTGAGTAAATCTTCCAATAAATGTGGTATTAGCTTGAGCCAAAATTTTGTAATCTACATCTGAAACATTTTGAGTTGCTAGTACACAGGCGACTCCATACTTTCTTGCCTGTTTGAAAATTAACTTGATCAAATCTTTTGCCGGAGGGTTCCTTGGATGCGGAGGTAAATATGGTGCTACTTCATCCATGAAGAATAATAATTTCAACTCGCCTTCAGCCGGCTGCTGAGTAAGCATCCAATCATACAATTCACGCGCCAACTCTTGAACGAAATATTGCTTCTGCGCTTCATCTTGGATTGTGTTTAGATATACAATATTCAAAGGAACTTTACCCGGCATCGCCGGCTCACAGAAAGCATCGATATCAATGGGAACTCCATTTGAAAATAATAGTTGATTTACACCACTACTGAATGCTGACAAACGGCGTGCCAAATCATTTCGAGTGGATTTAGGCAACATTTCATCATAATCACGAAGCCCGTGTTCAGACATGATTTCTTCCCAAGTTGGAACATCTGGCTTTTCCTCATCTTCAACATCAATAAACGCTTGAGGATACAATGCTCTTGTGAAATTATCTTGTGGCTCTCTAACCACTTTAGCCAGCCCTTGAAAATCACCAACGTCTAACCCGAGGCGCGTACCATTAACCAGAATTTCATAGAGGAAGGGCTTGACAACCTTTCCTTGGGTTTTTTCAACATCAAATCCAGCCAGATTACTAAATCCGGCTGCAACCATATCCCAGGCAGTAATTGCTTCTTCAGCATCTAAATCTGCAGGTGGTGAACGGAATGGGTCAATGCACAAAGGCAGCCCCTTAGATCTCAGTGGGGTCCAAATACGGACTTCCATTGTTGAAATCAATTTCTTCATTCGGTCGACTTCTCCACCCTGTTCTACCAAGTCACCTTCATTTATCGCAAGTGCAAGCCTTGCTAAATCTCCTTGAGGATCAAGAATTAATGCTGGAATTCCAGCCAAGGCAGCCTCTTCAATAACGGTCTTGGCCATAACGGTTTTTCCAGAACCGGTTGACCCCAGCATCGCAGCATGCCGGGCCAGAACCATTTTGTCAATTTGTACGATTTCACCAGTATCCCGCCGCTCTCCAAGCAACATTCCCTTGGCCTTGATTTTCTTCTTTTTCTTCTTCACGGGAGCTTCAAGTATTTCGTCGACGAGGCCTTTCAATTCATGTTCACCCTCCTCCGACATGAGTCAGCGAATTGCGCCGACCCTCTTGAGTGTGCCTGCACCCACGCAGTTACCGGGACACACTCAAGGGGGCGAACCCTTTCGCCGAAGCATGGAACGCATTCCCTTGGCTAAACCATATTGGGATGCGGAATGTGAAAAAGCCGCAGTTGCTGCATTAAACAGTGGTCGCTGGGTGAAAGGGCCCGAGGCTAAAGCATTTGGAGAAGAATTTGCTAATTGGTGTGGGGCAATAGCAGCGGTACCGTGTCAAAGTGGCTCAGCAGCACTATGGGCAGCATTGAGATTATTGGAGGTAGGGCCGGGAGACGAAGTAATAGTTCCAGGTATGACCTTCATAGCAACTGCCACATCGGTTAGTTTAGTTGGAGCCACACCCGTATTTGCCGATATCGAATCAGATTATTGGTGCATTTGTCCTGATGACGTAGAGGCTAAAATCACTTCAAAAACAAAAGCAGTAATCGGCGTCCATTTGTTTGGACAACCATTTTCTTCCCGGCTAAGAGATATTTGTGATAAGCATGGAATCGCATTGATTGAAGATGCAGCTCAAGCACACGGAGCCACACTTGAAGGAAAAATGACAGGTTCGATCGGAGATATTGCTTGCTTCTCCTTTTTCCCATCAAAAAATATGGCTGTTGGGGGAGAAGGGGGAATGATTACAACAACCCGTCCAGAATTTTCTGAAAGGCTGAAACGCCTAGTAGATCATGGCCGTAACGACACATTAGAGTCGGTAGAACTAGGTACCAATTTGCGAATGAGTGAGGTAAATGCGGCGATAGGCAGAGTGCAATTGAAACATATCGACAAGTGGACAAACCAGCGTAGAAACAATTCAAAAAACCTCCATCACAATACCAAAATACGCCCTAACAGCCAACACGCATGGCACCAGTTATGCATTCTAACCGATGACCCTAACGTAATGATTTCTAATTTTAATAACGCAGGAATAGACGCTAGAGTACATTATCCAATTCCTTGTAATAGGCACCAAGTTTATTCAGAACATTTCCAACATCAAACCACCTTGCCTAATTGTGAGGAGGTTAGCCATAAATTAGTTGCAATACCAGTTCATCCATCGTTAGACAATGAAGACATCGAGCGAATTAAGGCAGTTTTACATCTTCGATCATAGTTGAGAGGGAAGCATTAGACCAACCTCTCAAATTAGTCAATTCAAGGCTAGCCCATTCGGGAATTAACACGGGTTGATTTTCATTTTCAAGTTCAACTTCGGCAATCACTAAACCACTCAACGCACCTTCGAACTCATCAACTTCCCAAAGTAAACCATCATCTCCAGGCCATAAATATCGAGTTTTTGTGATACAAGGGAGTCCTTGCAGCGGTAGAGATTCATACAATTCCTCAGATAGATCCCATTCAAATTCAGAAGCGGTTGCCCCACTCCGGAAACCCTTCGCAGTCAACACGACCCTTCCATTGGATTTTCTAATTCTCCAAGTAGAAATATTGGCTAATTCGATAGATTCATCGACTAAATCGAAATTCTTCCAAACGATTTTCCCATCTATTTGGGAAACTCCTGAAATGTAGCATTGAAACACAGAAACAGAGGCGCCCTCTCGCCAAATTTTATCAGAGCGAGCATCGACCAGAAAACGTCTTTCAATCTCAATACCCATCAATGTTCATCCTCTATTTTCTGAGATCTGGCTTTAGACATAATCTCTTCATCAAGGAACCAAAAAGTTGGCGTTTCCGAAATATGCTTGTCCCAGTGTTGCACCGTTCTCGCCCACATCTCATTTCCAGCGTTTGCGTGACAGTACTTGAGAATCCAATCCATCTGTTTTTGTAATTCAGGATCATCTGTAGAATTACGTTTCAAATTTTCAGCAGTTAGGGCCATATTCATCATGAACATTGGCGATACAGCATAGGTCCAAAACGGGTTTCTTTCAAAATCAACACTTCTTTGAGCCGTCCAAAGAGAAAACACCCGGTCGTATAAATAGCCAATACAGAGTACAATTAAAACCAATGAAAAGAAGATACTAAGCAAACCGAGATAGGTTGCAGGAATACCTAAAACGGAATCACTAAAACATAGACCAGAGTCGCAATTCTTAGAAAACCTCCAACTCAAATACGGCCATAGTAGAAGGGTAAGTGAGGACCCCAACAACCCCATGGAAATTATCGATTGAGATTGTTGCATACGCCAATATTGACGCATCACCCATTTCTTCACAGGGCTGATATCTGTACTCGTCATCATAGGCACCTCAACACTGCTCATTGATATTATAATGGGTATAATTGTCCAATAGTCACACCAATGTTACATTATATGTGGGAACCCACGAAATAATATGACCCGGCGCAAATCTACAGTACATGCTCCTATTTTGGCAGTATTTCTAGTTCTGCTGATACCTCTATCTGGTTGTACAGGAATCATCGATGAATCAAAGAAAGAAGATACAGATTTAATTCTAAATATAGACCTCGGAGATTCTGTAAAGCGGACAATGGGGAGCCCTCATTTACAAACATATGATGATTGTAATGAATTAGAAAACGCCCTCAAGGCTAGCATTGAAGAAGAGACAAGAACAAATCTAATCCAGGCTGTAGAAGAAGTATGGAATTGGGGAGGAGGGTGGATCGAAGACGATATGGAAATGATGGACGGAGATACAGCGTCAGCATCCACCTCTCAAAAAAGACAAGAAGGTGTTGATTTTTCGGGAACCAATAATCAGGAACAAGGAGTAGATGAAGCAGACTTTGTCAAGACAGACGGCTTCCATATTTATTTCCTTGACAACGGCCAACTTCACATAATGGACATACCAGAATTTGGAGAAATTGAACACGCATCTTCAACCACAATCGAAGGTAACCCGGTTGCAATGATGCTAAACGAAGACATCTTAATCGTAGTCTCCACAGTATCTAGTTGGAATCTTGATTCCAATGATCCATTAGCAAAATCCTTGGGCTGGGGCGACGAGTGGCAGGGGTGGAGAACGAGCACCCTCACCAAATTCACCGTTTACGATATTTCCGACTCATCCTCGCCTTCAACAAGCAGAGAGCTCTACATTGAAGGTTACTACATGACTGCAAGAGAGGTTGATGGTACTGTAAGAACAGTGACTCATACGTGGATGGATATACCTGATTTGAAAACTTGGCTCGACTACCCTGAAAAGTATTGGGATTCAGAATTAGACGAAGAATCACGCAGAAATATGAGAGAACAATCTGCCGCTGCAGCAATCAAGCACAATAGAAAGGTGTTAGATGAAACCTCATTACAAGACATCTTACCACAGGTCCATGAGAGAAGCGGAAATAAAATTATTACACATCACATGAGTGGTGACGATTGTTCCGATTTTACTGCGCCTAAATCTGCTTTAAACCGTGGATTCACTAGTATATTTACAATAGATTTAGTATCGGATGAATTAGAATTCGAAGCAGACCATATAGTTGGAAATTGGCCTCTAGTGTATTCTTCACAAGATACCCTTGTCATTACAGAAAACGCATGGGATTGGTGGTGGTTTTGGGGCAACGATGGTTTGAACGAAGCAACCAATATCCATACATTCGATATTGGTGAAGCCGGCTCGACAGTCTACTCAGGTTCGGGGAGAATAGATGGCACAATTCAGAATCAATTCTCAATATCAGAACATGAAGGGGTTGTCAGAGTGGCTACTACAACTGGACAATGGGGCCGATGGTGGATGTCAAACCCAGAGCCAATGGAAAGCCACATCATTACCTTATCACACTCACAAGATATTGAAACTGGACAAAAAACTCTCTCGGAATTAGGTAGGGTTGACGGTATTGCATACAATGAAACAATTTGGTCAGCACGCTTTGTAGAAGACCGGGCATACATTGTAACATTCGAAAACATGGACCCACTTTGGACCATTGATCTAAGCAATCAATCAGACCCTCGCATCATGGGAGAATTAGAGGTGCCTGGAGTATCGACCTATATCCACCCACTTTCAGACGATGCCATTCTTACCATCGGCTTAGGGCCTGCAGATGAAGAAACCGGATTAGGATTAGATTGGGGCCACACAAGATTATCACTGTTTAATGTCTCTAACTTTTCCGACCCGCAACTAACACAGGCTCTTTCAATATCTCCAGTTGAAAACCCAAACGACGGATGGTCGTGGGCTTGGTCAGAAGCCACATGGGAGCATAAAGCGTTCCAGTATTGGGCCCCAAAGGGAATGCTTGCAATTCCAATGAATACCTATCGTTATGATTATTTTTATGATAGCGCAGGGAACTATCATTATGATTATGACTGGGTAAGCAAATTGATGATTGTAAATGTAACAGAGGAAGGACTTGAAATCCACGGCGAAGTTAACCATTCACAATTTTATGAAAGCGAAGAAACTCACTGGTGGTCATCATACAACATCCGCCGTTCAATTTTCATGGGGGATTACATCTATGCGATTTCACATGGAGGAATTACAGTGACCAATTTAGATACACTTGAAGAAAGCGACTCTCACCAGTTCATACCCATCGAAGATACGAATGAAGGGGATTCAACAAGTGAGACTACTGAAGAGGACAAGGATGAAGTCTGATTCACAAGTGGCGTGATTCGTGCTCGACGTAGCGATACTCGGTTGTGGTCGCTGGGGCCACAATCATCTGCGGACTCTATCTCATTTACGTGAGATTGGTATAGTCAACAAAATTACCGTAGTCGACGTATCTCAATCCGCAAGGGACAGCGCGCAAGAAGCAGATTTTGTTTACGAAAGCATGACAGATGTCAATGCGGATCTCGTAATCATAGCAACTCCTTCTAATCTCCATGCGGTTCAAGCTAGAGAGTTAATGGAGGCTGGGTATCACGTATTGGTAGAGAAACCACTAGGGTGTTGTGAGGCTGAAGCCGCTCAAGTATTGGCTAGCGCCCAAGAACATGGCCGTGTGATGGGGGTTGGGTTACTCTTGAGGTTTCATCCAGCAATTAACTTGGTCAAGAAGATGCTGTCAAGTGGCGCTTTAGGACGTCTTGAATCGTTGCGCTTTGTTCGCAGAACCACCCGCAAACCCCCTGCAGATGGGAATGTAATCGAAGCACTAGGGGTACATGCAATAGATTTGATGTGTCATATTATGAGCGAATCCGAACCGAGTGCTATTCACGTAGAAGGCGACTTTGTAGAAGCCAGAATCGCTTTGGAATTCCCTCATGGAATCGAAGCTCTAATCGATATCGGGTGGGGTGCTAGTTTAGAGAATAGAACAGTTACTTTAGTTGGCTCGTCGGCAAGCCTTCGCTTTGACTTAGATATCCACGACCGAGCAATTTTATTTTCCGCTAATGGTGAAACAATAATTCCTTGTGAAGAAAGCCATTCACCCCTAGAGGCTGAACTAAGACACATTATAGGGGGAATCGAATCCCATAAAGCAGGCACTACTTGGATTGCAGTTCCCGATTATGGGGCTGCATTACGAGGGGTGCGGTGGACAGAGAGAGCAATACGAGCGATGGCTATTACAAGGCCACATTGAAAAATCGAATGCTTCTCGCCACACCATGGCCGGAGGCGCATCAACCGAAAATTCCGAACCACTTTTTGTTCTTGAACCATTACCAAAGCTCTCCGAGACGATAGATTCGTTCGTTAGTGCAAATCCTTTATTGCTACTTGTTGCAATCGGAGCAGTAATTTATTTTCTCGTCAAATTTAATGATCCAATGATGAAAATGTGGACAACAACATCACTGTTTCTGGGCCTTAATTACTATGTTACAGAATCCCTCTTTTATTCGATGATTTTTACTAGCGTTCACGTACTTGCCTTCTCCTTGGTTTGGGCTGCTATACGCTGGGATGAAGTGAAGTATGCACTTGGAATGGATAAAGCAAAAATTCTTTCATGGCTTTCATTTGTTGTATGTACATGGATATTAGTCGTGCTAGGTACTGCAATTGGAATGCCAATAGGGCCAGGTTTAGTAATCTGTATTTCCATTACAGGATATCTTTGGTGGACCTATTATTCATTAGAGCCAGTTAGAGCCTAATTGCGAAGTCTCAAGGACTATGCACGCACGCCTACGCGTGATGGCAACGTTCTCTAGTCACCCCGAGCTTCCAGAGATTATCGAGAAGTTAATAGAGGCCGACGTCCATACTTTGTTTCTGAAAGCGGACTGCCCCCCGCGCACCAAATCAGGTGGAATTGGGGATTTGAGATTAGCCGATGTCGAAGGCGCAGATGATGGTGGATGGGACACAATTCGTTTGGAATCCTTACAAGAAGAATTAATTTCATTGATAGATGAACACAGAGACCGTTCCGATTGTTTTCTAGAAATAGATCGTAAAGGATGTCAAGTAATCCAATTGGGCGATTTACGAATTTCCTGTGCGTGGCCGCCATTTGCAGATGCCAGAGAAATAACCATAGTTAGGCCGGTAGCAAAACTTTCAATCAGCGATTACGACATTGACCCTAAACTAATTTCACGACTATCGGACCATCACAGAGGGATATTCATTTGTGGAAGACCGGGTTCTGGAAAGACCACACTGGCTCAAGCAATTGCCGAATATCTAGACGAAGATATAGGTGCAATGGTTAAGACAATGGAGGCGCCAAGAGACCTTCAACTCGCACACCGTATCACCCAATACGCACCTTTGGAGGGCGATTTAGAAAAAACTGCAGAGATAATATTTCTTGTCCGCCCCGACTTCGTGATTTTTGACGAGGTAAGACGTGCAAGGGATTTTGAAATATTCGCAGATGTCCGGTTAGCCGGTGTTGGATTACTAGGTGTAACTCATGCCAACTCGGCATTAGAAGCAATTCAAAGATTGATCGGCAAGGTTGAATTGGGATTGGTTAGCCAAGTACTTGACACAATTCTTCATGTTGAAGCAGGACAAATTCAACAAGTACTTGAATTGAGAATGACTGTAAAAGCTCCAAGTGGTATGCAAGAAGAATTAGCTCGGCCAGTAATAGAAGTTGTAGAGTTCCCAAGTGGTAAAATAACTCATGAAATGTTTGCCTTTGGTTCTGAAATAGCAGTAGTTCCCGTCGATGGAGCGGCATCTGGAAGTAGTATTTCTCCGATTAATGCACTAGCTAGAGATCAACTAGTTCACAAAATTAGGCAATGGGTAGGTGTGCAATGTGGCGTCAAAATAACAAGTACAAATTCTGCAGAAATATATGCGCCTAAAGGAATGGTTTCGACACTTATTGGCAAGGGCGGAGAAAATATTCGTTCTTTACAAGAGGAACTCGGAGGCCTCAGGTTATCGGTATCTACCTTCTCTGAAATGCCAGATGATGTGCAAGTTATGAGCAGCGACCCGTTCGAAAAACAAGACCGTAGAGCCAGAGAATCTGGCGCTTGGGAGCATTCTAAGAAAGGCGGTCGTAAATCTAAAGGAAGGCGACGTTAATCGTATCCCTCCGACAGACTCATCAATAAACAACCCCCCTGAAGGTGCATGCCCTCCTTGCTCGCACTTGCAATATTCGCCAGCACCCTAACCGTTGTTGCGGATTGGGCAGGTTGGCATTTTGTCTGGCGCCATGAGATTTCATCCGACCCAGAGGCTTCAGAAAAACGCACGATTACGAACCTTTTCCTTTCATATTATTTACCATTCTTACCAACTCTGGCCATACTGTTGGGCCCAGCAAAATTAGAACTTTACAATGATGGTTTTGCTATGCTCGCTAGCAATATTTTGTTTGTGACGATGGGGGTTGTTACCGGAGGAGTTGCAGCTAGTGCTTGGTCTGTACGCCGACGCCACCTCGAACAAGGGGAGTCTCGCAAATTAATCGATCAGCAAGATGTATTACCTGACCACGCCATTGAACATCTGATTTGGACAACGATAATGCTTGCATCTTGCTCAATATTGTGGTTCTACTTGCTTCTCCTTTGAAAGATGGATTGATGAAGGCGCGTCGGCCCCCCTCACCTAATGGCACAATCACCAGATGGTACTGGAACGGCCCCAGTTAGGATTACCAAATCCTCTACTTCGGTCACTAGTGGCTTAGGGGTGACTCAGAAATTAGTTGGGGCAGCGATTGCTTTTGGCAATGTACTTAGAGGCACATTTGGTCCAAATGGTCTAGACAAAATGTTATACAAAACGAATGGCGAAGCAGCAGTAACCAACGATGGTGCAAAAATTGTTGCAGAACTTATGGTAAAACATCCTGCTGCAAAGGCGTTCGTGAGTCTAGCAGAAAACCAGGAGAACGCTTGCGGGGACGGGGTTACGGGATGTATTATCTTGGCGAGCGAATTGATGAGCGAGGCTGGAAGGCTGTTAGAGAGAGACCTCCACCCACTAATTCTTGTAAAGGGCTATCAAATGGCACTTTCATCCACTCTAGAAGTTATCGACTCTCGTACTGTGTCCGCAAAAGACCACCTCGAAGAAGTAGCTCGTACAGCACTGGTTGGACGTTTAACAGAAGGTGCATTAGATCACCTCGCCGGATTGGTTTCACAAGCGGTTAACATAATCCCTGATAGTGACTTCGAGCGCGTTAGAATGGCTAAAGACGGACAGGGCACACCGGTAAATTCACGATTGATAAACGGCCTAATTATAGAAAAGCGCTTGGCATTAGAAAGAATGCCATCTAAAATTAAATCTTGTAAAGTAGCAGTTCTTTCCTGCCCGTTAGAGATTGAATCATCTACGGTTTCTGCTGAAATCGAAATCAGTACGCCTGAGGAATATGAAGCCTTTATCGATGCTGAGCAAAACCATATTGAATCTATCATTTCGAAGGCTATATCTTCTGGCGCCAAAGCAATATTTTGCGCAGAAGGAATAGATCAACGAGTATTACACGCTCTCGCAGATGCGGGGATCTTTGCTTTAGGCGGGATTGAGAAATCTATGGCGGAAGACATCGCCAAAGCATGCGGCTCGATGCTTTGTG
>Ga0315322_10001611_pt1 | contig 17539 bp, 15 predicted proteins | sample M110021515metaG_FD_203461 | JGI IMG/M metagenome (GOLD analysis project Ga0315322, IMG submission 203461) | Ammonia-oxidizing marine archaeal communities from Monterey Bay, California, United States - M1 100m 21515 | ecosystem: Environmental > Aquatic > Marine > Intertidal zone | place: USA...
CTTATAGGTATTTATATGGTGATTACACTAGGCACCAAACTAAAAGCAGCGTCAAAAAATGTAGGCTGATGAATGGCTGGTTTTGTATAGCCAATAAACTAATATTAGTGACAGGCGTTCAGTCTATCTCAAAGGTGCTTTACGGGACAAGACCCCCAAGGCGGCCAAGAAGGGAGTGATTGGTTATGTCAGTTAATATACTTAACACGAACCCTTACACTCAAAATTTGCCACCTGCATTTTCCAAAGTAATTCCTTCAAATATCCCTGCTGAGCAGGTCAACATAGCTCAAAATACTCTACCATCAAAACAACAAAACTTAAATTTGCAGCAGAGTGCAACGGTTATAAGCTTAGAAAAATACCATGAGAACTATAAAGAAGTACAGGAATTAAATATTCTCGAATCCTATAACCGATTTGGTCGATCAGTTGAGCGTCAAAACCAACACAATGTAATTGGCATATCTGTTTAAAACTTGATCCAGCCCCTTTGAATTAATCCAAGCTTCTAGTGAGGAGACGGAGGACCAGATATGGGCCTCAACCGACGCAAGTCTGAAGAGATTGCTTTGAAGTAATGGCAGGTTTCGGTGCTATGCAGTCGGCGAGGGTTGTTGAGGCTATTGCATCTCAAGAAGAATGCCATGGTGTGGTATTGATCCTATTCTCCAACCCTAACTGCTAATCAGTGCAATCAGTGCAATCAGTGCAATCAGTGTAATCATTCTATAAGGCTATCTACGGAAACTTCTTTGGGGAACTTTTCGAGTTTACCTAAACTGCTTATACTATTTTCTCTATTCTTTCACGAAGAAGGGGTAATAATGCTAGCCGTTGTAGTCGGGCTAACACTCTGACAAACCTGCACAAGGCAGCATCGCGATTAAGAAAGTGTTTTCAGATGATTAAAATACAGTTGTTTTACTGTGTCTAACTATAGGTGGTGCCGGTAGACGGGTTCGAACCGCCGACAACCTATTTACGAAACAGGTGCTCTACCACCTGAGCTATACCGGCATTGTGGTTGGTATAGCAAAAATCCCAGAAATGGGAATAGTCTATTCCCAATCTAGCATCTGGAGCAGGCCATTAAACACGCAATAAATGCAAATTTATAAATGATCAAAGCGGTACGTACCTCGAATAGTCAATTGAATATGTTGGATAAATATAAAATATATAAAATTAACTTTTTAGAGCTCGTTTCAATTTTCCTATCTCCAGCTCTAGAAGTTTTCTACTCTCTCTCAATCTCTCAATTTCAGTCCACATTTGAACCTTTTGATCGTTTGCTTTTCTAAGCCTTATCGCCAATGCTCTAAACATACCAATGATGGCAGGGTCGGTATTATTAAACTTCTCATCCAATATATTTTGTGGAATATGCCGAAGCAGACAGTCCGTTCTTGCAATAGCGGTCACACTTCGTTGTTCATCAACAATTTGCCCCAATTCACCAAATAACTCGCCTTCGCCAAGAGTAACCAAATGAAAGTCCATACTTGTATAAAGGCTGACAGTCCCAGACTGAATTATGAAGGCACCATTCGAATTTTGGCCGGCCCTGTAAATTGCTTCACCAGCAAGAAAATTCTTTTTTAACTCCACGCAACCTGTCCTTTTAATTACTCTGCCATACTTACGTTACCTGAAAAGAGTTATAAACAAAGCTTTGATATCATAAGCACTCGATGTTTGAATTTATACAAAAAATATCAAAATCAAACAAAATGGAAACGTTGTCTAAGTGCTTTAGCGCCATCAACAACCATGCATAAATCAACCCCGACGGCAGTGAAAAGCGTTCCAAGTTCTATGCAGCGCTTAGAGAAACTTTCGTTCAACGTGAGTATCCCAGCAGGACATTCTATTGCAGCCAGTCGCGCAATAGCATCTTCGCAGGCTTTTATAACGTCAGGGTGGTCAGGTTGACCTACAAGCCCCATGCTTGCTGCCAGATCTGCTGGCCCAATAAATACCCCATCTATCCCATCCACAGAGGCAATGTCTTCAAGGTTTTCCAAGGCCAAAGCCGTTTCGGCTTGAACAAGCAAGCAAATTTCTTCATTGGCGCGAGTTGCGTAATCTTGAACCTGTCCAAAACGGTTTGCCCGTGTAATTCCAGCCATTCCGCGAATGCCTCTTGGAGCATATCTTATGGATTTCACGACCTCTTCTGCTTCTGTGCGATTTTGTACGAAAGGAATCAAAAGAGACTGTGCACCCATATCTAGAAAACGTTTTATAACACTCGGATTATGATCTGCGGGCCGAACAATTGGTGTCACGTCAGGATATCCTGAAATGGCCTGAAGTGCTGGCAAGACGTCGATTGGCTCCATCGGGCCATGTTCTGCATCAATTAAGACCCAATCAAATCCGCAAGTCGCCAATATTTCCGGGGCGGTATGCCCGCCTAAACCGCTCCAAATGCCCAATTGATGGCGGCCCTCGTTTAAAGCGGCTTTAAAACGGTTTTTTGGCAGGTCCATGTCAATTCCTATCAGGTGGCTACATGTGAAGCATTGCCCTCTGGCGTGTAAATGTCCAGAATATTCCAATGCCCAGTGGTCGGCGTTGGGTTATTGATCATCGGCACATCCAATACTGTCGGTTTGCCGGATTTGATCGCGGCGCATAAGGCCGGATAAAGTTCGTCCGCTGAGCTAATTCGGATGCCATCTGCCCCATAAGCCCGTGCAATATCTGCATAACCCGGACCGTTGGTAGGGGCCTCTGCTGAGCCAGGAAAAGTAGTGCCATAAGTTAACCCGTAGTGGGCTTTCTGTAATCCAGCAATGGTGCCAAACGCGTTATTGTTCATAACCAACCAAACAATGCCCAAACCACGCTCAACAGCCGTGGCCAGCATTGATGGATTCTGTCCAAACCCGCCATCTCCCACAAGCGAAATAACCACCCGGTCGGGTGCCGCCATTTTCGCGCCAATGGCAGCAGGCGGTCCAAATCCCATTGTGGCAAACCCACCGGGTGTCAGGATTGATCCGGGGGATAATATGTCAAATTGCTGACCAACTCCATTTTTATTCCAGCCAACATCCGTGGTGATAATCGCATCCTCAGGCAGGGCGCGCCGCGCCTCTGCCAAAATACGCTCAGGCATCATCGGAAAGGCGTTGCTGACGGCCATTTCTGAATTTCCAGCTTCAAATTCTTGTCTGAAAGTTTTTATTTTTCCCAAAATTTCAGCGCGCTCAAATCCCTGCGGATATAGTTCTTTGGCGATACGGGTAAGAGTTGCCAAGGTCATTTTGGCATCTGCAACCGCCCCAATTTCAACCGGATAATTCCGTCCGATTTCCGAAGGCTCTATATCTACATGAATTACCTTAGTTCCCGGGATATTAAAGGTATAGCCCGGATACCATGATGAGCAGTCTGCCTCTTTGAAACGTGTTCCGATGGCAAAAAGCCAATCTGCGTTTAGGCAGGTTTGGTTTACCAATTCGGTGCCCCAAAATCCGGTCATGCCCAAGACCATTGGATGGTCATCGCGTAAGGCACCTTTGCCCATTAAAGAATGGGCTACAGGAATTTGCATATGATCTACAAACTCTTGAAGTTCGCTTGACGCCTGGGCAAGTAAAATTCCGCCCCCCGCATAGATTACTGGTGCTTTTGCCTGCGCCAATTGTGTCACAATATGACGGGCGGTTTCGTCATCTATAGACGGTTTTATGAGGTTGCGGGTGTTTGACTTTATCCGATCAAATGTCGTGGATGAAATTTTTTCTGAAAAAATGTCCATTGGCACGTTAACAAGGACTGGACCGGGTTGCCCGCTTTCGGCTAAGTGAAACGCTTTTTCCAATATCTCGGCCATCAACTCGGCTCGATCCACCCGCCAAGCCCGTTTTACAAAGGGCCGATAGATTTCATACTGCTGGGCATCTGCATGCAAATTAACTTCCTGATGCGGATGCTTTCCATAATAGTGGGTTGGGATATCGCCTGCTATAACCACCATAGGAATGCAGTCCATTGCCGCATTTGCCACGCCGGTTGCGCAATTCGTCAGCCCAGGTGACAAATGTGACAGCACCACCGAGGCTCGACCATTTATCCTCGCATAAGCATCTGCCGCATGGCTGGCAATTTGTTCGTGTCTGACAGTTACAAAATCAATGGGACTTTCCGCCATCGCAGCAAGCACTGCGATGTTTGTATGACCGCACAGTCCAAATACATGTTTTACATCACGCCGTTCCAAAAAATTGACGATGTGCTCGGCAACTGTCTTGGTAACTCTGGTTACGCCAGCTTTTTCCATTACACGATCTCCTGTCCAAAAAACTCTCCAAAAAGCTCTTGTTCCGAGGGTCGGTCCTCTGGAATTGGGCGGCTGACCCAAGTGTAGTTCATCATATGCTTCATAGTGACATTTTCGTTGGTGATATTGCCGCCCCAGATGCCGCAGCCCAAACTAGATGTCATTGGCATGCCGTTTGTCCAAGAACCAGCATTCGCCTTGGATTGGGGTTGGCGCACCATCATGCGGCTGACAGGCGCAACGCGGGCAAGAGCATCAATATGGCTGTCATCATGACTGTAGATGCCGCAGGAATGACCGGTTCCAGCAACCTTATAAATCGTCCGAACTGTTTCAAGAGCATCCTCAAATTGATCAAAGTGATAAAGCGCCATCAGCGTCGTTAGTTTTTCGCCAGAGAATTTATGTTCCTTCCCGATTTGACCTTGATTTTCAACCATGAGAAACTTGCGGTCGTCAGGGATCGTGAAGCCAGCGACCTCAGCGGTTTGTTGTGGCAGGCAGGCAATTGTTGGAAAAGTCCGATTGCCTTTTTCATCCCACATAGCCTGCCTCAGCATTTCCTTTTCTTCTTGGCTGCACAGGTAACCACCCTCTGCGATCAAAGCCTTGACCATATCATTGTATATTGATTTTTGTATGATGATATTTCCGTCTGCTGAGCAGCCCGATCCAAAGTCGGATGTTTTTGAAATTCGCGTATTTTCTGCAGCAATTGAAATATCTGCAGTCTCGTCAATTACGATAGATGAATTACCAGCGCCCACACCATAAGCTGGCTTTCCCGAGCTATAGGCGGCCTTAACCATTGGCTTGCCGCCAGTGGCCAACGTTAGATCACAGATCTCCATCAAATGCTGTGTGAGCGGAATTGAAGGTTTGAGTATAGCTTGAAACAAATCCTCGGGCGCACCAACGGCTTTGCAGGCAGTCCTCATAACTTCAACCATTTCAAAAGTAGTGCGCGCTGTTCGGGGATGTGGTGAGAAAATTACCGCATTTCGGGCATTTGCTGCAGAAACACCGGTCACTGGGGGCGTCATTGCTGGGTTAGTCATCGGAATGAGAGAGGCTATAACGCCTGCAGGCTTGGCATATTTTACCAATCCGAGTGTCTTATCTGTTTCCACAATTCCAGTTGACGGTGTGCGTAGAACGTCACGCAGAACCATGTGTATTTTGAATCGCTTCGCTGGTCTGCCGGAACGATCGCCAATCTCACTTTCATCAACACCTTGCTCAGCCAATCTAGTAAATGTTTTTTCATTGCCCGCATACCAAGCTATAGCTTGTGAAAGGCGGTCTAGGTCTTTTTGGCTCCAATCTTCAATCTCGGCCATTGCCTCGCGTGCGCGGCCCATCATCTCCTTGGCGAGATTGCGTTCTTCTGCAGACAGTTCTTTGCCCATCTTTATCCTCATATAATATTATTTCTAAACCGCCATTGCCGTCTTTTGACGGCGCTCAGAGCGGGCCGCACCAAATGTGCGCTTCGCGTGCTGAAGGCAGCGGCGAGCATGTTCTTCGTACCCAAGCTCTTTAATCCGCGCTTTGTTCGGCAACTCAATTGAGTAATCAACGGGTGGCATGCGTTCGATGATGCCCTTGAAGTCAATCCACCCTTCTCCTGGATAAAGGCGGGCGTCGCGGGCAAGCTGGATCATTCCTTCTCTTGTGTCGGCAATACCTGGCAGGCAATCTGAAACATGCAAGAAGTGGAAAAGCTCGCTCGGTATATGCAGCAATTCGGCAAGATCAACTCGGCTAAGATGCAGGTACAAGGTATCTACCAAAATACCGCCATTTGGCCGATCTGCAGCGCGCACGATATCAAGCGCTTCATCAAGCGTTCTAAGTCGTGAAAAGGTTGGAAATTCCAAATCAACGGTTATTCCAAAGGAGCGGGCCAGATCACAGGTTTCTGCATAAACGTCGATTAGAAAATTTCGATCATCTCTTGTTTTTGTCCAAGCTGACATAATCATCCGCTGGGCTTCTAGTTCCCCTCCGAGTTCCAACGCGGGAACAAAATCACGCGGATCTACATCTTCCGTTAAACGGGCAAGCTCAACGTCAAGAACTTTAAGCCCTGTGGTTTTCAGAGCTGTTTTCGTTGCTTGAATCTGAGATTTCCCGACCGGAGACTGGGTAAACTCTCCAGGCACATGCATTGGTATAAATCTTGGGCTAACCGCGTCATAACCAGCGCGGGCTGCAATATAGACAAGCTCGGGTGGCGTCACACCTATCAAAGTCAGATGTGCTAAAGAATAAAGGCTCTTGGGCGCATTATTTTCCCTTCGCTCGGTCATCAGATAGGCTCCGGAATCGATATGATACAAGTTATTTAATATGATGCATTATAAAATATATGATATTTTCATTTATATCAACTGTAAAAATATCGTGGGAATTCTTTAGCTCTATATTTTCTCCCAGCTACCACCATTTTCGTTTGAATTAACCGTCGCCTCTATAAAACGCACGCCGTCAGCTCCATCTTTGACAGAGGGGAAAGCTAACCAATTATCTGGAACTGCCAAACCATCTTTGCCAGCAGCCACCGCCATTGCAAATTCTGTGTATAGGTTCGCCCAAGCTTCAATTATGCCTTCTTGAAAACCCCGAGCGGTGCGAATTAACCGTTCTGTCGCCGGTGAAACACCATGACCACTTCCTCGCGAAATAATGCGATCTGCTTCGCCAAATCGATTGAACTTCAATTGATCGGCATTTTCGAGATCCCATTCAAGCCCGCCGTCGCTTCCAAAAATACGTAAGCGCAACCCGCCCCGATTGCCGGGCGCAAGGCGGGTTATTATCAAGGTGCCGGGAATGCCGCCCTCAAATCGCGTCATCATAAAGGCTGTATCTTCCAGAGGTTTAGGAGATCCGCAAACATGAAATTCTGCGCGCAGGTCCGTCATCTTCAATCCGGATACAAAACCGGCTAGATGAGCGGCATGGGTGCCAATATCGCCCACACAGCTTGTTTTACCGGACTTTGCAGGATCAAGACGCCATTTTACATGCTCAGCGGTGCCCACATCTTCTGGTGTCATCCAATCTTGTAGAAACTCAACATGAATTTGGTTGATTTTGCCAAGAGCCCCTGAGTTTACAATTTGGCGTGCTTGCCGGATCATCGGAAAACAAGACATCACATAAGAAACCCCAAACACAACACCGGCTTGCTCACTTAGGCGCACCAATTCTTGGGCCTGTGAAAAGTTATTGGTCAAGGGTTTGTCGCACAAAATATCTATACCGCCTTCAATGAAAGCCTTAGCCCCTTCAAAATGTACATGATTGGGCGCTGTGACCATGACCGCGTCAATCCCATCAGGGCGAGAGGCCTCTATCCTTGCCATGTCTTCGAACGAAGCATAACTTCGATCCGGACTAAAGAACCAGTCTGAACCTTGAGCGGCTGCTCGTACCGGATCAGATGACAAAGCCCCAGCAACTATATCCCAATGGTTACTCATACGAGCTGCAGCAGCTTGCATGGTTGACACGCGACCACCGCCCAATACACCCAATCTCAACCGCCGATTTAATTTTGGAAAAGGTCCATCAAAATTTTTGTGCTTTGGTAAAATATTCACGACGTTACCTCTGAAAGCGTGGGCGGTGATGCACCTTCGGGGAGCATTTCTACTGCCATGAAAATGCTAGGCGTAATGGTTTCATATTGATGCCAAGGGTAATTTCCCTGTGCATCATACATCGGCCGATGAGTGCAGCCTGGCGCCATAGTTTCTTCAAGGTAAAGCGTTTGCAAATCTTTTTCTAAGCACTGCTGCATTTTACCAAATCCAACAATCTGGGTATGGACTTCCCGAAATCCTGGTACAGGGCAAAAATCATGAAATTTATGCAACCCGACCTTGAGCGGTACAGAGGCAGAGTGATACATTGAAAGGCCCAGCTGGTTGATCCAAACCTTGGGAGACATATAGTGGCTTACCCCTTTCAACCGAGGCTCCTTTCTAATATCCCAAGCAGAAGGCCATACCTTTCTAACGTCTTCAAACAATTCTTCTTGGTTCGGATTTTCATCAAACCGCTCAATTACGATGCAGTGTTTCAACCTATGTATAGGCGTGTTGCATAGGATGACCGAATTCAGATGGTCGATTTTTTGGTCCTGTACTGCGATGGGTTCTTCAGAGAGATTAAGAACTATTGACCGATCTGACAGATGAAAACTGGCCTCATCAATAAAAAGGCGAACAGTAAAAAAGGGTTCCGCAAACTGAAGAGTTTCGACGCTCATAATCCATACCTTTTATGATCGGGGCTCTCGGACGTCGGGAAATTTTCTGGGAGAATTTCCGGGACATCGCAGGTTGAGTTGATGGCAACAAAACCACCTTGACCTGGCGCATCTAAAATTCCCTGCATGACCTCGCTGACATGGGCGGCTAATTCTGCGCTTGCGCGCACGGCGCGGTCATCGCGCACAGCATAGTATAGGTCCAATAAACCTACCCCCCGGCTATCCCGGTTAAAGCCATGGGTGTTTTCTGCTACTAACCAATCCCCACGATCCTTTGGACGTGGTTGAAATTCCCAGCGTGATTCACTGCGGGTTCGGTACAAAACGGGACCCTGAAAAATATTAGCACCATGCACAGGATCGGGGTCGAGAATACAGATTGTTCCGTTTTCGCCATAAATTTCTAACCGCGGAGTTTCACTATCCCAAATGTCGAAACTAAGCGTCATAGAGCCGATGGCACCATTTTGAAATTCTAGCATAGACAGGGAGTGGGTATCGACCTCTACCTTGATTTTTTCACCGTAGCGGTTGCCATTTTCTATCACTCTCTGATCGAATGTTTTACGCGCCAGTCCGCTAACCTTTGAAATTGGCCCCAATAAAAAAACCATGGCTGTGAGGTAATAAGGTCCAAGATCTAGAAGCGGTCCGCCGCCGGTTTGATAATAGAAATCTGGATTTGGATGATGCCGTTCGACCCCATGGGTTCCTGCAAAAGCCATCACACCTGCTGGCTTTCCAATGACCTGTTGATCCAATAGTTTACGTACAGTTTGCCACCGCCCGCCAAAGAATGTATCAGGAGCGTTTCCTACCTTAAGTTTTTTAGACCTCGCAAGTTCTAATATCCGCCGACAATCTGAGACATCCGTTGCAAAAGGTTTCTCAGAATAGACGTGCTTTCCGGCTTCAAGCGATTGCAGGGTTACAGATGCATGGCTAGCAGGAATTGTCAGGTTCAAAATGCATTCTACATCCGGGTCAGCAAGAATTTCTTCCGGGCTCTGAACCTTTGGAATGCCATACATTTGGGCCTTTTTTTGGCTTTCCTCGGGATCTAGGCTGCCGCAAGAAACAATTTCTAACTCATCAAATTTGGAACACGTTTGAATATAGATGTCACTGATGCGACCAGTTCCAATAAGGCCAATTCGAAAAGGTCTATATGCATTACTCATCGTTCTTCGTGGGCTCATAAAGGGGCAGAAAGTCAGGTGGCATTGGCCCCTTATTTCTTCCACCTTGTTGCATTTGTTCCCAAGCATGGGCCAGAACACCAACAGAGCGAGACAGGCAAAATAGTCCTCTCGACAAAGCTGTTGGAAAACCAAGCTCGCAGAATATCACTGCTGTTGCACCATCAATGTTCATAGCGATTGGTCGATTGTTGCGTTGCTTACCAAGTTGCTCTCTCACCGCTTCGCCAATTTCTGCAAATCGCCCACTCACTGTGCCGTCCCGAGCGGCTTCTTTAACCAATGCCATAAGGCGCGGCGCGCGTGGGTCGACAGGTTTATGGAAACGATGCCCAAAACCAGAGATATATTTTCCGTATTTTGCGCGCCATTCATCTAAGCCCGTCGCGACAGCGAAATCCAAAGCGATGCCGTTGTCCATTTTTTCTGCAATTGAATAGTACAGTTTGGCACATTGTTCGCCGGCACCCCCATGAACATCCCCGAGCATATTTACCGCAGTGGCCATTGCGTTATTAAGTCCAACGCCGCAAGTCGCGGCCATCCTAGCAGCTGCGATGGAAGGAGCTTGAGGGCCGTGATCAACGCCTGCCACCAAAGCGGCTTCCAATAATGCGCTTTGCTTGGGGTTTGACAAATCACCCCTAACCATGAGCCAGATCATTTGTGGAAATGTGACATTCCCGATTAAATCCTCAACCGGTCGCCCCCGAAACGCGATCTTGCCCGGTTCCATATCTATGATTGATGTGCGCCACCAGTGCCGCACGGTTTGAGCCTCATTATGCGTATTCATCTGCCGTTGACCTCCTCTTACTGGTTGCCTGCCCATCGACATTCGCGAAAGCAGAGCAGTATATTTTCGCCGTAAATTCGTGTAATATCGCCATGGAGAAATTGATCTCTCGTATCAAAGAAAATGCTCAATTAAACGGTCATCTTGAAGCTGTCCCATTTGGATGATTGTACTTCATTTGGGCTGCAAGGCGTGTTGGTGCGTTTCTGGCGCCATATCCTTGGTAGCCGTTTTTGCGCTGCACAACTTCGAAGAAGAGCCCATTAAAAATAGGGATTGAATAGATTTGAAAATATTCGCTTTTGTCGTGCTTAGAGTACAAGATATTTCCATTTTTCAATTTTGAAACACACTCGGGTTCAAGGTCAAAAAGGACTTGAAGGTCAGAATAGTAATTGGCTGATATCTCTAAACGGGGGAAACCCGATGCCTTAAGCAGATGGGATGTTTCAAAAATATCATCCGTCAGGAACGCCATATGTTGAACGCCTGCACCCACTTTATCCGCAAGAAACGCTCCAGCGAATGTTTGCTGAGAGCCTGCGCCATTGAGATTTAGGCGCACCTCTCCTTCAGGGCTTTCAATCACTTGACTAAATACAACGCCTGATGGATCAGCCACATCAACCACTGACGACTTTTCCATTTCAAAAGTTGAAACGAAATATAACATCCAACTCTGCATTTCATCATATTTCATCGTTTGAGCGATATGGTCTATGCGGCGCAGCCCAGCAGGCGGCACGGCTTGGGTCTTTTCCACAGGGTCGAACTCTATATCCCAGACACGGTGCAAATTGGATTTTTCATCGATAAAATGAATAACATCCCCACCGACGCCGCGGATTGCAGGAATATTCAATTCCCCAACACCAACTGGTTGTGAAAATACTTTAGCACCGAGCGTTGACGCCCTCTCAACAGTTTTTGCGGCGTCTTTTACTCGTAACCCCATGTCACAAACTGATGGGCCGTGATTCAGAAAAGATGAATGCGCAAAGCCCTCCTCTTCGGTATTTACAACGATATTGATGGCGCCCTGTCGCCAGAGTTCCACTGATTTTGACAGATGTCTGCGCTCCATCCTGAAACAAAGAGAAGATAGAAGGTTCGTGAGTTGTGCTCCGGATGCTTCGTCGCAGGCAAATTCAATAAACTCGAATCCAGTGGCGTAAATTCTTTCTGGAAGGGTCGGGATGCGAAACTTAAAACTTGGATCTGTTCGCATGACTTGGTCTAGTAAATTCACCAACGCGCGGTAACCGTCAGTCGTAAAGCTTGTATATTGTTTTTGTCTGGCCGCTTCCTCCAAACACGATAGGGACCAGTTTCCAAGGTAGCCATTTTTTGCCAGAACTCTAATGAAACCAGTGAGGTTAAGCACACCCTGACCTGGAAGCATCCCAAAGTATTGCTTTAGGTGGCGGATATCGGGGTCTAGAAATGGCGCATCTGACAGTTGAACATGAAACACTTTATCCCCGGGAATATCCCTAAGTCGCGCTGGCTTTGATCCATCTGCAAGGCTAAACAAGCTATTCAGTGCCAGCCCAAAATTCGGACTGTCAATCTCTTGCACAATATCAAGCGCCTGCATTTCAGTTTGGATATGGCGTCCCCAAGGCAAGGCAAGATAGGCAACCCTTAGAGTGCGCTTAGCTGCGCGTTTTGAAAGTTCCGCGAGATCGGATAGGATCACATTTCTGTCAGCAGAGGCGTCTGGATGGCACGAAGAACACACAAGTAGTAACTCCGTACCAAGGCTTTGCATCAGATCAAACTTACTTTCCAGTCTTTTCAGAGCCTGATTGCGCTGATCGCCTCTTAACCCCTCAAAGTCGGTGAAAGGTTGCAAAACAGTAATTTGAAGATTGTACGCTTCCAATAATTTGCAAATATCTTCAGAAGTTCCATCAAAACCGATGAAATCTGGCTCATATAATTCCACCCCATGAAATCCGGCGGCCGCAATTTTTTCCAGCTTTTCGGACAAATCTCCGGGAATTGCGGTGGTCGCAATTGAGAGATGGCTCATCCTTGATATCCAAAGACTCGGGGTAGCCAAAGTACAATTTCTGGCAGGAGTATCATCAAAAGAAGTGCCAAAATAAGTACACCAAGGAAGACCCAGACCTCACTTATAATCTCTTTTAGCGGGATACCTGTGACTGCGTTGATTACAAAAAGCAAAATGCCATAAGGAGGTGTTATTAAGCCAATCATTGAGTTTACAACCACAAGAACACCAAAATGCACAAGGTCAATTCCAAGCGCTTCACATGTCGGAATGAACAGTGGAACAATCACAAGAATGATGACTGTAGCATCAAGGACGCATCCCAAAAGTAGGACTAAGATATTGATAAGGATTAGGAAAACTAATGGGCTTAAATCTACATCTTCGAGACTTGCTGACAGGGCTTGAGGGATATTTTCCTGAATGACAATATAAGTTAGTATCATCGATGCACCGATGACCAAGCCGACAGACGCCGCAGAACGCGCACTTTCGACGAAAATTTCATAGAGAGTTTTAATACGGATCGTCCGATAGAGCCCTGCTGCGATAATAAGAGCATAAAGCGCGGCTATTGCGGCAGCTTCTGTGGGTGTCGTGATGCCGCTATATAAGCAAAATAAAAGGATGAACGGCATTAAAAGCGCGGGTGTTGCCTGAACAGTAAGGCGCGGCAGTTGCCGCAAGGGAACGGGCTCTTCAGCGCCAAAGTTTCTGCGATGCGAAATAAATGTATTCATACCCATGAGTACCAAACCCATAAGAAGACCAGGGATGATCCCGCCCAAGAAAAGATCGGCGATGGAGGCGCCTGAGACGAGCGCATAGATTACCATTGGAATAGAAGGGGGAATGATCGGTCCGATTGTGGCTGTTGCTGCAGTGATCGCGGCGGCGTATCCGCGGGTATATTTCCCGCTCTTTACCATCATATCGATGATAATCTTGCCGATGCCGGCTGCATCTGCCACAGCTGACCCAGACATCCCTGAAAAAATTAGGGATGCCACGACATTTACGTGCCCCATACCACCCCGAAAGCGACCGACCACAGCAACACAAAAATTAAGCAAACGATCAGAAATTGATCCTGCATTCATTATATTTGCTGAAACGATGAAGAGAGGCACAGCTAGCAATAAAAATCCGTCAAATAGCCGCTGAACCATGGTTTCGCCCGCGATAGCGATGTCTTGTCCTGCAACGCCTAGGTATACGATCACGCCCATCAAAATAGAGAACGCAACAGGTGTTCCAATTGCGGCCATACCGAACAGCGCAATAATTCCAAGTGTCAACTCTAAGCTCATTGGCGACCTTCCGGTGTTTGGTCCTCTACGACGAGATCGTCCAATTCAGTACCCGGTGGCCCGTAAAGAGTTATTGTAACAAGACGCCATAGATAACGCAGAATGGTTGCAACCATTAACACAAAGAACGACGCGAACAGCCACTTGATCGCAATTTTGTCACCGGTGATTGGCATCCGGAGTGTTTGCAGCTTTTTCAGCTCCATGAGCCGATTTGCGAACACTGCATCCCACATTGCGGGCATGGCATAAATCATCATTCCGATGAGACAAATGGCAGATATATATGCAAGTATGCGACGCACTTTTAATGGTACTGCTAAGTATAAAATATCAAATGTCACATGATCACGCTCACGCACGATAAAGGCACAACCGAAAAACACGACCCAGACCCAAAGCAATGAAATAAGATTTACAGTCCAGCCGAGCGGTTGCAGGGATGCCATCCAAGCAGAAACTGGCGGTATTGGCATCAGCCACGCGATTTTTGCAGCGTATCGAGTGAAAATTTGTACCAGAAAGGTAAAAAATATCGCCGCTAACATCATAGCGGCGATAAATTCAGTGCTGCGGGAGACCCATTTGGAAATTACTTTCATGTCGGATCCTCCCACTATTTTTAGTTAGCTTAGTTGCCCAGAGAGTTAATCCGGTCCAACACACCGTCAGGCCAGCTTGCAGCGGCTTCTGAGCCCACATATTGCGCTTGCACGTGCTCGCGGAACGCTTTCAGGTCAGGTGTATAGATTTCCACCCCTTGACTACGGATAAAGTCAGCAAGATTGTTTTCTTTGTCAAGTTGCTTCAGGCGGCCATAAGCTGCTGCGGCGTCTGCGGCACGTTGAACAGTCATTTTTTGCTCACTTGTCAAACCGTCCCAAGTTTCTTTTGAGAAGGCGATATAGTTCAGGTCCACCAAATGCGCAGTCAGAGCAATTTGCTTTGTCACTTCGTAGAACTTTTTATCTACAACAGTTGGCAGTGGGTTGTCTTGACCGTCTACAGCACCTGTGGACAGAGCTGTATAGACTTCGGAAAACGCAAGCGGCGTAGGTGATGCGCCTAAAGCTGCACCCAAGAATTGCCATGCATCTGTGCCAGGCATACGTAGGTTAATACCAGCCAAATCAGCAGGTGTTTGCACATTTACTTCATCGCGAGTTTGGCGAAGGTTCACATGGCGGCGGCCGAGATACATTACACTGAGCAGTTTTACACCAAGCTCGTCTTCAACGGTTTTCTTAAACGGATCCATCAAAGGGTCGTTAAACACGCGCACCTGATGCGCTGCGTCTTGATGAACATAACCTGTTGCAAAAATTGAAAACTCAGGAAAGAACTGAGCTAATTCCTGTGCAGATGCAATAGACATGGTTAAGTTGCCACGGCTGATGGCTTCCAATTCAGTGCCCTGTGCGAACAATGTTCCATTGTAACCTGGCTGATAATCCGCAAAACCGGCAACCATTGGCGCAAAAACTTCTGCCATTGCGACCGAGCGCTGATCGGTTTCTGATCCAGCAGTGGCCAAAGTAAATGTAATGTCTGCTGCAAAAGATGGCAGCGCTGCGGTCGCAGCAATGCTGGCCGCTGTCAGTGAAGCGATTGCTGCACGACGAGTAAAGTTGGTGATCATTGGTTGAGTCCTCCCTTGAAAAATGGACGAAGCGAAAAAGTCCGAGTCGATTAGTGACATTATTTTTTTATTATTGCAATATATTAATTAAAATATCTGAGATTATTTGATATATCGGCAAAATAGATGGAATTAGGACAGTATGTTCAATCTCTTATTCATCGATTCAGGTTTCGAACAGATCGCGAATTTGAATGCATTCTTTCTTTTTGGCCGCAATTTGAATTGCCTCAATAACCTGTAATGTTCTCAATCCCTCCCGCCCGCTAACCAAAGGCGACTCATTTCCGGCTATAACAGCTGCAAAATGATCAATTTGGTTAATCAGCGGGTCCGAAACCTGACTTGGCAAATGTTTTCCTGCAATTGGCGTCCACCAATCAGGTTGCTCTTGATGGGTCCAAAGCATCAAATTAGGTACAGAAAGAGATCCCAATGTTCCCCCGATGTAATAGGAGCTTTCCGATGTAGAGGGATAGATGGGGTATTCCTTCGATGTCATTTCCCAACTCCAGGGCGATGCAATAGAATCAGAAACAGTGATTGTGCCAATAGCTCCGTTTTCAAAGCGAAGAACAGCTGCTGCTACATCTTCATTTTCAAAACCCCTGGCTGAGGGTGTAGCTTCTGCCTGAACACTTACAATTTCGCCGCAGAGGTGGCGCATAAGATCCACATCATGAACAAGATTTACTGAGATAGGCCCTGCGCCTTTCAACTTTCTCCACGGCGCAATATCAAAATACTGATCAGGTTTATAAAACCAACACTGCATATGGACCGCTCGAATTTGTCCAATTTTTCCATTATTGATAATCTCACGCGCCTCTTGAATGAGAGGATTGTGGCGCCGATGATGGCCCACAATCACAGGAACGCCTAACTCTTCAGACAAAAACACCAATTCTTTGGCTTCAAAAGCCGAATTGGCCAATGGTTTTTCAATCATCACCGGAACTCTATTGGTGATACATTCCAAGCCTTGCTCAACATGCAAAGGTGTTGGCGTTGCAAGTATTACACCATCTGGGTTCTCAGCTGAGAGCAGGTCTGAAAGTGTTTCATACCAAGGTACATTGTGAGAAATTGCACAATCTCGGCCATCAACGCTTGTATCCACTATGGCACTAAGATTCGTGTGGTCGATTTGACTTATCGCATCTGCATGACGCTTGCCAACCAGGCCAGCGCCGACAATAGCTAAGTTTGTTTTAACATCGACACCAATATTGGAAGTATTATCTTTTGATGCCGCGGTGTTGACCATAACTTTTTATCCCACTGTTTGTTTTTTCTGTGATCTCATGACTCTACGAGAATCTGGGTTCCAACTAAGAATGCCGAAGTTAACTCAAAAAAATGAAATTGCCAATAATATACGCTATTTTTATTTTTACCCTACAAAATCAACCTTGATATATCTCCGATGAACTGGTATTTCCTTGAGGACAATAAAAATGTCAGGTGATATGGTTCATGGGCAAACCTCAAAACACAGTCGGCACTTCAACCTTTGAAAAAATTAAGAAAGACATTATCTTTGGAGAGCTTGCTCCTGGAGTAAAGCTTAAGCTTGATACCTTAAAAGGGCGATATTCTGCCAGCGTCTCAACGCTGCGTGAAACACTTAACAGATTGGCCAGCGAAGGCTTCGTCGATGCCGAAGAACAACGAGGATTTTTTGTTACTCAGGTGTCACGCGAAGACTTGATTGAAATTACAAACCTAAGGATTTTGCTTGAATGCCACGCGCTTGCCGCTTCGGTTCAAAACGGCGACGCTGATTGGGAAGGCAATTTGGTGGCGGCCCACCACAAATTGCACATAATGGAAAAGCGCATGCTTGCGGGGGACGATTCGGAAAAAGAAACTTGGAAGCGGTATGATTGGGAATTCCACCAAGCATTAATTCAAGCCTGCAATTCCCGTAACCTTCTGAGTTTACACGCTACAATTTATGACAAATATCTACGATACCAAATGCTAGTGCTTACATATCGAG
>Ga0315322_10001612_pt1 | contig 17526 bp, 10 predicted proteins | sample M110021515metaG_FD_203461 | JGI IMG/M metagenome (GOLD analysis project Ga0315322, IMG submission 203461) | Ammonia-oxidizing marine archaeal communities from Monterey Bay, California, United States - M1 100m 21515 | ecosystem: Environmental > Aquatic > Marine > Intertidal zone | place: USA...
GATCGGGTAGGGTATAGGCCATCATTCCAAGGTAGTTCACGACTGCTTCCGCTAAAAAGCCCGCGTCACGATAATGGAAGATACTCGTGGGATTCTTTCGCTTGGAAAGCTTCGATTTGTCGGGATTCCGAAGGAGAGGGAGATGAATGAATTTTGGCGGTGCCCATCCGAACGCTTCGTACAAAAGAACATGCTTGGGACCGCTATTGATCCATTCCTCGCCTCGAATGACATGGGTTATGTTCATCAGGTGATCATCGACAACGTTGGCGAGATGATAGGTAGGGAATCCGTCCGATTTCCTAAGCACTTGATGATCCACCTGCGACCACGCTATTCGAATCTCATCGCGAAGTTCGTCATGGAAAATGCACTCTCCCTCAGTGGGCACATTGAGTCTTACCACATAAGGAGTTCCGTTGGAACCACGCTCCTCAGCCTCTCCAGGGTCTAAGGAAAGGCAATGACCATCGTACCGGGGCGTTTCCTTATTTGCCATTTGTTCGGATCGAAGGTCGGAAAGGCGTTCGGATGAGCAAAAGCATCGGTAGGCGCTTCCGTTCTCAAGCAGTTTTTCAACATGGGCCTGATAAATGTCGAAACGCTCGCTTTGCCTATACGGTCCATGATCGCCACCGACATTCGGACCTTCGTCCCATTTCAGACCTAGCCAACTCAATGAATCGAGAATAGCTTTTTCGGATGCCTCGGTTGATCTAGACCTGTCCGTGTCCTCGATGCGTAAAATGAACTGCCCGCCATGCTTGCGAGCGAAAACAAGATTAAACAACGCCATGTAGGCTGTCCCTACGTGCGGGTCTCCCGTCGGGGATGGCGCCACTCTGGTGCGAACTTCAGACTGCGAGATATTTTCCACACCTCCCCATTATGGAGAGGTGAACCGAATGACGATAAAAAACGATTTTCCGAGACCCTTGCTTTTTGCTTCAATTGAAGTAGTTTAGGTTTATATGAAGGTTCTGATAGTGGGCGCGAATGGGAAGGTGGGGACATTGTTGAGTGGCAAGTTGTGGGCTGCTCATGATTTCTCTCCAGTAGCTCTCATACGAGACGTTCGCCAGCAAATGAAGTTTACCGCGTTTGGGGTGCCTTCCGTAGTTGGCGACATCGAAAATGGCATTTCGGAGTTCTTGCCGGGTATGGATTCAGTCGTCTTCACGGCTGGTTCGGGGGCTCACACGGGGCCCGAGAAGACCACCGACGTCGACCAAAATGCGGCGATTCGCCTTATCGAAGATTGCGTAAACGCAGGTGTGCGTCGATTTTGCATGGTGAGCGCCATTGGCGCGGATCCGGAATCCGAATCCGATCGCATCCGTCATTACCTAAGGGCCAAGGGGATCGCCGACAACCACTTGCGGGCTAGTGGTTTGGACTATGTCATTTTACAACCGGGCAGTTTGCAGGACGAACCCGGTACTGGTCGTATTGAAGTGGCGGACGACTTGGGACGGCACGAAACCGTTCCCCGTGAAGACGTTGCAGGCGCCATAATAGAATGCCTGCGAAATTATCTGACTATTGGCAAAACGATGCGAATGGTATCGGGAGAAAAAAAGATAAAAGACGCGATCGCTCAATTTGTCGGTGGAGGAAACCTCCCGCCCATAGCATGAGCAATTCCTCGAATCGCAGTAATTTGTCTTGAACGAATTGAAGAGTCTCTACATTATGTAAATTGACTTATTCGAAAATGTTAATGTAACCAAGAATTCTTAATTATGAAAAAAATACTTACTATCGCTTCTGCTCTCGCAATCTGCGTTACCTTTTCTTTTGCAGCGAAAAAAGCACCTGGCCCCGTCAACAAAGAATGCCCAATTTCCGGTAAGGCCGTGAGTGCGGACCAAACGGTTGACGTCGGAGTATGTTGTGGCAATTGTGCCAAAAAAGTCATCAAAGATCCCAAGATAGCCCTCAAGGCCAAGGGTGACTTCAGCAAATGCCCAATCTCTGGAAAACCAGCGAAAAAGACCGTCAAGGTGGGATTCTGCTGCGGCAATTGCAAGAAAAAGGCTTCCTCCTCTTGAAGTCTTTTTAATTATTCATTTCACAATTTGAGATTTATTTTTTAATTAGAGGCTCCCTGTTTTGGGAGCCTCTTTTTTGTGCCCTGAGCATCACCTATTTAAGAACAATTAAAATATGCCAAAGCGCAAAGACATTGAGACCATTTTGATCATCGGTTCAGGCCCCATAATCATCGGACAAGCCTGTGAGTTCGACTATAGTGGAGCCCAAGCTTGCAAAGCTTTGCGCGAAGAGGGGTATCGAGTGGCTTTGGTCAATAGTAATCCCGCGACAATCATGACGGATCCGGATTTTGCCGATGCCACTTACGTCGAGCCACTTACCGTCGAGTCCGTCCGAAAGATCATAGAGAAGGAAAAACCCGATGCTCTTCTGCCCACCCTCGGAGGTCAAACTGGATTAAACCTTTCACTCGAGCTGTTCGAGGCGGGAGTTCTCGAGGAGTATGGCGTGGAAATGATCGGGGCCAAGCCGGATGCCATCATCAAGGGCGAGGATCGTGAACTTTTTAAGCAAGCCATGATCAAAATCGGTCTCGACGTGGCAAAATCCATTGCTGTCAATTCTCTAGAGGATGCGCAATCGGGTTTCTCAGAAGTAGGAGACTTCCCTTTCATTATTCGTCCTGCCTTTACTCTTGGTGGAAATGGTGGCGGAATTGCATACAATCGAGAGGAGTTTGATCAAATGGTCCGCAACGGTTTGGATGCCTCTCCGGTAAATCAGGTTCTGATCGAAGAGTGCTTGCTGGGATGGAAGGAGTATGAAATGGAGGTGATGCGCGACCATAAAGACCAATGCGTGGTCATCTGCTCCATCGAAAACTTCGATCCCATGGGGGTTCATACAGGTGATTCCATCACGGTCGCTCCGGCAATGACCTTGTCGGACAAGGAATACCAGCTAATGCGAGACGCCTCTTTTGCTTGTATTCGAGAAATTGGCGTTGAAACGGGTGGCAGTAATATTCAATTTTCGAATTGTCCGAAAACTGGAAGAATGGTCGTGATCGAGATGAATCCTAGAGTCTCCAGAAGCTCGGCGCTTGCGTCTAAGGCAACTGGTTTTCCCATTGCCAAAATTGCAGCTAAACTTGCCGTGGGTTATTCATTGGACGAACTGCAGAACGACGTCACTCGAGAAACCCCTGCTAGCTTCGAACCATCCATTGACTATGTTGTAACTAAAGTTCCTCGCTTTACTTTTGAAAAATTCCCAGAAACGGATTCCACCTTAACCTCCACTATGAAATCAGTAGGTGAGGCGATGGCGATCGGGCGAACGTTCAAGGAATCCTTCCAAAAGGCTATGAGATCCCTGGAAATTGGCCTGAAAGGTTTTGAAGCCGGAAAACTTGCGGACTTGGAACTTGATCAATCCTCTCTTAGGTCCGGCCTTTCCAGACCTTCTGCCGAGAGAATGCTTTATTTACACAAGGCTTTCTCGGCAGGCATGAATGTGGAAGAAGTTCATGCAGTTTCAAAAATTGATCGATGGTTCTTGGAACAATTACGCCTAATTCATGGAATGGAACGCGAATTGAGAGATGATTCTTTAGCTGAAATTAATCCAAGGTCGCTAAGAATGGCCAAGGAGTATGGTTTCTCGGATCGTCAATTAGCCGATTACTGGTCAGTTTCTTCGTCTGTAGTTCGTGAGCACCGGGTGAGGGAAGGTATTGCAACTAGCTTTCGTCTCGTCGATACTTGCGCGGCTGAATTTGAAGCCTTCACTCCCTATTTTTACTCCTCTTACGGTGACGAAAACGAGATTCTACGTTCCACTAAAAAGAAAGTTATGATTTTAGGGGGTGGACCCAACCGAATTGGGCAAGGCATCGAATTCGACTACTGTTGCGTTCACGCATCCTTTGCGCTTCGCGAAGCCGGGATCGAGACCGTGATGGTAAATTCGAACCCCGAAACCGTTTCCACCGATTACGATGTTTCTGATCGCTTGTATTTCGAACCTTTGACTCTTGAAGACGTCCTCGAAATTTACCGACAGGAAGAATGCGATGGAGCGATTGTTCAGTACGGGGGGCAGACTCCTCTTAATTTGGCTGAGGGACTCAAGGCGAATGGTGTTGAGGTTATCGGCACTTCTCCCGAAAGCATCGACTTGGCCGAGGATCGTGAGAAATTCAAGCGCATTCTAGACGAGATTGGCCTTCGACAACCCGTCAATGAAACAGCACTCGAACCAGATGCCGCCAGAGCCGCCGCAAGTCGCATCGGATATCCTGTGCTCCTGCGCCCATCTTTTGTGCTTGGTGGGCGAGGTATGTTTATTGTTTACGACGAAAATGAACTGGACAACGTCTTGGCTGAAGCCTTTGCCGTGGCTCCTGGTAAACCAGTCTTGTTGGACAAGTTTCTCGAAGACGCAATCGAGCTTGACGTCGATTGTATCTCCGACGGGGAAACTCACGTAGTGGGAGGAATGCTTCAGCATATCGAGTTCGCAGGTGTTCACAGTGGAGATGCAGCTATGGTCTTGCCTCCTCATGACCTGTCTGAGGAAATGATCGAAACAGTTCGCCAAGCCACCTATTCCTTGGCAGGTGCTTTATCCGTCGTGGGGCTTATGAACATACAGTTTGCGATCAAGGATGGCGACCTCTATGTCTTGGAGGTTAACCCTCGAGCATCTCGAACGGTCCCTTTCGTGAGCAAGGCGATCGGTGTTCCCTTGGCCAAGCTCGGAGCTCGAGTTATGGCTGGATCGACTCTACGAGAACTTGGTTTTACTGAAGAAATAACACCCGGGCATTGGGCGATAAAGGAGTCGGTTTTTCCCTTCAATCGCTTCCCTGGGTCTCCTATCGTACTGACGCCAGAAATGAGAAGTACCGGAGAAGTGATGGGGCAGGACGAGGATTTCGGACTTGCCTTTGCCAAAACGCAAATGGCCGCAAAACCATCGCTTCCTCTCGAGGGGAACGCCTTCATTAGCGTGAAGGATGCCGATAAAGAGCAAGCTCTAGTAATTGCAAAGGGACTGACTAGTCTTGGCTTTAATATTTACTCCACGGAGGGAACCGCTTCATTCTTTAGCGAAAACGGAGTTGTTGCGGAGCATATTCTTCGAATTAGCGAAGGGCGACCGAATGTTGCCGACTTTATCAAGAACGGAAAGATTCAACTTGTGATCAACACCCCCCTGGGATTGATTCCTCGCCGTGACGAAAACAGTATTCGGAGCGAGGCTGTTCTTTATGGTGTTCCCGTAATGACTACCTTGGGTTCCGCTTTCGCCGCTCTCGAAGGTATTCGTTCGCTAAAGGAAAAGGATTTCGGCGTTAAGTCTCTTCAGGAATACTCTAAATCTCTCATCAGTTAGTTTTCCCATGGTATCCATAGTTGCTCTTTTGCATGGTCCTGACCGGCCGGGAATAGTGGCCACGATTGCCGGATGGATACATGAGAAGGGGGGCAATGTTATTCATGCGGACCAACATCTCGATCGTGAGGAAAATGTGTTTTTTCAACGCGTCGAGTGGAATGTCGGTGTAGGCGCCGACCTCGAGGCGGAATCTCGGAATTTCGCAAAAATGGCTGAAGCAGAGCTCGGCATGCAGGTACGTACAGTTCTCTCGAATGAACGCCCTCCTATAGTCCTTTTCGTGTCTAAGGCCGATCACTGTTTTCACGACTTGATTCTGCGCTGGAAAGCGGAAGAGCTTCGCGGTGAAATAGTCGGCATCGTTTCCAATCATCCCGACCTAGATCATTCCGCCCAAGAGTACGGGGTGCCGTTTTTGCATATTCCCTGCACGGAGGAATGCAAAGTTGAGGCGGAAGTCGCTCAACTCGATTTTATACGTGAGAACGGCGTGGGACTGGTTGTACTTGCTCGTTACATGCAGGTTCTTAGTGAGAATTTTCTGAATGACGCCGGTTGTCCCATTATTAACATTCACCACTCCTTTCTTCCTTCATTTGCCGGAGCGAAACCTTACCATCAAGCTTATCGACGCGGCGTCAAGATTATCGGGGCTACCGCTCATTTCGTAACTCCGGAACTTGATGAAGGGCCGATTATTTACCAAGACATTCATCGAGTGAGCCATCGCAATGGAGTAGCGGACCTCATCGCCAAGGGTCGTGATCTTGAAAAAATAGTCTTGGCCACCGCAGTTCGTCGACAACTTGAAAATCGTATCCTAGTATACAAAAACAAGACGGTAGTCTTCGATTAATGTACCAAGACTATCCTTGTTTGATCGTTTTTACATGAAATTTTTTTTATTCCGAAGGTATACTATTAAACCCGCCGTTGACTTCACGAGTCATTTGAAGAAAATGCTTAACCTTTTAGATTTATCTCATGGACAAAGATAACGAAAACAACCCTACTGAGGAAAAACAGTCTCCCCAAGGTACTCATGGCGATGAAACTACCGCCGAAAACGCTGCTGAGCAACTCTACGATGAACGCGAGTCTTGGAATAATAGCAAAAACTTTCTCTTGCTTGCTTTTGGAATCATTGCAGTAGTAGTTGCGGCTTACAACTGGTACGGAGAATCCGTTATTGATGAGGCAAGTCAGCAGAGTGCTCAATTCCTTGCCGCCGATATCGACGCCACTCAGGCAGAGGAACGCTTTAAAAACTTTTCCGATGAATTTGAAGATAAGCTCGGAGGCGTTGCGCGTTTCAGATCTGCGGTCTTGAGCTACGATGATGGACGTTTCTCCGAGGCTGCAGCGACTTTTTCCAAAGCGGCCAAGGATCTTGGAGCACTTCCGCCTCGAGGGAGAGCGTTGCTTGGTCAAGGAGTCTCTTTGATCAAGTCAGAAAAGATAGCTGAGGGGAAAGTTGTACTCGAGAAGATTGCGAGTGATTCACTGTCTCTTCCCGCCGACAGGTCCGAAGCCATTTATCTCTTGGCGACCTTGGCCTTGAGGGAAGGTGACGAAACTGCCTTTGAAAAGCACAAACTCTCTTTGAGTTCAGGTGAAGGCAATTCCACTCTCTATAATCTGCTGACTCGCTATCAGAAAACCAAGAGCATCGTTGCCAACGCCGAATCTCTATCCAAGCGTAATACCGAACGTGGAGAGAAATACTTAGAGGAGAACAAAGCCCGAGAAGGAATCGTGACACTGGATAGCGGTTTGCAGTACGAAGTGTTGGTTGATGGAAACGGTTCAATTCCATCTCGAAATGATGAGGTGAAGGTTCACTACCATGGAACTCTTGTCGATGGTGAAGTCTTTGATTCATCCGTTGAACGCGGAGAGCCCTCTACTTTCGGAGTAACTGGCGTAATCAAGGGCTGGACTGAAGCTCTATTGCTTATGAAGGTCGGTTCCAAATGGAAACTTACGATTCCCTCGGATCTTGCCTATGGGGAGTTAGGTTCGGGTGCTATAGGCTTGAACGAGGTTCTCGTCTTCGAGGTCGAGCTTCTCGGTATCACTCCAAAGGAGTTGCCCAAACCGAATGGAGCTATTAGCGATGCCAATGTGTCCGGCTCTCTTGACCTAAATACAACGTCGGAAACTGATGCCAATGGCAGCGCTCCAATCGTTATCGAAGGCAACTCTTCGAAAAACTAACCTTCCATCATCTTGAGGAAGCTTGTTTCGTCCAAAATAGTTACCTTCATTCTCTCGGCTTTCGCCAGTTTGGATCCTGCTCCCGGGCCAGCCACGACGTAGCTTGTCTTTTTGCTAACGCTTGAAGAGACGCGACCGCCAAGTAACTCGATCTTTTCGCTAGCTTCTTCTCTCGTTAGTTCTTCCAAGGTTCCCGTCAAGACAAAGGTTTGCCCGACCCACCGAGCGTCCTTATTTGATGAGATATTATTGCATTCCAAATTTAGCCCCTGTTCTTCAAATCGAGAAATTCGCTTAATATTGGAATCATCCGTAAAATAAGCCCGAATGCTTTCGGCCATTACGTCGCCAACCCCCTCGATTGCCTTTAGATTAGCCTCACTGGACTTCGACAGGTTTTCTAGAGAACCCATTTCTCGAGCAAGATCCTTGGCTGCTGCAGTTCCTACGTGCTTGATGCCCAAACCGCAGAACAATCGCCAGAGCTCTTGGTTCTTGCTTGCCTCGAGAGCTTTCAGTAGCTTGTCAGCTGACTTTTCGGCAAATCCTTCGAGTTGGAGTAAATCATAATGTCCGAGATCATAGAGGTCGGCTACGTCGTGCACCAGTTCACGTTCAACCAACTGCTGTATCACGGCTTCCCCCAGATTTTCTATATCCATGCAGTTTCGCGAGGCATAGTATTGTATGCGACCCCGGATTTGCGCAGGGCAATCGCGACTGGGGCAACGCCAAGCTGCCTCGCCCTCTGATCTCGAGAGATCAGTTTCGCACTCCGGACATTTTGTCGGAAAGGAATAGGTTTCTGCATTTGATCGACGTTTTTCCAGAATTGCCTTTACGACTTGCGGAATTATTTCACCTGCTTTTTCGACGAGGATCGTATCGCCGATGCGTAAATCCTTGCGAGCGAGTTCATCGGCATTGTGAAGAGTCGCTCGAGCAACGGTACTCCCGGCGACGATCACGGGTTTTAGGTGAGCCACTGGGGTAACGGTTCCGGTTCGCCCAACTTGTATTTGAATGTCTTCGAGAATGGTTTCTTTCTGTTCGGTCTCGAATTTGTAGGCAATTGCCCAACGAGGAGCCTTGGAGGTAGCGCCTGCCTCCACCTGCATGGCGAGAGAATCGAGCTTAATCACCGCTCCGTCTGTCGGGTATTCGTATTCATGTCGAAGCAAGTCGAGCTTCTCTATGGCAGTCCATGCGGCTTCTGCCGATTCCACGCGCCAATGATTTTCGACAGTTGGTAAATCCCAGTCGAGTATGGCATCGTGGAAATCGATTTGTCTAGTAAACAAGCCCTTTGGCTCACATGCACCTAGACCATAAAGAACAATTCCTAGATCACGGTTACGAGCCTCCTTTGGATCCAAAAGTTTTACTGTGCCGGCAGTCAGGTTGCGAGGATTGGCATAAAGGTTTTCTTCGGCAGCTTCGCGATCCTTGTTGATTCGTAAAAACTCTTTGTGCGCCATGAAGACCTCACCACGAATTTCAATGAGTTCGGGAATAGCAAAACTGCCTTTTAATCTTTCGGGGAGTGTCTTGACGTGGAGAATGTTTTGGGTGACGACATCGCCCTCTATTCCGTTACCTCTAGTGACGGCTCTCACTAAAATACCTTTTTCGTAGGTTAAGGAAATGGCCACGCCGTCAATTTTGGGTTCCACTACGTAAGAGAGGGAATCGGCGTCGAATAGTTTTCCTAGGCGATGGTCAAACTGCAAAAAATCTTCTTTGGCATAAGTATTGTCGAGGCTGAGCATCGGCACGATGTGCCGATAGCTCTCAAAGGCGTCCAGGCGATCGTCGCCGATGGTTTGGCTTGGAGACAAGTCCTTGGGGTTCGCTCCAGACTTATCGTTCGGGAGGGCGTCGAAGAGATCCAACTGCGATTGATCTTTTTCAAGTTCGAAAAGCTGGTTCTTCAACCTGTCATATTCCCTGTCGGTAATCTCCGGGGTGGCGAGGCGATAGTAAAGTTCATCGTTCTCACGGATTTGCTTTCGCAATCGCTGAATCTCTTCATCGTGTTTTTTCGGAGTCACTTTCAGGTGGCGCGTAGGCTTAACGATTCCTTACTGCTCGTTCCATTCGATCCAACGCTTGTTCGAGAAGGGCTCTTGCGCAACCTAGGTTGAGCCTCAGAAATCCGGGTGAACCGAAGTCTGCCCCATCTGATAATCCCACGCCCGCCTCTTCGAAAAACCGTTGAGGGTTTTCCACAGCGAGGTCGCGAGCATCAATCCATAGCAAATAAGTTGCGGACAGAGGAAAAGGGAGAAGGTCAGGAATGGCTGCCAGTCGCCCGAGCGCAAGATCTCTGTTTGCTCTGAGGTATTTCAGGAGACGTTGTCGCCAAGGTTCTCCATGGCGATAGGCTGCCTCGGCTAGGGAGAAACCCATTGCTGGTGGGTCGGGAACGATTCCTTTACATGCTTTTTTGTATCTGAGGCGGAGTTCCGGATTGGAGATAATCGCAAAAGAACATCCAAAACCAGGCAGATTGAAAGTTTTGCTAGGAGCCATCAAAGTGATGCTCTTGTCGGCAATTTCTGGTGAAATGGTAGCCAGCGGCAGGTGCTGTGCACCTGGATCAAGTAGCAGGTCGCAGTGAATTTCATCAGAACAAACACCTAGGTCGTAACGGAGACAGAACTCGGCAAAGCGTTCCAGCTCGTGTCGCGTGAATTGGGTGCCTACGGGATTGTGAGGGTGGCAAAACAGGAAGGTCTTGGATTGAGGAGAAATCGCAGAGACTAGGCCATCGAAATCCATAGTATGTCTAGCTTCCTCGAGAATCATTGGGACGCCGGCGAGATTTTGTCCAAAATTTCCTGGAGCCATCAGGAAGGGGGGATAAACGGGTATATTGGAGAGAACTTCATCGCCCTCTTTTCCCATCGCTCGGATGGCAATGTTGAAGCCGCAGACCATACCTGGAAGCCAAACCAACCAATTGGGTTGAATTTGCCAATCATGGAGGCTCTCCATTCGTTCGATTACAAGTTCGGTCAGTGCCGGAGAAGGTTTTCCATATCCAAAGTTCCCAAACTCGGCCAAATTCTTGGCGACTTCGATGACTTGAGGAGGGGATCGGTAATCCATGTCCGCCACCCAAAGGGGCAATACGTCGCGACCTTCGTATTTCCCCCATTTGAGGCTATTTCGACCTCTTCGGTCGGGAACCTCGTCAAAAAGTGGATCGGAGTGGCTCAACGGCCAGATACAGTGAGTCTACTGCCAAGAGTAGAGATATTTAAGACCGATGAAGTTGATGTCTTTCTCGGCTGGTCGCTGGTAGTCGATCGAGATTCCATGAATATCGTTTATCCACCATGTGAATCCAACGTCCCACTTCCAGTCGTTGTCACCGAAATCGCTCCACATTCCGTAAAAGCTACCTCCAAAATACATTGAAAGATCATCGGTAAATAGCATTTCAGATCCTACCATTAGGCTCCAGTTTAAGCCGTCGTCGTCGAGGTGAATTCTTGCGCCATCGCTAAAGTATCCGAGCCCTAAGCCAAAGTAAGGGCGAAACATTCCGTTTTGAAAGACATAGTCATCGTAATGCATTATGTAATCCAAAGTCAGTCCCCAAGACGATTTGTCCCCACCGTTATCGAGATCGTAGTTGCCGTATTCTAGTGCTAGTCGCCAATCCGCTGATTGCGTTGCGGGACTGTTGGCCATTATGGAAAGGATGTCACCGTTGTCATGTTGACGTTGCTTGTCGCCATCCGCCATGGAGTACCCAAATCCTAGATAATACTCTCCGAGACGAGACTTGCCAGAAAGTGAAGCAACCCAGACCAAGGAAAGGAAAAAAATTAAGTATCTAAAGTGTATCATGAATCATTTAATTAGAACAAAGTCGGTGGATTTTAGTCAATTAATAAATTGTATGCAAATCCTCTAGAGCAAAGGTTTTAGAATCATTCCAGCACTTTTAAAAAGGCGAGCCGCAACTTTCTTGCGGGCAAAAAATCCAAGTTGCGGGAAATTCCCAACATCTTCCCAGTTCTCGTAAAACATGGGACTGGATGGCTGAACCGGTTCCATTCCTTGCTTTAGGCGAAATGAAGAATAAACTCTAAAGGGCCATGGATCGATGAGGGGTAAGCTTTCCGAAATACGATTAAGAACCCTGTTGAATGTTCTGATGACGGGTACTCCCTTCTGGATCGCAATTCGATAACTATTTGCGGGAGATGCAACCAACTGAATGCTTTGCCGTAGTTTTTTTGCGAATGCCTTGTCCCTGACTATCAGTCCGACTTCGGTGTTGTAGTCGACCGAGCGAGGGTCAAGGTTGAATGAACCCACATAGGCGACTTCTTCGTCGATTACCATCGATTTGGCATGCATTGACAAGAAGGGTGGGGTTCGTAGGTGATCGTTTCGCCGATCAAGTCGGAAAAAAGTTTTTTCCGAGACCCCGAGCCGAAACGGGAATGCAGGAAGGGAATTATCGATTTTGAAAGGAATCTTACGATAGTTGGCAATTTCATCGTTTGTCGGACGGCGAGAGAGAAGATCATCGTAGGCCATCATATTGTGAATGTCCCGTGGCATCGGCTTGAATTCCCATATCTCGAAGCCAAGCTCTTCTAGATAAAGTCGCTTTTCCTTGTAGTTCGCCGCATAGGTAGTCCAACTGTCAGTCGCCGCCAGACTATTTGTGGATACGATAATTCGCAGATCGGGGTTATTGGATTTTACCTTACGAAAGAGAGCAATGGCTTTCTCGCTCAAGACCACATAAGGTGATTGTATAAAGATTTCTCTTTTGGCATTTGACACCAGTTCCGACAATTCTTGAGCTACGTTGGCTTGTGAATCCGGAGATTGAACGGTTTTATCGGGAGAATCGAAAACCCATTTTATTTCTTCAGCAAACGCCATTTGCTTCATGAATAGGTCGGTTATGTGATTTTCTTCGCTTGCTCTTTCCGAAAGTTCGCCAAAGAGGTGATTGAGCTGAAAGTCTTCCTTGGTTAGAAGATATGGAAAGTCTTGGTTATCAATTAATTCTCGGATATCCTCTAGGTCTTTCGCGGGCACAGATAAACCAGATTTCCAGTACTCGCGAAAAGAGTCCAAGGCAGGTTTGGGGTCCGGGGTCACGACCAACAAATCACGATCCTTGTAGTTCAAACCTATGGTGCGATCGAAATAATGGTTCGCGTAGTTGCGACCTCCGGTGATTAAGACTTGATCGTCGACAATGAACAACTTGTTGTGATGGCGTACATTAAAGGCGTGGAAGTCATAGGCTAAATCGGCAAGCTTTTCTATCGTGGATGGTGCTAGTTGGTTGAAGGTCGGGTTGTAGAACTTAATCCGAACATTTGGGTCGAACGAGGCGAGGAAAGCGACCATGCGTGGGTCCTGTTCGCCAAACATCTGGTCGATGAGTATCTCTACTTGAATCCTGCGTTGCTTCACGGCACGCAATAACTCCCAAAGAAGAAAACGGCCAGTTTCATCCGTTTTCCAATTGAAGGTCTGAATGCGGACACTTTTTTGGCAGGACCTTATGAGGTTGATGCGGGCCGCAAGAGCTTCGTCACCATGATCCAATAGTAGAAGTTTCGCTTTTCCCTCATCGTTTGCTTCGTCTATAACTGTTCGCCAAAGTGCGTAGGTTCCTATCTGCTTGGGATTGGAAAAATCGTCGGGAGACTTTTCCAAAGGGATGATGGCTACCTCAATCGTTCTACAACTCGCTAAGCAAAATAGGAAAAATACCGCGAAAGCGAATCGATTGCAGGATTGGCAAAAAGCTTTAAGAGTGGTGAAACTAAATTCGTGAAATGATTTAATTTGTATTATTATTGTCCAATCGCTACATTAGCACAATTCTCTATTTTTTATCTTTATTCGCAAATGCCAGTCGAATATTGACCAAATACGATCAGCTAAGTTTTGACTTTAGTTTGAACTGTTGAGCCGAAAGCGGGGATGCTGTAAAACTGAGGCGAACATAAAAGAAGAGACCAAGATAAGTGATGCGGATATCCATGCGACTCCCGGAAAACCTGCCTGCGACAGTACCCAGTAACCGAGGAAAGGCGCCAATACCCCCCTTGCTCCAGTAAAAGCTACATGGGCTCCCATGTATTCGGTTTCACGCCCCTTTGGGGCTAGTTTCGTCACCCATAAACTCCACGCGATCGACGAACCACCAGTTCCAATTCCAGCTAATGCTGCACCCATGCAAACACCGATGAAACTCTCGGCATTAAAATAGACAATTGAGGCGAGAAGCAAAAAAATATTCAACAAAAGACGAAAGCCTATGAAGTGGAGGTGGTCGAACAATCCCCCCCATAGTCGGGCGCTCAAGATTCTAGCAATGGAAAAGACCACCACGGCAACTAAAGTTACCTCCTCGTTGCTCATTTCCAATCCTCCGTCGCCAGCAAGATATTCAACACGCAACGGCAAGGTCATCAGTACCCCAAAACCCATGACCATCCAACCCCAGAGCATTCTTCCGAAGAGTTTGTCCTCCCATGCGATTGAAAAACCTGAGAGAAATGACACCTGTTTTTTCTTCGGCAGGTCCAGTGGTCGTGAAGGGATGGGCAATAAGGTTATTGCGGACGTCAGTGCGACCACGGCCATTCCTGTAAAAATCCATGAATGGTTTTCCGGGTGTTGGTCAAGGTATACGCCGAAACCGTAAGAAATCGTCATGCCGATGAGAGCAGAGATCATAATATTCCAAGATAGTCGCCGACCTCGTTCTTCAGGAGCGTAGTTGAGACTGTAGACATGAATCATCAAGCTTGGCAATTGAGCGACGCAGAGTTGAGCTGCCACTAGAAAGAAAGTAAAGCTAATCGCCCCTTCCGCAAAAACCGCGCCGGTAATAAAACCTGCGCACAATACCATTAGCCAAGCTCCACAGGTCGTCACGTTCATACGAGATCGAGCGGCAATTCCCATTACCCAAGGGACCATTAACAAACCTGCTGAAACCGCCCCTGAAAGCAGGCTTTTCCATGTTTCCGAAGATTCGAAGGCTCTTATGGCAACTAGTAGCCCGAAGGTAGAGAATCCTGTCTCTAAAACACCAGTCATGGTGCTTCGAAGCAAATCGTACCGAAACGTGAGGCGAGCAGTTCCATCATTTGGACTATCTTTTTCTTTTCTGTTCATTCGAATGCTTAAATTGCGGATCCTAGATGACATAGAGCTAAACTAAATAATCGAGGATTTGGAGTTGTAAGAAAGCCGAGTGCCGATACGAGCAATTAACAATTGTTTAAGTTGAATCCTATCATAAAAACGCGGTTCTCTTAGTGGACGTCAATCCCAGCGTTCGGAGCTTTATCGCGACGACATATATTTCGGAGAGCTTTGCATCGGTTTCTTTTGGACCAGTCCCAGAAATTTTCGGTCCAAAGGAAATCAAGTTCCAGGATGTGGCTTTCGTGGGCTTGCTTCTGGAAGAAATGTACTGTCTCGAACTCATTTCAGCTCTTCTCAAAATGGAAGCGTGTCGAGCGGGGTCGTTGATATAGGAAGGGGATGGCGCGAAGTAGCCAGAGAAGCTATTGTCACTTACGCTTTTGCTTTTGTTCTAAAGGTAGTCGAACTCAATCGCCGATTAAGGGGAACTTTCGATAAAACCTTGTCTCTCGAAGAATCATTTCGTCACTCTTGGTGAACTCGCCAGAAAAAAACTCATCTTTCGCCGCCTAATTAATGAAACTCTTAAATGGTCCATTGTCTTCGTTTTTTTTGTTCTCTGCAGTTCAACCGGTGCAGCCCTTTACTTCTTGGGGTAATCCCGATGTGGAGCGTAGCGGAAATGATTCTGAAAAATAAAAGTATACTCCGCCGCCGGCTGTAATTTCTTAGGCTGCAGAAGTATCGGATGCATGGAATTAGTGGCCCGCAGACATTTTTACCGCATTGGAATATTGGAGATAGCTGTGGGTAACGGTAGTATGTGAATCTCTGGCCAGACTTCTATACCTTTCCTGTCCGGTCTATCGCTGCATGATGAATCCCTCCGAGTTGTCCTCTGATATGATCGCTCTCGGCCACGCCTTCGTTTTTCGGTTTCAGAAAATCACCATGCTTGGATTGAAGCTACCCACGATGCCTTGCTTAACATCGAATGGCTTCTCGAGGAAGCTTCTCCAAGTTGGAATTGAGACGATTGAAGCGAAAACTTCAGTTACAAAACTTTTCTTCGAACTCCTTTTCAGCTTCTTCATCCCCGATTAGAATGATCTCGCCTTCTTTGGAGAAGGTATCGTTCGGGGATGGGGTGATGATGGTTTCTGCAATGTGCTTTATGGCGACAATGCTGCAACCTGTCTTCTCGCGTATGTTGCAATCCTTAACGGATACTCCTACGAGGGCGGAGGGTGTTTTCTGGCTGAATACGTCTAGACCTTCAGTGACCATGAGGATTTCGGCGCGGTTAAGGAGATTGAAAAAGGTATTTGCCCCCATGTGGTCCTGGGACATGACGAAGTCAGCTCCCGCTCGGTGCAGAGGTTCTACGTTTCGATGAAGAAATGCACGAGTGATGATTTGAATGTCCGGACGAAGTTTTCGGCAGTATATAGTTAGGTAGATGTTAGTTTCGTCGCTGTGACTAGTAATCACTACGGCGGGAGCCTTGTTTATGCCGGCTCGCTCGAGGACCGAGCGCTCAGCGGCGTCGCCAAGTATGGCATCCTTTACTTTACTGGCTTTGGCTTCGTCAGTCTCGACAACGCGATAAGGGAGATTGGTCTCCTCTAGAGCGGAGGCAGTAGCCCGACCTACGCGTCCCGCTCCAATTATTATCACGGGCGAGTTGTTGGTCTCGTAGTGACAGAACTTTTCGTCGTACGCAGAGAAGTTGCTTTTTGTTCCGGCCAGAAGAAGAACGGTATGATTTGTCAATACGGCATCAGGGTCGGGGTTATCGAAGTGTCCGCGTTCCCACATGCCCACGACATTGACTCCGAAGTCTTCTCGAAGCTTAGTTTCCTTAAGAGTTAGACCCACAAGTGGAGTTCCGTCGATGGTTGCTTCTGCGATAAGCACTTCGTCGAAAGAACCTATTACGTGAGTGCGCGTATCAGTACGAGAGATACGACGGGCAAGAAAAGTGCCCATCTGCTTGGCGTTGCGAATGACATGGTCGGCTCCGGCAAGGGTCAGCACGTCCTCCGAACCTTTACGGGAACAATGGGCGGCGACGATAACTTCGGGGGCGGTGTCTTTAGCGCGAAAAGCAACGTTTACGTTGCGAATATCGTCGTCGGTCGCGACGACCATAGCGGCATTTTCAATTGAGGCATTTTCGAAAGTTTCGATTTCGTCTAGACTACCAAGCATTACGGGCATGCCCATGTCGTGAATTTCCAGAGCTTCCGAGAGCTTTTCCACAATGACGACAAAAGGATAACCGAATTGGCGGAGCTTATCCATTAATGCATGACTTACTGAATCATAGTGAGTCAGAATAACATGCTGTTCCTTGACGGGGTCGAACTTTCTGGGGACGCGAGCTCCAGTTTGGTACTCCATGAAGGGCTTATACAGAAACTCCATAAAGAAAAACGGGAGGACGATGAAGAGGTAGATGACGCCCGTGAACATAACTACCATTGAGAAAATTCGACCACCGTCTCCGACAAAATGAATGTCCCCGTAACCCAAGGTGGACATTGTTGTCAGCACCCAATAAAAACTTTCCACGAAGTTTATGTCTCGGGTTTCTCCAATCACGAGCAATTCAGTCGTCATCAAGTGCCTGTAAATCGCCATGTAGACTGATACGAAGAATAGCAGAATGATGACGAACCAAAAAATACGCGAGGCGTTACGCGATTTGTTGCGATGCTTAAAAACGCTTGGAATCGAATGAACGATGTTCTTCACTAAAAAAAA
>Ga0315322_10001614_pt1 | contig 17519 bp, 13 predicted proteins | sample M110021515metaG_FD_203461 | JGI IMG/M metagenome (GOLD analysis project Ga0315322, IMG submission 203461) | Ammonia-oxidizing marine archaeal communities from Monterey Bay, California, United States - M1 100m 21515 | ecosystem: Environmental > Aquatic > Marine > Intertidal zone | place: USA...
GAAGTGCCAGCGGGAGTCGACGTCGAGCAGAACAGGATCTAGCGCTTCCAGGGTGGCCTCCAAGGACGCAGGGGGAGCAGGCGTCGGCTTGGCGCACCCCACTCCGAGACAGACGAAACAGACAAGACAGGACAACAGGGCTGGCTTCATGGCGCGAGGCCCCCGAAGGTCTGGTTCTCCGCATCGAATCGGAGGGTGCGAAGCATGTAGGACAGGGTGGAGCCGGGCCAAAGAGAGAAGTTCTCTCCCGCCTCGTTGAGATACCAGCTCGCGCACCCAGACTGCCACACCAGGGCGCTGTGCTTGGCGTCCAGCTCGGACACATATGCGTCGAGCGCAGCCTGGGTGGGGGCGACATGGGCCCTCGGGCCGCGGCCCAGCGTGTGGCGGATGGCGCGGGAGATGTAGCGAAGTTGAGCTTCGATCATGATGACCACGGAGTTGTGGCCGAGTCCGGTGTTGGGTCCGAGCAGCAGAAAGAGGTTGGGGAAGCCGGGCACACCGATGCCAAGATGGGCCTGCGGACGGTGTCCCCACACGGTGCGCAGGTCGCGGCCATCTGGCCCCACCACCTCGATATGGCCGAGCATCTGGTCGACCAGATAGCCGGTGCACCACACCAACACATCGAGCTCGACCTGCTCGCCATTGCCCAACACCACCCCGGTCTCGGTGACCTCGGCCACACCGTTTGGATGCAAGGTCACGTCGTGGCGCCGAAGCGCAGGGTACCAATCCGACGAGCTCAGGATGCGCTTGCAGCCCGGTGCGTAGTCGGGAATGAGTGGCTCAGCGGCTTCTCGACAGTCCATTTCCCACAAGATGTGGTCGGTGAAGGCCTTGCGGATGCTCCGTCGCAGCCACTCGGGGCCACTGAAGGCAGTGAAGTAATAGAGCTCCTGGCGCAGGTAGATGAGCGCCCGCAGTCCCCACATCAGCGCGGGAACCGTGCGAAAGGCGCCCCGGAGCCAGTCGGGGTACGCGCGGTCGAAGCGGGGCGCGACCCACGGCGGAGAGCGCTGGAAGACATGCACGTGATCGGCATCTTCGGCGATGTTGGGCACCACCTGAATGGCGCTGGCACCCGAGCCGACCACCCCCACCCGCTTGCCCGTCAGCTCCACCGAGTCTCTCCACTCCGCGGAGTGCATCGTGTCACCCCGAAAGCGTGCCTTTCCGGGCACATCGGGGATGCGAGGCGTGCGCAGCGGTCCCAGGCCAGCGACCAAGAAGCGTCCGACAAAGCGGCGACCGTCTGCGGTGTGCACGGTCCACTCTCCGGCAGACTCATCGAACTCGGAGCGGACGACATTCGCCTTTAATCGCAGCAGAGGGTCGAGTCCGTGGTCGCGTCGCACCGCCTTGAGGTAGTCGTGAATCTCGTCCTGGCGGGCATAGTGGTGGCGCCAGTCCGGGTTGAGCTGAAATGAGAACGAGTAGAGGTGAGACGGGACGTCGCAGGCGCAGCCCGGGTACACGTTGTCGCGCCAGGTGCCCCCGACCTCGGAGGCCCGCTCCAGGATGAGGATGTCGCGCACTCCCTGCTTGCGCAGCTGGACCGCTGCACCCAGACCCGAGAAGCCAGCACCGATGATGAGAACGGTGGCGCGTTCTACAGTCGGGCGACCGGACGGCGCGCTCGTCGAGGGGGTGGCCGTCGACCGGGCAGGAGACGAAGAGGACATGGCCCCTGGGTACGCCTGCGTCTTGGGGATGTCAACAAGGGGAAGACGCGCTCAGATCTCGAACACCTGGTGGCGGGCCGCTGCACCACGGAAGCCATCGGCGCGGGGGTCTCGGCCATCGGGAACCGCGGTGTGGTGCATCAACACGACTCGGGACCGCAGCTCGCGTGGAAGCTCCAGGAGCTCGTCGTAGTGGGTGTGGACCGTTCCGCTGTACCGCGAGGTGAACGAGCACTCGTGGAAGATGGCGTCGACATCGGAGTCTTCGGCGGCGGCAGTGAGCCAGCGTGGAGAAAATGTGGTGTCGCCACTCCAGAGCACCCGCTTGCCAAGCGCAGTCAGCTCAATGCCGAACGCAGGCTTGGACAGGCCATTCCCTTCGACATGCGGCACTCTGAACCAGCGCAGTCCCACCTCACCCAACCTCTGCTCCGAGCCCATCTGGGCATCGATGAGAGCAGCCACGCCGTCATCCCGAGTGCGCCCCTCAAGGTCCCGCCAGAGACCCATGTAGGGCTGAAGCGCTCCCAGCAGCGGCTTCATGAGCGCTTCGGGTGCCATCAGCGAGGTGCGGAGCGCAGCCGGTAGACCCTCGGGCCCCGTATACATCCGCTCCCACGCAAGCTGCTCCGGGCTGGCATGATCGGCGTGGAGGTGGGTGAAGGCCACGCTGTCGATGGTGGTGGGATGCACCCCAAGCTCACGCAGGCTCTGACAGGCCGTAACCCCACAGTCGATGAGCAGACGCTTGCCTGCGACCTCGACCATCGCGTTGTTTTGGTAGTTGACACGATAGTCGGCAAAGGCGCCGCCGCTGCCCAGAAAGGTGATTCGCACGACCGCTCCATCCCCGTCGAGGACAACACTATCGCACGGGCGAGCCCCAGCCGGTCGACAGGACAGGGATGGGCGGCAGCGGCAGCGGCACACCGGGCCACGGACCCACCAGCGAGCTGTAGATGGCGTCTTGGAGCTTTTCGTCTTCGGCCCAGCGGTCGAGTATTTCGCGGCGACGACGGCGCACGAGCACACCGCCGGCAACGAAGATGACGCCTGTGACGGCCAGCAGAGTGGAGTCGGCCACGAGGGGCTTGAGCCACATGGGCGATGCGGTGATGCGGCTGCGCCAGGCCCGGTCGAGCTCGAACGCGGTCACACCGGTCGAGTCTCGAAGCGACTGGTTCACACTCTTGCCGGAAGCCAGCCCACGGGTGACCTCAGCGAGGGTCTCCTCGCCATATGTGTTCTGCAGATAGGCGACGAGGTCAGCGCTCTGGGCGTAGGCGAGACGCGCGCGGCCGGCATCTGAGGGAAAGCCCCGCGTGATCTCGTCGAGCTTGAGCAGGCTGCCGCCCAGCAAGCCAGAGGCGAGACGGTCGGTAAGCTCGGAGCTGTACTGCTCCGCGAGAATCTGCGCGGCACCTTCCTGAAGCCAGCGCGGCACAGGGCGAGGCGAGAACGCACGACCCAGGATGATGTGGACCAGCTCGTGGTCGAGCACCTGGGTGAGGGGCTCGTCGGTGCCGATGCGCACGCTGTTGGACCGAAGGTAGACCAGTCCGCGGAGGGGCCAGGCCGTGCCATCGGCCCACTGCGGGGGGGTGCCAGGCTGCATGGCGCGAAAGGTCTCGGTGTCGGGCGCCAGGAACACCTCGATCGTGGCGCCAGACGGAACCCCGAGGCCCCTGGTGAGGAGGGGCACGCTCAAGTCAGCGTGATCGGCGAGATGACGCGCTGTGGGGAGGTCGTCGGGGTGGGCATGGATGCGGGTGTAGAGCCCTTCCACCGTGCGCCAGCCAGCCGGGGGCGCGGGAGTCTCCGCGAAGACCCCGTCGTAGTCAACTTCTTCGAGAGCCCGCATCTCAGCACCGCGGGCCAGGGCCGTAGACGACCCGACAAAGGCGACCGCAAAGAGAGCGACGAGCATCAGTCGAATGGAGGCAAGGAGTGCACGCATCGTTGAGCCCCGGCTGGAGAAGCGGCCGCTCGCGGGGGCAACCGCTGCGGACTCAACCTCTCTGCGGACGAAGTGGGGGGCCGGGAAGGTCACTCTGCTCATCCGAGCTTCGGTCTGGCTCATACCAGGTCCCCCATCGTCGCGGACGATGTGCGGACTCGCAAGCAAAAGCGGGGGCGGCTCACTCTTCCGCGTACCAGCTGGAGAGGTCAGGCTCCACAACATGGGAGCTCGGAGGCGCGACCCCAGCCGCCTCGCAGAGGGCCTCTACGGCAGCATTCCAGACCTCGCGGGCCCGCACGCGCTCGCCGATTGCACACGCCCGACGGGCGGCGGCATGGTCTCGGCCCAGACCCGCCGTGCGCATTTCCTCCAGCGCACTCACCAGCCCCGCCAGCGCATCGTCCCCCCGCGCAATCAAGCGGCCAGCATCGAGAAGCGGACGTCCAGTGGCATCGAAGGCATAGGGGTCGGTCCAGCTGGCAAGCAGGGCAGCCACCCGAGCACGGCGCGCTGCAGTGGGAGCAGGCTCGACACGCGCAGCCCCCTCCCGAAGCAACACCGCCTGCGCAGCAACAGCCTGCTGTTCGACCTCTTCATCGTGCGACTCCGCATCTTCCTCAGAGTCCAGGCGCTGCTCCAGAAGCTCCGCAGCCCACGCGAGCGCCCTCGCCTGAGCGAAGGTGTCTGGTCCGCTCAGAACCTTCACCAACGCGCGGGTCTCGGCGACGGCCCGTCGGTCGGTCCACCCGCGGCTCAGGGCCACACCCCTTCTTCCGCCAGCGCCTCACGGAGCCAGTCCAGGTCTCCAAACCATCCCGTGCGGGCACGCACCACCCGGCCATCCGGCGCCACCAGCAGCGTGGTCGGCAGCCCGGGCGCACCGAGGGTGTCCATCAGTGGGGGACCCGTCCAGCCCACGACCCAGCGGTCCGACTCCAGCAGTCCCAGCGAACGCTTCCAGCTGTCCGACGGGCTTTCCTCCACCGACACCACCACCACGGACAGCGCGACCCCATCCGCATCCATCTGCCGCACCAGCTCGTGGAGCACCCCCATCTGCTCATGGCAGGGCAGACACCACGGCGCCCACAGATCGATGATGCGCCACTCGCCCAGCTCCTGGATGGCGCTCGGGCTGCCGTCTACCTGCACCAGAAAGTCCGGCAGGGGCATTCCTTCGAGCGCCAGAGGGATCGGAATCGCAGCGAGCGCATCGCTGACCGCATCGAGGTCGACAATGGGCTCTGGCGGCGCTTGGTTCGGTTCGGACGACGCACCCGCCAGCCAGCCAGAGAGTCCGTTGGGGTGCCAGCGGTGGGCGGCGTACAGCTCCGCAACGCGCTGCTGGCCCATCTCCACAAACACCGCCTCGTCGTAGCGGGCGTCCACACGGGCCAGGCCTTGGCGGAGGTGAAAGAGCGCGACCTCGGGGTCGTCGTCGGCCGCGGCAATCAGGCCGGCGTGGAGATGGGCCGTGGCGCTGGGGCTTCGGTACAGCAGCAGAGCGCGGTCGAGATCGGCCCGTGCACCGGCGATGTCACCGAGCTGGAAGCGAATCCACGCCCGCGTATCGAGCCAGGCGCCGACCTCGTGGCCATGCTCCCAGCGGAAGGTGGTGTCGCCGGAGGGCCCACCCCGGGTGCTGTGGTACGCGGCGCGGTCGGCCAGTGCCCCGTCAATGGCCGCGAGGGCTGGCTTGAGCCGGCGCCCTTGAAGGGCAGCCTCCCAGGCGAACGCGCTGGCCCGAAAGCCGCTCCGAGGCTCGTGCTGCCAAGCCGCCTCAAGTGCGGCGAGTCCCCGACGTTCATGGCCGAGATCCAGCTCGACGTGGGCGATGTGGGCCCACCAGCGCGCGCGGAAGCTATCGTCTTCGGGAATGTCGTCGTCGAGCGCCTTGAGGAGGTCAAGGCGGTCTGCTGGGGTGTCTTGGGACACCGCGAGCCGAAGCGCGTGCTCCAGGTCCGGGCGTCCGCTGCGACGGGGCCCCAGCGCCCGCGCTTGCCCCAACAGGAGCCAAGAGGGAGCCGTCGCAAGCTCGGGCATCCGGTTGTCGATAGCGTCTGTGTCGGCGTCTTGCGCTAGCCGCACCGCTCGGGCCGCCCACAGCTCGGCGGTGGTGCCAGACTCCACGACCTCCTCGGCACGCGCGGACAGAGCGACGCGGGCGCGAACGAGGCCCGGTCCTCGCGAAGCGTCGTCAAAGACCGCAGTGAACAGCAGCATCTCATTGGCGTGGTCGACGATGTGGCGCTCAACTGCAGCACCCCAGTCCATGTCGACCGGCCCTTCTGCCAAGGACAGCGACAGCGATAGCCCCCCGGCAGAGTCCGGCACAGCGCCTTGAGGTCGACGCGGAGCGGCCGGGACGCGGCCTCCACACACCTCCGCCGCGCGCGGGCGCAGCCTCTCCAGCTCCCAGGCAGCCACCCCAGCCCGGTGGTGGTCGAAGACCTCGGCCACCTGTTCGCAGTGAGGGTCGGCATCGGCCAGACCGTGGACCACCGCGACGGTCCAGACCACATCCGACAGTGCACTCCCGTCGGGCTTCATCGACGCCACCAGCTCCGGACCCTCGCCAGCAGCGGCGGCCGCGTAGGCGTGGCGGCCGGCCATGGCCACATCGTGCGGATGCTCGGCGAGATGCTGCGCGGAACGAGACAGCGCTTCAGCAGGATGGCCAACATGCACAAGAATATCGACGTCTACAACACTCTCGGCAAATGCCGCAGACAGCAGCCCCCCCCAGATCCAAGCGAGCGCCATCACAGCTTCGGGACCAGGGTGAGGTGGACAGTGGCCATGGGTGGGGGATGCAACAGCTCAGTCTCCTCACGAAGGCGGACCGCGGCGGACAGGGCCGCTCGGCCGAGGGGGGTCGGCAAGGCCACGCCAGCACCTGTCGACGGCAGCAAGGTCGCGAGGTCGGCGCCAGGCTCTACCGCACCCGAGATGGGATCGACACGGTCCACCAAAGACTCCCATGTGCGGCCTACATCACCGAAGCCGAACAGGTGCAGGCGCGGCCACAATGCCCAGCGCAGCTCCAGGCTTCCGAGCGCACTCACATTGCCACCGATGCGGAAGTCACTGGGACCACCGTCCCAGCCAGGTGGGTTGGCCTGGTGGACACCCCAGCCCCTCAGGCTGGCTCCCCCTCCCATCTGAAAGCGCAGCTGAGCCACCGCAGGGGCCATCGGGTCGCGATAGCGCAGCACTCCGCCCTCCACGCGTGGCACCAATACGAGGCGTGGAGTTCCAAGCGAGATGAAGCTCACCGCCGACATCTCCGCGCGCAAAAAGACATCGCCGTCGGCGGCGCCAAATGGCACGAGATCGATCGAGAGCAGGCTCCCCTTGGTGGGCAGTATGGGCTGGTCGATCCGCTTCCAGTTGAGCTTGAGGTGGACCATCGCACCTCTGGCAGACGGGCGGAAGGCGGGTCGGTGGAGACCCGACATCGGCGGCAGCGAGGGGGCGCCCGGTTCGACAAACCAGCGGGACCACAGCTCTTCCTGGCCTGTCCACGCAAACGAGCGCCAGTGGGCCAGCTCCGGCATCAGCCCCAGCTCCAGCCCAGCGAGGGGGCGCACCCGCAGACCGCCCATCGTCGAAATGGTCACGAGATTGGCCGCCCGCACCGCCTCCAGCTCGCCGCGCCCTTCGAGCGAAAACGACAAGCCGGTCACCGGTCTCACATACACATCGCTGGTGAGAAGCTGGCGCGCGGTCGGACCGTGGTTGCCCCAGAAGGCGTCGGGCACGAAGTTGACTGGAAACACGCGGTAGCCGACCAGAGTGCGGCTCTCGAAGGTGGCGAGCTGACGGCCAACGGCGTTGTGCCGGTACGAGGCGCCGACCTCCGCTGCATAGAAGGTGGGGTCTGAAGAGAACTCCGCGCGTGGCGCCCATCCGCCCAGCTCGGCCTCGGTCACCGACACCTGCACCGGCACCCTGCCGTCCTCATCCATCTCACCCGGCACCACCTCCACCTTGGCGAACGACGGGATTCCGTCGAGCGCGGCGTCCAGGTCATCGAGGCGAGTGGAGTCCCAGCGCTCGCCAGGGGTCACCTTGGGCGCAAGCTTGGCCCGCACCCGCTCTCGGTCGAGCGCAGTGAGCCCCGCGACAGCGACCTCGCCAAAGTCTCCGCGCTGGCCGGGGGCAATGTGGAAGAGCACCGACAGCGAGCCTCGCTCGGCATCCGGCACGAGCACGCTGGTCACGTTTGGAAAGGGAAAACCACTCGACGACAACACCGTGCGGAAGACCGCTTCGGTACGCGCCCTCGCCTCACCGTCGTAAGCCCCGGTAGTGACCTCGACCGCCTCACGTAGCTGTCTGCGCAGTGGGGGATCGACCATCTGCAGACCATCGATGTCCACTGCGGACACCGACCAGCGCTCGCCTGTGCTCACCACGTAGGTGGCACGGCGGGTCTGACCGGGTGCCCTTCGTTCGAGCCACCGTCCCCACGCACTGTCGTCAGGGGACAGTTCCAGCGAGACGGTGCAGTCGAGGAAGCCGTGGCTCATGAACCACATGCGCAGGGCGGTGGCATCCTCTTCGAGGCGAGTCGCATCCGCGGAGGGCACGGGCAAAAAGGGTCGCACCAGCGGAACGGACTGCCACCACTCTGGAAGCGGGTGGCTCAGCGCACTGCGCGCAGCGTAGGCACACTGTCGACCCGCGATGACGCTGTCTCGAGAGTCCTTGGGACGAAGGTCAGGGAGGTCGGGATCGCGTGGAATGAGTCCGGGCCAGTCCGCCTCAGGCCCTTGGATGCGGACGTCGGTAAGCCATGGCCCGGGGGGAAAGCGCTCGGGCACCTCCGACGCAGCGTGGACCACCCACGATGCGAACAGAAGCAGTCCCGAGGTCGCAGTCAGCACAGCCCATCCTCGACAAGAGCGTGGAGGTGACACGCTCTCGACAATCTCGGCCCGCCCCCGTGGCAGGCTCGGCAGACCGACTTAACGCTGTACTCCTCTGCAACTGAGGCCTTGCCCCTCCTCGAAGCGTGTTCTAAAAAAGCGATCTCAGACTTGGACCGCCCACCGCGCTCCTGCCCCACCGTCCCCTTTCTCACTGCGAGGCCTGCATGCCCACTACTCTCACCAACGACAACTTCGACGCTGAAGTCCTTCAGAGCGAGACCCCTGTCCTCGTCGACTTCTGGGCCACCTGGTGTGGCCCCTGCAAAGCCCTTGCTCCCCTGCTCGACCAGGCCGCCAGCGACTACGACGGCAAGCTCGCCGTCGGCAAGCTCGACGTCGACAAAAACATGGCCATCGCCCGCAAGTACAAGATCCGCAACATCCCCGCGCTCATGGTGTTCAAGGGGGGCGAGGTCGTCGGCACTCACGTCGGCACTCTCAACAAGTCGAAGCTGGCTGCGCTTGTCGAGCCCCACCTGGGCTGAGCGCACCCTCTCAAGCTCCGGCCCCGCCCACCCCAGGCGGGGTTCTTTGTTCTTGAAGCCAGCTGTCAGCGGCGATGGTGGCCCTCAAGATGCTCAAAACTGGAAGTAAAAGAACGGCGCCGCAAGCCCAGTAAACAGGCTGAGCACACCGCCAACACCCAGCACAATGAGCGCAAGAGTCCAGGTGGGCAGGCCCGCAAATAGAGTCTGTAGCGACCGCTTCCACGCCTGAGGAGTGAAGTGGAGCGCCATCGCAGCGACCAGAGCCAGCAGTCCCCACCGGTCGATGACGCCCGCCGACGGACCCAGTGGGTCGAACAGTCCCGACAGCACCGTCAGGGCATCGGAAAACGTGGGAGCGTGGAGGAAGATGAGCCCCAGGCAGATGGCGTTGAAGGTGAGGAAGGTGCGCCAAGCCACCCCGAAGCGAGTCTTCGCATCCCGAGGTCCCCAGCGCCGCCAGACCACCAACAGCACGCCGTTGTAGAGGCCCCAGAACACGAACGTCCAGCCGGCGCCGTGCCAGATCCCGCCGATGAAGAAGGTGATGACCAGGTTGAGGTCTGTGCGCCACGGTCCCTTTCTGGAGCCCCCGAGCGGAATGTAGAGGTAGTCCTTGAGCCAGGTGGACAAGCTGATGTGCCACCGCCGCCAGTGCTCCATGGGGGTCTGCGACCAGAACGGGCGGTTGAAGTTGAGTGGCAGTGTGAAGCCAAACAGCAGTGCAGCGCCGGTGGCCACGTCGGTGTAGCCACTGAAGTCGCAGTACACCTGGAAGTTGGCCGCCCACACGGCATACAGCACCTCGACCGTGTTGTGGGCCGAAGGATGTCGGAAGAACGGCTCTACGACGAAGTGGTGGAGAGAGTCGGCCAGCACCATCTTCTTGGTGAGGCCCGCGAGGATGAGGAAGGTGCCCTCACCGATGGCCTTCCAGTCGAGCCGAGGGCGCTTGTCGAGCTGGGGCAGGAAGTCGGCCGCCCGCACGATGGGGCCCGCTACCAGCTGGGGGAAGAAAAACACGTAGACCGAAAAATCCAGCAGCGACTTCCGCGGTTGAATGCGCTTGCGGTGGATGTCGATGATGTAGGACAGCGTCTGGAAGGTGTAGAAGCTGATTCCGACCGGCAGCTCGGTGGGGAGCCTCGGCAGCGATACATCTGGACTCAGCTGCAGGAGATGAAGCAGTGCATCTACATTTTCAACAATGAAGTTGCCGTACTTGAAGGTGCCCAACAGCGCGACGTCGGACAAGATTCCAGTGATGAGCCAGCGGGTACGCCCAGTGTCGGTGGCGGCAGCGTGAATGCGCGCGCCCACGACGTACTGGATGAGGGTGCTCGCCGCGATGAGCGTGAGGTACCACGGCTTCCAGCAGCCATAGAAGAACGCGCTGATGGCCAACAGCCACAACAGGCGCGGCATCCGCCGGGACTGCACCGCGCGGTAGATGGGCCACGAGACGGCGAGAAAGACCGCGAAGTCAAAGGAATTGAACAGCATGGCGGGTGGCTACCCGGGCTCTTGGCCGGGCGGCGGGGCCCCACCTTGCGACGGCGGTCCACCGGGACCCTTGCCACCGGGACCCTTGCCACGAGGACCCTTGCCACCGGGACCCTTGCCACGAGGAGCCTTGCCACCGGCACCCTTGCCACGAGGAGCCTTGCCACCGGCACCCTTGCCACGAGGACCCTTGCCTTCGGTCTGACCGCCGGGACGCCCAAAGGGATGGCCGTACTTGCGGTGGACCTCCATTCGACCTTCATCCTGAAAGTCGGACGGACTTGTAGAGAGGAACGCGCGCTCAAGCTCGTAAGCATCCAGCAGGCCATTGCTGTCGAGGTCGTACGGCGCAAATCCTTCGGAGGGAAACGCGAGCTGGGAAAACTCGGCGGGCTCGACCGCACCGCTGCCATCGAGATCGGCTTGTTGGAGCAGAATCTCAGCCACCCGAGGATGCTCGGGGCGGGGACCACAGGCGACCGCCCACACAGCAAGGACCGCGCGCTTCATGGCGTGTCTCCGGCTGCCCGAGCGGCAGTCGCCCCCTTTATGAGGCGAGCCAAGATGGCCGCATCGAGCTCGAGCAGTGACAGCGAGGTCTCGCTTCCGGGGGGACCGCCGGCATCGTAGAGGTCTGCGAAGGCTGGAGCCGGCGCCTCGATTCGGCGGTCGAGCGCATCGGAAGTGGCGGGAGCCCCCGTCACCGTGAGTCGGAAGGTGCCGTCGGTGACACTGACCATTTCCAGCACGGCTTCACTGTAGGCGGTGCCGGGCGTGCCGCAGCGCCCGCCGTCGAGACAGCCCGACAGGTCGGTGCCCTGCATCGTCTCGGGGACATCCACCCCGGCAAGGCCCAGCACGGTAGGCGCCACATCCAGCAGCTGAGTGACCTCACGCTGCCGCACCCCACGCGCCTCGGCATCGGGACGCCACACGATGAAGGGCACCTGAGTAGCAGAGTCGTGGAGCGAGTCGCGGTGGTTGAAGTAGCCGTGGTCGAGCAGGCCCTCGCCGTGGTCGGAGACGACGATGATGGTGGTGGTCTCCGTCAGTCCGAGGTCGTCGATCTGATCGAGCACCACCTGAAGCCAGAGGTCGGCGTAGAGCACCGACGAGGCGTAGAGCCCCTTTAAGAATGCTTGGTCGTCGGCACCCAGAGTGACCCGAGACACGTCCTTCTGACGGGAGTAGGCAGCGAGCTCGGCATGGACCTGGGGCGTGAGAATGCGCGCGCCATTGGAGTTTTCGAGCTGCCCGAGGGGGAGGTCCGGGTACAAAGTGTCGTTGTGGATCTTCTCGTAAGTGAGCGAGTCGTGGACCCGGTCGAGCATCGGGCCGCTGTGACCGGGAGTGGCCATCCGCCCAAACACATGGGGCTTGGTGTAGGGCGCGTGGCAGTCGTAGCTGTGGAGAAACAGCATGAAGGGGTCGTCGCCTTCTGCCACATCGGCGAGCCAGCGGCCGGCCATCGGCGCAGTCTCCTGAAAAGACCCCCACCGGCGCCCTTCGGTGTAGGTGTCGAAGCCATCATCGAGGCCGAACACCCGCGCGAGGTGACCGCCGGCCACCACCCCACCGGTCTTCCAGCCCGCACTGGACAGCGCAGAAGCGAGCGTGGGAGTGCCGTCGGGGATGGTCAGGTCGTAGTCGACAGGACCCAGATCGCTCGGCAGCTGTGAGGTGAAGAGACTTGCATGGCTGAAGAGAGTTTCGTTGGCTTGCGCGTAGGTGCGCTCGAAGACGGTGCCTTCTGCCGCCAGTCGGGCGAGCGTGGGAGTGGCACCACCCGAGGCCCCGTAGGGCGTGGTGTGGTCGGCCCGGAGGGTGTCGATACTGATGACGATGACGCCATGGGGACGCTCCGGCGGGGCACACCCCAAGCCGGCCGCGATCGACACCGCAACGGCCGCTGCGAGCTTCAGCGGGCGCCGGCAGACGGGGGGCAAGACGAGACCACCCTCGCCTCGTCTGTTCTCAACAAACAACGGACGGCCACGGGCCGCAACAGGGGACTCGACCGGGCGGCCTGGGGAGGCGGTCATTCCATCTGTCCGGGGGTTGCTGTGCGGTTGTCGTGCGAGTTGGGTCAAGGCGTGGCCCACTCCGGCCGCTCAGGACTGTATCGCCGAGCCGGCCATCCTGCCCGCACTCCACCTGCCGGACCTGTGGAGACCTCTGCTACCCCAGGGCCCACCGGTCCTTATCCCGAACGGGACCCAAGCATGACCGCACCCACCGTGTTGATCATCGAAGACGACGCCGCACTTCGAGCGCTGGAGACCCGCCTCGCCGAGCGCGCAGGCTTCGACGTGCGGACCGCCCCCGATGGCCCCACCGGCCTCGCATCCGCACTTGCCGAGCCACCCGACGTCGTGGTGTCCGACTTCCACATGCCCGGGATGAATGGGCCTGAGCTGCTGCGCAAGCTGCGTCAGATCCCCGCGATGCAGAGCAGCCCCATCCTCATGGTCACGGGTGACCGAAGCGACTCGGTCCGCAAGAACCTCGTAGAGGCCGGCGCGGACGACGTCATCGTCAAGCCGTTCCCCGCCGCTGACTTTCGGCGTCACCTGGTGGAAGCCGCCCGCCGTCAGGGCCTGGAGCCCATTCCGAGACGTCGCAGCCGCCACAAGCGCCCGAGCAAGCGTGCGGAGACCGTGACCGCTCAGGTGGTCCCCGAGTCGACGCCGGCCACCTCCAACACCAGGCTGATGTTGGTGCTGACCGCCGCGCTTGAACGCCCTGGACGCCACCAGCTCAACAAGGTGCGCAACCACATCCAGAGAGTGCGCGAGCTGTCCGCTCTGCTGGCTTCCGCCGCAGGTGCGCCGACCGCGATGGTGGACCAGCTGCGCGAGTTCGCCGGTCTCCACGATGTGGGCAAGTCTGGCCTGCCCGACCGCCTCCTCCGCAAGGACGACCTGTTTTCGTCGCTCGAGCGGCAGGAGATGGAGACCCACGTGCTCATCGGCGCCGACATGCTCCAAGACGCCGGCCTTCCCGAGGTCGCCGTGCAGATTGCGCGCCATCACCACGAGCGCTGGGATGGCCGCGGCTACCCTCAGCGGCTCCAGGGGAGCCAGATTCCCTACGCCGCCCGCGTGGTGTCGGTGGCCGACGTCTACGATGCCTTGAGGAGCTCTCGCCCCTACCGCCCCAACCTGAGTCCCGCCGACGCCGGAACACGCCTGCGCTCGCTGGCAGGCACCCACCTCGACCCCTTCCTGGTGGAGGTGTTCCTCACGCACTCCAACGAGGTGGAGGAGATCTTCGACCGCATTGCCGACCCGAGCCCGGAGTCCGATCTCGAGGTGTGGCGATGAGCGCCAGCTTCACCGTGCCGGCACTCGCGTCCAGCAGCCAAGCCCACGCTGGGTAGCGTTCAGCTCAGCTGGTGGAGTCGGTGGACCGCGGCCTTGTGGACGTCAGCAAGCAAGTCCGCCAGTCGCAGGGCGTCCGCGGCGCTCACGTCCATCAGAGCCATCCGGTCTGCGGCGACATCGGCAAGCGCGGCCTCCACCCGCCAGCGTTCCTGCCACGCGGCGTCGCCCACGACCTGCACCAGCTCGGCCGACAGCGCTCTCCAGCCCCCCTGTAGGTCCGCCCTCCGTCGCTCGATGGACCGCAGCCGTCGGGTCGCCCGGCTCAACAGTCCATGCGCTTCGAGCTGAGCCGCCTCAGAGCGCCATCGCCTCACCGGCAAGTCTGCCCCAAAGCCCGGGGGCTGTGCAGACTTCACCACATCGGTAGAGCCCCCGTTCGCCGGCAGTCCGACATGCGCCCGCCAGGCCCCCATGACCCGCGACGCCACTGTTATGACCGAGCCTGCCCAGTGGGCCTGTCGATGGGCAGTGACCGCTCGGGTGGCCTGCAGTACCGCCTCCGCCAGCAAGGTCGGCACCGCTCCGGCCAGCGAGTCGAGCGCGTCATGGCTGTCACATGCGCCAAGCCGTACATCGACCGCACCCAGGTCCGCCTCGAGCGTCGCCAGGCAGATGACGAGCTCGGTGCGACACAGCTCGACGGCCAGCAGTCCCACATCCACGGCGTCCGGAAGCGGGGCGCGCTCAGCACCCAACCGGCCGTCCACCCACCGCAACCACACACGGTCCCCCGCCTTGGCCCGGCGGTCCACCGAGGCCAAGAATGCGGGCGCCAAGGCCATCTTCAGCACAGGGACCACCCGCGCTTCTAGGTCTGCACAGTCCCGTGGGTCGCAGTCGATCCAAGCCGCCACCTCCCCCACACGCTCGGCCACTCGCCGGCGGGCCACCCGACGCGCAAGCCGCAGCTCATCTTCGGGATCGGTCGACAGCACGGCATCTTCGAGGGCACGGTCGGCCTTGGTGCAGACCACCACGGTGGGCCCATCGCAGGCCGCCAGCCGCACCGCACGGGGCAGGGGCTGCCGCACATCGACGACGACCACCCGACCGTCGCCACGACGGCGCCCGTCCACCTTGCTCGGCGGCACCTCGGTCCACCACGCTCCCCGGGCGAACACCGAGGTGGGCACAGGGGTGCAGGTGCGCACAGCGGTGCTCAGCACGGGATGTCCCAACAGCCCGTTCAGGAGAGTGCTTCGGCCTGCCTTCAGGTCGCCAGTGACCACGACCTCCGGACCCCCACGGCGACCGTCCCCCGCCTCCCAGACACCCCCGGGCATGCCCGCACTCGCCACCTCAACCAGGCGCCGCGCGTCCTCCCGACCCGTACATGTCTCCAGGGCCTGCACCAGCGCTCGCCCGGCCGCAACGGATGCGGTCAGCTCCTCGACGAGTACCCCGCCCGGCAGTCCTCCGCTCACCCGACCAACCCCGCCTCCACCTCGGTGAGCTTGCGGGCCAGAGCGTCGATTTCCCGCCTCTTTTCACGGAGCTCGGCAAGCCCCGACTCCAAGGTGGTCTGACCATCGGCATGGCGTCGACGCACATCGGAGAGCTCTTCTTCCAGCTCTACGATGACCGCCTCGGTGGCGGCGTCGACCGCATCGATGAGCCGCTGATACCGCGCCGAGACCTCCTGCTCGACCCGCGTAGACATGGCCCCGAGCTCCTCGTCGAAGGCCCGCTGAAAGCCTTTGAGCACATCGTCACGGAGTCTCTCTGCCGTGCCCTTTCCGGTGAGCCAGGTGCGCAACACACCCACACCGGTGACCACGCTGAGTGCAATGGGCAGCGATGCCCCCGACAACGCCAGCGCGATGCCGACCGACAGGTAGACCGGCAGCCCACCCACCACATTTCGCCAGCCAAAGGTGGCACCCTCCACAGCACCCCCCGGCCCTCCCATCACGAAGCCACCCAGAGCGCTGAGAACCCGTTCCGTTGCGCTCATGTCGGGAGCGGACCCGCCGGCCCCAGCCACCCGTGGCACCAGCTCGGACCGCAGCTCGTCGAGCTCCGAGAGGATGTGACTGAGCTGCTCCTCAAGCAAGGCGTCGAGCTCTTTGGCCTCCCGCTCCAGGGTGGGACGGATCTGGGTTCGCTCAAATGTGGCCGCCTCGGCATCCAGCCAAGTGGACAGATACTCCCGCAGCGCATCGAGCACCGAGTTGCGGTTCCAGGCCGCGCCGGCCCACTGCACCTGCACTCGGTCGATGGCCTCTGGCAGCCCATCGTGTACCTGGGCCCCAAACATCCCAAGCTTCACCCGCAGACGACGTGCAAGCGCCGCCCGCCGAGCATCCAGCGCACGCACCAGCGCCGCCCTCCGTTCACGCACCTTCACAAGGCGGGGGGCCAGCTCATCGAGCCGGTCCAGCAGTGCCTCGACGGGCGCCCGCAACAGCGCCTCTCGCTCCGGCAAGACCCCATCTCGAAGGTCTGCAATGGCCCCGGCCGCCGCCTGGGACGGGCCCAGCATCTTTGCGCGCGCCCGCTCGGTGGTGAGGAAGTGGGCCAGGGCGGACTCGAATTCAGGCAGTCCCGAGCCCTCCAGGCGACCCGCCGTCCCCTTCACTCGGCCGAGCAGCGCATCGCGCGCCGACACCCGAAACACCCGCTCCCGCCCGCCGAGTCGAGGCACCAAGACAGCTTCGGTGAGCGCCTTGAGCGCCGACACCTCGTCGGCATCGCCCGCGATGGTGTCGAAGCGATTCCACACGAAGAACACGTTGGACAGGCCCCCGTCTGGCCCCGGTACCAGCTGCTGATCGATGAAGCCACGCTCGGTGTGGCCCAGCTGCTGCTCACACGACAGCACCAGCACCACCGCGTCGGCATGGGGGAGGTCTTCGAGAGCCAGCGCGGTGCGGACGGCATGCTCGTTGAGGCCCGGCGAGTCGACCAATTCCACCCCATCCGCGAGCAGTGGCAGCGGATAGAACAGCTCGAAGCGCGCGGCCGAGGTGGTGGGCGGTGCAGGCGTGACGTCCACATCCTCAACATCGTCGTAGTCAATGGTGAGGTGGTCGCGAATCTGGTCGAGTGGCACCTCGATGGGCACGGCACCGGGCTCGGAGGGCAGCAGTCGCGCCGAAGGGGGGTCGCCATGGCGCACGACGGTGATCATGCCGGTGCAGGGCGCCACGCGGGTCGGCAACACCGACGCTCCCAGCATGGCGTTCACAAGGGTGCTCTTGCCGCGCTTGAACTCGCCGAGCACCATCAGCCGAAAGCAGCTGTGTTCAAGCCGCTGGCGCACCGACGCGAGGTGGCCCGCCCGCACATTCAGGCCAAGGTCACTGGCCACAGCACCGACACCATCGAGCACCTCGATGAGCTGGCCGCGGAGGTCTCGAAAGCGGACGTAGTCGTCATGAGCAGACATCGCGCAATGTTCCTGGCAAGCAGAGGACTCGGCGGGCGCGCTCTCGAGCGGTCGCCCCACCGGTGGAATGGTACACAGGGAGCGGGCGCACCGACTCTTCGACGACGATGCCGGTGAAGGCATTGCATCCGAAGTGCGTCAGGGCCAGAACCGGACGCGTCCGATAAGCTCGTGTCCCGGA
>Ga0315322_10001618_pt1 | contig 17490 bp, 12 predicted proteins | sample M110021515metaG_FD_203461 | JGI IMG/M metagenome (GOLD analysis project Ga0315322, IMG submission 203461) | Ammonia-oxidizing marine archaeal communities from Monterey Bay, California, United States - M1 100m 21515 | ecosystem: Environmental > Aquatic > Marine > Intertidal zone | place: USA...
ATTCGTGTTAAGCGGATCTAATGTATATGGCCAATCAGCTCTGCCGGTGGTCTTTCAAGATGATTTCAGCGATGGGACTGCACGATGGGAAACAACAGATGCTGCCTCATGGACACTTACGGACAAGGATGGTCGTCTAGCCTGGGGAATCAATAAGCGAAAAAGTGACTATCAGCCGAAGGTTCGGAGTCCACACAATAGGGCCTTAGTCCGAGACTTGAATCTTACCGAAACAATTATTGAATTTGATGTCAAAAGTACTCTTGACACTGGAAACCACCGCGACTGCTGCGTGTTCTTTCAGTATCAGGATCCCGAACATTTTTATTATGTTCACCTCGGCGCGAAGCCAGATCCGCATAGTGGACAAATTATGATCGTTGATGGAGCACCTCGTCGAGCACTGACGACAAATAAGAAGTCTGTCCCATGGGATGATCAATGGCACCACGTAAAACTTGAAAGACATACAGCGAGTGGAAAGATAGTAGTGTTCTTCGATAACATGAAAAAACCTCTTATGGAGGCACTCGATAAAACATTTACATCAGGTAAAGTCGGTATTGGCTCATTCGATGACATGAACGACTTCTCTGATGTGAAGATCTACGGGCAGAGAGCGAGAACAGAGCGGTAGTCTTGCGAATGCAACGTTCCTCATGTGAAATACGATGGTTCTTTTCAGACCACCCTATTTCTATGAGGAGCCGCACCCGATGGCAAAGCAGTCAGTCGCCGACCTTGATCCTGCCGGTAAAACCGTTCTTGTCCGCGTTGATTTTAACGTCCCTCAGGACAGTGACGGCACAATAACCGACGATCGTCGGATTCGTATGGCCCTTCCAACGATACGATCCATTCTTGATCGTGGTGGGAAAGCGATTCTTATGAGCCACCTCGGTCGTCCGAAGGGTGAGGCAAACCCTAAACTCTCACTTGCCCCAGTGGCTAAACGTTTGGGTGAATTACTTGAAAAGCCAGTAGCTCTTGCAACAGATACCGGAGGGAAGGACTCGACAGAAAAGGCACATGCATTGTCAGGTGGTGACGTTCTGGTTCTAGAAAACGTTCGGTTTAACCCCGGGGAAAAAAAGGGTGATGACGCGAACTACGTTGCAGGTATTGCTGAACTTGCAGATGCCTATGTGAACGATGCTTTTGGAACCTGTCATCGGACCGAAGCCAGCATGTACGCTGTTCCGAAAGCCATGAAAGCATCAGGTAAGCCAGCGGTCGTTGGTTTTCTTGTTGAGAAAGAAATTCAGTATCTCTCAGATGCTGTTGGCCAACCGAAGCGACCGTTTGTTGCGATTCTCGGCGGCAAAAAGGTGAGTGATAAGATTGCTGTTATCACAAATCTTCTAAAGATTTGTGATCATATTTTAATTGGTGGTGCGATGGCTTATACATTCTCTCTTGCTCAAGGTGGGAAAACGGGTGATTCTCTTGTGGAACCAGATAAACTTGAATTGGCAAAGCAGCTCCTCCGAGATGGAGGAGAGAAACTCGTTCTCCCGGTGGATACGCAGTGTGCAGATGACTTTTCAGCCGAGGCCAACAAAACAATAGTACAAGCCGGGGAAATACCAGACGGCTTCGAGGGTCTTGATATCGGACCTGATACGGCCAAGCGGTATGTTGAAATTATTCAAAGCGCGGGTACCGTTGTCTGGAATGGCCCGATGGGCGTTTTTGAAATGCCCCCTTTTGATGCAGGTACAAAAGCAGTCGCTGATGCCGTTGCCAGTGTAACAGCGAGTGGTGCAATCACTATTATTGGTGGCGGTGATTCAGCAGCAGCTGTTGAGCAACTTGGCTATGCTGAAAAGGTGAGCCACGTTTCAACCGGTGGCGGAGCATCCCTAGAAATGCTCGAAGGCAAGGCGTTCAAGACAGTCGATATTCTTGATGAGAAGTGACTGTTTACAGACGAGCAATATCGTAGCGGCTGAACGAAACGGTATGAGTCAAGAAATCCTGCCACAGCCCAAAAAGCATTGAAGTGTTCGATTCGCTTGTGAACCAAATCAAATTTCACAAAAAAACAGTTGCGGAGGAAAAGTCCTTCCGCAACTGTTTTTTATCTTCATTTTTATTTAACTGCATCCCATGCTGTTGCCACAGTTATGGCAGAGGTAGCAGTTACCATTTCTGACGGTAATTGATCCGCAGTTATCACATGCAGGGGCATCAATCTGAAATTTTGCAAACTGACTCTGTCTGTCGTCGGCACTGGCCTCGGGGTTTTCTGCCATTCTTAGCCCAGCACGCTCAAGAAGGGCAGCTGTTGTTCCATCCTGCCCTTTTCTTTTAGGAGCTGAGAGTGTCGCTGCCCGAGCGGTAACGGTGGCCTTTCCGTTTCGCCCACTTGGGTGTCGACCCCTACTTGTGGTGAGTTGTCCGCTGGAGTTGTGTTTTCCGTTTGTGGCTTCCTGCCCATTTGCATGCCCGCTCGCCTTCGTGGCGGCGGGCTTGGACTCACTCTCTCCATCATCTCCTGCAGCGGCCTCCCCACCACTGCTACTGCCTGCTGGTCGATTTGCTTCACGATAACCAGGCAAGAACTCGGTTCCCATCCAGCGGAAGATGTAGTCCACCAAACTCTTTGCGACAGGTATATCAGGATTTTTGGTGTAGCCCCAAGGTTCAAACCGGGTGTGCGAAAACTTCTTGGTATAGACCTCGAGGGGAACACCATATTGCAGGCTCATGGATACAGCTGTTCCGAAAGAGTCCATTAACCCACCAATCGTACTGCCTTCTTTTGCCATTGTGATGAAAAGTTCACCAGGCCGACCGTCATCGTAGAGACCAACAGTGATATAGCCTTCATGCCCACCAACATTAAACTTGTGAGTCACACTCCTTCGCGTGTCGGGCAGACGTTCTCGTCGCGGTGCAGCGACGACCTTTTCTGCATTCTTATCACTCTCTGTACTCGTACCCAGTGGTTGACTTTCTTTTGAGCCATCACGATAGATTGCAATGGCTTTCAGTCCAAGTCGCCAGCCTTCGACATATGCACCGGCAATGTCTTCAGGAGTCGTTTCACGAGGCATGTTCACGGTTTTTGAAATGGCCCCGGAAAGAAACGGTTGGGCTTCTGCCATCATCTTGATATGTGCTTGCCACGCAATAGACCGTTTCCCAAGGCGAGGCTTAAAAGCACAATCAAAGACTGTTAAATGCTCATCTTGTATCTCAGGACAATCTTCGATGGTGTCATTTTTATCGATGTAGGCAAGAATATTTTCAACTGCTGGTTCGTCATAACCAAGCTTTCTCAATGCCAAAGGTACTGTCTGATTGACAATCTTCAGCATGCCACCACCCGCGAGTTGCTTATATTTGACAAGAGCAATATCTGGCTCAATTCCAGTGGTATCACAGTCCATCAAAAAGCTAATGGTGCCCGTTGGAGCGAGTACCGTTGCCTGAGCATTCCGATAGCCATGCTGTCGACCATCTGCGAGAACATCATCCCAAATCTGACGCGCCGCATCCCGTAAATGTGTTGGGCAGGCATCGTCAATTTTTTCAACGGCATCACGGTGCATTTGCATGACACGAAGCATTGGTTCACGATTTGCCGCAAAGCCTTCAAACGGACCAACCGCACTAGCGAGCTCGGCACTCGTGCGATTCGCTGCACCATGAAGAATTGCGGTGATTGCTCCACAAATGCCGCGACCAGCGTCTGAGTCGTAAGCCATGCCATCAGCCATGAGCAGACTTCCCAAATTGGAATAACCGAGACCAAGTGGTCGATAGAGATGGCTGTTTTTGGCAATGCGTGCCGTTGGGTAGCTGGCGTGATCAACAAGAATTTCTTGTGCAATAAGAAAGACTCGACACGCTGCAGCAAATCGCTCAACGTCAAATTCGCCATCCGGCTTTCGGAACTTCATGAGGTTGATACTTGCCAAGTTGCATGCAGTATCGTCTAGAAACATGTATTCAGAGCAAGGATTGCTCGCATTGATTCGGCCAGAATTTGGACATGTGTGCCAGCGGTTAATGGTCGTGTCATATTGCACACCCGGGTCGCCGCATTGCCATGCACACTGTGACATGCGGTCGATGATTTCGTTGGCTTTATAAGTTGGGCCGGCCTTCGATGAGTCCGTAACCCAACGAGTCGTCCAGGAGTCATTTCGCTCGACTGCTTCCATGAATTCATCAGTTAATCGAACTGAGAGGTTCGCATTCTGGAATAAAATAGAGCTGTATGCTTCACCATTGAAATTGGCGTCGTAGCCACCTTTTTCAATCAGAACACGAGCCTTCTTTTCTTCTCTGGACTTACACTCGATGAAGTCCATGATGTCCGGGTGATAAACTTTCAGGGACTGCATTTTTGCAGCACGTCGTGTCTTCCCACCACTTTTGACGACACCAGCAATCTGGTCATAGACCCGCATGAATGAAAGTGGGCCAGATGGACTGCCACCTCCCGAGAGCTTTTCTTTTTGGCTTCGAAGGGTCGTTAGGTCGGTGCCAGTGCCAGAGCCAAATTTGAACAACATGGCCTCGCTACGAGCCAATTCCATGATGTCTTCCATATTGTCTTGAACGCTTTGAATGAAGCAGGCACTTCCTTGTGGATATTCATAGGGATTATCGGGTTGCGTTACGTCCCGACTGGCCTCATCCCAACACCAATTACATTTGGATCCCTGAACACCATATTGATGAAACAGCCCGACGTTAAACCATACCGGAGAGTTGAATGCACCATGCTGGTGAACACACAGCCATGCCAGGTCACGATAGAAGTTTTCACCATCCTCAGGCGTCTTGAAATACCCGTCTGCAATGCCCCAATCTGAAATGGTACGAGCAACACGATGGATCAGTTGCTTGACTGAATGTTCTCGTTCTGGAGTGTGAATTTCACCATAAAAATACTTGCTGACGACAACGTTGGTAGCCAGTTGGCTCCACGCTGCTGGAATTTCACACGCAGCCTGCTCAAAGAGAAGCTGACCATTTTCACCCTTGATGGCTGCTGTTCGAAGCTCCCACTCTGTTGTGTCAAAGGGACTCTCAACCTCAGTTGGACAGAATGTTGATTCAATTTCGATCGCCACTCGTTCGGGAGTCGACTGCGGGCCGCCAGTTCCTGAAGTTTCTTGTGAATGTGAGGCAGACGAAGCGACTTGAGTGGATGAATCGAACTGAGTCATGGGCAAAACTCCTAATAATGTGATGGCCTCAAAAAGACCTAACAAAGTGTACTCGCGTATAGGTTCTCAACAACTGGTATCGACCGACATACGCGTCTGGAGTGAATCCTTCACTCCGTTAAATTCCCTAAAAACGTTACAAAGATAAATGGCAGTTCCATCTGCATGCTATCGCAAGATATTGTGGTGGTTACTACTTCGACCACTTGATATGGCAGGGGCGTGAATGTAGCGGCCTGACAGCCCACGTCAAGCAGAAAAAATAGAACCCTCGTGAACACCCTATTTGGTGAGTTTCGGAACGTCCCGAGAGGTCTTCGAGCACGCATGTGTTCCGAACAAAAAGTAGTCCTAGAGAGGGGATCACCTGCTTTTGAACGCATTGGGGAGAGATAGTGTTTTCTCGAGTTCGTATTTCCACTGCATCTTTTTGCCGACGCGTTGGAGACGAATCAGTGATAATGCAAAAAGAGAGTTCCGACCGTTGGGAGAGCGTCCGATTACTCCCTGTGGGCAGCGTGAGACAAGCCGAAAATGAGCGAGAATCAACAACTAGCAACAATCCGTGTCCTTTGTCTTGTTGGCGATGCCTATGAAGATCTGGAACTCTGGTATCCAAAACTAAGAATTGAAGAAGCGGGCGGACATGTCACACTTGCTGGGCGGCAGCAGGGGCATGCATATGCTGGAAAACATGGCTATCCGTGTGTAAGCGATGCCGCGATCGGAGATATGGAAGCGGACGATTTCCATGGAATTCTCATTCCAGGGGGTTGGATGCCTGATAGCCTGCGTCGCGATCCTAAGGTACTCCAACTTGTTCGGGACTTTGCGAACCATGGCAAGCTTGTTGCCGCTATTTGCCACGGTGGGTGGATTCCAATATCTGCCGGTGTCTACCGTGGTGTACGAGTGACAGGAAGTCCTGGTATTCAAGACGATCTCATCAATGCCGGAGCTCTTTGGGAAGATACCCCAGTTGTCGTTGATCGACATTTTGTTTCCAGTCGGCGACCGAGTGATCTCCCGGCCTTTGGGTCAGCGATCCTCAGTGTGTTGTCCGACACACCATAAACGCCATGAGCAGACCAAGCATTGGGTGTGACGTTTGAAAAACTTGAATGAGAAAAAACGTTAGAACACTTGTTTACAGAACTGAGTTGCAGTCAAAATGATACCGTCTTGGAATAACCCCTGATGAAGACCTCATTGAGCTAGCAGGTGCTTGGTGGATCGCAGTGAAGGGGTTTGCAACGGTTCAACGTGATCATGTGTAAAATGACCCTTCAGTATTGTGTTGTTTTTGTTTCGATGCTCACCATCGCCATGACAACTGGCTGCCAGCAGCAGTCTTCGCCCTACTTTGGAACTGTCAAGCCGCGGCATGGTCCACAAGAACTTTGGATAAATAATTCGAGTGAACCGGAGTGGCTCGATCCTGGCCGATGCTCGGATAGTACGGGTGGTGAGATCATCTGGAATACATTTGAGGGACTTGTTCAGGCTCACCCCGCTACCCTGAAGCCACTTCCTGCCATTGCAACGCATTGGGACATATCAGATGACGGACGGGTGTACAGGTTTTATCTTCGCCCTTCGTTCTGGTCAGACGGTCACCCACTCACAGCAGATGACTTTGTGTTTGCGCTTCGACGTCTTGTTGATCCACAAACAGGAAGTAAATATGCCAGCAATGGCTTTATTTTTCAGAAAGGTTTGGCAATCAGTCGAGGTGAAGCTGCAGTCAATACCCTGGGCGTCCGAGCACTCGACTCACATACCTTGGAAATTGAGTTGGTTGACCCTCTTCCGTACTTTCTCAACTTCCTGAGTTTCTACTCGTTCATGCCCATTCCACAGCACCTTCTCCAAAATCTTCAGAAACGTGGTATTGACCAAGATCTGTGGACGCGACCGGAACATGTTGTCTGTAATGGAGCGTTTCGGATGACAGACTGGCAGTTTCGTCAGCACATGACGTTTGAAAAAAATATAAAATATTGGGATGCGGATTCTGTCAAACTCGATCGTGTCCGCGTTGCGATGGTGGAAAGTTCGACGACGGCAATGAATATGTATGTCGCTGGGGAGTTTGATTGGCCGGGCGGAAGTACTTCACTTCCTGCTGAATTTATGGATCATCTCGAGAGCTATAAAGATTTCCACAGCCACCCCTATTTGGGCGTTTATTTTTATTGGATCAACACGACGAAACCCCCGCTCGATGATCCACTAGTTCGCCGGGCGTTGTCTCTTGCGATTGATCGTGACTCACTTGTTAAACATGTGACACGTGGTGGGCAAATAGGCTCATCAGATCTTGTGCCTGATGGTCTTGCTGGATACGAAGGACTTCATCTTCCAGTGTATGATCCGGCCGAGGCTCGGCGACTGCTTGCGGAAGCAGGGTACCCAACAGGTCAGGACCTGCCAGGAGTCACGCTATCGTTCAATACGTCCGAAGGTCATAAACAAGTTGCCGAAGCGATTCAGGCGATGTGGCAACAGGAACTTGGGATTACTGTGGAATTAGAGAATCAGGAATGGAAAGTTTTTCTGGCAAATGCTGAGCAAATGAACTTTCAAATTTCTCGGATGGGTTGGATTGGTGATTATGCAGATCCATATACATTCTTGGAGCTCCTTACCGGTGACTGTGGAAACAATCACTCGAACTGGTCAAGTAAGGCATATGACGCTTTGTTAGAGCAAGCCAATCAACACAATGATCCAGAAGAGCGGCTCAAGATATTAAGAAAAGCAGAGGCGTTTGCTCTTGAGGAGCAGCCCTTGATTCCTCTTTATGTGTACACGCGAACACAGTTGATTAAGCCATATGTACGAGGCATCTGGGGAAATCACCAGGACCGACATCCTTGGAAATACATGTGGATTGATGATTCATTTGAATTGGATGAGGAAATCAGTGATCCTGTGAGCGAGTTACGGAAAGATGTACAGGTGCATGAATGATTCGTCTTCTGTTTCGACGATTGCTGGAACTCGTACCAACCGTATTGGTTATCGTCGTAGCATCATTTGCCCTTGTGCGATTAGCGCCTGGTTCACCTTTTTCGAGTGAGAAAGAAATACCTGCTGAGATTCGTCAGAAACTTGAGGCAAAGTATGGGTTTGATAAGCCACTTCCTGAACAGTTCATTCGATACCTTGGTAATCTTCTGAAGGGAGATCTTGGGCTTTCAACAAAGTACCCGCAGCGGACAGTCAATGAGATCATTGCAAACGGTTTTCCAGTCACCCTTACGTTAGCTGCTGTCGCGCTGCTCTGGTCATTGCTTGTAGGTATTACGGCAGGAATCATTGGAGCCATTCGACAAAATACAGTATGGGATCATGCTGCAATGACCGCCGCCCTAGTTGGCATCAGTGTGCCAAGCTTTGTCCTTGGCCCTTTGCTTGTATTGGTAGTCTCTCTCCGGTTGCATTTGTTGCCCCCGGCTGGTTGGGGCGAGTGGCAGCATGTAGTGTTACCAGGGCTTACACTCGGAACGATTTATGCAGCCTCAATAGCACGACTCACTCGTGGTGGAATGCTTGAGGTGATTCGTAGCGACTTTATTCGTACAGCTCGAGCGAAAGGTCTTTCGGAAAGACTGATTGTTTGGCGGCATATGCTTCGTGGTGCGCTGTTACCAGTTGTTAGTTATCTCGGGCCCGCTGTTGCCAGCATGCTCACAGGAAGTGTTGTGGTTGAAAAAATATTCAATGTTCCAGGAATTGGACCGTACTTCGTCGATGCAGCTTTTAATCGGGATTACTTTCTTGTTATGGGCATCGTCTTACTCTATGCATTTTTTCTCCTTTTTATGAATCTTGTTGTGGATATTTTGTACGGATTTCTCGATCCACGGATTGATGTTTCATGAAGAGTATCCAACAGGAAACTGTGGCTGGAACCAAAGCGGATGAAATCGATCTCATTGCCGGTACGTCACTCTGGCACGATGCTTGGAAGCGGCTTCGAAAAAATAACATGGCATTATCCAGTGGTGTCATTATGGTGTGCCTAGGCGTGGCATGCCTTTGTGGTCCAGCAATTCTTGGGATCATTTGGGGCTATGATGCACACACCCAGAATCTTGCATATGGCCCACAACCTCCGTCACTCCAGCATCCATTTGGCACAGACTTCTATGGTCGCGACCTCCTGGTTCGTGTGCTTACTGGCGCCCGCGTGAGCCTTTCTGTTGGTGTGCTTGCGGCGCTGGTTGCTGCATCAATTGGCACGATCTATGGCGCTGTATCAAGCTATAACGGTGGGCTTGTTGATAGTTTCATGATGCGAACAGTCGATATTCTCTATGCATTACCGTATATGTTTCTTGTGATTATTCTTGTCACAATTCTTGGAAAAAGTCTGTTACTCCTTTTCCTTGCCCTTGGAGCTGTCGGTTGGTTGCTGACAGCACGTGTTGTGCGAGGACAAGTGATGAGCCTCAAGGAACAGGATTTCATTTTGGCAGCTCGGAGTCTTGGAACAACAAGTCGAGGTATTATTTTTCGACACTTAATTCCAAATACACTTGGTCCAGTCATTGTGACATTTACACTCACCGTTCCTTCGATGATTTTGCAGGAGGCATTCCTTTCTTTTCTGGGTCTTGGCGTCCAGCCACCCCAGCCAAGCCTTGGCAGTCTCATTAATGATGGAGCAAATCAGATGCTGGTATTTTGGTGGACACTGGTTTTTCCAGGAGGCATCATGGCCATCATGCTCTTTGCACTTAATTTTCTCGGTGACGGTATCCGTGATGCGTTAGACCCACGGATGAAGATATGAATCAGAAGGCTGTGCACAACCAGAAACATTAAAATCAGATCACTTTTTCTTGGCCTTTGCTTTCTTCTTGGATCGAAATTTCTCCCAAGAAATGACCTGTGCTCGAGCAGCATAGGCATCCCATGCCTCAGCCATGTTCTTGGCACGGTCAGCCTGTTCGTTGGAAAGATCATGCTGCTCAGACCGATCACTGGAGATATCGTAGAGCTCCCAGGGCTGATTAAATCCGGCAACTAATTTCCAATTTCCATCTCGAATTGCTCGGTTGCCTTCATGTTCCCAATAGAGTTTGCGCTTCGGTAAGAATTTTTTCTGAAAGAGTGGTTGTAGGCTCATTCCTTCAAGAGGAGTCTTATTTTTTGGATAGTCTGCATCGGCAATATCGACAGCAGTGGCCATAATATCAATTAGATGACTCGGTGTTGCTTCCATCCGACCAGGGTCAACAATGCCGCGTGGCCAGTGAACGATCAGAGGTGTCGCGATGCCACCCTCGTGTACCCAGTGTTTATATTTTCGAAATGGTGTATTCGAGACAGTTGCCCAGGCCTGGCCATACCCAATGTAGGTATCAGCGGGACCAGCCAAGACACCTTTGCCTTGTCGAACGGGATACCCGTCACGAGTCTGTTTTGGAATCATGTCCATTTGTAGTGCATCAGGCTTCATCGGAGGGAAAGAGGGTGTCGACGCTCTTGGGTTTCCGACATTTCGTCGCCCCATCCCCTCTGCGCAGCCACCGTTATCCTGCATGTAGCAAACCAGCGTGTCGTCGAATTGATCTGTGGCTTCAAGGGCTTGTACGATTTTTCCAATACCTTGATCCATCGAGTCAACCATGGCGGCATAGACCTCCATATTCCTTTCATCCCATGGCCAGTACTCACCGTGTTCACCCCATTGCTCTTCGAGGGGCCAGAGTGTTGTGGAATCCTCCGTCACAAGACCGTGCTGGAGCATCTTCTGATAACGAGTGGCTCGAATGGTTGAGTAACCTTCTTCGTAACGACCTTTATATTTTGCACGATCATTTTCTTTTGCATGCATTGGCCAGTGAGCCGCGGTGAAGGCGACATACATAAAAAAAGGTTTTGTCGTATCGTGCTCATGAATGAAACGGACGGCATGATCGGCGATAGCATCTGTGTAATAGTATGAATCTGGTTTATAGGAAGGGTCTGCGTAGGGTGAAACGAAGGCGTTATCTCTGACCAGAGTATTGGGATCAAAGAAACTTCCGGCACCGTGAATCGTCCCATAGAACCGGTCAAATCCCCGCTGGATTGGCCAGTTCTTTTTGTCTCCAGCTTTTTTGGGTGAGAGTCCGTGTGTGATATGCCATTTACCAGCCATATAATTCTGGTAGCCGGCAGGCTGCAGGGCCTCAGCAATCGTGTAGCAGTTGTTACCAAATTCTCCACGATAGCCAGGGAAGCCCCTGTCATCCATCATATGACCGATACCAGCCTGGTGAGGGTATAGGCCAGACAGCAAGCTTGCTCGTGTTGGGCAGCAGCGACCTGTGTTATAGAACTGTGTGAATCGAACACCATCGCGTGCAAGTCGATCTAAGGTGGGAGTCTCAATTTCACCGCCGTAACATCCGATATCGGAATATCCCATGTCGTCGGAAAGAATCACAAGGATATTAGGCTGATTATCAGCACGCACAGACCGAGCAAGGCAGCCCATAAAGAGACCAATTGTCAGGCATGCACTGACTCGAAGAAAGGCACCCATGCAGGAGTTGGAAAGCCTACGCTGACATATTTGGGAAGTTGCTCTGTTATACGCAGTCATCATTTCAAACCTCACGCGAAGGAAGATTAAGAGTGTTTAGTGCTTCTGAATAAAAGCTTTTTCTGTGGCGACTGGATCACTGTCATCCCAGCGTTCTAGCCAATTCCGAAGTGCCTTTTGAAGCTTTTGGAAGGTTTGCTTCTCGCCGGTCGACTCTGCGAGATTCTGAAGCTCGTGTGGATCAGTTTTTCGATCATAAAGAGCCCATTCGGGTCGATGATGAAGACGATGGACCAGAGCCTTATTATGAGCATCTGGTTCTTTGTGTGACTGTTGTACCCACGAGGCGGCGACATCAGGGTATTTATCGGTCTCTCCATCGGCAGTCCACCGAAGAGCTTGTGTCAATGTCACGTTGGATGTGATGTCCTGGTACTGCGGCGACCAGATCAGGGTATATCTGTCATTACGAATTGAGCGAATTGGATAGTTCCGTTTTTTATTATCGAGAATGTTGCAATTCGTAAATGCCCCGAAAGCATAGTGATGAACATCGGTGTCGCCACCCGTCCAGTTCGCCCACTGGCTTATTCCATCAAATGTCCACTCATCTGCGTCACCACCGGCTGCTTCAAGAAGAGTCGGTGCAATATCGGCGATCCACGTCATATTATTTTTTTGTGTTCCAGCTGGAATGACTTTCGGGAAAGCAGCAATCATGCCAACAGCTAAGCCACTGTCGAAACATGTCCATTTTGAAAATGGGAATGCATTGCCTTGCTCGGAGCAAAAAACAATCAAGGTATTCTGAGCAACGTTTTCATTCTCAAGAATTTCCCGAAGCCGTCCTAGCAGCGCGTCGAGGTTGGTGACTTCGGCAAGATGGGCTCCTAGTTGTTGCTTGTACTGAGACGTTCCGAGCGCATCGTGTGGCGTCTGAATCGTATCAGAAGAATACCGACTACGATCACCATGTGTGTATGGCCCATGGCCGTCGTTCGAAGCCACAACAAGACAGAAGGGGGCCTTTGCACGAACAGCTTTTTGAATGTATGTCTCTGCACGTATTACGGCATCGTCATTTGCATCACGGTCTTTCGGAAGATCACCAAGGTCGTCAAAAGGGTAGGCATCTCTTGGCCCAATATGTTTTTTACCCAGCAAGCCAACATGGTAACCAAGTGGCTGTAAATAATGGGGCAAACTTTTGGTGCCCGCAACAGATTTTGAATGATTTGGCATCGCTCCAGTACGCCAGGCACACTGACCACTGAAAAATTCCTGCCGAAACGGTGCGCACATCGCAACATTGGCATAGACAGAATCGAGCCGCACACCATCAATCGCAAGCTGGTCGATATGAGGTGTGTGAGCCTGGCCGCCCCACGGTCCAAGTGAAGACTTATCAATGTCATCACCCAGCAGAATCAAGATGTTTGGCGGGTCTGCAGCATCCGCTACGGGGAGTAGGCTACCAAGAAGTAATGTGCAGACGATCGAGCATAGAAACAACAGGCATGACTTCATAAAATATTCTCTCAATTTGCAAGTGGCATGACTTCAACTCTGCGAATGTTTACAACGCTGCCAGGATCATGTTGCTGGAAGGCAAAATGCCCTTCAGTAAAGGCTTTTGAAAAGTCAAGGTATTCGTATAGCTCATCTCCATTCACAACGACCTTGATTCGCGTGAGGTCCCGACGACGCCACTGATCGTCGCGAACTTCTAACTCATACGTAAACCACTCATTCGGTTGTACGAGATCTTTATAGATGTTTAAGAATCCATAGAGGGATCCAGTACGAATTGGATCCTTATGTGTACTATCAATCTGGGCTTCATAGCCATCTTTAAAAGTCGGGTTTCGTGACGCTCTAAAATAAAGTCCTGAGTTGCCACCGTCATTAATACGGACCTCTGCTCGATAGCGAAAATTTTTGAACGGCCCTTTGGTGCAGACAAGCATTGAAGGTGTTCCAGTACCAGTCAAAGCACCATCGATTACCTCCCATTTGCTTTCTTCACTACCAACTTTTTCCCAACCGTTGAGAGTCTTTCCATCGAAGAGAGTAATCCATGTGTCTTCTTCAGCAGCCGTAAGACCGGTGGTCATGATCATGGTGGCTATCAAAAATAAGGCAACATGGTGTATACGTCGTGCCTGAAACGCTTGAGCGATACGGTCGCCACAGACACGAATGAGCCAACACCAATTTGAGAGAATGTTTTGGTAGATCATTGTCTTAACCATAATGCTTTTCCATGAAGATTCAGGAGTGTTTGTCTAAAAACTGGCGACGGTTGTTTTCTGAGAGTCTGTTCTTGTGGATTGAGTAGGTTCTCACCAATACGCTGCGTCCCGTGCCCATTATTAGATCATAATGTATCGCAGACGTTTAGTAGTATGATTCGGAAGAGGTTTTGTGTTCGAGAAGATTTTTTGTACTTCGGGAAAGACCTGTGACGACTCATTCTGAAAATGTTCTTGAAGTCTGTGATTTACGAACTCATTTTCGTACCGATGATGGGCTTGTGAAGGCTGTTGATGGTGTCAGCTTTTCTGTAAAGCGAGGAGAGACACTCGGCATCGTCGGTGAGAGTGGTTCTGGAAAAAGTGTTACTTGTCTTTCAGCCATGCAACTTGTTCCAAGACCACAAGCTTTTCATCCATCAGGTGAAATTTATTTCGGTGATACAAATCTTTTGAGTCTTCCAGAGCATGAAATTGAAAAACTTCGTGGCGAACGGCTAGCCATGATTTTTCAGGATCCACTTACTTCGTTAAACCCGTATCTGACTATTGCCCGGCAATTAACCGAGGTCTTAGAAGTTCACCGAGGTGATACACCGACAGCTGCACGTCGGACATCTCTTGAGATGCTGGAGCGAGTTGGTATTCCGGACGCTGCTGAGCGAATTGATCAATACCCACATCAATTTTCCGGTGGTATGCGGCAGCGAGTGATGATCGCCATGGCATTGCTATGTGGGCCGGAAGTCCTGTTTGCCGATGAGCCCACAACAGCGCTCGACGTCACAATCCAAGCACAGATTTTGGAATTAATCAAAGATTTACAAACAGCTATCGGAACCGCAGTCGTGCTCGTGACACATGATCTGGGTGTTGTTGCTGGAACAACTGATCGAGTGGCTGTCATGTATGCGGGAAAAATTGTTGAGGAAGGAACAACAGCCGAGGTCTTTGCCAACCCCTTGCATCCCTACACACGAGGTCTTTTGGAGAGTATGCCGCGTATTGATACGCCGCTTCAGAAGTCACTTTATGCTATTCCGGGCTTACCACCTGATTTGGGAAATCTTCCAACAGGTTGCCCTTTTCATCCTCGGTGTGAGTTTGCAACAGACCAGTGTCGCAAGACGTATCCTGACAGGAAGACAATTTCATCGACACACCGTGTCTCCTGCTGGGAGGTAGAAGTAACCGAATGAACATGCCAGGGAAGCCAGACACACCATTGCTAGATATCTCTAATTTGGCCGTACGGTTTCGTGTGCCAAGTCGTCGCGGCGCTCTCTTCGCAGACAGCACAGATGTAAAGGCCGTTAACGGAGTCACTTTCTCCATGTCCCGTGGAGAAACACTTGGGCTTGTCGGTGAAAGTGGTTGCGGGAAGTCGACGACTGGACGTGCCATTCTCCAGTTATTGCGACCAACTGGTGGTCGCGTTGTTTTTGATGACGAGCCAATACATGAATTTTGGAAGAAAAAAGGTCAGAAGTGGGTATGGGATCACCGGCTTCTTGATCTCAGGCGTCGCATGCAAATGATTTTTCAGGATCCGTTTGCGTCTCTGAATCCAAGAATGACAGTTGAGACCATTTTGTCAGAACCGTTGCGAAACTTTGATGTGGTCCAAGGATCTGAACAACGAGAAAAAATTCAGCATCTACTCATGACTGTTGGTATGGATCCTCGGTGTATGCGTCGATATCCCCATGAATTTTCCGGTGGGCAAAGACAAAGAATCGGCATAGCTCGGGCACTTGCTCTTGGGCCTGATTTCATTGTCGCTGACGAACCAATCAGCGCCTTGGATGTTTCTATTCAGGCGCAGATCATGAATTTATTATCAGAGCTACGTGAAAATCTTGGTCTTACGCTTCTTTTTATTGCGCATGACCTTGCTGCTATTCGTCACGTGAGTGATCGGATTGCAGTCATGTATCTTGGACGAATTGTTGAATTGGCTGATGCCCAAACAATTGTTGACCGTCCTCAGCATCCCTACACACAGGCACTGTTATCTGCCGTACCAATACCGGACCCTACCCGAGAACAATCACGCCGACGTACAGTGTTGTCAGGGGAGATGCCGAGTCCGATCAACCCGCCATCCGGATGTCCATTTCATACTCGTTGTCCACTATCTGAAGAACGGTGCCGTCGTGACGTTCCAAGGATGCGAACCATTGAAACAGGTCATCAAGTTGCTTGCCATCTTGTAGAATGAAAATGGAAGTAACAAAACAGAGAAGTTGTCTTTTTGGAGCCCATATTTCAACAATGAGCAAATCTATCCTTGAAAGACTTTGCCGGCAGCCCAATCTGCAATGGAGAACCATCTTCAGCAAGATAACGTTGTCCGTCGTCGTGTTGGCTATGTATAGCGAGTGTCATGACAGAGTTCTTCTGGGGAAGGAAACGTCTCAGGATGATCAGGAAGTACAAAAAGAAAAGCTTATGCCCCTTCAAGATTTTATAGGTGGTTGGAAGGGGGTGGCGATGCAGAAGCTAGGTGGCAGTGCGCGTTGGTCAGCAGAGTCTGAATGGGCATGGTCGTTCGATGAGGGTGTACCAGCTATTGTATTTGAGTTGACACCTGGTCGCTATTTTACGAGCGGTCGCATTGTTCCAGGTGAAAGTGAGAAGACATTTATTCTTCAGACGAAACATACGGACTCAGATACAGTCGAAACATTTTCAGGGTTTCTTAATGAAAATAAGCAACTTGAACTAGTCAATGATGTTATTAAGCCAAGTCATCCGGCACGACTCTTGATTCAAACACTCGCAGACAAGAAGCGTTTAGTGCTCACGCTGCAGTATGGTTCGAATGTAAAACGTCTTCAGCAGGGAGCAACACTTGGATACACACGCAAAGGTACTGTTTTTGCAACACGTTCGCGTCCGATAAATGAATGCGTTGTGACCGGAGGTGAGGGTAACCAACAGGTGTCCTACCAAGGTGAAACCTATTGGGTCTGTTGTAAGGGTTGTCTCAGCATGTTTGAGGACAATCCAGAGAAAGTAATCGCAGCGTATGAAGCCCGAAAGGCCAAGGAGCGAGCAAAACAACCGTCTCAGTAAACAAGATTTTCTGAGTCATTTTCACTCTGGCAGCATGAAAAAAGCATGCTTGCATGCTCTCTGTCAACATGCCGCTCTTCCCGTTGTTTCTATTTGTTTAATAGGCGATAATTAGATGTTGTTCTGGGGAGGTGCGAGCAGTTAGTGGACATTCTCAATTTCGTTGTGTGGTCATTCGATTGTAAGAGCGGTAGATACTCTTTTTGTAGACCGGTGATCTGAGATGAATCATTTCCAAAAAAAAGGCATAGGAAAAAGAAATGACTCACAGGTTTACGGAGTGCTCGTGCTATGACGCGACCACGTTTCAAAATTCAAGAACCCATTTTCATTGGTGTTGTTTTGATGTGTTCTTGAGAATCGATAAGGATCGTGACCGGCCCATCATTGATAAGAGCAACCTGCATATCAGCAGCAAATGTTCCGTGAGCAG
>Ga0315322_10001620_pt1 | contig 17484 bp, 12 predicted proteins | sample M110021515metaG_FD_203461 | JGI IMG/M metagenome (GOLD analysis project Ga0315322, IMG submission 203461) | Ammonia-oxidizing marine archaeal communities from Monterey Bay, California, United States - M1 100m 21515 | ecosystem: Environmental > Aquatic > Marine > Intertidal zone | place: USA...
TTCGTGTTCATCAAAAGAAATGGTTAATGGAGCATTTCTAGATCCCGGAGATAGTATAACCTCTTCTATGCCTTTCATTGCACAAAGATCTACGAGCTGTTTGACTAAAGTTTTGTCTGTATGCACAAAGTAAAGGTCTACAATTTTTCTATAACTCCCAATAGTGTTTGCACCTTCAATTCGGTTTCATTCCATTCATCCATGGGGTTAGAATCAGCGGTAATGCCACCACCGGCATAAATATGAAGTTGCTTGTTATTTGCCTTTAGACATCGAAGATTGACGTACAGATGGTCTTTGTTGTCGAAATTTATTGGCCCCAGGAACCCCGTATATAATTCTCTAGAATGTAGCTCTGAAGTCATTATTTTTTCTTTGGCTTCTCGAGGCGGTAATCCACAAACAGCAGGTGTAGGGTGAAGGGCATTGATTATTTTACATCGTTCTGTTTCAGTTTTAAAGTTTAGTTGTGTACAGATGTGCTGCAAATTACCTGCATTTACAGTAGTTGGCCCAACAGAATTAGCTTCGATTTTCAGATTTTTCAATTCATCTAAAATAAAATCAGTTACTAGTTGTTGTTCATTTTTTTCTTTTGAAGTCCATTGTGTATTTCCTATTAAAGGTTTTGTTCCGGCCAGCGCTATCGTTGTGTACTGGTTGAATTTTCTTTTCAGAAGTATTTCTGGTGTTGCTCCAATCCAAGTACCAAATTCAGTAGAATTGATTAAATAAACAAAAGCATTTGGATAAGCATTTTTAAAGGCGTGAAATAGGCGATCAGCTCTTAAGGAAACGGGAATTGTTTTAATCCTAGAAAGTACTATTTTGCTTAAATTCAGCTGACAGTAGGTAATGTAATCTTTGCATAAATCCAGGTAATTAGATTCTGTAATATTTACCATATTAAAGTTATGGGTGGCATCAAACGTAAAAGTTGGATTTGTTTTCTTTGTTGAACATGAGAGAAAATAAGCTTGACGATTATTCTCAAATTCAGCAATTAAGAAACCACTCTCATTTGGTAATTCGCAGATAGGTAATTTTAGAATTTCTCCTTGAATCAACTCAAAATTTGTTGAGCCTGGTAAACTGTAACAAGCAAAGCTTGTATCTTCGTGGAGTAGCATTTACTTCTTTCTATCAAGGATTAACATAGTAAGTCGGCAAACAGAAATCATTTTATCCTTTCCATCTCTTATTTCTATGTTCCAGATGTGTGTTGTCTTTCCTTTATGAATGATAGTTCCTTTTCCAAATACAAACCCAGAATGCACGCTTCCCACGTGATTTGCATTAATTTCTAATCCGACAGCCGTTTGTTTCTCAGTATTTAACATTAAATACGTTCCAATACTTCCGATAGATTCGGCCAACGCAACACTGGCTCCTCCGTGCAAAAGACCCATGGGTTGTTGTGTTTTTTCATTTACAGGCATTTTAGCAACAAGATAGTCTGCACCAAGCTCTACAAATTCAATATCCAAGGTTTGTAATAAGGTATCTGTTGATATTTTGTTTAGGTCAGCTGGAGAAATGTTATTAGGTATCATGACGTTAAATTAGAAATAAAAAAGGGCATCTATAAGATGCCCTTTAAAAAATATCATTTGTCTAGTCAAGGATTTATAAATATTCTTTGGGTAATGATATGCGTGCCAGTTAAAATTCTAACGAAATAAGTCCCAGAAGCTTCTTCGGTCAAATCAATTTGTGCATTGATAATAGTACCTTTCATTTCTTCTTTGAAAATTAGCTGACCAATGGTATTGATAACTTGAAGGTTAATGGCATCACTTCCTATTTTTTGAATACCGATATTTAAAAGTCCACTAGAGGGATTTGGGAAGATGTTCATCTCAAATCCATCAGGCGAATCTGAAATAGAAACTTCGTCTTCTACGGTAATTACTATTGTATCGGTACTGGTGCATGAGCCTAATGTCCCAGTTAAAATAACCGTGTATGTTCCAGCAGTTGTGTAAATGTGTGTTGGAGAGAAAGAGGTTGATGTTCCTCCGTCACCAAAATCCCATGTATAAGATGCGGCAGAACTTCCAATATTACTAAAGTCAACTGCGCCACCCAGGCTCAAGTAAGTGGTTGTAACGGAAGCATCAATAATTAAATTGGGGGTTGGAAGAACTGTAACAATTACTGACGCAATAGACCCTGAACAAGAACCATTAGACGCTATTACAGAATAGGTAGAGGTATTAGCTGGTGTAACAGTAATAGCTGCAGATGTTTCTGTAGTATTCCAAAAATAGCTAGATCCTCCACTGCCTGTAAGTGTTACTGTTTCGCCTGCACATATTGATGTGTCTGAAGAAACGGAAGTAACGGGTATTGGGTTTACGACTATGGTTATACTCGTTGAATCTGAGCAGCCACTTGCATCTTCTAAGCTTACGATATAGGTTGTTGTAGCTGACGGCGTATCGGTGAATGAGGCTGTTGTTTGACCAGTATTCCAATCATAAGCGGAACCGCCTGATGCAGTTAGAGTAACTGCGTCACCAGCACAAATTGTTGTTGAAGATGCTGTAATTGAGGCGGTGGCTCCACCTGTGCTTGAATTCAAAGTAATTACATCTGTTCCTGTGCATGCATTGATTAAGTCATTTACCACAATTGAATAATTACCTCCTGATAAACCAGGAAAGGAGCCAGAAGGTTGAAATGTAATTCCTCCATCAATACTGTATTCAAAAGATCCAGACCCGTTTGTGCTTGTAATATCTATAATCCCATCATTTCCAATACAAGATGGATCCGAACTAGATACTGACAGAGCCAGGGCAGTGGAGGTAGCAACATTTGCAGTAGAATTACCTGTACAAGCCAATGATAAATCATTGACAATAACAGTGTAAACTCCGCCCGTCAAACCCGAAAAAAGGCCAGAAGATTGGAATGTTATACCGCCATCAATACTGTATTCATAGCTACCTGACCCGCCACTTGCAGAAATGTCAATGCTTCCATCGTTGCCATCACAGGATTCAATTTGCTCAATAGTAATCAGGTCTAGACCTGATGGTGTGCTATTGATAGTCACAATTTCTGAAGAGCTGCAACCAGAAATTATATCATTTATAAAAATTGTGTACAATCCTGATGATAAGCTGGTAAAGATATTTGAAGTTTGAAATGTTACGCCGCCATCAATACTGTATTCGTATGATCCAGAACCACCTGTTGTACTAACAGAAATGGATCCGTCATTACCTGCGCAAGTAGGATCAATCGCTGTAACCGAATTAGTAGGCCCGGCTGTAATAAGAACTTCAATAGAGTCGATATCTCGACCACTACAAGCCCCTGTTGAAATTAAATAATTCGTATAGGTTCCAGGTGCAGAATAGCTTACGCTTTCTGAAACATTGGTTCCTGTTGCGGGGGTTCCGCCAGTAAAAAACCACTCATATCCACTTGCATTAGTGGATGAAGATCCATCAAATAAAATTGATTGACCAGCGCAAGCAGTTGAAGGACTAACAGCTGGTGAAGCACTAACCGGAACATCTGTTAAATAAGGATTGAGATATAAAGAGAACGTATAGCCTGTACCCCAAGCAGATTCCATATCATGCCATGAAAAGTCATTCCATTGTTCAAACGCTGTATTGCTACCAACGTTGATTAAATTTTGAACAATTCCGATGGTATCACCAGCTGAAAAGGAAGAGAAGTCAAGACCGATGTAAAAATCAGCCCCGGCTAAATCAACCGGAGAATTAAACAATAGATTAACAACTCCTTGTCCACCAGCTCCGCCAAGAGCAGCTTCAACCGCTGCTAATGTAAATGTACTACGACCAATTTCAGTTCCTGGCAGACCAGCAGCATCGTCCCAAACGACAAGGTCAACGTTGGCACCATTCCCACCGTCCTGAACGCCAAAGAGAAAAACTTGAGCGCCGTTAACATGTGTATATGGTGAATAACCAGAATATTTCTCGGCTTTGGCTAAATCGCCATAACCATTTACGCCAGTTAAAAATCCGGGACTTGCACCATAAATTGTCAAAGTCATGGTGTCATCAATGTTACTTGTTGTGTCGCAACCCGTTGAAGGAATTACATTAATTGTGATTGTCGTATTGCACGACCCCATAGAATTAGATGATGTTAAGGTAATCACATACGTTCCCGCAGTGCTGAATACAATACCAGTTGGATTTTGAACATTTGAAGTCGCGGGAATCCCACCACCAAAATTCCATGACCACGTATCGGGGACTCCAGAAGAAATATCGTAAAAATCAATGGAACTACCTTCTGTTATGGTTGTGGCGCTTGATGTGGCAGCACATACAGGCGGACCTGTCGCATTGCATTTATCTGACAGTAGTAGACTGCTTCTTTCTGCTACAGTACTGTTTAATGTAGCGTTCATCACATTAGATTGATCTTGAGTAAACAGTGAATAACAGTTGCTGTAATCCATGAAATTTTCATATTGCGTTTCAATAGATCCACAAGTGCTAATACTTGCTGGGCAGCCAAAGGAGTAATTGAAAAAAGGTCCTGCTGTGAAAGGGGTATCAGACAACCCATCATCATCACCACAAGTTCCTGAACCAGTACCTTCCCAAGTATGGTTAAGGCCCAAAAAGTGCCCCATTTCATGTGTTAAAGTTCGCCCTGAAGGAGCACTAAGCTGGTAATCTAACACAATACCGTCCCAATAAACAGGAATAAAATTGGATGGTAAATAGGCATAACCTGCTGTTCCTGAAGTTGCTCCATTGGTAATGTCACAAATCCATACGTTAATATAATCTGCTCTTGGCCAGGCGTCAGCACCTCCCGTTGAGGCTTGCTTCATTTTATTTTCTTCCCCTCCATTGGAATCGTACCAAACCTCCGTTGTACTAACACGTTCGACACCAGGTTCCGCTAAAGTATTACCCGCGGGATCTTGAAGCGCAAGGCAAAAAGAAAGCTCAACGTCTGCTGCAGTAAATCCATTTGCCGCAGTATGTGCAGTTACGGCATCTGAGTTCAGTAGTTGAAAGTCTTCGTTTAAAATATCAACGTAGTCTTGAATAACACTGTAGGCAATATTTTCCGCAGGAGAATTATATACAATGTGAAATATGATAGGAATTGGTCCTCGAAGTGCTTTTGCTGAAGCATAATTTTGTGCAGTTTGAAATAATGCTTGCTGAAATGTTCGATATTCTTCTTCCAACCCATTTTTTCTCAAGAACTTATTTGTTAAATCATGCGCTTTACAGAAATGAGGATTCGTGCTTGGTGCTTCTGTATCTTTCGATTGATTTAGTTTACTCGAATGGATTTTGAATTTCGCAACTTCCATTTTCATAGACTTGAATTCAATGGAAACAGCATTTGTACTATTATTTGAGGTCTGTGCAAAAGCACTAAAAAACAACAAGACTGTTAGTCCAATTGTTAAAATTGAGATTTTCATGAGATAATTGTTTACTTTAATGCTCCATAAAGATATTGATTTTTGTTAATCATATTTATACAAAATTGCCATGAGCCTAGTAGGCGACATCTGGTGGATAATAGGCTAAAATTCTTCAATATGTTAACGGACTAAATAAACTATGGCGAGAATCTGTATAGTTGAAGACGAGGAGTCAATTGCTAACCTGCTTGAAATCAACCTGAAAATTGAGGGGCACGATACGGAGTCCTACGCAGACGGCAAGAGTGCCTTAGAAACAATACGGGCTAAGAAGTTTGATTTAATTTTACTAGATATCATGCTGCCGGTTTTAAGTGGAATCAGTGTTTGTGAGACAATTAGATTAGAGGACGATGAAACACCTATTTTAATGCTTACTGCAAAAAATAGTAGTCAAGATCGAGTTAATGGACTAAGAGCAGGGGCAGATGATTACCTAGTTAAGCCATTTAATCTTGAAGAGCTGTTACTTCGAGTAGAGAATTTATTAAAGAGAAGTTCAGTAGAGTTAAATAAAGAGTATCGGGAATTTAGTTTTTCTGGTTGCAAAATCAATTTTCTTACATATGAAGTTTCTAGCACTTCTAAGGGCGCTATTATGCTCACAAAAAGGCAGATTAAGTTGTTGAAACTGCTCATTGACAGACAGGAGCAAGTGGTCAGTCGAGAGGACATCTTAGAGAAAGTTTGGGGGTTTGATGTCTACCCAACAACTCGCACAATTGATAACTATATTGTTGAATTTCGCAAGATTTTTGAAAAGAATCCAAAGCGACCCATACATTTTCATTCAGTAAGAGGAGTGGGATATAAATTCACTCCTTAATAGTAATTAGGCAACCTTCCGAATTAAATTAACGTCTTTAAATTACAATAACTGGAAGTACGTTATTATAACTAGTTTTTATTTTCCATGCTCTAAGAACCCGAGATGCCCCACCTTCTCGGGTTTTCTTTTAGCATACTTGGCAGTAATTGGATTCATTGTTGTGCTCTAGTATTCTATTCGGATCATATATTTGATCAAGTAATCCTATTAAAGTATTTTTAAATGAGTTGCGAAAGTCTGGTCCGTGTGTCTCAAGTCCATCTATTTTTCCTTGAAAGTAAAGTTGTTTGCTTCCTTTAACTGCCATAATCCAACTTGTAACTGCTTGGTTCGGGTTTAATTCTCCAAACAGGTAACAGTAATAGGCTAATTGCAATGATTTGTTGCTCTTTTCATTTATATCAGACAAATTCAAAGACTTTACACCATCTGCTGAAACAGAACCCGTTTTGTAGTCAATTACTCGAATTACACCATTTTTTTTGTCAATTCTGTCAATGGTTCCATTTAATTTTATTGCAATTGTTTTGTTATTGTAAGAATATTCGAATGGTATTGTTACCACTTCTTCAGTGCCTAGTAATTGAATGGTTGAACCTGATTCTAGGTCATTAATATCTGAAGTCAGTACTTTCTCAATTTGCGTAATTGCGATTTCTTTAGATAAATAATTCATACCATGAAGCTCATTTTGATTCAAGTGTTTAATGAAATGATATTCTGTCATTTTTCTAACCTCTGAGCGTTGATTTTTTAGAAATTCACAGTCCAGATTTTGATTAATAAAAGGGTTGTAAATTTCTTCGAGCACTTTGTGCACAATTTGTCCCATAGAACTGTCTTCTATTTCTTCCTCTACATCTTTTTCGTCACGAAGCCCGCATACATATGTATAATAAAAGTCTAATGGACAACGAATGAATTTGTTAAGAGCAGAGACAGATAATCCTTTATTGCTGAGGTATTCTTCAAGTTCTGAATAAAACAGATCGTTTTTTGTCACTTGGTTGTTTGGCACTCTTGTACCCAATGGAATTTTAAATCGTCTGTTTCCAATTTGAGCTTGCTTCAATTCTTCTTTTAATTGCAGTAAAAATCTACTTTTTTCTCCTGCTCCAAATCCATCTGAAATAGGAGCATACACCAAATGGACATTTTGGGCACGTTGTATTAATCTGAAAAAATGATTGGCCATTACTGCGTCTCTTTCTTTTGATCCTGGTAGCGCATGAAATTTTTTCAAATCATAAGGCAAAATGGAGTTGTCGTGTTTCGCCCGTGGTAATATATTCTCGTTAAGCGATAAAATAATTAAGTTCTCAAAATCCAGGGCACGAGTCTCTAAAAGCCCCATTATTTGTAAGCCAGATAAAGGCTCACCGAAAAATGAAAGTTGGTGGTTGCTACAGGCATTTTTGAAAATTTTTTTGAAAGTGCTTAAATTTTGAATATACGGATAGTTAGAAAGAATAGGAAGTAGTTTACTTAGTGCTTCTTTTGTTACATTGATGGCGTGTAGATTGATTTCATTTTGAGTAATATGCTGCTTAAGCATCGGTTGTAAGTAATCAAGAAAATCTAAAATGAGCTGAATAGGTTCAGAACCTAGGTTTGACCATTTTTTAAATAAATTTGGATGCTCTGTGTAAAAGGACATGTTTTTGATGTCCTCATGATTTATAAAAACTTTATTTCGTTTGCGAATAGCAGAATCAATGGCATCTACTTCTTCTTGACATAATTGTCTTAGAATTGGATGTTTTATTAATCGCAAAAATGGAATGTAATGAAAATTTACACTATCGCCGGTTTGATATTTTTGAATATTTTCTTGAAGTTTTAGAATAGACTCTAAAAGAGAAAACAGTTCCGTTTTTTCTAATGGAAACCCCATGGTTACATTTACAGCTTCAATTGAGCTTGGAAGATCTTGGAGCACGGGAAGAAGGAGTGCGGAATCTGGCAATACCACGGCACACTTTTCGTACGATATTATTGGGCTTATTTCGTGAAGAATCTGAGCAGTTATTTTAGCTTGGGCAACATTCGAAGGTGCTTGATAGATGGTAATTTTTTTGTTGGCAACATCTAAATTACTGGGGATTTTTCCTTTAGTCAATTCCGGATGACTTTCTTTCAGGGTTCTGTAGAAATGCCCTGCTTCGTGTACAGGATGATTTGCATAGTGATTATCCAAATCCCAGATTAGCTCAGTCTCTATACTGCGCTGATAGCTTTTAATGATGGATATTTCACTTGGGGAGAGGGCGTTCAAGCCACAGAAATAAACATGGCTGAATTCAGATTTGCCGATGCCATTAAGTTTTAGTTCTTTGGCAACCGCTTTATAAGTTGCGCCCGTGTAACTAAATCCTTTTTTTTCTAAGTGATCCCTAAATGCAAAATACAATGGAGCTAGTTTGCGCCAAAATCCTAAGTATCTTTCCTGCATTTCAGTATAGACCTCTGTATTCCAGCTTTCTAATTCATGAATATTTTTAAGATCTTTAAATACTTCTTTAGCGTCTAGCTGGTACAAGTCTATTTCATTGAAATCAGTAAGTAATATTTCGCCCCACTTGTAAAATTGATCAAAAGTTTCGGCTTGATTTCCTTCTAATTTCATGTACACCTGATATAGCTCAAATGAAAGTGTCGTTTTATCTAATATTATTTCATTGTGGTGAAGAGAAATTAGTTCAGTGAAATTGAACGTTGTTGGTGCCCAAAATGTCTCTTTAATCCTGCTTGCAAGGGCCTTTTTAAGGAATAGTGCAGACCGCTTACTTGGCAGAATTACGGCAGTCTTTTCAAAATCATTGCCATGATTTTTAATAAGTAAATCGGCTATTTCATCAAGAAATGACTCGGCTTTATTTTTTGATTCCATCCTTAATGAATTTAAAAAATTCTTTTCTTGTTGTTGAATTTTTAAAAACCTGTAAAATAATGCCTACTCGACCTTTTTCCTTGAGTGTCATTTTTTCTTGATTAATTTCTTGTTGTACGTTTTTAGGTTTAAAGTTATTTTCAGAGTCGTCTTGTAAGCTTATTTTATTGTCGTCAAGCATCTGAATAAGCTCATCAGCTTTGTTTAAATGTTTTGTCGCACTGGATTGTCTACCGATTTTTTCTTCTAGAATTCCTAAATTATTGAAAGCTATGGCATCTTCTGGATCCAACTCAATACATTTCATATAATCACTTATTGCGCCTTTTGTATCACCCATTGCATCTTTTATGAATGCTCTACTTGAATATCTATATGGATTGTTGGGTTCTAGCTTGAGTGCCTTGTTCAAGGCTAAAAGGGCATCTTTTTTTCTGGAAAGGTGAAACAACGTAACACCTCTTTCCGAATGAAAGTCAGCATTTTCATCTTCTATTTCTATGGCCTTGTCAAAAGCCTTAAGAGCTACTTTATACTTGCATTCTGCCAATCTTCTTAAGCCTTCGTCGAAATGCTCTTTTCCAGTCATTATTTATAGGTATTTTAAAACGTAAATAATTTTTTCAGATTAAAAAGTGAATTTTAATAGAGTGAAATTATATATAAATATGTCAAATAACGTTACTAATCTACTCTTTTGTAATGGAATGTTTATTTAAATTAGAGTAGTGAAATTTCCTGTATATAGAAAGTACTCAAATAATCAATCCTATTTCAAAATTTTGAGTCGTGATGCTTTTGATGAAATTCAATTAATTGGTCAAAAAACTGTAAAATACTCGCATACGGTTACCAATTTTGTTGATCGAAATTTATTGAATGATATGTTGGTGTGCCATGAAAAAAGATGGGTAATTATTTCAGAAAAAGACTACGAGACAATTTCCCAGGTGTGATCTCCCAGAAGTTTAACACTGGCTACAAAATCATAGGGAGCCCCTTTTCGTCCCCATTGTTTTGGGCCAATTAAAGAAAGCAAACTTTCTTCTGCAGATTTGCTGTAGAGATGGTAAGTATGCATAATTTCGGGCTTAAACTTAATTTCTGCACCATAGATCTGTTCTGAAATTTCAACCCTTTTCTGAATTTCGGATGCTTGATTGACAAGCATTGATATTTGTTCCTTTATCTGTCCAAGCTGCTGATTGGTTTGATAATGCATCGCCCCTAACGCTTTTATTTTAACTTCACCTGATTTCGTTGGGATGACAGGCAGACTGCCCCTGTGGTGGGGATAAGCAAGGCTGTCAGGTCGGTCTGTGATCGAGTCGTCGTCTATGGGGTTTTCAAAATGGGTGTTCTCTTCATTCATCTTCTACAAAGATAACGAATCACTATGCTTTTGTAAAGTGCTGCGATTGTTCTTGTCACATTTTAGGAATAATAAAATTCCTAAATCCGAAAATTGACATAAAAAATGGGTTTACTTATTCGTGTTTTTCGAGTATTGTACTAAGTTTTATTCTTGAAAAGAGACAAAATTCAGTATCTAACTACCATATTTTAGTGATCTTATCACTCGGTTGTCTCATAGCATCACCTTCTTGAATATTAAATGCACTAAAAAACTCAGGCATGTTAGAGAGTGTACCATTAACACGATACTTTCCTGGTGAGTGGTAGTCGGTTTTTACTCTTGTAATTAGTTCATCTTCTTTAATCGTATTCTTCCACACCTGCCCAAAAGCGATAAAAAATCTTTGTTCATTGCTGAATCCATTGATAACCGAACGCTCTGTGCCTTCTAATGATTTTAAATAAGCATAATAGGCAATAGTAAGGCCACCAAAATCTGCAATATTTTCCCCCAAAGTCAGCTTACCATTAATAAAGACTCCATCTAACACTTCAAATTCATTGTATTGTTCAATTAGTTTTTGTGTTTTTTCACTGAATTTGATGCTGTCTTCGGATGTCCACCAATTCTCTAGGTTTCCGTCTGCGCCATAACGTGACCCTTGGTCATCAAAACCATGGGTGAGTTCGTGTCCAATAACTGCCCCCATTCGTGCGTAGTTTACCGCGTCTTCGAATCGAGCATCAAAAAATGGATTTTGCATAATTCCCGCGGGAAAAACAATTTCATTTAGAACAGGATTGTAGTATGCATTTACTAAATGTGGTGGCATGTGCCATTCCGACTTGTCTATGGCATTATTTAATTTGTCTAGTTTGTCCTTAAATGTATAGAGAGACAATTGTACAATGTTTTCTAAATAATTTGAGTCATTAATTTGAAGGTCTTCATATGATTTCCATTTATCTGGGAAGCCAAGCTTTCTAGCAAAAGATGCGAGCTTTTCTTTCGCCTTATTTTTGGTAGGCTCACTCATCCAGTCCAGATCATTGATACGTTCATCAAAAACAGCTGTAATGTGATCAACCATTTCATTCACTTTTGCCTTATCATCGATACTAAATTTGACTTCAACAAATTTTTTGCCTAAGAGCTCATTTATTGGGGAACCTGTTATCGTAGCTATAGCTCTTTCCCAGTCTTCTTTCATGGTTGTTCTACCTCTCATGGTTTTGGAGTAGAAATCAAAATTTTCATTTAGAAGTTCCGTCGTCATTGCGGTTTCAAACTCATTAAGTACTCTCCATTGCATGTATAAAGACCAGTCGTTGATTGGTTTTTCTCTTATGAGCTCACCCAATCTTTTGAAATACTCAGGCTGTTGCACAATGATTTTACTTTTATTCTTGAGACCGATTTTATCAAAATATTTATGCCAATTAATGGTTGGGTTTTCATTAGCTATTTCCTTGACTGTGTATGGATTGTATTTTGCATTATCGTCTCTGTTTTCTTCTTGTGATCTTGATGCTTCAGCGAGTGCTTCTTCAATACCATAAATGCGTGCAACTTCTTCCTCACTCAAGGACACCCCATTCCAATCAAATACGTTAGAAATGTGTTGTTTGTAATCAGCTCTTATAGTAATAGATCGTTCATCTTCATCAAAATAATATCCTTTATTAGGAAGACCTAGACCTCCTTGAGATAAATATGCAACATATTGTGAATTGTTTTTTTCGTCAATATCAATTCTAAAATTGAAAATAGAATTGATGCCTCTAGGGTGATGATAGCTGAGCACATTTACTATGCCGTCGGAATTCTCAATAGAAGCTGCGTATTCCAGTAGTTTTGTTTCGTCTAAAGGCTCTGTTCCTTTATCATTCCTATTCAGAGTATCCATAAAAGAGGTATAAAAATCTCCAAGAATTTGTTCGTCAGACCCTTCAGAATCTCCATTATGAGATACGTCAAGTAAAATTAATCGAAGGTGTTTTTTAATTTTATCATCAACAACATTAAAAGTTGAGTATTTGGATTTGTCGTCGGGCACAGGATTCTCCATCATCCATGTCCCGTTGCAATATTGATAAAAGTCAGACCTAGGATTGATAGAAGTGTCCATATACTCAAATTCTAGTTGTAGCTCACTTAAGGCTTTATCTATAATTGGATTATCGTCTTTTAAATGTGTTGAGCAGGAATAAAGAATGCTCAAAATGATTAAAAAAAGAAATAGGTAAGAGATAGGAGCTATTTTCATTGCGTATCGTTTTTTGGAGTAAAAAGCATTTCAACGTGTGGAATATTGTCTTCTAGATAAACTTCGGAGACAACTTCAAATCTATGTTTTTTGTAATAGTTAATTAAATACTCTTGAGCAGAGAGCCGAATTGACACAGAGCCATGTATTTTTTCAGAAGCTGCCATAGCTTGCCTCATTAACTCGTGTCCAAGTCCAGAACCACGAGCAGCTTCGGCTATCACTACTCTTCCAATGGAGGGCTCTCGATAGGAGATTCCTGGATCAACGATTCGGGCTGTTGCTAGAATTTTACCATCTTGCTCACAAATGACATGCTGGCTTTTCTGGTCTTTGCCATCTAGTTCTTGGTATGGACACTCCTGTTCGATAATAAATACTTCAATGCGAAGAGCTATCATTTTATAAAACTCCTCGAGCTGTAATTCTTCAAAAGCTTTAAAATGCCATTTTATCATTTATTGAGGATTGTAAAATAAAATAGCCAATAGAAACAAAGGAATAAGAAAACAACTAATCACAGCGAACTTGTCGTATTCCGAATAAGTTAGTTTTTTCTTTCGAGCAAAATTAATCATTCGTTTTCGTATTCTTTTTTTGAAAATGAGGATACCTGCGACTCCTAGAAAAATAGCTAAGATATGGCAGATATTACCTAGCCAAAAACTCTCTATTAGAGAGGTTTCCGAAGTATTTGTAAAATGCAAAGGAATAAACATCATCATTACAGGCGCAACTACCCACATAATTACTATTGTAATTTTCAGTAATCTGTAATTTTCTTGAAAGGAAGTACGTGTTTTAATATATTTTGCCTCACCCAATATGTACCATAATAATATGGAGTAGGTCCATATAATTGGATGGAAGCCATGACCTTGCATTTCCAGAAATCGATGCGTTAGAACATAAAAAATCCAACATATTGCAGTGAAAGCAACAAATCGCGTTGTACCTAGAATTTTTTCTACAGGTCTGCTTATGAGTAGAAATAAAATTAAGATAATGGAAAGGTGTACAATTCGTGGGATAGTAGAAAATCCATGCTGGAAAGGAACGGTTAATCGCGCTAGTGGTGGTATTCCGCCAAGTTCACGTGCTCCAAAAATAGATTCTAGATTTTGAAACATTAATGTGCCTCCAGTAATCATTAGACAGCAAAATGCCAGGATATAAGTAGCTTTTGGCCTGTACGTATTGTCTGCTGTTAATTCATTTATCATTAGCTAAACTTTTATTAATTCTGCTTTCGAGACGTAAAATAAGTAATTTTTAATGTTACTATAACCCAAATCTAAAAGTAACTTGTTGTAAGAACGGATTTGATCTATATCTTTCTGTTTTTGTATACCAGTTTTAAAATCAATGAGTATGGTAGAATCAGATTGAAACACTACTCTGTCTGGTCGGTATGAATTTCCATCAGAATCGATGATTTCTTTTTCTCTTTTTTCGTCAAAACTTTGGCAAAGCCAATTTTTAAGAACGGGGTGATTTAGAGTATTTATAAGCTGTTTTTTGAGCAATTCCGCATCCTTTTTTTTGAGCTGACCAACTAAAACAAACTTATCTGTAAACATCTTTATTTCCTCTTTGTTATGAACTAGTTCTAGACCTAAGTGAACCAATTTTCCCCAAGCTTTTTGATTTATTGCGTTTAATTCCTCGAAATCATTTTTTCCAGTGACTTCAATCTTTAGTACTTTATTTTTTTCATAAGTAAAATCTTCAGACGTTTCTATATTTCTTTCAATTTTCGCCTTTTCTCGTTGACCCATTATCCAATTCATGGGGTACTGCACTTCTTGCTTTTGGCTAATGAAGTCGCATAAAACTTGTGATATATTGTTCTTGTTAATGGATGAAGCATTTATATAGAGGCGATGAACAGGTCGAGTTGTAGCAACATAAAAAAGGTTGAGACCATCAAGATATTCTTTTGAGAAGGCTTCTTCGTATTCTTGCACTTTGTTTAACGACTGAAATGACTGTTCCGATGGGTGTATTTGAATACTATAATTAGCATTGTTAGCTTCAATAGAAGTCCAAACTTTTGACCTTCTTGAAGGACCTAATTCCCAGTTGCATTTGTGAAGTATAACGACATTAAATTCAAGTCCCTTCGATTTATGAATGGTCATGATTTGTACCGCATCTTCTTCTTCTGCAGCATCAATGGAAGGGTTTTTTTCTTGGAGCCAATCGAAGAAAGCGTTGATGTCTTCTCCTTTTGAAGAAACAAAATGATGAACATTTTCCATAAAACTTTCTACAAATTGATCTTGTTCAGAGCGACTAAAAAGGACATTAATAATCGACCTGGCTTTATTGTATAACGGTTCACTTTGCCATTTTTCAATATCAGTATTAAATTGGCTGTTTATTATTTTTAAAAGGGCATTTTTACCTTTATCTGCAGTTTTTCTCAGGTTTAGATTTTTTGCATTTTCGGTTAAATTGGATGTGCAGAAGAATGCAAGTACTTTCATAACATCGCTTTGAATGTGGATATTCTCCAGTACTTTTAGCAAAGCAATTAAAACTTGTACTTTTTTGTTTTCTAATATGTGCAAACTATCTGATGAGGTTACGGCAATTCCTGTTTTTAATAAAAAGTTTGCAATTTCTTGGCCAATCGTATTCGTTCTAACTAAAATGGTTAAGTCTGAAAGCCTAAAGCCGTCATTTATGCAATCATTAATTGCAGATAAAGTGGCTTTTTCTTCAAATTCTCGCCTTTCCTTAGATAAATTTCTTTGGTTTAATTTCTCCAGATTTATTTGCACATATCCCAACTCTTTTTTTACGGGTATTTGTTCGTATTCGTCGTAATTGTCAGAAATAGAAGGAGGCATGATTGACTTGATGTATGTAAAGAGCAAATTATTGAAGTTGACAATAGTTGCTGTTGACCTGTAATTTTTCGCAAGATTTTTAACGTCAATTTGTCTGATAAATGTCTGTTCTGCCTGTTGCAAAATGACCGTGTCCTTTTTGTTATAGATTTTTGGTAGCATCACGAATTGTTTTGCCTCACCATTACGAAATCTGTAAATAGCTTGTTTTGCATCACCAACGAGTAAATTCTTATGTCCCTGAGCTAAACTATCATCGATAAGAGGAATGAAATTTTGCCATTGTTGTACTGAAGTGTCTTGAAATTCATCAATAAAATAGTGTTTAAACTTTCCTCCAATTCTTTCGTAAATAAATGGCGTCGGCTGTTTTAAAACAATTTCTGATATGGTTTTGTTAAAATCAGAAATAAGAACTACGTTGTTTTTAATTTTGTATTGATCAATAAGCAATTTCAGTTCCTTTAATAGTCCCAGGCCAATAATTTGTTCACGTATGAGCTGGTAGCGATGTTGCTCAAGGGCAATCTTGTTTATTTTATGATAGGTATTTGTGATAAAATCTTGAATATTTGTCAAGGACGCAATGCATGATTCAGGAGCATTTTTATTCAACCATTTTCCATCATCTAAAGCACTAGTTATGGATTTAGAGGGCTTCAGAATGGCTGAAAAGTCGCTATTGCTCGCTTTTTTGAAATGACCATACCAGCCCTTTTGACCTCTTGGAATCCAATCTAAAATAGCTGCATCTTCAATTCGTTTAACGGCTTCATTTCCTAATTGTTCGATTTCTTTTTGAAGCGATCTACATTTTTTATTACCCTTATTGTGTAGTTCAAAAAGCTCTTTTATATTTAATTTCTGAATGTCTTTCAGCCAGAGCTCCGTGTCTTCGTTAGTGATGAGTTTCCCACTTTCAAATAGATTTCTTGGAGCTTTCCAAGACCTATCCGAGCTAGCAAGATCTTTCGCATAGTGAACGATTAATTGAGTTATATCAGCACGTGAGCCAACTTCACTCACGAGCTGGTCAATAGCTTCTTTAAGAACTTTGGGAAAGTCCATTTCAATTTCAAAATCAGCCTGTAGATTGAGGTCTCTGGAAAAAGAACGAATCAATCTATGGGCAAATCGATCGATGGTAATGATTGCTACATCACTGTAATTATGTAGCATGATACTAAGTCTGTTTTCTGCTGTGGAAGCAATTTGTGTTTTGCTAAGATTGAGTTGCTCCGCATAAATCGACATTATTTCTGAATTAGAATCATTTTTTGCGAGTTCTTGTAGGTGTTCAAATACCCTATTTTTCATTTCACTCGCAGCCTTATTCGTAAATGTAATCGCTAAAACTTCACTGAATTTATATGGATTCTGACTTTCTAAAATAAGGGTCAGATAATTAAGCACTAGTGTGAAAGTTTTTCCAGAACCGGCGCTACTTCGATAAATAACTAATTCCTTGTTGTTGATTTTTTTGGTCATGTGTGAAGCGTTGAAATTAGCATTTTTAAACGATTTAATTCTGGATAACTGAAAAGATATAAAGTCTTCCAGGATTATGTGAAAAGTTCACAATATTAGAGTTATAATTGGAGGATTGATCTCTACTATATTGTATTTCATAGTCCTCAAATTAGGTTTCCAAGTAAACTGATTTAATTGTGTCCGTCATACTATGTTGTTTTGGCAGTATTGCGTATTTTTGTATGATTATTAAATCAAATTAAAACCATTATGAAAAAAATTGTACTCGCGGTTATTTGCACAATATCACTTTTACCTATGTTTTCTCAAGATAACATTGTAGCTGGTGAATTACTAGTGATGTTTAAGTC
>Ga0315322_10001622_pt1 | contig 17481 bp, 16 predicted proteins | sample M110021515metaG_FD_203461 | JGI IMG/M metagenome (GOLD analysis project Ga0315322, IMG submission 203461) | Ammonia-oxidizing marine archaeal communities from Monterey Bay, California, United States - M1 100m 21515 | ecosystem: Environmental > Aquatic > Marine > Intertidal zone | place: USA...
AGGTCCATGCTAGAATGGTGTTTTCCTGAGAGTAGCTATAATTAACAGCTGGATTTAAATCTCTAACAAATGTATCCTTTCCATCCAATGCATTTGGTTGAGAAGAATAAAAAAAGGATTGCTGTGAATATCCACTTTTAATTATAGAATTAAATAAAATAAATATGCTTAAGAAATGGATTAAATATTTATTCATGGCTTCAATTTTTATTAATGAAGTAAATTTCTAAACTAAAATGCAAATTCAACCCTATTTTATAAGTTTGGGATGAAACACATCAAAATAGTGATGAAATCTTACACTAATTTACTTTTAATAAAAAAAGATTCTTGTTTTTTGTTCTTAATGGATAGTGCTATTTATTTAACGGCAGGAAACTCACAATAAATGGATGGGTTAATAGCTAGATTGAATGCTTCATGTCTCTAACTCTAAGCTGAATTTTTACATTTCCATTATACTCATTCTTTTCTAGAGAAAAAGCAATGTCAACGCCAAGTTTATCATCAGTTAATAGAGGCTTTAAATGTCCTAACCCAAAACCAATACCGTCTAAAGTAATATTGCCCCCATCTTGTTTTACATTTATTTTCAAATGAGTTTCACCAACAACTTTAGTATAACCAGCATTAATCATGTTTTTGATTTTAAAAACTGGACGCATGTTTCCTGGTCCAAAAGGAGCCAACTGCTCTACCAATCTAAAAAGCTTAGGAAAAGGGTTGCTTTTTTTATCTCTCAATAAATCCATTGGGTTAAGAACAGCATCAATCTTTATTTTTTCTACCAAAAGATCTTCAGTTATTAATGCTTTAACCTCATCCTCAAACCTAGTCTTAAATTCTTCTAATTTTCCTGGCAAAAGAGTAACTCCAGCAGCATATTTATGACCTCCAAAACGCTCGAAAACGTCACCAATATTTACTAAAACCGCATGTACATCAAACCCTTTAACGGACCTAACAGAACCAGTAATAAAATCTCCATCATTACACAAAACCACTGTAGGACGATAATATGTTTCTATTAATCGTGAAGCAACAATACCTACAACACCTTTGTGCCAATGTTCAGAGCATACAACAGAAGTAAATTTAGCTGTATCATCGGCAAGTAAAATCAATGCTTCTTCAGTAGTTTTCTTATCTATCTCCCTTCTTTCCATATTTAAATCCTCAATAAGCTGGGCCCATTTTTGTGCTTCTTTTACTGTGTTTGAAGAAAGAAGCTCAACTGCCATTGAAGCATGCCCCAATCTGCCAGCAGCATTAATTCTAGGAGAAATTGCAAAAACTAAATCTGAGCTCTCAATTAAACCTTTTCTTTTAGAAAACTCAATGAGTGATTTTATCCCTATCCTTGGAGTTTCATTAATTTTCTGTAGCCCTAACTTTACTAAGACTCTATTCTCGCCAACCATAGGGACTATATCTGCAGCCGTAGCGATGGCAACTAAGTCTAAATATTCTAAAATTAAATTCGAGTCTAATTTTAATTCAAATGAAATTGCATGTATTAATTTAAAACCTATTCCACACCCACACAGATCTTTAAATGGGTAAGAACAATTTTCCTGTTTTGGGTTTAGCATTGCTACAGAAAATGGAAGAATATTTCCTGGTAAATGATGATCGCATATAATTAAATCAATGCTATATTTTTTAAACTGATTAGCTTGTTCTATTGCTTTAACACCACAATCAAGAGCAATTACTAAGTCAATATTGTTCTTTTTTGCCCATTCTACACTCTGCATTGAAATACCATAACCTTCTTTATACCTGTCTGGTTGGTAAAAGCAAACATCAATTTTTATCTCTTTTAAAAAAAGATACATTAAAGCAACTGAACAAGTTCCATCGACATCGTAATCTCCGTAAACAAGCACTTTTTCATTTTGGATTTTTGCTTGAATAATTCTATCAACTGCCTTTTTCATATTTAGCATTGAAAAAGGGTCAAGAAGATCTGAAAAAGATGGTCTGAAAAATTGTTTTGCTTCTTCGAAATTTGTTATACCTCTTTGAACCAAAATATTAGCAAAAACTTGAGGGATTTTTAACTCCTCTTCCAAAATTGGAGCAAGAGGACTAATTTCATTATTTAGTTCCCATTTTTTCATTTTCGATTGCATTCGTTAAAGTTATAGTTATCTATTTTACTGAACTACATGTTTTCTTTTTATTTTTACCTCAATGCACAAACTTTTATTTACAATATCTATATTAATTACGTATAGTTTTTACGGACAAGAAGATTATTCCTCATTCTATTTTGAGGACTCACAACCATCTAACGTTTCATCAATATTTGAAATTCAAGATTCTTATTTAGGATCTTATTACAAACAAAATGATTCCTTAGTAAGAGTAATTATTGAAAAAGATAGTATCTATACAGAGTTTGGAATTCTGTTTATCATTTCACAAGAAGAGTTGAAAAAAAATAAATCAATTACTATCGAAAACTCTCTTGTTCATGGTATTCAACCCAACAGAGGAATTCCTTTCAAAATAATTGAGGATACTATATATGCTGTTCTTATACAACAAGATTTATTATTTAAACCCGACTCTAATCACATTTTAAAGCAACAAAAAAACAATTACTTTTTAAACAGCAAAAATGAAAAAGGCTACTTTAGCACGACTCTATTATCTCTCCAAAGTGATACTTTAATGCTTAAAGAAATAGACCATCTTGAAGTGTTTAATTTACTTCAAAAAATCAAAATATTTAAAGAAGTTGAACAAAACAACATCAAAACATATATTGCAAACCCAACACAAAATGAGTTAAATATTTTCATTAGGGAACAAGGTTTTTCAGATTTATTAAAATATCATTTATGAGTGCAAAAGAAGATACCATAGCTTTACTTAAAGATGCAATTGCAACTCAACAAGAGCGTTTACTCAATGAAGTCTTAATTGCTTTAAATGTTAAAGAAATTCCTGAAGAAACCTTTCAACTTATACTCAGCAAGATGAAAGCTTCTAATCTTGAACTTTTTAAAATAACAAAAGCTTTAGAAGCTCAAGAGATTATTGATTTTGTACTGTCAAATAAAATTGGAGAATGAAGTTTTCAAGACTTTCACTTTCGGAATTAGAATCGCTAGAAAAAGAATTCATTGAGTTTTTAGCCGCTAATGGAATAGACAGCGATTATTGGGTAAAACTAAAAAAAGAAGAAAATCAAAAAGCAGAAAACTTAATTGCTGTTTTTAGCGATATAGTATGGGAAAAATCTTTAGATAAAATTAACTTTCTTGAACACAGAACTGCACAATCGCTAAAGCTTTTTAAATGCGATAAAAAAACCATAGAATTAATTGGTATAGATGGTGACATAAAAAAATTTAACCCAGATTTAAATACGAATACTAAATTTAGCATTTACCATCATAAAAAGGAATATGCTCCAAGTAGAGATATGGAGCTTTACAGAATGGTGAAAACCGGATGCTCTATTTCTAATGAGACACTTTTTAATTCACTAAAAAAGCTGCTTTAAAAGGTTGCAACAAAATCTATTAATAACTGGTATAAATCGTCAAACTCTGTTAGAGGTAAAGTTGATGAACGATCATAAACATCATGGTAAGCTTTAATGCCCCCCATTGTGTAAATAAAAAATGCAGGAACGCCTAATTGGGAAAACCAATAATGATCACTGTTTGCTGCTCTTCCACGAATTTTAATTTTTGATAGATAATTATTTTCCTTATTTATTTTAGAGAGCTCTTTAAATTGTTTTTTGTGTTGCACACCATTTACTACAGTAATTCCTTCATCTCCTGTACCCAATATATCTAAATTGACAACAAACTTTATTTCATCTAAATTAAAATACGGATGCTCAACATAATATTTTGAACCTAAAATACCTGCTTCTTCTGCTCCAAAAGCCATGAAAACTAAATTATATTTTGGCGTTTTATTTGAATAATATTTTGCTAAACTAAGTAACATTGCTATTCCACTAGCATTATCATTTGCTCCCGGAAAAATAGCTTCTCCCATCATTCCCAAATGATCATAATGTGCACTAATAATAATGGTTTTATTCTTTTTACCATTTACTTTTCCAATAACATTGTGAGTGGTAATATCGTTTAAAAAAAGGTTATTTATCTTCAATGAAACAGAGTCTGCGTTTTGAAGCATTGAATCTCTAATTTCAATAATGGGAAACTCCGAAGCCTCTTTTGAAACAGACCAAGTGAATTTATCATTATTGATCCAAAAAACTGGATATAATTGTGACAGTCCTATTTTTAAATCATTAAATATTTTCAATGTATCAACATTACTTGTTGTTGACGAGTTTAATACAATGGCACTCCCCTTAAGGTTGGTAATTTTAGAATATGAAAGTTTACTTATAAAATTACTAATTGATTTACTATCAACAATCTCTAATTTAAAATCCCCATTAGCAGAGCCAGAGGCTGGATCTAACATATAGTCTTCACCTTCTATGACAACTTTCCCATTAATAGAAATTTCTAAATCATTTGGAAATGTATTTGCCTTGATATTAAAAGGTTGCAGATAAGTATTTTTTTTAAAAGATTTTAGGTTGATTTTTTTGTAATATTCCTGAATATATTTAGCTGCTTTTATGTGTCCAAATTTCACATAACCCCGACCATACATGTCATCTGCACATAAATCATTTAAAATTTCTGAAGCTTCATCTCTTTGCGCATGAATTGAAACACTAAGAAATGCAAGAACAATTAAAATGAGTTTAAAAGGATTCATAAATATCTTCTTTCAATTAATCGAATGAATTTTTTCTCTACCGTTCCTTTCAACTTCCATTCAAACTTATTCTTTAATTGATTGTTGATATAATTTATTGCTTCATCAAAAGAACTCATGGAATTCAATATTTTTATTTGCTCTTTATAAGCATCTCCATCATTTTTAAAAAGCTGTTCAACAAAAAGAAACTTCTCATTCAACCCAATTGCACTAATTAAATCTTTGATTGGTTGTTTACTTAACTGATCTGCTAAGCTTGAAGTTTCAGCTTGTGCGAACCTATCATTTAGAGAGGGACTTAATGTAGAATCATCTTTTAATTCTGGTGCCTTCTCTTTATCATTAGTTTCTAAAACTTCATCAATAGATTCTTCTAAATCTATTTGTTTTGTTAATATTTCTTGTTTTTCTACTGATTCAAATTTAATACCAAAAGTTTTTTTCTTTTCTTTTTCACTTTCATTATCAACAGCTTCATCAGCCTTTACTTGTTTTTCAAAAGACAAGTATTGAATTACAGCAAGTCTCTCATGTAACGATCTAGCATCATCAAGAAGTAATTCAACTTGAAGAGGGTTTAAATTTCCTTTTTCCATCTTTTTAACCCCTTCCGAAAGGGTAGAAATAAGAGTATATAAATTTTTATAATTGGCAGAACTCATAACAATAGGTTTGTACTAAGCAAATTTCAATAAATTTGTGAGACTTGTATACTTTTTTGTTGATTTTATCAACACTAATACGAAAAAAATCAAACTTATGTTTCTAGAACAAAAAGGAAATAAAAAGAATAGAAAAGGTTGGATCGAGGTGGTTTGTGGGTCTATGTTTTCAGGTAAAACAGAAGAGCTAATTCGTAGATTACGAAGAGCTCAATATGCAAATCAGCAAGTTCAAATATTTAAACCAACTGTAGATTCTAGATATCATCAAGAAAATGTAGTAAGTCATAATAAAAATGCCATTCAATCTAAAGCAGTTTCTTCATCGAATGACATCCTTGAACTTTCCAACAACATTGAAGTTATTGGAGTTGATGAAGCACAATTTTTTGACGAACACCTTCCTGAAGTTTGCATGAAATTAGCAAACAATGGGATCAGAGTAATTGTTGCTGGTCTTGATATGGATTTTAAGGGCAAACCTTTTGGGCCAATTCCAAATTTAATGGCCGTAGCTGAATTCGTAAGTAAAGTTCATGCAATATGTTTGGGTTGTGGAGATCTTGCACAATTTTCTCATAGAAAAACAAAAGAAGATGGCTTAGTTTTACTTGGAGAAACACAAGAATATGAGCCACTTTGTAGGAAATGTTTTCAAAACGCTGTAAAGAATGATGCTAAGCAACTATAAACTAGAAGATATTGGAATTTTAGTTGATGGTAGCATTATAGGAAATTCATCTTCAGAAATTAATCAAATTATAACCGACAGTAGAAGTCCACTTTGTGGACCAAACTCATTATTTATTGCTATTAAAGGATTAAATAGAGATGGTCATGATTTCATAAAATCTGCTTACAACAATGGAATTAGAAATTTTTTAATAGAAAAAGATCAAACTAATTTGCCTCCAGAAGCAAATTATATTATTGTTGAAAACACGTTGTCAGCACTACAAGAATGGGCTAAAAAACACCGAGATAAATTTAAAATTCCAGTGATTGCAGTTACAGGAAGTAATGGAAAAACCATTGTTAAAGAGTGGTTATATCATTTTTTAAGAGCTGAATTCAACATTATTAGAAGCCCTAAAAGTTACAATTCTCAACTTGGAGTTCCTCTTTCTTTGCTTATGATAAATAAGGAGCATGAACTTGCAATAATTGAAGCTGGGGTTTCTGAACCTGGTGAAATGATAAAACTAAAAGAGATAATTAACCCTACCCATTCTTTAGTAACAAATATTGGCACAGCTCATTTAGAAAACTTTATTTCAAAAAAAGAACTTGAAAAAGAGAAACTAATTTTAATAAAAGACTCTAAAAGTTTTGGCCCATCTAAAATCTTTCAAAAGATAGATTCCTTTTCAGAACACAACCAAGTGGAATTTTTAAATGTTATAGATTTTCAAAACAACAGTGACGGGCAGCAAATAAATTACATATGGAATGGTAATAACTATCACTTTATTATTCCTCATTTAGACATTACTGCGGCTCAAAATGCGAGTTCTTGTGTGAATTTATTATTACACTTTGGATTCTCTCCAGTTAAAATTGCCGAATTAAGCTTATCACTTCCTTCAATAGCTTTAAGACTCCAAAAAAGAAAAGGCAAAAAAAACAGCTTAATCATTGACGACACTTATAATTCTGATTTAGCTTCAATTGAAATTGCACTTCAATTTCTAGAAAATGAAAGAGGCAATAAAAAGACTCTTGTTGTACTATCTGACATCACTCAAGACCTGTCAAACTCAACAAAAACATATGAGAAAATTGCAAGTTGGATCTCTGAAATGAAAATTGACCTTTTCATTGGTATTGGGGAAACAATCTCTAGCTATTGCTCTTTATTTAAAAATGCTGAATTCTTTACAACAACAGCTGACTTTTTAAACTCTTCAGCAAAGCTAAATATTGAAAACAAAGCCATTCTTTTAAAAGGATCTAGGTCTTTTAAATTTGAGAAAATAGCAAACATTTTTGAAGAAAAATCTCACGAAACTATTCTATCTATTAATCTTAAAAACCTTTGTGAGAACTTCAACCACTATAAAAAGATAATTTCAAATAGCACTAAAATATTATGCATGATAAAAGCTGCTGGGTATGGTGCAGGTATTGTTGAAACTGCAAAAAAGCTGTCTTCTTTAGCTGTGGATTATTTAGGGGTTGCTTATACAGATGAAGGAGTTTCTTTAAGAGATAATGGCATTCAAACTCCAATTTTAGTTATGAATTCAGAACAAAACTCTTTTGAATCAATCATTAAACATAACCTAACTCCATCTATTTATAGTTTAAAACAGCTAGATCGTTTTATTTGCACATTAATTGACTTAAACATCAATGACTTTCCAATTCATTTGAAATTTGACACTGGGATGAACAGGTTAGGATTTAAAATTGAGGATCTCGAAGAACTCATCAGTGTTATCTTAAGCCAACCTGAAGTTAGGGTTGAGGGTGTATTTAGTCATTTAGCAAGCTCAGACAATTCCAATGATGATGATTTCTCGAATTCACAATTTATTGCCTTTGAAAAAATTACGAAAAAACTGGAAGGTGCGTTTGGTTATTCACTTATTAAACACATGCTTAATACAGCAGGAATAGAGAGGTTTAAAAACAAGCAATATGATATGGTAAGATTAGGTTTAGGAATTTATGGACTATCAAAAAATAAATCAACACTACCTGTTCTTAGTTTAAAGACAAAAATTTCTCAAATTAAAAAGATTAATAAAGGAGATTCTATTGGTTATGGAACAATGCACAAAGTTTACAAGCCAACTAAAATTGGAATCATACCTATTGGTTATGCAGATGGATTTTCTAGAGCATACAGTAATGCAAGAGGAAGTGTCTATGTTAATGGGAAAACTGTTCCAATAATTGGTTCAGTTTGTATGGACATGGCAATGATTGACATCACAAATGTTGCTACTAAAGAAGGCGATTTAGTTGAGATTTTTGGAGACAATAGACTCATCACTCAAATGGCAGAAGATATTAACACCATTCCTTACGAAATATTAACTTCAATTTCTGAAAGAGTTGTAAGAGTTTACCTTGATGAATGAAAATAATCTCAATTAAATTTTATTTGTTTTTACCTTTGCAGTTGATGATTATCTTTAGCAAATAAAAGTTGCTTTTAATGCAAAAAAAATTCATATACAATCTGGCTCTTGTTCTTTTATTGAATTTACTAATAAAGCCATTTTACATCTTAGGAATTGATGCAGAAATCCTAAAACAAGTAGAGCTAAATGCTCAAGGTAGTTATGGTCTATATTTTAGTCTTTTAGGGTTAACTTTTATAGGGAATATTTTTCTTGATTTAGGAATAATCAACTTTAATACAAGAAATATAGCACAGCACAGTCAATTGCTATCTAAACATTTCTCTGGAATTTTCACATTAAGACTTCTTTTAACCATAGTTTATCTTATAATTTTATTACTAATTGGTTTGTTTTTTAATTACTCTGACTACCAACTAAAAATTCTAACAATTTTAGGATTCAATCAAATTTTAGTTGCTTTCACCCAATATTTCAGATCTAACCTAGCAGGCTTATTAAGATTCAAAGAAGACAGTATACTTTCTGTTTTAGACAGATTATTATTAATTATTATATGCAGTACACTCCTTTGGGGGGGTATAACCAATACACCATTTAAAATTGAGTGGTTTATTTATGCCCAAACAATTGCTTACGGGATAACCTGTTTGCTAGGGTTTTTGCTTGTTCTTAGGCAAACAAAAGAATTTTCATTTAAATGGGAATTTGCTTTCTCTATAATGATTTTAAAAAGAAGCTTTCCGTTTGCTCTTCTTATATTACTAATGGCAGTTTATTATTATTCAGATGCCGTTATGCTTGAAAGAATTCATCCAAATGGCAACATAGAATCAGCAGCTTATGCAAGAGGTTATCGTTTTTTCATGGCTGCTAATATGATTGGGTACATTTTCGCAGGTCTTCTTTTACCCATTTTTAGTAAGCTATTAAAAAACAATGAAAGAGTAGATTCAATCCTTATACTATCCCTAAAGTTTTTATTAGGAATTTCTGTCACCATTGGTCTAACTGGTTTTTGTTTTCAAAATGAAATTATTCATTGGAGGTATGAAATTAATGGAGAAGATCTTCAGCACTCTGCAAATGCATTTGGATACTTAATGCTCTCTTTTATTGCTATTTCCACCACCTATATTTTCGGAACTTTATTAACTGCAAAAGGAGCTTTAAAACACCTAAATATACTTGCCTTTTTTGGTGTAATTATCAACATTGTGTTGAATTTTATAATGATACCTGAATCTGGAGCAGAAGGGGCTGCATTAGCTAGTCTAATAACTCAAGCATTAACTGCTCTTTTCCAAGTTATAATAGCTCTTAAATTATTAAAAATCTCAGTGGCTTTAAGAGATAAAATAAGTTTTTCTCTTTTCTTTATTCTCTCTTATTGTGTATTACTAATCGTCCCTTTTCTATCTTTTTCATGGATTATTTCTTTATTAATAACATTTTCTTCTCTTGTTATTATTTCTTTTTCTACTGGAATGATTAGTATAAAATATATTTTAGCAATTATTAATGAAAAAAGTAAATCACAAATTTCAAACAATTGATTTATTTGTTCTCTTGGGAAGTATGAATTACTTTTACCAACAAATTTTTTAAAAGCTAAACCTACAATAATGAATCAAAATAACAATAACGATATGAATTCAATGGATCTCATTGGGTTTCTATGGGAAAACAAGAAGACGCTTATTATTATTGGTTTGATATCAGCAATAGTTTCCTCAGTAGTTGCTCTTATCATTGAAGAGAAATTTGAATCAACAGTTACACTTTATCCTTCTAAAACTAGTAGTGTAACTTTTGGAGAAGTAAACAATGAAGATCAAACTGTTTCTAAATTTGGAGAAGAAGAAGAAGCTGAACAAATGCTTCAAATTTTAGAATCTGCAGTAATTAGAGAGAAAATAGTTTCAGAATATGAACTATTAAAACATTACGATATTGACACAAGTGGAAAATATATTTATACGGAGCTTAATGAAACGTATGCAGACAATATTAATTTTGAAAGGAATCAAAATGGAGCTGTTTTAATTAAAGTTTTAGACAAATCTCCAGATACTGCTGCTTTAATCGCAAATGACATTGCCGCACTTTTTGACAGCACAAAAAATGCCATGATACATGCCAGAGCTATTACAGACTACAATATCAAAAAAGAGAAACTTAAAAAACTTGAAAATGAAATGCAAGATTTAAGGGATACAATGTCTGAACTGTCTTCTTTAGGAGTTGTTACAGCAGATGCCTACCAAGGATTAACAGATGCCATGCTAAAAGCTCCTGACCAATCAACTAAGATAGCTTACAAAGAAAAAATAAAAATGACCGAATTATTTGGAAGCACTTTAAAAGCTTTTCAAATTGAAACAGAATTTCTTTCTGAAAGAATAGCGACATTAAAATCTTCTTACGAACAAGCAGAAACAGATGCCAATAGCTTCCCATCTCATAAATTTACTGTTGAAAAAGCATCGCCTGCTGAAAAGAAAACTTACCCAGTTAGGTGGTTAATAGTTGTTGTTTCAACTCTATCCACTCTGTTTTTTGTAATTATTTTACTCTTATTTAAAGAAAAAATAAAAGAAATTGAGTTAAATTAAGATGCTCATTTCTTTTAAAAAAAACTTAGTAACTCTTCTAGGAATTGTATTCCTACTAGGTAACGTCTTTCTAATTTATAAGGACTTTTACTTTTTTTTGCTCTTACCCTTAGCACTATTAATTATTTATTTTGCAATTTTTAGCATTGAAAAGTTATTTTACATTATTGTTTTTTTTACCCCACTTTCATTCAATCTAGAAACCTTAGTTTCAGGTAATATCGGCATTTACTTACCAACTGAACCACTCTTGTTAGGATTGGTTTTTATTTATTTGTTTAAAACCTTTTTCCAACCTAAATTCTCTCTAAATACATTTTGGAAACACCCTATTTCTTTTTTAATATTATTACAATTAGTTTGGATTTTCATCACTTCTGTTTTAAGTGAATTCCCTATTGTCTCGTTTAAATTCTTTTTGGCAAGATTATGGTTTGTTATTCCAATATATTTTCTTGGCATTCAAATCTTTAAGAAAGGCATTAATTACATAAATAAATTCTTATGGGCATTCTTAATTCCATTAACAATTGTTTTATTATATACTTTAATCACTCATGCATCCCACGGATTTAGTGAAGAAGCTGGACATTGGGTAATGTGGCCTTTCTTTAAAGATCACACATCTTACGGTGCAATAATTGCTTTATTTTTTCCCATTGTAATCGGTTTGATGATGAATCCTAAGCAAGAATTTTACACTAAAAATTTATTGCGAATTATTTTTTTAATTTTTTGTGTGGCACTTTTCTACAGCTACACTAGAGCTGCCTGGGTAAGTGTTTTTGGTGCAGGCATAATTTATTTGCTTTTTGTATTTAAAATTAAATTTAAATGGCTTTTTTCTCTTGGCTTGGTTGCAATAATAATTGTAGGGGTTAATTACACTGAAATCAGCTACATGTTAGGTAAAAACAATGCTGAACATACAACAGAAGATTTTGGAGAAAGAGTAGAATCAATGTCTAACATTAGTTCTGATGCCTCAAATTTAGAGCGCTTTAACAGATGGAACTCGGCTATTAAACTTACAAAAGAGCGCCCATTATACGGATGGGGTCCAGGTACTTATTCATTTGTATATGCTCCATTTCAAGACGCATCTGATTTAACTATTATTAGCACTAATTTTGGTGATGGAGGCAATGCACATAGTGAATATTTAGGCCCCTTATCTGAGCAAGGGATACCCGGTTTTTTAATTATGCTGTTGCTAGTTATTTTTATTTTTTATAAAGCTTCAATGTTGTTCATTAGGTTAGAAGATCCTGATTTGAAACGATTAGTGATGATGCTACTTTTAGGTCTAGTAACATATTTTACTCATGGGATTCTAAATAACTACTTAGATACTGATAAAGCTTCAGTTCCTGTTTGGGGTTTCATTGCAATTTTAGTTGCAATAGACGTATACATTGCTCCTAAACAAAAACATTCATAATACTTATTTATACAACAATTTTTTGTTTTCCACAACGTAATATTTGTAGGCACTCATTATTTATATTTACAAAATGGTAAAAGTAAAATCAAGTTTTTTTTGTCAAAATTGTGGAAATCAATCAAGCAAATGGATTGGCAAATGTAGCTCCTGCAATGAATGGAATACATTTGTAGAAGAAGTTATTCAAAAATCTAGTCCCATTGAAAAACTCATTAGTGGCTCAGTTACAAAATCAGCCAAACCTCAGTTAATTAAAGATGTTCAGCCGCTAGTTTCTCAAAGAATTAAGTTTTTAGACAAAGAATTTAATAGAGTTCTTGGTGGTGGGCTTGTTCAGGGTTCAGTTGTCCTAATTGGAGGAGAACCTGGCATTGGGAAATCTACGTTAACACTCAACATTGCACTTTCATCAGGTGTCAAATGTTTATACGTTTCTGGAGAAGAAAGTGATGAACAAATTAAACTTAGAGCAGAAAGAATTGGAGGAAATATGGATAATTGCTATTTACTTCAAGAAACTAACTTACAGCAAATCATCCTTCAAGCTAATCAGGTTGAACCACAATTTATTGTTATAGATTCTATTCAAACAATTCAATCAGAAACTGTAGATTCATCTCCTGGAAGCGTTTCGCAGATTAAAGAAAGTACATCTCAAATAGTTAAATATGCAAAACTTAACAACATTCCTGTACTTCTTATAGGTCACATTAATAAAGAAGGAAGTATAGCTGGTCCTAAAATATTAGAGCACATGGTAGATACCGTTCTTCAGTTTGAAGGAGATCAACACCACATTTATAGAATAATTAGAAGCATTAAAAATCGATTTGGAAGCACAAATGAAATTGGAATTTATGAAATGACCTCTAAAGGTTTAATTGAAGTTGAAAACCCCAGTAAAGTACTCATAAACAATCATCAAGAATTATTAAGCGGTGTAGCAATCGCTGCTAGTTTAGAAGGTCTTAGACCTATCCTAATAGAGATTCAGGCCTTAACAAGTTCTGCTGCTTATGGAACTCCACAAAGGTCATCAACAGGATTTGATTTAAGAAGACTTAATATGCTTCTTGCTGTTTTAGAAAAAAGATGCGGATTTAAAATTGCATCTAAAGATGTTTTTTTGAACATTACTGGAGGTATTAGAGTTGACGACCCTGCAATTGACCTAGCTGTTGTCTGTGCTATTTTATCTTCAAATTTTGACCTACACATTGGATCTACCATTTGTTTTTGTGGTGAAGTGGGTTTAAGCGGAGAAATAAGGCCTGTTTCTAGAGCAGAACAAAGAATAATAGAAGCTCAAAAAATGGGCTTTAAGACCATCTTCTTGAGTAAATACATAAAAGAATTAGATGTAAAATCTTCTGAAATTAAAATAATTAAAGTTGGTAAAATTCAAGAAGTTTTACTTCATTTATTTAAATAGCTCTACAAAACATTAGTTTACGATTTTCAATATTATATTTGTATTTAGATTTAATCTAAATAACAATGTCTATAGAAGATTTAGAAGCTGAAATCATTGAAGAATTTTCAATTTTTGATGATTGGATGGAAAAATATGAATACATAATTGAACTTGGAAAAGATCTTCCATTAATTGATGGTGAATTTAAAACCAAAGAGTTTTTAATCAAGGGTTGTCAATCAAGGGTTTGGCTTCATGCAGCATACAAAGACAACAAAATTATATTGTCTGCTGATAGTGATGCTATAATAACAAAAGGGATAATCGCACTACTTATTAAAGTTCTTAATAATCAATCTCCATCACATATTTTACAAGCTAAATTAAATTTCATCGATGTAATTGGACTGAAATCACATTTGTCACCAACTCGAGCAAATGGTTTGCTGGGGATGGTAAAACAAATTAAGAATTATGCATTGGCGTTTGAATTAAAAATAACTACTCAAAATGGTCAGTAATTCCGACAGAAACAACAATCCTACAATGGAAGAAAAAGCAAACAAAATTTCTTTAGAAAATAAGATAATTAATGTTCTTAAAACAATTTATGATCCTGAAATCCCTGTTGATATTTTTGAACTTGGATTAATTTATGAGGTTAAAATAGATGACAACAACAAGGTAGATATTGACATGACACTGACATCACCTAATTGTCCTGTAGCAGAATCAATGCCCAAAGAAGTTGAAGATAAGGTTAGAGATGTTTATGAGGTTACAACAGCAAAAGTTCACATAGTTTTTGACCCCCCATGGGATAAAAACATGATTAGTGAAGAAGCAAAGTTAGATTTAGGAATGCTATAATATAATCATGAAAAAAATTGGAATAGATGCAATTTCATTCTATGTACCATCATTGTATGTAGATTTAGAAAAATTAGCCAAAAAAAGAAACATTGCTTTTGCTAAATTAAATAAAGGGCTTGGTCTTAACAAAATGGCATTTCCCGATGTCAATGAAGATGCTGCCTCCTTTGCTGCTAACGCTCTTCTTGAGCTAATTTTTGCTAATAAAATAGACCCTTCAACAATAGGTCGCATCTATTTAGGAACAGAAAGTGCTTTAGACGCTGCCAAACCAACATCTACATATGCTTTAGAAGCTGTAGAAAATCAGCTTAGCAATACTTTTGGTCCAAGATGTTTTAAAAATTGTGATGTTTTAGACATGACATTCGCATGTGTTGGAGCAGTTGATGCTTTACACAACAGTATAGATTGGGTAACTAATGGTAAGGGCAGAAAAGCAGTTGTAATAGCCTCAGATTTTGCTAAATACGAGCTCAAATCCGGTGGTGAATATACTCAAGGTGCTGGTGCAGTAGCAATGCTAGTCACCGAAAATCCAAGTATAATATCAATCTCTAACATATGGGGCATTGCTACTAAAAGTGAAGGGGATTTTTTTAAACCTAGAAGGATTTTTAACAAATTAAAAGTTTTAAAAGAAACAGCGAAATTATTAAAAGTAGAAATTTCTGATACCCAAGCTGAAAACATAATTAAAAACAACCCTTCTGAATTTTGGTCAAATTCTAATATTAATTTTGAACTTTTTAAGGAAGAACCTGTTTTCGATGGTCCATATTCAAACGCATGCTATCAAGATAGAATACATGAAGCTTTAGAGCATTTTAAAGGTCAAAAAAACGTCAACGTTTTAAAAGATTGGAAACATCTTTTATTCCACCTTCCCTATGCGTTTCAAGGAAGAAGAATGATTGTGAAAAACTGGGTAAACTGGCTTCAAGAAAACAAACAAATTCACAATTTAACAAATGAAATTGGTTCAGTTAATTTTGACAACCCTAGTGAATGGTATAAGCTGGCTAGTAAATCGAAATTGTATAACTCATTTATTGATCAAAAAGTAGCACCAGGAGAAAAAGCATCATCTGAAATTGGAAACATGTATACAGCATCAATTTTCATGTCTTTATTAAGCTTTCTAAATTTTTCCTTTGAGAATAAAAATGATATTGAAGAAGATATGATTGGCTTCTTTAGTTATGGAAGTGGTTCAAAATCTAAAGTTTTTGAAGGAAGAATTGAATCTAAATGGAAAGAAAAAATCAAAAAATCAAATTTATTTTCATTACTTGAGCATAGAAAAGAAATTAGTTTTGAAACCTATGTTAAACTTCATAAAAATCAGCTGAATAATTCTGTAAATAAAACAAATGCCATTCAACTTCAAAACATTGAAAAATCCCCTTCGAACATTGGTCTTCGACAATACGCAAAATTAGATGTCTGAAAAAATAATAAATAAAGTTGCTAGTAGCCAGCTAATTACTTTAGAGCTAAAGTCATTTAAATCTAAAGAAGAAATTATTGCTTTTGACATTAAGAATTGGTTATTTAAAGAACAGATTTTAAAAGAAAAAGAATTTCGACTTAACATCAAAAAACACGATTGGTCTATTTTTACCAATAAAAATGTTGCAATTATTTGTAGTGTAGATTCAATAATTCCAAACTGGGCATACATGCTAATTTCAATTGCTTTAAAGCCATATGCAAAATTCTCCTATGTAGGATCAACAAAACAATTAGAAGAGTATTTATTTAACAGCAATATTCAAGCACTTGAAACCTCAAATTTCACTAATAAAAAAGTATTAATTAAAGGCTGTAGTGAATCACATATCCCAACTTCTGCATATGTTTCAATTACAAATAAATTGCTTCCAGTTGTCCAATCTTTAATGTTTGGTGAAGCATGTTCTAACGTTCCTTTATTTAAAAAACCAAAATAGTTTAAGTTAAACACTTCTTGAATTTTTAACATTTTTTTCTAAATTGAGTCACTTTTGACTACCTAATTTAAATATGTAATGTTATTAATTTCTTAAAATCGTTCTGTTTCTAACAGTAAATCGATAATATATCACATAAGAATTATAGCCACATCATTTAACTGTTTTATGATATAAAATTTTAAATATTGAATAGGAACTCATGGAAAATAAAATTTCCTACTAAATAAAGACAACCATAAAAAAAAACCACAGTCATTAACATGTTAATGGTTAGCTAAAATATTTACTCATCTTTCTACAAAGCGTACACATGAATAAAATTAAACACCTTCCTAGAATCATTTTAATACTTCTTTTTCTTTCTTTCCAAAACCAGTTTTTTTCCCAAAATGTTTACCAATGGTATCAAGATGGAATAATCATTTTCCAGCTCAAGACAACATCATTTATTCCCATTAAATCGAAAGATAAACTGGTTGATTTCAAAAGCTATCCATTACTAAATCAATTCAGCTCCAAATACAGGATTAATGAAGTCAAACAACTTTACCCAAATCATAAAAATGAATTATTAGCAAACACCTACCAAATTGAATTTGATAATGTTTTGTTAGTTGATGATTTCACTCAAGAGTTAAGTCAAATTTTAGCTATTG
>Ga0315322_10001626_pt1 | contig 17470 bp, 15 predicted proteins | sample M110021515metaG_FD_203461 | JGI IMG/M metagenome (GOLD analysis project Ga0315322, IMG submission 203461) | Ammonia-oxidizing marine archaeal communities from Monterey Bay, California, United States - M1 100m 21515 | ecosystem: Environmental > Aquatic > Marine > Intertidal zone | place: USA...
GTATTTTTTCCGCACCTGAAACCTCGAATGTCCGGAAGATGTTTTTGGAAGTCCTTCTCGAGCAAAAATATCCAAATTCCATGAAAAAGGGAGAGCCGGGATAGGCCTTATCGAATTTTGGCAAGGGGGTATTAACTAATTTCCCATAGTCCATTTTTGCTGACGATGATGATAATACAGGTAATAATTCGCCGTGATGATCTCTTGCGCCATCCTCCCCGCCTTTCATTTTGATGCCCCCTTTATTTTTGCACATAACTCTGCTAATCCTGAATAATCAGGGGGATTTGCAGGATTTGCGTGTGGGAACATAGCCGGTAATGCATGCCCTCTGTCTCCTTCAACTCTAGGAATTACATGAACATGGACATGGGGTATCTCTTGGCCCGCCATTGGTCCGTCGTGAACAACAATTGTGAAATCCTTGGTATCAAAGTATGTGGAAAGTGTGTTTTCAACCTGCTTTACACCGTCAAATAGATCTGCCAAATCTGACTTAGATAGTTCAGTAATTCTCTGGGCTGGGTTTACTGGCACTACCAATGTGTGGCCCTCTGCACGAGGAAATACATCGAGGAAAGCAGCCCAATTTTCTCCCCTTCCAACAAAATTACCCGGTATCTCCCCAGATAGTATTTTTTGGAACAGGGTCGTCTCTGCCATAGTTCTTGGTATAGCAGCCGCCTCAAAGTATTGGGGGATGATTTTGGGCTATTCCTCGGGAGAAAGGACCCAAGTTCGGGAGCCGCCTTTACGAATTGCAAGGGTGGACATGTTTCCATCTTTATCCACTAGGGTATGATGGATTTGTTCTGAATCGGTATCTGCATAATCTGTGCGTTGATGTGTGCCTCTACTTTCGGTTCGAGAAAGTGCACATTGGACTGTTGATTTAGCAAGTCTGATGCCTGCCTTTAATCTCAATGCTTCTAGTAAGTTGGTGTTGAACAAACGACTACTGTCATCGAGATGAAGTTTATCCGCATTGCCTTCTAAGGCATCTAATTCCTCTGCTGCTGTTTGTAATCCGGCCTCATCACGGGATATTCCAACTTTTGAATTCATGATTTCGGTAAGTTTTGTGAAAAGTGTTCCTGTTCTTTGAACTGGCCCTTCCTCGGAACCCGCCATGTCGAAATCCAAATCTGCCTCTGCAGAACCAAGGTGGGTCTCGAGTGCAGAACGGCCGGTGAATGATGCCTTAGATGCGTGTTGTGCTGCATGCTCCCCTGCAGCAGCCCCGCCTGCTAATGCATCCAGTAATCTGTTACCGGCAACCATGCCGGCACCATGAACTCCTGAGCATGCTGCATCACCAGCAGCATATAATCCAGTAAACCACCGCGACCATTTGCCGGAAATCGCACGACCAAAATCATCGGTAGTAATTCCACCTAGTGTCGTTGATACCTGTGCACCAAGAGGTATGGTTTGGCGAGACATGTTGATTCCAAGTCTCGTCGACAATAATTCCGAAGTTTGGGCCCACCATATGCTAGATTCGCCCATCTTTCTGGCATCTAGTACTGAGCCTTCTTGGCCAATTGCGTTTGCAAGTGCTGTGGTGTCAGCGAAATCTTCCACATCAAGCGGGTTGCCATTTGGAAGATGAAGTGTGGCGCCATCAGCAAGCATGCCGATTGGGAGAACTACATTTGTACCGGTGACCGCTAAAGGGGCCCATGCTACAAACTCGAGATTTCTTACTGCTAAACCAGCCTTCATTGCAAGATCTAATCCAAGGCCAATCGAATTACCAGTCCAACTCCCTTCATATCCGCCATCAGCGATAATCACACACTTGGCTTGGAGTGCATTGAGTTCCCCAGTAGTCATATCCAATGAAATCAACCCGTGTATTTCTTGATTTGTGTGAACTAATTGTAATGGTATTTGGTCTCCACGGCGGGCGACTCCGTGCTTCATGCACTGCTCTTCTAGTACCTGCTGGGTTTCGCGAATCATCGCATCTCCAGCTCCTGCTAAACGAGGCAAACTATGACCTGCTGCTCTACGTACTAGGGGTACACCATTTGAATCTCTTCGGAAAATTACGCCCCATCTTTCCAAGAGGTCGACTTGGCGTGTTGCTTGAGAAATTCGGCTTGCGACAATATCTTGGTCGCAAAGAAATCCACCTGCGCGGATTGTGTCGTCTCGGTGGGATTTTGTTGTACTCTCCTTCAATGGAGCAGCAATGCCATCGCTAGCAGTTGTACAGCCCGAGCCGAGACTGTCTGCTGCCATCATCAGGGTGGTTGCTCCTCCTTTGGCGGAACTAGCGGCGGCGCGTAATGCTGCGGGTCCGTCTCCGATTACGATAATGTCCCATGCTTCCATGTACCCAACCGCCAGTAAAGTGGGCGAAGTGAGGGCAAGCCATAAGGAACGCGCTTAAACTCTCATGAAGGGTTGGTGGTAAGGTCCATCACGGGTAAATCCGATTCCCCTTTACGACGGGCTTTCAGCATGCGTTTTAGGCGCTGTCGGGAAAGGGTGCTATCGCCCGCGAGTACTTCCGTTCTTATAATTCTCGAACCGAGTATCGTATCGTCGTCGTCACGCAAAATTACCTGTATATTTCTTCTACCGCGCACCCCAGACACCCAAGCTACTCCAATCCACAAAATTACCCCTCTCTCAAGGTATTTTGGCATCCAATCCAAGGCGTCCTCGATGAGTGAATCTGTGAGTTTTACTGCGCTGTTTGGACCGGGGCATGAATTTAATTCGAAACGATGGACTTGGCTTTCGGGCATTCCACCTGGTACGATGACCTCTACTCTGAGATGCCTATCCTTGAGGGTCTGATTATTTAGGGCGATGAACAGGTGCCCCATTCCATTATCGCACCTCGATGCGAGTGCTAAATCCATCCTCCAATCATCCTTGGTAATGGTGGCTGAGCCGGAAAGTAAGTCGTTTTGGAGGCGGTCTAACAAATCAAACACCTCTACTTGCCACGCCCTTGCGTGTTCGATTAACCTCTGAAGCCGAACCCAATTGAATTGTGTGTCTTCGTCTAGTAATAGTTTTTTTATTGCTAGGGGTTTGATGAATTCTTTCAACTCACTAAGCGTCTCTTCCTCACTAAGGTTGCCGCGACTATTCAGATGTAACAGATACAAAATACGCTCCCTGGCTTGTTTTTGATCCACCCCTGGTAGGATTGAATGGGAAATTTTGTCTTCCCATGTATTCCATAGCAAGGAATGGTCTGGATCTAAATGCGCATAAACTAAATCTCCCAGAATCGTGTCCAATTGCATTGGGTGATGGGTAGGGGAGTGTAACACTAGGTAGGGTAATTCATCCCCTAATTTTCTGATATCATCAGTAGTAAATATTGCATGGAACGATAAAGCAAGACTCGTTGTTAATGTGATTAATAGGACAAGGTTGTAGGCTAAACCATCCGGTTCTAGACCTGCTGCTAAAATCAGAAGGAAAAGTGAACCTGTGGCAAGAATAGATGCTGTTGCGTTATGTATCCTGACGTCGTTTAAAGCCGCTTTTATCCTATCCATCCCAGGCTCCGCCATCATATCTCTTTTCACGCCTTTAACAATGGCTTCTTCTTTCCAAAGAGAGGAGCGTAACACGAGGGCTGTTGCCGCTCTTTCCGCGGCAATGAATGCTGGCCCAATTGAAATTAGCAGCATGGGAATCCAAAGAAGTATCATCGATGTTGGCCTAGTTAGTGGATGATTAGGCGCAATCACTCCCGAAAGGGCGGTTATTGCCATTAGCAAACCTGCTATTCGCCTCATCATTAACACCGCAGGCTTGCAGGCTATTTTCCCATACTTCAAGCGGTGGTTTTCTGCAGATTCATAATCTAGCACGGTATTTGATATCGAATCTTCACTTCGGTCGAAATCCTTACTGTAAGGGTTTGGTAAGCCAGCCCCTGTCCCGGGAATGACTCTTTTCGCCGATGAGTCGCTACTCATGTAGTACATCCATATGTTGCGAAGGTATGTCACTTTGGGTAACTTTTTGCCAGCGATAGGTTGTTGAAAGGGGGGCCTCACCGATGGGTTGGACACGTGGCCCAGCTGGATAAGGCGGCGGCCTCCTAAGCCGCAGATCGCGGGTTCAAATCCTGCCGTGTCCGCTCGTTATTTCCGCTTATATCGTCTGAGACGCAGATATCTCTTTCACCCTGTGGAGAAATTCCTCCAATTGAACCCTGCCATGCATTGAAGTTTGTAATTTTACATCGCACTCGGCTAATGCATTCAATAGATCGCAGAGCATAGATTCGTCGAGTAAAAGCCGCCCCGTCGTTAGTAATCTGTGAATATGATGAACCACGTCATCCCCCTCCAATGCATGTTCACTCATCACCTGATCAAGTGTACCCAAAGCCCCTTTCAGGACCCTTTTATTGCGCCCGCCCTGCTTTTCCCAACGCCAGTCGTGCACTCTTCCTCGAATTGCTTCTTCCAATACTTGTTGTATGCCCACTAGCGTCGTTGCTGCAACTACCTTCTGCAGATTTTCTCTGTCGTTGAGATTCTTTCTACGCGCGAGTAATTCGAGAAGAAATACCGCTCGGCGGAGATTGCCATTAGCAACGTGTGCAATATCTCCTAGGATTCCGCGGGTTGGCGTTAAATCTTCTTTTTCAACTATTTCCTCGAGTCGTTTGGTAATTATTTTCTTGGAAGTTGTTGGGATTCTTACTTGCTTCGAGCGTGAGCGTAAAGCATCGATTAGCCGAGAGGGTGAACGGGCTGTAAATATGAATCTTGATGTTGATGATGTGGATTCCATCATTCGTCGAAGATACGGTTGTCTTGTAGGCCCTAGGTGGTCGGCGTCTTCGATAATTATCAAACGAGATACTTTGCTTGAAGAATTATTCTTGGATTCATGGTTTTCCTCCCCTGCGGGCGCTACATCTCCTGCGGCGGCGGTGGTGATATTCGAATCGAATGAGTCAAGGGAAGAACGGCCGGCCAAGGTGTCCTTCGAAGAGGATCCTTCTGGTCGCAAAAAGTCTTCGAAGGTTTTCATCGCTCCGGCACTACGAGCTAAATCTCTTGCTTGGAGAACGTGGGTAGTCGAGCGCCAAGATGGCCCCAATATCTGGCGGGCGATTAAGCGCCATGCCGCCGTCTTACCAACACCTGCGGGCCCCGCCAGAATTAGATGAGGAGGGTTTGCTTGTACCGCCACTTTGCGGAGATTGGTTTGAATCGTTTCGCTCATCGCCAATTCATCGAATCGCCGAGGCGAATGGGTCTCAAGCCACGATGCCATCGGCAAGGATTGTTGAGAGTAGGTCTTTCAACCCCTCGGTTTGCTTTAGTGTAGAATCACTCTGCATCAAGGATTTTATGCCCTGTTCTTCGCAGTTTGAGGAAAATACGAGTCCCGCAAGACTTGCAAGTCATGGCTGGTTGCCACTTGCCTTCTCGGTCACGGGTAAAACTTTGGATGGTGCCGCAATTAGCACACTTGTAGTCAACAGTGAGGTCTGCCATATTGTTCACTCCTATCTGCGCGACCGGCCTCCCCTCTTTGAAGGTGTCCTTTCACACAAGGAATGTTCATGAGTGGCGCGCGGCGAGACAATAGCATGGCAGAGGGCAAACTCGTTATCGATGTAGTCGACAATGGGGGCCAGTGGACGCACCGTGAATGGCGTATGCTGCGATACCTAGGTGTCGACACTCAAATAATTGAAAATACGACTCCAATTGAAGACCTAAGGAGGTTGGACGGGCTTATCCTATCAGGTGGTGCAGCACGCATTGGATTATCTGGGAACCTAGGGAATTGTGCTGCGTTTTTGGGATTAGAAATTCCAATTTTAGGTATTTGTGCAGGGCACCAATTTATGGCACGCCATTACGGTGGCGACGCCAGGGAATCTCCCGAACCAGAATATGGAGCCATGAGTATTGACTTAGTTGAGGGCGGAGGTAAGATTTTCGCAAATACTGGAGAAAGGCAAATTGTTTGGGAAAGCCATAATGACGAGGTTCATGAGTTGCCAGATGGATTCTTTATCACCGCCTCAAGTGAGTCGTGCAAGATTCAAGGTATGGAAAATAAAGAGGGTAACAGATTCGGATTACAGTTCCACCCTGAAGTCAACGATTCTGAATTCGGAAATGAGATGTTTTCCAACTTTGTTGAAGTTTGTCGTCAAGCAAAGGATGCCTGATGCGTTAATTGCATCATTCGAATTATCTACAAAATCAAGGTAGGGATTTGCTCTTTATTCTCTCGGCAGTGATCCATTCGTCCCAACTTGAATCAAATCCATTATAGTGAATTAGATGATTTTCATCATTACTTTCGATGATGATAGCATCCCACCAACTTCCATTCCACTCGACTTTAACTTGATCTCCAACAGAATAGATCGTACTGTAGGGGTGGTCTTCTGGAATGGTCTTCCAACCGGTGGGCCCAACCACATACATCGTGTTGCGCGTCTCCACACGAGCCGTTGCTCGCTCATCGTAATTGACACTAAGAATCTTAGATGATCTCACTGGGCCCTCGCCAAGTTTGGGGTGATCATACGCATATCCACGAAGATCCCCGTCCTCGATACGCGCATCTCGAATGACTACTTCGGGCTTGTAATTCATGCCTTCCAATTCGCTATCGCCACCGACCATATTCTTGGCTAATTCACGATAATCCAATTCCGAATTTAGGTTGATGCCAAGTTCTGCAAACTCCGCCATGACTTCATCAACATCGAGAGTTTCATCGCCCATTTCGGTAAGAATTTCAAAATATTTCTGTGCTGGAATGGTCCCACTGTTATTTTCATCAAAGACTTGGAAGGCTTCGATTAATTCTCTTTCAGCATCCCCGGCAACTTCGAGATACTGCTGAACTTCATCTGAACCCTCTTGCATTGGCTCGATTCGACTCCATTCCACATTGTCCTCCACATCACCATCATCGAAGTTAATCAGGAATGTGTGGTTCTCATGCTCGGTTGCAATTGTACCGCCATAGTATTTACCATAATTATTCCAATTTACGAGAACACGATCTCCCACTTTGTACGGTGGTGCTGCAGGACGGATTGTACCGGGGGCTGAGCCAATGACAACAGCGTGTTTTGTTTCAACTCTAGTTGACTTTGGTACTTCAATTCTATATGTTCCATCATCGTTTAGACCAACAACCGTACATCTGTCCAACCAACGTGCATTCGTTGGACTATGATATTCAACATGGTCGCCTACTTTGAACGAAGGAGGCAGTTCTACTTCAGGCGTGGGTGGCGCTGGAGCAGTAGTAGATGCCGCGCCGAATACTCCTAATTCCCTAAGGGCAAGAACAACTGCTGAAGTCACGGCTGCTGGGTCATTATGGATTACCGTACTGTGAACGACATCGCCACCGATAACAGAATCGTGCATATGGAGTTCCTGTTCGCCTGGCTCTTGCACCCCTGCAGTAGCAGATGGAGGAGCGGGGACCCATTCGGTACCAGTCCACATGAATTTTCCATCAGGGCTGAATACGGAGTCGCTCATAGTTGGCGAAGGGAGGTAGCATACTTCTGTCTGTCTAATCGTTTTCCTTACCAATAAATTCCCGAATAACCTAATTCGTAAATGAAATGTAAAGGCAGACGGTGGGGTAATTCATGGGCATGAATAACAGTAATCAAATTTTGAGATTTGCTTGGCGGGCAAGCAAGACGATTCGCATGCTGTGCTCTAACATTGCCGCATTTGCCCAAGCATCATCAAGATCTGCCCCTACGCAATACGCCCCATGTCCGCGAATTACGACACATTTACTTCCGCCTTGTGTCAATGCATCAGCGGTTTGTCTAAGGAAATCATCAGGGTTTTCATCATCTGGGTCGACAATTACAATCTTGCCTAATAGTTTCTTACCGACTTCGTCTATTGGTGAGCAGAGTATCAAATCCTTCTCGCAACTGACTGCAGTGGTGTAGGGGCCCATCATGTGAATACAAGAAGCTGGGCCTCCGGTATTCAATGAGGTAGAGGCCAGTAAGACCTCGAGGATGCGCCAATCACTGGGTGCCCCCTCTGGTGTTTCTTGGCCTAAGCGTGCACCAACAAGTCCGCGTTCGTTCAAGCGGGAAAGTGTAGTTCCATCTCGTGTTGAAATCATTACCCCGTGCATTCCAGGATGCAGCATCGAAATTGACCCCATGTTTGCACGAACGAGTTGCTCTCTGTCCAGTTGGCGCGCTAATCTTGCCATATCTGCAACCAAATGGTCTGGGACGACGATATCTGCCGCTAAAACCGCGGGAGGCATTGGCTCGGTTTCCAATTCTTCGATTATTTCTGCAGCGCCTGCTAAAGACTTGCGAAGGCTGTTTACTTCGCCTGATAGATTGATTACTTCCTTTTCCGCGGCTTTGGCGCGATTAGAAATTTCAGGCTTGGGTGCTTCGAATTTGGGGGTTTCTTCCGCAACTTCTTCCGCAACTTCTTCGGCCTCGTCTATTTCCTCAGACGCTGTCTCTTCTTCGACTGGCGCTTCTTCGTCCGCTTCCTCTACAGGCTCATCACTCGCCTCTTCAACCGGTTCGGAATCTGTTGGCGGACCTACTGGTGGCCCGGAAGGTGGCCCAGATGGAGGGCCTGAAGGCGGCCCGGAAGGTGGCCCAGATGGAGGGCCTGAAGGCGGCCCAGATGGAGGTCCAGATGGAGGTCCAGATGGAGGTCCAGATGGGGAGGATTTTGTATTCTCGGGTTCGGGCTCGGGTTCTTCGGTTTCATCGGTTACTTCTTCAGAAGTTTGTTCTTCTGTTTCGATTGTTTCTTCTTCCGCTGATTCAATCTCTGCAGATTCTTCTTCAATGGGTGGCGTCAAGCCATCTAAGCCGTCAAAAGCACCCCCAAACATATCATCTGCTGCTGTGATTTCTGCAACCTCTCGAGCCTTCTTTGCTGATGTTTTTGGACCGGCCATGTTCTCTCCCCGTTGGGGCCACGGAGTGCGGCTTAAATAGCGGTTGCCGCTGGGCGACCTGCTGCCCGCGTGGTGTAGCGGTTATCATGAGGCGTTGTCGATGCCTCGACCCGGGTTCGATTCCCGGCGCGGGCGCCTAAAAGGTGCACTGAATGGTTAAATCCCGGTTGCGAATCCTTCTTCAATGATGAGGATTTGGGGCTAACATGCGCACAATAGCATACATGTTCGTACTCATTATGCTAAGTCCGATGGCTGTAGCGTGTGAAACTGAAGTTGAAAGGGCACTAAATGGATGGTTTCCTTCTCCAACTGGCATTTCTCCCGACAAGGATGAGTCTATTCGTGAAACTAACAGAATTGCATCCATTGGACAAGAGGTTGCGCGCTTCCAGTTATGGCGTGTTCTCAACGGTGTCGAGTTAACTGAAAGACAAATCGCTGATGAAATAGATAGGTCGATGATTGAGAATGGATCTAACCCAGATTGGCCTTCGTTCGACACCATTGTAGCTTCGGGAGCAAATGGTGCTATTCCGCACGGCGACCCTGAAAACAGAGGGGCGGGGCCAAAGGTTGTAGAAGTCGGCGATGTCGTTGTTGTCGATTTGGGCGCTCGCGTAAACGATTGGGTAAGCGACGTTACCAGAACATACATTGTTGGAGGAACAACAAATGAAACAATTATTTCTTCTTACATGGCGGTCTATGATGCTCAAAATCTAACATTCCCTGTCATAGAAGCAGGCACCCCGGCCTGGGTTCCTGATGATATCGCTAGGACATATATTGCCGAACAAGGATATGGAGACCTGTTTATTCACAGTCTGGGCCATGGGTTTGGTGTCTGTGTTCACGAACCGCCTTTGCTCTCTAGTGGCTCTTCAGACCCATTGTTTGGCCTGAGTTATAATGAGCAGCCATTGATGATTTATGATGCGGTTACAGTAGAGCCAGGGATATACCACCCCGATTGGTTTGGTATCCGCCTAGAAGATGATTTCTTGATTAATGCTGATGGCCATGAGTATCTTACTGCTGACCTACCGAGAGACCTTGATTGGGCGATGATCACCCTTGAAGATTATACTGATGAATCTGTAAAAGAAATCAAAGACGGTAACGACAACTCGTCCTTCCTCGTATACCCTGTAGGCATTGTAGAAGTAGCTGTCCTAGCCGCTATCGTAGTTGCAATTAAGCGAGAAGAATTAGAAGAAGTCTTGCTATGAACGAAGAAAACCCCCACCGAGAGCGAACTCTCGATGAGGGCAAAGTCCCGTTAGGGCGTATCAAATCAGATTAAAGTGAATAATTTCACTCGTCTGCTGGCATGAACTGATCCATGGCCGCTGCTGCAAGTCCAAGAAGTGCTGCACCGATACCCATCATTCCGCTCATTCCCATGGCCATTTCGCCGTCGGAAGGTAGCATCATCCACCAGCCAATAATTCCGAGAAGCATTAATCCGCCTGCACCCCAAGAAGTGATCATCTTGCCCATATCAGGCATAGCGTCCATTGCATCAATACCAGCCATTGGAAGGACCAACATTAGTGTGACCATTAGAGCACAAACGATTCCAGCCCACATTCCAATTGTTCCCATCATTCCGCCAGTTGCCATGTCACAAGGGTCGTCTTCTTCAGTGGTTTCACAAGCATCGCTAAAAGACCAAGTCAGAACAGAGCCGTCACATTCCCCGCCGTCCATCATGCCAACCATCAAATCGCACATTCCGTCTTCTTCCATGTCCATATGCATGGCTGTTAGAGAATAACCGCCGTCCATATCTTCATCGTCTTCTGGCACTAGCCAAGTATTGCCTAGTGCTGCCATTATTCCAAGTATAAGACATAGAGCCATCATACCCGACATAATCATTCCTTTCATTTTTGCATCCATTTAATTTCACATTCCCGAGACTGTTGTCTCAACTTGAGTCGGATTTGTCGAGTATATGAGTGTTACACCATCAAAATACCCGCGCGACGAGGTTTCAAGCGATGTCGTGATTGGTCACAGTGCCACAAACCGTGCAAAAAACATCAACTCCGTTGATACGGGGGGTAACTCCTGAAACGTCGCTTTCGGCCCCGCATTGGCACTTTACTTTGGTCTGCATGATAGTGGGCACTAAGCGCTCATTGATGAAATCAGCGGCGATTAACTTCTGATTAAATGGGCTTCGATGCAGGCATAGGTGTCATTAGGCGAATAGGAACGGTTTGCTTCAATCGTCAAAGAAATTATGTTACATTCTGATAAAATGCTGCGGATTTTTTCTTCGGCTTGATTAAGAGAATCTAATGCAAGGATCGCCCAGCCTCTAATTACGACTTCGTGGCCTTTTCTTAACAATTCTAACAAATCGGGTAAGTGGTCAATACTGTCGTGCGGTAGATTGACCAATAGTAAATCACAACACTCTGGTAATTCCTTAGAAAGTGTTCTTGCATCTCTGCAGGCTGTCCAGTGGTTTGGAAGATTTAGAGTGAGTAATTCGGCAGCTCGGGGATTTAAGTCGCTTGCAAAGATTGTTTCGATTGAGTCTTGTAATGCCGCAAGAGGCATCAATGCCGGACCGACTCCAGCATAAGGGTCGCAAACAGAAATCTTTCTTCCAAGTTGTTTCGAAAGGTTTTGTGCGCAATCGGTTGTTCCGATTCGCTCGTTTGCTAATCGCGGTGAATAATATGCCGCGCCGGGGTCAACCCAAAATTGGTTTCCGCTTTCCCTTACTTTGGTTCGGGTTTTGGCACGGGGATCGCCTGAAATAACAGTTAAATCTCTAACGCGGAATTTACCCTTTACTCCCTTATCCGCGCATACAATGCGAGCGCTTGGGTGTTGCTCGATTATCGCATTACCGATCTCAGTAGTGTGTTTAATGAGCGTAGGCGGGATTTTGATGATGATGACGTCACCTATTTGGTCGTGGCTCATGGGCCACTCTTTTTCATGGATAAGAAATAATTCTGGTTCTAGGCGTTCTGTCCAGTGCCTGGGCCCGGCTCGGATTGCCTCCAAATCTATTATCTCTAAATTGTCGAAGAAATCGGGTGCTGAATCGTTTAACGCAATTGCTCGCATGTCGCCTAAATTGTGAATTCCGCATCCTTCTGCTAGCCAGCCCTCACTAGCTAATCTCTCCCTCCACAGGGAGGTTTCTTTGCTCGGCACGCTCAAATGGCGCATAGTCCTCGCCAAGCCCACAGGAGCGGGTGGTTTGAGCATGGCGGCTGGATTGATTCTAATTGGTATGGGTCCCGGCGGTATTGGCGGTATGACGCGCGATGCAATTATTGCAGCGAAAACTGCCGATTTGCGAAGATATGAAGCATATACTGCTTTGTGGAATCCAGAGGACTTGGAATCGCTTGAATCTGAAATTGGTGAAATTCAACGCGTAATGCGCCCCGAAGTTGAGGACCCTGTTGAATTACTTGAACTCGCTAAAACACATCTCGTTGCACTGCTTGTTGTCGGAGACCCGTTGCAGGCAACTACGCACGTCGATCTACAATTACAAGCCGCTGAAGCGGGTGTGGTGTGTACTGTCATCCATGGGGTATCAATTACTGGATTGGTGACCGGCGCTATTGGCCTCTCCAACTATCGATTTGGACGGCAAACAACCCTGACTTATCCTTACGGAGGGTGGATTGCTACGTCCCCATTAGAAGTGATAGCGATGAATAAAATCCAGGGGTTGCATACTTTGGTTTTACTTGATTTAGACCCGACTGGTGAAGGGGTTGGTGGGCAGAGGCCGATGCAGCCATCTGATGCGTCGGGCGCGATGATGCGAATGGCAGAAAAATTATCTGAAACCCTCGGAGAGATGCCTGCGGATTCTACTATCGGTTTGCTAAAGTACGAAGCTTGTATGAAAGTCTGCAAAGATATTTCTTCGATGATGGTCGTCCTGTGCAGCGATATGGGTACTTCAGAACAATCTATATCTTACCTTTCAATTCAAGATTTAGAAAGTGGGCCAGTCGGGCGCCTTCATTGCCTAGTAATCCCTGCAGACCCTAGTGATGTAGAGTTGTCTGCCCTAATGCGCTGGTAGAAGAAGTGAACAGGGGGTGGCTTCTCCGCCAGTTGATGGCGGGCCCCTCTAAAGTGGAGTTTCCTGGAAAGAAACAGCAACGTATGAGGATGCGTGGCACGAAACAAGCCAATTTGGATACTCAAAAAAGGTTACGAAAAAACCTTGACCGGCTTCTAGAAGAAGGCGAGGTTCTTCTTCCTGCGATGACATGGACTGGAAAATTAAAATGGGGTAGGACGGACCCTGTAACTAAAACTCTGAGAGAATTACGAAGGATTCTCGATAAACGCCACGATAAGAAATGGTTGGTCAAAAGGATGATGTCAAAGCGCGGAGATGCGGTTGGCAAAGCGTTTGCTGGCTCATTGGTAGCAGCGCATGAAACAGATATTTCCCTTGTTGGAAACTACAGTCACCAATCTTTTGGTAAGGCGTCCTATGTTCGTAAAGGCGATGGGAAGGTCGCTTACCAGGCTGGTATTCAAAACCACCATATGCCTACTCTTCGTATGCTTCCGTGGGAAGATCATGCTCGTAGGGGATACTTTTTCTTCTCTTGGTATGGCGGATTTGTCTGTAGTGGGCCAACCCCTTCAATTCCAGACGGGTGGTTAAATGATGTCCTTGGTCGTTCTCGATTTAATTTTACCAATGAAGGTAATATTTGGGCCACAGAAGGATTGGACTTTGAGAAAATATCCGGAAACCAAATGTCAGGAGAGGGGTATCTTTTGATGAATTTTATCGATGGCAGTAAAGTTGCTATTAGTTTCAACAAACTAGATTCTGTAAAGGGGAAAACTTCGTTTATTCACGATCTTGCTCTTTCGATGCTGCCACCTAACCTTTCAACGATTATGGAACCTGATGCTATTTGGTACCCAGAGGGTTGTTCGAGAGACGGGGCGAGAGAGGCTATTGACCGAATATTAGATGCGTGGATGGGCCTTATTCTAAATGAAGGTTCAATCGCAAAGAGGGCCAAGGCGGCTGTATTACACCACCTAGATGATGGGTTTGTCGTTGGCGAGAAATGGTTCGAAACCGCTGAAGAGGCTGTTCAAGAGTTGAATGGTTCGGCCGCTGAAAGGGATTTGGCTCTCAAGTTAATGATAGAAGCAACTGGGTCTGGAATTAGGATATCCAATAGAGGAGAGGTCCTTGAAAGAGAGGGGACTGCACTTGAAATTGCAGCCAATTCATGTAATGATGTTCTATCGGCGTTATGGAAAGACCATGGGCTTTCTGGACTAATTTCTATGGGCATATCTGAAGAGGAGGCTGAAGACTTGTGGGCTGCTCAATGTAATAAAAAACGAGCGTTTGGTAAATTCTTGAAAGATATTGAATCTCAGAGATCCAAGGCGAATATTATTCAAAAATTCCCTTACAAAACAGGTAAGGTTCCTGGGCCTGTTGGAATGATACACGACCTTACGGTTAGGGGGTTGGTAGACGGTGTTGGGAAAGCGGAAAAAGAAGCTCTAACAAAGAAAGATGGAATAGATGCTGAAGCCGCGTCGTGGGCTTGGCTAGTTGCCTCTGGAAAATCAAATGGGCAAGAGTGGCAATTTTCGGCCGATGCTAGAGACCGCGGTGGGGCTTGGAGTCCGGCTGCAATCGCTGTTTGGAAAGCGGGGCTAGCACTTGTCAATGGAGAAGATGTAGATTACAAAGAGTCGTTACAACTCCTTCGAAGGGCGTGTGGTCAAATCGAAGAGTTGCCTTGATCAGATTTTTGATAGAGCGTTTGATATGTCGCTCCAAAGGTCATCTATGTCTTCGATACCAATAGACATTCTAACGAAGCCAGCACTTAGCCCAGCTGCAATCCTAACGTCTTCGGGGATTCCCATATGACTAGAATTGAATGGGCATTCAACTAAACTTTCTACGCCGCCAAGGCTAGTTGCTTCGAATATCACTTCTAGTCCACGCATGAATTTCAGTGCTGCAGCGTCTCCGCCTTTTACAGTAAAAGCAAGCATACCTGTTCCTTTAGGAATAATTCTCTTTGCGACTTCATAATCTTGGTGTGTAGATATACTAGGGTGGTGAACCACATCTACTAAATCATGAGCCTGGAGCCTCTTTGCTATCTCTTCGGCGTTAGCGCAATGTGTTGGCATTCTAACTGCTAATGTACGGATGCCTCTCTCTAACAAGTAACAATTATGAGGGTCTGGAGAGCCTCCGAAGTGGACTTTTTTCATGAACATTGCAGCAATCAAGTCCGCTCTTCCAACAACCGCTCCGCCGATTATATCTGAGTGGCCCCCAAGATACTTCGTTGTTGAATGGATAACCAAATCAGCGCCCATGCCAATTGGTTGGCAGGCCCATGGCGATGCAAATGTGTTGTCTATTACCAATAGTAAGTCATGGCGCTTTGCAATTTCATACATTGCTTCAATATCGCAAATTTTGATTACAGGATTTGTGATTGTTTCAATATACAACATCTTGGTATTCTCTTGAATTGCTGCTTCATAAGAAGATGGGTCTTGCATATCTGCCATCGTGGTCGATATTCCAAAGCGCGGCAACTCCTCCGTCATCAAGCCATAAGTTCCACCATATACATCGGAACTTGCAACTATGTGATCGCCTTGAGAAAGAAGCCCCATCAAAGTGGTTGAAATTGCTGCCATGCCGCTTGCGAATAGTTCACCGTCCTCTGCGCCTTCAAGGGCGCAAATCTTCTGAACGACTGCTTCGGAGTTTACACTGGATAGTCGAGCGTAAAGAAGAGTGTGTTGTGCTCCCGCTGCCCAACCGGCATATCTTTCATCTGTGAGTTGGTATGTAGAAGATTGGAAAATTGGGGTATTTACTGCCCCTTCGATGTGCTGCGTACCTGCGTGTACGGCGTTTGTTGAAAATTTCCTTTTGTCGGACATTGGGCTCTCCAAACCACTGTTTGTGTCAACCACACATCAACGATTCGCCCAAAATTACGGATGATTGTCGGAAATTACCCATACTTCCACTATAATATCCGTCAATATGACGGAATCATTGATAATGAGGTGTCGATTCGTTTTGTTTATGAAACTCGATGCTAACGATCTGAAACTAATTGAGCTTTTGAAACAAGATTCACGTGCATCGGTTACATCACTTGCTGAATCGATGGGTATTGCAAGAGTTACCACCCATGATAGAATGGTAAGGCTTCATCGAGAAGGCATTATTCGAAGATATACCGTCGATATTGACGCAAGGGCCTGGGGTTATGAATTACGAGCATTTATTTTTGCTCGTTGTGATAGAGGGGATGTTGATAGAAGGTCTGTTGCGCAGAAATTGTGCGCCTTGACCTATGTTGTGCGATGCAATGTTATCGCCGGAGATTGGGATTTACTAATCGAAGTAGTTAGCCCATCAATGGACTCTTTAGGGGATGCTATTTTGGATGGTTTGTCAAAGGTTGGTGGTATTGCTAGTACGCAAACGATGGTTTCGTTCTACGATTATTCAGGGCCTGCCTCTTCGCTAAGATGAGTTTCGGCGCCCCCTGACTCATCCATCTCAACTATGATGTTCCCGAGGAGAAGCAACAGGCCCATTGCGAGCCATATTGAGACCTCGATCATGCCCTCTGACCAACCATAAAGGGTTGCCCAAACTGGTTCGAATGAGTAAATTATTGCCGCATGGGTGGGGTTCAGATACTTCTGGAACGCATTAAGCATCAATATACATGCTAGAGAGCCAAATAGTCCGAGGCATAGCAGTGGAACAATAACTCCTTCTTGCCATGCAGATTCAACTACCATCGGGTCGCCCGATGCAGCCAGTGCAATTATTATCGCCCCGATGACTAAAACTGCAAAAGAAGTTGATGTAACTGCAAGGGGGTCGAGTTTCTTGGTTATCGAATCAGTGTAGATTATGTGTAGCGCAAAGAAAAATGCGCAGAACACGGTTAGGACTTCTCCCGCCCCCCACACAATGTGGGGCGGCCCGTCGATAAATCCGGCCCCTAGCGTGGCCAACAGAACTCCAGCTATCATCATGCGAGTGGGTTTTCTATCGCTGAGTTTTACTGAAATAATTGCAGTGAATACAACATATAATGAGGTCAAGAATGCAGAAACGGATGGCGATACCGAATTAATTCCTATCATCTGTAATACAAATCCAGCTAGCATTAAACTACCTAAAATAAGGCCACCAAGCCAGTCTTCTTTCGAAGTAAGAGCGGCTCTTGCACGGCTTGAAAAGAGAAGAAGGGCAACGAATGCGATCAAGAATCTTGATGCAACGATGACCCCGACAACCCCGATATTGGAATATTCATTTATTTGGGCTTCCAAGGAATTCATTGCTTGTTTCATCCAAACAAACGTTCCGCCCCACAACAACGTAACAAAAAACAGACCGATTACAGCCTGGCGTCTGGTTGCCATACTTTCTGCCCTATCGCTTTCCTTTTCATGGTGGCGGTGCTTTTTTTACACTGTTGTTTTT
>Ga0315322_10001630_pt1 | contig 17447 bp, 14 predicted proteins | sample M110021515metaG_FD_203461 | JGI IMG/M metagenome (GOLD analysis project Ga0315322, IMG submission 203461) | Ammonia-oxidizing marine archaeal communities from Monterey Bay, California, United States - M1 100m 21515 | ecosystem: Environmental > Aquatic > Marine > Intertidal zone | place: USA...
CAAACCGGCGAGTCCACCGGTCTTGAGTGCCCATCCGCCGGGACCGTCCCAATGGCGTGAAGTCTCCTGCCAAAGTAGGTGCTTCAGGTCGTCGCGACGCAGGGCAAGCCGCTCGTCGAGTTCTTCCCCGACGCGCGTTCGAAACGCAGCCAAGGCCAAAGCTCCATCCCGCTCAAGCTGCAGGAAATCAGAGTCCAACTGCGCGCGTAGCTCTGATGATAGTTGAGCTACACGCTCGACGGTCCCAAGCGCGTTGTGCCGGCGAACGCTACCCAGTCGACCACTCGTGACCAATGCGCCAAGCTGCTGCTGGAGTTCGCTCCATCCGGGTACGTCCTGTGCATCGCATTCAAGAGCCCGAGCCGCACTTGTTGCTATAACTGGTGGCGCCTCGCCACTGGTCCCCAGCCAACGCTCGTTGGCAAGCCTCCGTAGTTGGGAGAGTAACTCAGCGCGCGCCTCGTCTGACAGCTCATCGGCTCGATTGAGCACTAAGATCAAGTCACGCCTCCCGGCAAAGGCATCAACGAATTCGATCGATGCTAACTCGGCGACCGACTGGCGGTGCGCGACGACGACGAGCACATCCGAGCGTTCGGCTAGCTTGCGCACAACCTCGTGGTGCTCGGTGCTTGTGCTGTTCGTGTCGGGTGCGTCGATGATGACCTGCTCGCTGAACAGGTTGCCCGATTGCCCCGCGGTGTAGTCGACGATGTGCGGCTCGTAGCCTTCCAATCCTTCTACCAGTGCGCTTGTGTCGGTGTTGCGCGGCCGATAGATCACGGGCCGCGTAGTCGTGGGGCGCGACGTTCCCGGCGTCGCGATAGCTTGCCCAACGAGCGCGTTCAATAGTGTTGATTTACCTGCCCCCGTGGCGCCGACGAGTGTGATTACGGCGGCATCGCTTACGCGCTCGAGCTGTGCATCCAGATCGCGGCAGTAACGCGCCAACTCGTCTTCTCGCGCGAGCATCGCCAAGAGCGGCGCGCGCTTGTCTCGGAGTACCGCGACGTTGTTGTCGAGGTCTCTTCGCAGTCCATGGAGGGCGTCGCTCAAGCGCGCCTCTGCCTCCGCATTGCGAGGTGTTGTCTTCCCAGGAGTCGTCATGGTATTTCCTTCAGGATAGCAATCAGTTTGTCGGCTGTGGCCGCCCGGGTTCTGGCTTGCTCCTTGAGTTCGGCGTGCAGTGTCGGGAGAGCTCGCGCGACGAGGGCATCGGCGATGTACTCACCGCGCAGGTCTTGCCATCGGCTTCTTGCATTTCGTGCAACCTTAGTACCTAAGAACTTACTAAAGCGTTCGGTCATGGCCGCACCCAAACCGCCCGCGGCAACTGCAGCGATATCGGCGCCCATGCCGCCGGTTGCGATAGCGGCACCTATCCCCGCGAAGATGGGCAGGCTGTGAAAGAGGTCTACACCAAACTGAACTAGGTGCTCGCCAGCGCGGCGATCCTTGGCATCGAGCTCGGCTTCGATCAGTTCCTCGCAGACGGTTTCGAAAGAGTCGAGCAAGCGCTCGTCATTCTGAACCGCAGGGACGGCCTCGTGCAGGTGTGACGCGGCCTGGGCAAGGTCCTTGGTGACTCGCGCAGTAAGTGCAGTGCCTGCGTCGGTGCTCGGCCAAAAGTCGGCGCGGGCAGTAAGCCGCCGTCCGAGCACTTCAAGGAATGGGCCGATCTCGGGAGCAAGTTCGATCGACTCCATGTCCGCGATCGAAGGCGCAGATTTTGTGGGGTCACTTGCGCCACTAAATTTCCCCGAAAGACCTTCGATAGCAAGGCGCAACTTGCGTGTTCCTCCTCGAAGGTGCCTGCGCCAAGCGGCGATGCGGCGGTCCGCGACGCGTCGGAACGCCTCTAGGAATGGACCCGGCGGCATCGATCGCCCCGCGACTTCGCGTCCGATGATTCGTGCGGGCTCGGCGACGGCCTCAAGCAGGTTTACAGCCATTTCGCCCTGGCTGCGAAGCTCGGCCACAAGCTCGTCGGTCTCGGTGCGCAGGCTATCGCTCGATGCGAGAAGTGCGCGAGCTTTGAGTCGGCGTCGCTCTTCACCAAATAGCCAGGTGGCGAGCGGGGTCTTGGCGGTGGGAGCTAGACCGCCGGAGGTACTCGATTGGGGCGCGAGCGAGGGAGTGATTGCAATGGGCTGAAGGGTCCCGTTGCCGTGCTGTAACTCGATGTCAAAGGGGGACAAGAAAACGGCGACGGGTGCCGAGCCCAACTTCGTCGCGAGCGAGGCGGCGTGCTCGGCGGTGATGTTTTCGTCTTCGTAGGCCTCGTTGTAGATCAGCGCCCAAGGGCGACCATGCCGAAGCCAGTTTTCGAGGAAGCGCACAACCAGCTCGTTGTGATATGTGTGGCGCGTGACAACGACGAGCGCGAGGTCAGCAACTTGAAGCAGGGACTCGCTTGCGGCCCGATTCGCGGTCAAGATGCTGTCGAAGTCAGGGGCATCTATTAGCAGAACATCCGGTGGGAAGTTATCGAGAAGGACGAGCAGAAGCTCGGCCGGATCCTCGGCATTTTTTCCAGCGCGCTCGACAAGTTGGGGGGCGCCCTCGAAAGTGATTGGGACCAGCGGGAACTGGGCAAGGGAGGGCTCGTTTTGGAGTGCGCTCGCGAGCTCGAAAGAGGTGGCACCTATGAGGCATCGCGTTGCGCCTCCACGAGGTTCCGACGGTGAGATCTTGTTTCCAACGAGCGAGTTGAACAGCAGAGACTTACCCGCGTTGTTCGGACCGACGATTCCCGCGACAAGGTGCTCGTGAGCGCCGGCCGTTCGTGGCAGCAGGTCACGCTGAAGCCTCTCCATGCAGCGCGACGCTAGCTTGGCTGTGGGCGACAAAGAGGCCTCGTGTGGGGCCGCCAAGGGCTCGAGCAGCTTGGTTAGGTCGCGAAAGACCTGGGGAAGAGCTGCCGTTGGTGGGTGGGGGGTGTCGTTATTCACTGGATTCTGTGGATTCATTAGGGGCGCGGAAGAGCGCTTCCCCTCTCTGCCCCTTAGGCTATCGCGCAGGGGCGCAGTTGCGCTCGATGCAAAATAGGATTCGATGGATCAACATAGAAAGAGACCCGACCTGGGGATGGTGAAGGCACTTGCCCAAAGGACGCTTCGTGCGATTGTGGGGCCAACTGCTTCGGGAAAGACGGCCCTTGCCGTCGCTGTGTGTGAGGCGCTTGGACAGGGGCAGCCCCCTATTAGTGGGGAAGTGGTGTCTTTGGATTCCATGCTGGTCTACCGCGGGCTCAATATTGGCACGGCTAAGCCGAGCTTGGACGAGCGCAAGGGGGTGCCGCACCACTTGATTGACGTCGCCGATCCTACTGAGCGCTATGACGTGAGCCAGTACTCTGTTGACGCACAGCGCGCGGAGGAGGAAATCCTCAGCCGCGGTGGCATGCCGATTTTTACAGGTGGCACAAGCTTCTATCTAAAGGCGCTCCTCTCGGGGCTCTTCAATGGACCGGACGTCGACCCAAAACTGCGCGCGTCGCTTGAGGCCCGTTACGACGTAGAGGGAGCAGAGGCCCTCCACAAGGCCCTTCGCGCCGTCGACCCCGCGCTGGCGGAGAGGGTCCATGCGAATGACAAGAAGCGTGTCGTGCGCGGGCTAGAGGTTTTTGAGCAGACCGGGACCGCGCTGGGCGAGTTGCAGAAACAGTGGGCTAGCGATCCGCGGCCTTCGCGTTTGGTCGGCCTTGAAGTCGACATTGTCGGACTCGACGAGCGAATCCTGGCTAGGACGAAAGAGATGTTCCGGATGGGGTGGCCGGAAGAGGCCGAGGCCATTCGCAAAGGGACCGGCTTCGGAAAGACCTCGATCCAAGCACTTGGGTACCGCGATGTCCTGCGTTTTGTAGATGGAGAGCTGACACGCGACGAAGCTATCGCAGAGATCGCGCTTCGCACGCGCCAGTTTTCGCGCCGCCAGCGTACGTGGCTTCGCGGCTTCCAAGAGATCCGCTGGTTTGCGGCTCCCAAAACGAACGAAGACCTCGTGGCGCTCGCGCCAGAGGTCCTCGATTGGATTCAGGGGTAGAGGGGCTTCGGAAAGCCAGCCTCTTCTGACTTAGAAGTTCTTCGTAGTGAAGTTTTCAGGAGACGTGGGAGCATCGTCGCTGTCGTCCCAAAGGCCAGTGATTCCGTTGTAGTCTGCGCCAACTAGGGTCACAGGCACGCCGAGAACCATGTCGGTTAGCATGAGCAAGCCCTCTGCGCCAACATATGCGGCGCCCATCACACCGTCGCGAATCAGGTACCCAGCATCAGAGATGCCAGCCGTCATGTTGTACGGGCTTTCGATGTCGCCCCATCCGCGGCGCATCTGCAGCGGGTTGTCGGGGTTGTCGTTGAACATGTGACGACGGACTGTCAGTGCGATGTCAGCGGCATTCGAGTTTTCGTGATCCCAGTGAGAGCTGTCCGACGAGGCATCAAAGCTAGAGAAAGCCTTTACTGCGCTGGTACCGGCAGAACCTGCGTTCCAGTGGCTGGTATAGGACGGATCGGTGCTGGCGCAGGCGCCCAAAGTGGCAAGGGCGGCGAGGAGCAGGGGGGTTTTCATCGTCAGTTCGGTGAAGGCGGGGGGACTTGCAGTTAGAGTCTTGACTCTATGACTAGTACAGGGCGAATAGTCTAGTGCGCAAGAGGGGCCTGGGTCAAGCGATCTGGGCCACTCGAATCCATCGAAGATGGGTGTTTTTCAAGTTGGGCGGTCCAGACCGTCGTTCCCAGAGCCAGATTGGCTCTAAAAAGCTGAGTTGTATAAGAGGATGAAGAAGAGCTACCAGGCCCCAAGGGGCATGCGCGACGTACTGCCGGAGAACATGCCGGTGTGGCAACGTCTCGAGGGCACGGCGCGCCATCTGGCCCGCCTCTTCGGTTTTTCAGAGGTTCGCCCCCCCCTTATGGAGGAGACGTCTCTCTTTACCCGCGCCGTCGGGGAAGTTACCGACATCGTGGAGAAGGAGATGTTTACTCTGCAAAAGGGTAAGACATCCCTCACTTTACGGCCTGAGGGGACCGCTGGCGTGGTTCGGGCCTATATCCAAGCCGGATACGCCAAGCGCGATCCGCTGCAACGGATGTACTACTGTGGACAGATGTTTCGCTACGAGCGCCCCCAGAAAGGACGCGAGCGCATGTTCACCCAGTTCGGAGTCGAGTGCATTGGCTCATCCGACCCGCGCCTAGACGCGGAGGTCATGGACTTGGCTGCGCGCTTTTTCGAGGAGTTGGGGCTAACCGGCCTCGAAGTTCGGATGAACTCGATGGGGGACGGCGAGGATCGCGATCGGTATCGCGACGCCGTCACGGAGTTTCTTCGCCCAAAGTTGGAACTGCTCTGCGAGCTTTGCCAGAAGCGCTTCGAGAAAAACGTTTTACGGGTGCTGGATTGCAAGAATCCGGCCTGTGGTGAGCTCAGCGCCGGCGCGCCTGTGCTGATTGACTACCTAGGTGAAGAGAACAGGAAGCATTTCGAAGACGTGCAGTCCGCGTTGCGCGACCTTGGCCGAGAGCCGTGTGTCGACACGGGGATTGTGCGCGGTCTCGACTACTACACGCGCACCGTATTCGAGATTCACGCGCCGCAGATCGGCGCGCGCAGTGCACTTTGTGGGGGCGGTCGCTACGACCACCTCGTGCGCGATCTCGGCGGGCCGGATGTGCCGGCCGTTGGATTTGCGATTGGCTTCAGCGGCACGCTGATTCTTCTCGAGCAGCTCGGGCTGCTTGAAGGCATGAGAGCCGAGTCCGCCGAAGTCTATGTAATCGGTTTCTCGGGCGACCAGAAAGCTGAAGTTCTGAAGGTGGCAGCAGACTTGCGCCGGGGCGGAATCTCTGCGATTTACGACGTGGACGAGCGCAGCTTCAAGGCGCAGATGAAGGCGGCGGGTAAAGGGGGACACAAGTTTGCGGTCATCATCGGCGAGGACGAGATCGAGCGCGGCGTAGTTCAGCTCAAGGACCTAGAGGCGAAGAGTCAAGTTGAAGTGGCGCGCGATGGCCTTGTGACCGCGATCCAAAGCTAACTGCTCCCTATGGAACTTGACCCGCACGCACTCTTCGCAAAACGCCTTGGCGTTTTTGGGGGCACGTTTGACCCCGTTCACAACGGGCATCTCCACGTGGCGCGCGCGGCACTTCGGGCATGCGAGCTAGATCACATTGTCTTTATCCCCGCCCGCCAGTCACCGCATAAAGTGGTAGGTGCTGCTGCGTCTGGCAAGGACCGCTGTGAGATGCTCCGTCTCGCCATTGCGTCGGACGAACAAGTTTCGCAGAGGGCGTCTATTTGTGATTTTGAGCTAATTAGCGATGGTCCTTCGTACACGGTGCGGACCTTGGAGGAGCTTGCGAGCGCCCGCGCGCAAGCTCGCCCGCAGACCCAGGCGACTTCAGGCGTGGACGCGCGCAGCCTGGTTTTCATGATGGGAAGCGACCAGTTCGCAGGACTTCCAAAATGGAAGTCTGTTGAACGTGTCTTTGAGCTTGCGCTTCCCTGTGTCGTGCTGCGCAAAGGCAGTGGGGAGCTGGAGCTCGGAGATCTGCGCGGAAAAATATCGGATGGCCTTCTACGCGACTTGCGTGCAGGTTTCCTCGCTCCTGAGCCCGTCGATCTTAGGGCGACGGATTTACGGACTCAGTATGGCTCGGGGGAGCTTGGATCCGACTCTTCAGAGCAGCCCGCGAGTGTTGCCGCTTTCATCAGAGAGCGAGGGCTGTACGGCTCGCGATGAACGAATTTTATCTTGCTCTGCTCGTGCTCGTTTTGTGCGCGCTGTTGCATCGCTTTGCACCCGCCCTGCAGCTGGTGGACGCGCCGGAGGAAGCTCCAGAGAGGAAGCGCCAGAAAAAGCCGGTCCCGCTTATCGGTGGAAGCGCCCTGTTTCTGGCGGGGGCATGTGCTTGGGCGTGGTTGGGGGACGGCCTATTTTCGTTTCCCGCTGCGCTTGCACCAGTGTCCCTTTGGCTCGTTTTGGCGCTCGTTTTGTCCTATACCGTTGGGTTGCTGGACGACCTGAAAAAGGGCGGCCTGACGGCTTGCCAGAAAATATTTGGGCAAGTAGGTGCCGGCCTCCCTCTTGTCGTTGTTGGCCTAGAGCTACACGGAGTGCTGGGGGCTTTGCTCGCTATCCCTTGTGCCGTTGCCGCCATGAACCTCGCGAACACCTACGACAACTCCGACGGCGCTCTTACGAGCCTTTCGGCCATTTCGTTGGGCTTTGTGGCACCCGCTGTCGCCCTGGGGTTGTTGGCGTTCCTGCCTTTCAATATCGGGAATGGTGGGCTTGTGATACGCGGCGACCGCAGAGATCCGCGCGCCTACTTAGGTGACTCGGGCAGCCACTTGATCGGGATGCTCGTGCTCTGCTACCCCGCCGCCTGGGGGTTCTTCTTACTTCCGGCTCTGGATCTTGGACGCGTCTCGGTACTTCGCATTCGAGCTGGCCGGCAGATCTGGTCCGGCGATCGTCTGCACCTTGCGCACCGCATGGAGGACAGAGGCTTCTCGACATGGACTGTACTTGCATTTCTGGCTCTGATTGCGACTCCGTTCATCCACCGATTTTGGTTCGCTTGGATCGATGGCGATGAGCTGCGCGTCCTTGTGAGTGTCTTGATGACTTGCGTGCTCTTCAGCCTGATGGTTTGGAGTACTCGCCCCAGGGTGACTCGAAGCTAGCTAGCCAAGTTTGGTCAGTCAGACGCGGCCGCTGTTTTTCATCGCAACCTGTCGGCGCTCCACTCCAGCCTCTTTTTGCCTCGTAATCGTTTGACTACGGCCTCGATCTCCTGGGCTTCGCCCTGGTCTAGGAAGGGGCCGTAGCGCACCGCGATTCCCCACGGACGGCCAGCGCGCGTCGAGCGCGCTCCGCCAACGAGTTCACCGTTGTGCTGGCGCAGGCGGCGCTCTGGATCCGTTGCGACTCCTACATAAGTTCGCACAAGAACTCTCGACTCGAGCACGTAGACAAACCAGTCGATGTGGGGCTCTTCACTCACGAACAGGCTAACGGCGACGCTCGACTTCGGTCTCGCGGAATAGGCGGCCCGTGAGCGCGGCGCGCTCGGCATAGGATGCATCGTTTGCTTTCAACTCGGCAAAGAGTACGTCCTTGACATCTTCGAATCTTGTGACGACTCGCGACTCGACTCTGAGCAGGTGCAAACCCGCGGTGGCAGTGATGGGGCCGACGACTTCGCCAACGGGGGCGGTGTGCGCGGCTTTCGCCACGTCGGAACCATAGTGCTTGAAGTTGTACCCCGGAATGACGCCAGCGTTTTGAGTGACGGAGAGATCGTGGCTTTCGGCTCGGCAAAGCGCCTCGAAGTCTTGGCCTTCTCGAACTTTGGACAAGATCTCGACAGCTTTCTTTTCCATCGCGCGGTCGAGGTGATTGTTCGTCATCAACTCGGCTGGTGTAGCGGCCGCTTGTAGCGCAGATTTAGTACGCGAGCGGTTCAGCATCAAGTGCCGCAGCACAACCCTTTCGCCATTCAGCCCATACTGAAAGTCAAACTGCAAGCGCAGCGCCTTCTCCTCAGGAATGCGAAGGTGCTTGATGATCTTGTTCTCAATCATCGTAGCGCGCTGGCCAATGAAGTACTGCGCGCGATAACGGCCGATGGTGTATCCGAGGCTTTGCAGGTTCGCCTCGACCTCTGCCTGGTTGCCGCGGCTACGCGCGAGCATCATCGTCCACTCTTTGTTCCATGCGATCTCCAGCTCGGACTCGGTGACCACCAACCCAAGGCGCTCGCCTTCAGCGTTGAGAAGGCGCCGGTGGATAAAATCACCCAGTGGGCCGTAGCCGTTTAGGCGGAACAGTTCTTCCTTATACTCATCTAGGGAGATCAGTCGGCCGCCTACCCGCGCGACGGCTTCGGGGGGCAAGTCGGGTTCAGCATCATCGCTCGCGCTCGTACCCTTGTTGGTGGAGTCCTGATTTTCGGGCTCTTTTTCCGGAGGAGCTCCCAGCTCGCTCACGTGCCCTTGGGCATGCGCAATCGGGGGCATGCTAAGGGAGGCGCCGGGCAGCTCGATCAAGCCCCAGGGCGCAGGAGTGGGGATCGGGGAGGCGGAAAAGACGAAGAGGAGGGTTTGTAGAAGCATGACGTGTAGGGGAGTGCTCGAGTTGGGCGGAGTGCTCTTTCCATCATGGCATGACGATCGCCGCCTGTCAGCCCTTGCCTCGGGGGCCTGCGCGGAAGATAATCTGCCGCCTTTGATTCTAAGTGAACCTGAGCATAGGCGCACTTCGGTGGGATCTGCTCCCGCCAAACTGAGTATTCCTTTTGACGTATCCCTTTACAGCCATCATCTCTGACCTGCACAGCAACGTGCCCGCCCTAGAGGCCGCGCTTCGCGACGCGTTCGCCCGGGGCGCACGTAGGTTCGTGTGCCTTGGTGACGTCGTCGGCTATGGCGCCGAGCCGCGTATGTGCTTGGACTGGATGATGGAGTTGGCGATTGCCGAGCCACGTATCCCAGAGAGCCTCGCGGTCGATTTTGAGGGCGAGCTCGAGCCTGGCCTGTGCTTGATGGGCAACCACGAGCACGCATTGATGAACACGCCCGAGGATTTTAATCCCAAGGCGCGGGCCGCAATCGAATGGACGCGCGACGAACTAGGGTGTGGGGGCCGCGAGCGAGGCTTCGCCTATTGGAACTTTCTTGGCGAGCTCCGCGCCGAAGGCATGGATGAAGTGGCGCAGTTCGCGCACGGCTCGCCTCGCGATCCCGTTCGAGAATACGTCGTGCCGCGTGACTCGCAAGATCCCCTGAAGCTCGCGGCGCTCTTTGCGCCAATGACACGCGGGGTGTGCTTTATTGGTCACAGCCACGTGCCCGCAGTCTATTACGAAGATGGCCGAATCTTCGTTCCCAAGGTCAATGCGGCAACGCGCGAAGATGGGGTTGAAGGACCTTACTCGCTTGGCGTACCAGGTACAGGCAGTGTGCCCGCGGATGAGAAACTTCCGCGCGCCATTGTCAACGTAGGCTCCGTCGGGCAACCGCGCGACGGCGACCCGCGACTCTCTTATGTGCTGTTCGATGGCGAGAATATCTCCTTCGTTCGCTTGAATTACAATGTCGAAGCTGCCGCGGATAAAATCTTCGGCGTCTCCGAACTCCCCGACTACCTAGCGGAGCGCCTGTCAAAGGGCCGCTAGTACTCAACCCGCTCCCTCCGAAATAATGGATAAGCGCCTCCCCCTGGCGATGCTTTTGTCGCTCGCCGTCTGGTTCATCTGGCTGCAACTTTTCCCGCCTCCCGCGCGTGAAGAGGCACCCCGGCTGGACACCTCTAGATTCGAAGCGCCGCTAGACGCCGGTTCGGATATAGGTCCCCCTACGGGCGCGGCAGGCGAGGTCTCTTTGGAGGTTGCCAGCCTGCCCGGTCGCGATGTTGCCGCCGAACAAAGGATCGAGACGATGGTCATTCGCGGTGGCGCGAATGGCATCGTAGGGTCCGGCGACTCGCCGGAGGATGGCGGTTTGTGGCGCGCGATCTTTGATAACCGCGGCGGCCGCCTGATCGAGCTGCGCACGGGACACTACGGCGACAAGCTGGGCTTGAGCGACGAAGAGCTGGCGAACCCCGAGCACTGGCCCGTTCTTTTGAGCGCGGTCGAGACCCAGGCGCGCGGCTTTGGCGGCACGACGGGGTCGCTCTTGCTGGAAACAGCAATTTCCAGCAAGGATCTTGCGAAAGAGCCCCTCTCGGAGGCACTTTGGAACATGGAGGTCCTGGGGACCAAGGCAGCGCCGACAGGTGTCGAGTTTAGCCTTGCGCCTGGAACCGGCGTGCGCTTTGTAAAGCGCTTCGAGGTCGCAAACGACAGCGTAAGCGGTTGGGAATTCCTCCTGACCCTTAGCATCGAGAACCAAAACGGCGTCAATGCCGGCCCGCGCCTGTTCGGCTTTACGCCTGCAGCTTGTGTGCCTCCTGCGCTTGCCGATCGCTTTTACGTCGAGCCGCGCGGAGTGGCCGTCGGGCCCGCGGGCCAAGCCGAGCCGTCGATTGACGATGCGCATATGCGAGCGAGCGGAGCTAACCTCGCCGGCCCACTCGAGGTCGCCCCGCCTCTCGATTACGTCGGCGCTCACAACAAGTACTTTGCGTTCTTGATGCGCGGAAGCGACGAGGCTAGCACGGCTTCCCTAGCTGGAAGTAACTTCCGCCGTTTTGCGGAGCGTGGCCAGACGGACACGAACTGGGTTGTCGCCGATGCCGTTCTCGAGCTGGCCATTCCCGCCGAAGGCGAGACGCGCAGCTGGACATACCGCGTCTACGCCGGACCGAAGGACCCCGACATTTTCAAGGCGGATCACGCGACGTTCTCTGTCGTGATTGAAGAGGACCTAGACTGGTTCTCCAGTATTGGAAAGATGCTGCTTGGCATCTTGCGCGCGATCGAAAAGGTGACCGGCAACTTCGGTTGGGCAATCATCGTTTTGACCTTTGGAATTCGCGGGCTGCTGTTCCCGCTAAACCGTCGCTCGCAGACGTCGATGGCGCGCTATCAGAAGAAAATGAAGCGCGTGCAGCCGAAAATCGATGCGATCAAAGCTAAGTTCGCGAACGATCGCCAAGCGCAGACGCGCGAGCAGCAGAAGCTGATGCAGGAAGAGGGAATCTTCCCACCGCTCGGGGGCTGCCTGCCGATCTTCGTGCAGATGCCCGTTTTCTTCGGTCTCTTCTCCGCTCTTCGCACCAGCTTCGATCTGCGCCAAGCGCCGTTCATGGGGTATATCCAAGACCTGTCGCGCCCCGATGCGCTGGTGAACTTCGATAGCACCACAAGCATCCCGCTGATGGGGGACGTCTCTAGCTTCAACCTGCTTCCGATCATCATGGTTGTGATGTGGGTTCTTCAGCAAGCGACGATGCCCAAGCCCGCCGACGAGCAGGCTGCGAAGATGCAGCGCATCATGATGTTCATGCCCGTAATGATGGGCTTCTTCCTGTACAACTACGCCGCTGGCCTGTCGCTCTACATGATCACCCAATCGACTCTGGGAATCTTCGAGCAGAAGGTGATCAAGAAGGTCTGGCCCGTCGACGACGCCGAGCCGGACAAGCCCAAGAAGGGCTGCGGTCCTTTCTCCGGCGTCATGGAGAAGTTGGCTGAAAAGCAAAAGGAGCAGATGAAGCTGATGGAAGCCCAGAAGGCCATGCAGGCCAAGAAGAAGGGCAAGCGTTAGCCCGCGCCCGTCTTTGACGATGGATACGATTGTCGCCGTCTCGAGTCCGCCCGGGCCCGGGGCGCGCGCGGTCGTGCGGCTCTCCGGAAAGGATGCGCGCGCCATCGTGCAGCAAGTCTGGTCCGGTGCGCTTGAATCCGCTGCAACGGCTGAATACGACCCGAGCTTGGGCCGCATTCCCAATCACCGTGCCGTGTTACGAGGCAACTTTGACGATAGCATTGGCGAGCTACCGGGCTTTTTGTTTTGGATGCCAGGGCCGGCCTCGTACACACGTGAAGATGTGATCGAGCTGCACTTGCCCGGTGCGCCTCCGCTTATCGACGCCGCGCTGGCAAGGCTGTTTGCACTCGGAGCTAGGCTCGCGGAACCAGGTGAGTTCACCCGCCGCGCGTTTCTCAACGGACGCCTAGACTTGACGCGCGCCGAGGGCGTGCTTGGCTTGATCGAGGCCTCGGATCGCGCCGCGCAACGCTCGGCATCGAAGCTGTTGGTCGGCGGACTCGGCACGCGCATCCAAGCGCTTCGCGAAGGCTTGGACAATCTGCGCGCACTCGCCGAGGCGAGCCTGGACTTCGACACAGCCGAGACCGGCCACGTCGACACTACGCAGCTGCAAGCCTTGGCAACAGATCTAGAGAGCGCGCTGCGAGAGGCGCTCACCTGGGAAGAGCGACGCGAGCCGTCGAAGGGCCGCCCGCGCGTCGTCCTGGCGGGCAGGCCGAACGCTGGGAAGAGCAGCTTGTTCAATCGACTAACGGCAAGTGTGCGCATGGAGAGCACGAGGGGAGCTGCCTCTGCATCGGGTAAAGCGCTAGTCAGCGACTTGGCGGGCAGCACGCGCGACGGTGTGTCGGGATTGTGGCGCATCTTCGGTGTGGACGTCGAGCTGATGGATGCACCCGGTTTTGATGCAGTTCACGAGAGTGCCGAAGCGGACTCGAAAGCCCAAGAGTTGGCGTTCGGCGAGCGCAGCGGCGCCGATTTGCTCTTGTGGGCGGTCGCACCCCAGGACGCGAACGCGACCAGGTTGGCCAAGGATGCAGAACAACTTGCGAACAGCGGTAATCCAGCCCTTTGCGTGCTCACAAAGGACGACTTGCGGGAGCCGCGCTCTGACAAGGCCCTGCGCCAGCTAGCTGCCGCCGCAGGCCTAGATATATCGAGCTGCATCGCCATCTCCTCGGAGTCGGGCACGGGCCTCCCAGAGCTCGAATCGCTGGTGGGCAAGCACCTGGGAATCACCTCGACAGGTTCCGCCCCAGCCCAGGCCGTAGTCGCCGCCGCTGCATTGGGCCGAGAGCTCTCCGCCCGCCACCGGACAGCGATTCGAGCAGCCCTAGCTGCATTGGACGAGGCCCGAGGCGCTCTCGCGGACCAGATCCCCTTAGACCTAGTCGCCGAGACCTTGCGAGAGGCAACGGACGAGCTGGACGCGGTAACGGGTGAGACCACCTCGGAAGACTTGCTAGACCGAATCTTTGCGGGCTTCTGCTTGGGCAAGTAGTTTACCCCCTGACCTAGCGACCTCAGGGCTGTTCAGGCCGAATCCTCTCCTAGAGGCTGCCCTATACCGCTATGGGTGAGTTTGTAAATATTGACCCTCTGCGCACGAATAGAGCCCCTCACGACCCTGGAAGGAAAGCCCACAGACATGCCCATCAACCCCCTCTTCTTCTTTGGAGCTATGCTCCTCACCTTCATCGGCATCGGCATCGCCATCGTGGCCGTTCGAAACCCGCAAAGCAAAATAATGAGAGTCCTCCTAGCCATCTTCCTCCTCGCGTTCACTGCCTTCTGCTCAATCGGGTTCCTCCACAGCTTTGAGCCCGGGGACGGCGCCATCGTGTGGCGAGTCGGCTACGGGATCGCCGCCATCGCGTCTCTCTATGGCGTGCTGAGGCTCCTCCGCGAAGGCAGCGAAGAGGGCTAACCCGCCAATCGCAGCACGGGCTGGAGGCACCACGGAGGAGGGCACCAAGGCACCCTCTCCGCTCAATAGCGCGGCATCCAAATCGCCATTTCTGGTTGGGCGCAAGGCCTCTATTTACAAGCCTTGGCACTTGGGCGTGGTCCCTCAAGTGCTTTCATCCTGATGCGGGGCTTTTTTGGGGCTCGTAAGGCCCATTTGCCCCATTCCTCCAAACCTCGAGAACACCGCCTCTGGGGGGCTCGGCGCTGTTGACATACCACATATAGTGTGTTCTCCTTTGTGCTATGAGATGCCAGCGCTGCAAAGAAGACCACGATCGAGTGGTGGATTCACGGACCTCGGCCGATAGCCGGGCGATCCGGCGGCGGCGTGAGTGTTTGGCTTGTGGGCTTCGCTACACAACCTACGAGCGAGTCGAGTCCACTCCGTTGCGCGTCATTAAAAAGAACGGCGAACGCGTTCGGTTTGATCGCGATCGCATTTTGACGGGCATGGTCATCGCTTGCGAGAAGCTCGACGTGTCCCTTGAGGATCTCGAACTCTCCGCGGCGCGCATAGAGCTGGGCTGCCAGGAAGAGTTCGATCGCGAGGTGCCTAGCACGGTCATCGGTAATCTTGTGATGAAGGAGCTGCGGGGACTGCATCAAGTCGCCTACGTTCGCTTCGCAAGTGTCTATCGCGAGTTCAAGGATGCCGAAGAGTTCCGGCGCGAGCTCGAGGGGCTTGCTCATGAGCCGGGCGCTGGCCCGTCTGGCGACGCCGCAACGGCTGTGGATAGGAACGGATGACCTCGGGCTCACCAAGCGGGCCAAGGTCCGATGGGGGAGGCGCCGAGACATCGCTTCGCTCGAATCCGTCAAGCGCGAGCACCCCTTCCGGTGTAGCGCGAGCTAGGCCGATTGAGGCAATTCGCAAACGTGATGGGCGCCTTGTTCCGTTTGACCTTGCGAAAATTAGCGCGGCTATTGGCAGGGCTATGGCTGCCGCGGGCGAGGCGGACGAAGGATTCGCTCTGGAAGTTTCGGGTGTGGTCGAGATGGCGCTCGCTCGTCGCCATGGCGGCGAGGGCGGCGGCTCGACATCGATTCCGCACATCGAGGAGATTCAGGACCTTGTCGAAAACGCTCTGGTCGAGCTAGGCCGCGGCAACACGGCCAAAGGCTACATCCTTTATCGCGATCGCCGTGCGCGGCTTCGGGATGCGGTTGAGGTGCACCACCCAGCCGGAGGGCGCCGCACGACCGGCGATCCGGCGGTTCGGGTGCAAGAGTCCGAGGGCAGCTCGAACTGGAGCAAGGGGCGCATCGTGGCCGCGCTGATGGGCGAGGCAAACTTGCCGCGCGCAACGGCCGAGGACGTGGCAGCTCGCGTAGAAGAGCGTGTGTTTGTTTCTGGACAGCGCCGCATCTCGACGGGCCTTATCCGCGAAATGGTTGACAACGAGCTTGTCGACATGGGGCTGACGAGAGCGCTGCAGCGGCAAGCTCCGCTGGGGCTTCCGCGCCATGACTTTTCGCGCATCTTGCGCGGGGAAGCGCTGACGCCGTGGGAGCACGAGAGTTTTGCGGGCGCGACTTTTCAATTAGGCGTTCCGTTTGGTTCGGGGCCGCGAGCGCTGGAAGTTTCGACGACCCGTGCGATTGCTTCAGAGATCATGCGTCGATACGTCCTAGAGGATGTGTTGGGCGAAGGTCTGGCCGAACTTCATTTGTCGGGAGACCTCTCGATCGAAGACATGGGGGCGGCGCAGATCCCGACTTGGATTGCGGTCCCTGGAGACTTGCTTCTATCGGGCGAGGCCACTCCCGCTGCCGCATTCGACCTACTAGACGAGCTTGCGGACTGCGCACGTGGCGCATCGATTGGCGTCGTTTTAGAGGATCCTGCGTCGGTCCTGCAACCGCTGCTGCGCGCCACCCGAGCTGGCTCGGCGATGGGGATCAGCGCCTGGCTGCACTCAATCCGCGCGATCTCACGTGGGTCCGGCAGGCGTATCGACCTTGGCGGCGTTGGCTTGCGCAACAAGGGGTTCCTTGCCCGTCTTGTGACTGCAATGGCGGAAGAGCGCCCGGGGCTTCACGCACCGCGTTTATTCCTGTCCGCCGAAGAGCTCGGCACATTGATCGGTCCGCGCGGCGGCTCCGATATTGTTGAAGCCGCGATCGAGACTCTGCTTGAAACGGATCGTGTCGTTCCCGTTTGGACGGGTGAACGCCGGTTTGCCGCACCTGGTTGCCGTCGCTCTCCGCGCGAGCGCGGCGTGCTCGCATGCGGTGGCGCGATCGTTCTGAACTTGCCGCGTGTCGCGCGCCGAGCAGGCCCGTGGCGCGAGAGCCGCATGTTCGAAGAGTTGTCTGGCCTTGTACGCGCCGCATTGGAAGCTGCACGTGCAATCGTCGCCTTTCAGCGCCGCAGTCAAGGCGGTGACGCGCGCGGTTTTGCCCGCATGCGTACGAGCTTTGCACTGCAACCGTCTGGCCTTGTCGAGGCGCTCCGCACGCTTGGCGACGGGCGCGTCGACCCAGATCAAGGCGCGCGCTTACTCGGCTTCTTGTCCGAGGCTGCGCGCCGTTACGCCAAACCAGGCGATCCCGAGATCGTGGTCAGTTCGCTCTTTGGCGAACGCGCCTCGGCACGCTTTGCCTGGGTCGATGCCGAGCGCTTGCGCCAAAGCCATGAGGGCAGCGATCAAGGCCAGCTATTTGGCGAGTCTGGCGAGCCCTTCCTCGATAACCCACCAGAAACACCCTATTCGATCGGTTTTGACCTGGGCGCACCGTCGGGCTATTGGCCCGGCGAGGCCGAGGCGCGCTTGGTTGCAACGCTCCCCTCGGGAGCCCTCTTTCCGCTGCCGACGCTGTTGCCGAACTCTGCTACTGAGCTCGAGCGCTTCGGCGTTAAAAGCCAAGAGGACCCGCGCCCACACCTTGGTGCCTGGCGACGCTTCTCACATTGCCTCGACATGGCCAGCGGTGTAGCGATCGACGCGGGTCTGTTCACATTGATTCCCGGAGGCGCCAATGGCGACGAGGGGAATGCTATTTCTAAATCTACACCAGGCCCTGAGCCTGCGCCAGGTAACTAGCCAGGCTGCTCCCGCAGCCTTGCAAGACGCGCCCCATAACTTATGCGCCTAAAACGACTCGAACTTTTTGGTTTCAAATCCTTCGCTGACCGCACCGTGCTCGAATTCGATCATGGCCTGACGGGCATTGTTGGCCCGAACGGCTGCGGCAAAAGTAACGTGGTGGACGCCGTCCGCTGGGTACTTGGTGAGCGTCGCCCTACGTCTATG
>Ga0315322_10001631_pt1 | contig 17447 bp, 24 predicted proteins | sample M110021515metaG_FD_203461 | JGI IMG/M metagenome (GOLD analysis project Ga0315322, IMG submission 203461) | Ammonia-oxidizing marine archaeal communities from Monterey Bay, California, United States - M1 100m 21515 | ecosystem: Environmental > Aquatic > Marine > Intertidal zone | place: USA...
AGATAAAAATAATCTACCCATTTATCATTTGTTAAAGGGGGAAGAAAACCCACAAATAATTCCCATGTAGTAATAGATAGACCTGAATCTGTTAATCTTGTTAGACCACCAACTAAGATAATTAAAATAATTAATGATAATAATATAAGTAGCCAAATTCTTAATTGATAATTTATATGACTATTGTCACTGTACATGTATATATAAATATAATAATTATTAATTAATCCAATAAATTAAATGTCGCCTATTAATAAAAAAAAATTGAATGTAATTAGAGTGAAGCTTGATAGGCTTGACAATAAGCTTTTATCCTTGATTAAATACAGAACTGGCCTTGTAAAAGAAGTACTTAAGTTAAAAGAATTTAAAAAAGAGATAGTTGACCAAAAAAGAATTAATTTTATCCTTAATAAAATTAATGGAAAATCAAAAAAATTAAAGATTGACCCAAAAATTACAAATCGAATATGGAAAAATATGATTTGGTCATATATCGATTATGAGAGACGAAATTTTAAAAAGAAATAATTATTTACTATGAGGTGGAAGTTTTTTTTCCACAAATGTTTCATGCTTTCTAGTAGCAGGATTATATTTTTTAGCAGACAGCTTAACTTTAGCTTTTTCACCACCTGCAGGTTTTTTAACGTAATAAAAGAATGGACTGTCAGGTTTTGACTCAGGAACAAGTCTAACTTTAACGTGAGTTTTTTTAGCCATATTATTTTAAGTTTTTTAAGTTTTTAACAATTTTAGAAATATTTTTTAATTTATTTCTTAAATTATCAGCTTTTATAGAATTATTTGCCATTTCGTCAAGTTCTAAAGATACCTCTCTATTCAAAATTTTTTTAACACCATTAATAGTCATGCCTTGATCTTTAAGTAAAAATTTAACCTTTTTAAGAAGATTAATAGAAGTTTGATCATAATATCTTCTATTTGCATTTAATATTTTTGGTTTTATCTGCTTAAATTGAGTTTCCCAGAATCTAATCGTATGAGTTGGTAAGACTCCTTTTTTATTTGATTTAAGTTTTAATATTTTTGCAACTTCACCTATTGTTTTATAAGCTGTATCTACCTTATCCATTAATCTTTCAAATTGATAAAATCTTTAAATTCTTTTGATGGTTTAAACAAAACGACATTTCTACTAGAAATGATTTTAGATTCTTTGGTTTTTGGATTTCTACCAATTCGTGATTTTTTTATCCTAATTGAAAAAGTTCCAAATTTTGACAATTTAAGTTTTTTTTCTAATTTGATATTATCACGAATGGTTGATAAAAAATCTTCAATTAAATTTTCCGATATATTTTTTGAAAAACCTAGTTGCATATAAACTAAATTAACTAAGTCTTTTTTAGTTAAATTTATTCTCATTTATCTAAATATTCTGTTTGATCTTTTCTATCAAATTACCTTTTACAATTCTATGACAAACATCAAGTGAATTTGAAAAACCAACAAAATCTGTTCCTCCATGACTTTTTACAACCGGAGAATCTAAACCTATAAAAATAGCACCATTATACAACCTGGGATCTAAACGTTTTTTAAACTTTTTGAGATTTGAAATATTTAATAAAGATGAAATTTTTCCAATGATTGAACCTGTCATTGCTTGTTTAAGTTCGCTTGTTATAAAATTAGCAGTACCTTCAGCTGTTTTTAAAGCTACATTACCTGTAAATCCATCTGATACTATAACATTTACATCACCATCCATTAAATGATTGCCCTCAATATATCCTGCGAAATCATAACTACTAGATTTTTTTTCATTTAATAATTGATAGGTTTCTTTAATAATTTCATTTCCTTTTAATTCTTCTGAACCAATGTTTAATAAACCAACATTAGGTTTATCAGTTGGATATAATGATGTGTAAAGTGAAGCACCCATAATAGAAAAATCTAATAAATTTTTTGAACTACACTCAATATTAGCACCTAAATCTAATACAACACTCATTCCCTTTTTATTCGGCCATAAGGCTGAAAGTGCTGGCTTGTCAATATTTTCAATCATTTTAAGATTAAGTTTTGAAATAACTAATAGTGCACCAGTATTACCTGCAGATACAACAATATCTGTTTCTTTATTTTTAACACTTTCAATTGCAAGCCACATACTTGTTTCTTTGCCCCTTTTGGCTCCTTCCAAAGGGCTATCTGAACTTTTAACTAAATTTTCAGTATGAATAATTTCATAAAATTTTTTATCAATTTTACCATCAATCAATAAATTAATTTTATTCTTATCCCCAAAAATTTTAAAAAAACTATATTTATTAGACTGGTGATTTAAGATTATACCATCTATCACTTTTTTTGGAGAACCATCCCCACCCATTGCATCTACTGCAATTTTAATCATATCTGACATTTAGGATTATACTATTATTCTTTTGGGTCTAAAACTTGTCTGCCTTTATACATGCCAGTTTTTAAATCAAGATGATGAGAAAGTCTGTATTCACCAGACTTTTTATCTTCAACAATATTTTTTGTAGAATATTTCATAGTTTGAGCTCTTCTCATTCCAGTTCTTGACGGTGTTTGTTTACGTTTTGGTACAGCCATAATTATTGGTTACTTACACTTTTTATAAAAGAATTCAAAGTTTTTTTTGATAAATCTTCATTAAATTCTTCAAAATAAGCCAGTAAATCCTCAATATTTTCAAAATCACTCAAAAAAATTGAAAATTTTTTTAATTTTATTGATTTATCTAAATTTTCCCAAAAATGAATTTCAGAAACCATTGAGTGAAATAAATTTATATAATCTTTCATTTTTTTATTAATCGATTGATCTCCATATCCAATCTCTCTAATACTTAATTCCAACTGTCTAAAGATAAAATCATAAATTTCTTGTAATACAATCTTATTTTCTTCATTTTTAAAATTTTTTAGAAAGAATGAAAAGTGCAATAAAAATAAGGTTAATCTATCTGAAAATTTGTCTTCTCTGTTTAAAAACTTGTATAAATCTTTATTTCTAGTGTAATTAATTAAATTGTTATAAATATAAAGATATTTTTCATTCATGTACAAAATATTATATATAATTTTTCTTTCATTAATAGTTACAAATTGTTCTTTAAAGAAAGTGATAAAACATCATGGGGTACCATTTTTAGAAAAAAAACAATCTTCACTTATTGTCAATAAATCAAATAAAAATGATATAAAAGAAATTTTAGGAATCCCATCAACAACAAGTAAATTTAATAATGATATTTGGATCTATATTGAGAGAAAACAGACTCAATCTGAGTTAAAAAACTTAGGTAGAATGAAAATTTTTAAGAACTACGTTCTAGTTCTTGAAATTGATGATTATGGAATTTTAAAAAAGAAAGAATTTTATAATAAAGATGATATGGAAAATATTAAAATTGTAGAAGCGACAACAGAAGCTGGATTTAAAAGAAACTCTTTTATTTATGATTTTATGTCTAGTATGAGACAAAAGATTAATGACCCTCTTGGACAGAGGGCCAAAAAACGTAAAGATATTAACCAGCGATAACAGCTAATAATAGCAGTGCTACTATATTAGTAATTTTAATCATTGGATTTATAGCAGGTCCAGCTGTATCCTTATATGGATCTCCGACAGTATCACCTGTTACAGCTGCTTTATGAGCTTCCGATCCTTTACCACCATGGTTTCCATCTTCAATATACTTTTTTGCATTATCCCACGCACCACCACCAGCAGTCATTGAAACGGCAACAAATAATCCAGTAATAATAACACCCAACAACATTGCACCTACAGCTGCTAGTGCTGCAACTTGACCACCAATAGCTAGAATTATGAAATAAAGAACAATTGGAGATAAAACAGGTAATAGAGAAGGAATTATCATTTCCTTAATTGCAGCCACAGTTAAAAGGTCAACTAATTTTGCATAATCTGGTTTTTGTTTTCTTTTCATAATACCAGGGAACTTCTTAAATTGTCTTCTAACTTCAACAACTACTGCTCCACCTGCTCTTCCTACAGCTTGCATACCCATTGAACCAAATAAATATGGTAACATTCCACCGATTAACAAACCAACTACAACGTATGGATTTGATAAATCAAAAGTAACAACTATACCTTCTAATTTAGATCCAGCTACACTAGAAAAATGTTTTATATCTTCAACATATGCAGCAAATAATACTAGTGCTCCTAAACCAGCTGAACCAATAGCATAACCCTTAGTAACAGCTTTAGTTGTGTTACCAACGGCATCTAAAGCATCAGTAGTTTTTCTTACTTTTTTATCTAAGTTAGCCATTTCCGCTATACCCCCAGCATTATCAGTAACGGGTCCGTAAGCATCTAAAGCAACAACCATACCTGCCAATGCAAGCATAGTAGTAACTGCAATTGCGATACCAAAAAGGCCAGCAATCGAATTTGTAGCTAAAATTCCTGCTACAATAATTAAAGCAGGAATCGCTGTTGCTTCCATTGAAACAGCTAAACCTTGAATTACATTAGTACCATGTCCTGTTGTAGAAGATGCTGCAACAGATTTTACAGGTCTATAATTTGTACCTGTATAATATTCTGTAATCCAGATTAACAAACCAGTTATCACTAAACCAATTATCCCACAGTAATATAGACTCATTCCATTAAAGTTTTTACCATTAACATTATATTCAGTGGCAAAACCAATAACATGATTCGTAACTGGGTATAAAATGATTATTGAAGATAAAGCAGAAACAATAAAACCTTTATATAAAGCATTCATTACATTTTTATCTTTTCCAAGCTTGACAAAGAAAGTTCCTAAAATTGAAGTCAGAATACAAGCACCACCAATTGTAAGTGGATAAATCATCATACTCATATCACCCTGAAAAAATATTGAAGATAAAACCATTGTAGCAACAATTGTTACAGCATAAGTTTCAAATAAATCAGCAGCCATTCCAGCACAATCACCAACATTATCACCAACATTATCTGCAATAACTGCTGGGTTTCTAGGATCATCTTCTGGTATACCAGCTTCAACTTTACCAACTAAATCTGCTCCAACATCAGCACCTTTGGTAAAAATTCCACCACCAAGTCTTGCAAAAATTGAAATTAAAGATGCGCCAAAACCTAATGCTACAAGAGCATTAACAATTTCTCTTTCATTGATATTGAATTTTAATAAAAAATAATAATAAACTGCAATAGCTAATAATGCTAAACCAGCAACCAACATGCCAGTTACAGCACCTGACTTAAATGCTATAGACAAACCATGTCCAAGACCTTTTCTTGAAGCTTCAGCAGTTCTAACATTGGCCTCAACTGAAACTAACATTCCTACGTAACCAGCAATACCAGATAATGCAGCACCAACTAAATAACCAAGCCCAACTAAAGGACTGAATGCAACACTTACAATTACTAAAACAACAACGCCAACAATAGCAATTGTTTTATATTGTCTAGCAAGATAAGCTTTTGCACCAATTTGAATTGCTGAAGCAATTTCTTGCATTTTTGCATTACCTGCACTTTGATTTAAAATATTTTTTCCAGTAAAAAATCCATAAACAATAGATAAAAAACCTGCTCCGATTGTGTATAATAGTATAGTCTCGACTGTTGTGCTCATATAAACCTTAAGGTTGTTGGTTGTTAAATTTTAAGTCCGGACAATACAAAAAAAGCTAAAAAAGACAATAATTAACTTTTAAAATAGATGGGTATAACCTTTATTTTTAAGCACTATTTGCTTGCCTTTTTGGTCAATTAATTCAGATTTTTTGTTACCTGAGTTAATTTTGCCAATCTTTGTTATTTTAATACCAAGGTTTTTAGATGTATTGAGGATGATTCTACTTTTATTAGAATTCGCAGTAAATAAGATCTGATAATCATCACCGTTAGATATGAGGCTAGATTTGTCTAATTTCTTATTTTGTATTAATTTTTCTAAATGTATAGAAATGGGAATGCTACTTTCATTAAGTGTGAAAGATAAACTTTGTTTATTAATCATTTTTTCTAAATCAACAATAAGGCCATCTGATATATCAATAGAAGAATTAGCAAATTTTAATAATTTTTTTGTTAGAGCTATTTGAATATCTGGTTGATAGTATTTATTAACAAAATAATCATTGATCTTTTTTTTAACTTTGATTTTATTCTTTAAAACTTGAAGGCCAGCATAGCTATCTCCTAAATTTCCAGTAACATAAATATTGTCATTTAATTTTGCTTTATTTCTATAAATTATTTTTTTTGAATATCCTACAGATGTAATTGAAAAGCTTAACTTGTCTGAAAAAGTAGTATCCCCTCCACATAAAAAAACTCTATATTTTTCTTGTTCTTGAGATAATGATTTGGAGATTTTAGACAAATTACTTTTTGAAAAAGTTTTTTTATTACCTGATCCTGAAATAAAATAAAATTTAGGTAACACTCCTTTGCATATTAAATCTGATATTGAGGATCTAAGAATCTTTTTAATTACAAGATCTGGTTTTTTAAAATGTATAAAATGAGTACCTTCATTATAAGTATCAATTGAGATTGCTAAATTTTTTTTTTTATCAAAAAAAACATCATCATTTAGATTTAATGATGATTTATTAGATTTTGATAATTTTGAAAAATATTTTTTAATTAATTCAAATTCATGCATTAGAAGTTCTTAATTTTTTACCAACATTATCAAGTAAAGCATTTAGATATTTAGTTTGTGAGTCTTCTAAAAAAAAATTTGATGAATTTAAATATTCTTTAATTATAATGTTAATAGATATGTTTGGTTTATATAAAAATTCATAAGTTGCAGCTTTTAGTATAGTTTGAAAAACTTTATCAAGACTTTCTAAAACAAATTCATCTCCAAGCTTATTGTTTAATTCATCAAGTATTAATTCATTCCTTTCTATCGTACCTAAAACAATATCCTTTATAAATTTCTTAAATCTATGTTTGGGAAATTCTACACTTTCATCTTCGTTGAAAAATTTTCCGTATAATTTTTGGATTATAATGACTCTTGGATTATTTTTTGAATTAAAATGAGTTCTCATTTTTGTGATAAGATTGATATAACTGCATGAGCAGCCTCTGAACCCTTTTTTTTTCTTGCCTTAGCTTGACGCATATTAAGACAGGTTATAATTCCATTACCAATAGGTTTTTTATTAATTATTGATAAATCCATTATCGCATTTGTAGATGCTTGAGATATAAAATCAAAATGTGGAGTTTCGCCTTTAATCACACAACCAAGAGCAATAAAACCATCATATTTTTTAATATTTTTTGAAATTGTTACAGGTATTTCAAAAACACCTGGTACTCTAATTGTTTTAATAATATTAGATTTAGGGATTTGTTTTAGCGAACTATCAAGAAGACCATTGGAAATATCTTTATAATAATCAGCAATAACTATTAAATATTTTTTTTTCATTAAATTATTTCTTGTTTAGTAATCTTTATACCATAACCATCTAAACCAATAACTTTTTTAGGTGATTTACTAATCAAGGTCATATTCTTTATTTTTAAATCTTTAATTATTTGAGCTCCGATACCATAATTTCTAATAAGTTTGTCTTTGCCCTTATTGTAAAAATCTTTATTTTTGTAGTCTTTCAGTGTTTGGGTAACTGATTTTAAATTTGTATCCTTTATAAATACAAGAACACAATTATTAAATTTTTTAAAATAATTTAAAGTTTTGTTAAACGAGTTTGGTAATTGTTGATTTATTAGATAATTTTGAACAACATTTGATGAAATTACTCTAACTCTTGGTGTTATCCCCTTTTTAATTGATCCTTTGATTAAAGCAAAGTGTTCTGATCCATCAAGTAAATTTTCATAAATTCTAATCTTATATTTTTGATTTTTAACATCAATATAACTTTGCTTTTTTAATTTTATTAATTTTTCTTTTTTAAGTCTATAGGCAATAAGATCTTCAATTTTACCAATTTTAAGTTTATGTTTATTAGCAAATTCAAAAAGATTTTGACCTCTTGCCATTGTTCCATCCTCATTCATTATTTCACAAATTACAGCTGAATTATTTTTTTTAGCTAATTTTGATATATCAACAGATGCTTCTGTATGACCAGCTCTGACTAATACACCACCATCTTTTGCTATTATAGGAAACACATGGCCTGGAGTAACAATTTCATTTTTTTTTACATTTTTTTTTGATGCAATCTTAATTGTTTTAGCTCTGTCTTTTGCTGAAATACCAGTGGTGATTCCTTTTTTAGCTTCGATTGAAACTGCAAAAGCTGTTTTGTTTCTTGATTGATTATTTGTAGACATTAAAGATAAATTTAATCTTTTGGCTTGAACACTATCAAGTGCTAAACAAATTAATCCACGACCATACTTGGCCATGAAATTTATATTTTTAGAATTAGAATTTGATGAGGAAATAATTAAATCACCTTCATTTTCTCTTTTTTCATCATCCACAAGAATAAACATGCCACCCTTTTTAGCAACATTTATGATGTTTTCTATTGATGAAAAATTATTTTTTTTCATTAAAATAATTTCTAACGTATTTAGATAAGATATCTATCTCTATATTAACTAAGCTATTTTTTTTTAAAGTTGATAAATTGGTTTCGTTAAAAGTATGTGGTATAATCCATATTTGAAAACCTTTTTTTGAAACTTTAGAAATTGTAAGAGATATTCCATTTACACATATAGATGCTTTTTCAATAAGATGTTTTCTCTCCTTAGATGGTATTTCAAAATCAAAAAGATAAGATTTATCAATCTTCTTTAAACTTGAAACTTTACCAATAGTATCAACATGTCCCTGGCAAATATGTCCAGAAATTTTTGCCCCATATTTCAAAGGTAATTCGAGATTAATAATATCTTTATTTTTTAAAAATTTAAATTTTGATCTATCAATAGTTTCCTTTGAAAGATAAAATTCCATTAATTTTGATTTATAAGAAATTAAAGTTAAACAGACACCATCACAAGCTACGGATAGACCTAAATCTTTATTATATAGTTTAAAATTACTTTTTACAAAAATATTAAGCCCTTTGGGTCTTTTTATAATTTTTGTTACAATTCCTTGATTATATATTATTCCATTAAACATTTTAATTTCTATGTAACGTTACTTTATCTTTGCCAAAATTTGATTTTAATTTTAGGCTATTTTTATAGGTTTTTTTAAGAATTTTTAAACCAGTAAATTCTTTAAAATCAATTGATTTAGATAGATTTTTAGAACTTTTAAATAAGTAAAATTGATTAAATAATTTTTTTTTAAGTAAATGATTTGTTAAATCGTTTCCACCTTCAATTAGAGTGTTTCTAAATCCTAAGTTATAAAGTTTTTTTAAAATAATAATTATATCAAATTTTTTATCCTTAAATATTTTAGATTTAATTAATTCAATTTTTTTATTTTTTTTAAAATCAATTATTTTGGATTTATCAGCCTCATTATAAAATACTATTGTGTTTTTCTTATAAGCAGTTTTAAATAAATAACTTTTTTTATTTAATTCCAATTTATTATCTAAAATAATTCTCTTAGGTGAGAATTTTTTTAAATTTTTTAATCTACAATTCAATTTAGGATTATCTTTATTTAATGTTTTATAGGAAATTAATATCGTGTCATTTTTATATCTTAAATAATGTGTAAATTTATCTGATAATTTATTTGTTATTCTTTTATTACCTTTATTATAAATCAAATTATTTTTAGAAATTGCAATTTTTCCAGTAACATATGGAAGCTTATTTTTTCTATTATAAACATATGATTTATAAAATTCTTTAATTTTATCTTTTAACAAACCAGTTTTAACTTTAATTTTTTTTTTACTTAGTATTTTTTTGGTTTTACCACATACTTTTTTATCAATATCAATAATTGAATAAATCACTTCTCCAATTTTAGATTTAATTATTGAATTTGTGCAAGGAGGTGTGGAACCATAATGGCTGCAAGGTTCAAGTGTGACATACATTTTAGAATCTTTTAAACTTTCATTACAGTTTTTAATAGCATTTAACTCGGCATGCGGTCTTCCATTAATAGATGTTTGTCCTATAGAGATTATCTCTTCATCTTTAACAATTACACAGCCCACTGATGGATTTGTTCCAGTAAGACCTTTGCGAGCTTTAGCCAAATCTAAGGCAAGCTCCATATATAATTTATCCTTAAATGAGAATTTATCTTTTTTTGTAGACATCTAGTTTGTCCACGAATTGTACAAAATCTTTTTCTTCTCTAAAGTTTCTGTAAACGGATGCAAATCTAACATATGCAACAGGATCTAATTCTTTTAATCCTTCCATAACCATTGTTCCTATTGTGTTTGATGAAATTTCACTTTGACCTAATTCTTCTAAAGATCTTGAAATTTTACTTATAAGCTTTTCTGCAGTTTCTGTATCTATTGGTCTTTTTTTAAGAGCTATGTAAATAGATTTGGATAATTTATCTCTGTCAAAAGAAGATTTTCTTCCATTCTTTTTTACGACCATTATTTCTCTAAACTGTACTCTTTCAAATGTAGTAAAACGAGCTCCGCAAACACAAAGTCTTCTTCTTCTGATAGCAGTGCCATCTTCTGTTGGTCTAGAATCCACTACAGACGTCTCACCTTTTTTGCAAATAGAACAAATCATTTATTATAGATTCTTATATATTGGAAATGATGAAGTTAAAGTAATAACTTCATTTTTAACTTCATTTTCAATTTTGCTATTATCTGTTGGATTTTCTGATAACCCTTTTAGTGTTTTCGTAATTAATTCGCCAACTGCTTTAAATTCATTTAATCCAAACCCTCTAGTCGTTGCAGCTTGGGTTCCCAATCTAATACCTGATGTTATCATTGGTTTTTCTGTATCAAAAGGAATTCCATTTTTATTACAAGTTATATTTGCTCTAGAAAGACTCTCGGCTGCCAAATTTCCTTTTACATTATAAGGTCTTAAATCAACTAACATTAAATGAGTATCCGTTCCATCTGAATAAATTTTAAAACCATTATTCTTTAAAGTTTCTGCCAACATTTTAGCGTTAGCTAAAACTGATTGGATATAATCTTTAAATTCTGGCTGCAAAGCTTCTAAGAATCCAGCAGCCTTAGCTGCAATAATATGCATTAATGGACCACCTTGATAACCTGGGAATACAGCTGTATTAAATTTTTTAGCAAGATCCTCGTGATTTGTTAAGATTATTCCACCTCTAGCACTTCTAAAAACTTTGTGTGTTGTTGATGTAACAACATGAGCATATTCACATGGATTAGGGTAACCTTTGCCTGCTACTAGTCCAGAAAAATGAGCCATATCGACCATAAGATATGCACCAACTTTATCAGCTATCTCTCTAAATCTTTTAAAGTCTATTACTCTAGAATAAGCACTTCCTCCTGCTATAATCAACTTTGGTTTATGTTCTAAGGCTAGTTTTTCAACATTGTTATAATCAATAAGTTCAGATTCTTTATCCACATCATAACCAACAGCATTAAACCATTTACCTGACATTGAAATTTTTAATCCGTGAGTGATGTGACCACCAGAATTCAAACTCATACCCATAAAAGTATCACCTGGATTTAATAAAGCTAAAAAAACAGCACCATTTGCCTGGGCACCAGAATGTGGTTGAGCATTAGCAAATTTGCAATTAAATAATTTTTTTAATCTTTCAATTGCTAAATTTTCTGCAACATCAACATGTTCACAGCCGTTATAATATCTTTTTCCAGGATAACCTTCGGCATATTTATTTGTTAATACAGAGCCCTGTGCTTCCAATACAGCTTGGGAAACTATATTTTCTGAAGCTATCAACTCTATATGTTGTTGCTGCCTGGTTAACTCATCTTTAATAGCTTTATAAAGTTCAGGGTCTTTTATAGATAAACTATCTTCAAAAAAACTTTTATAATTATCGTTTAAATAATTTTTTTCACTAGACATATTTATATTTTTTTTATTCTTTTAGAATGTCTTCCACCTTCAAATTTAGTATTTAAAAAAATTCCCACACAACTTAAGGCATTTTTTTTAGTCAATAATCTTGATCCTAATGTAATGATATTTGCATCGTTATGCAATCTTGATAATTTTGTTGATTTAATATTAAAACATTGTGCAGCACGAATATTTTTATGTCTATTAGCAGCAATATTCATTCCCATACCAGAACCGCATACTAATATACCTATATTGTTTTTATTAATTTTAACTTTTTTAGCAACTTTGTGGGCATAATCAGGATAATCAACGCTAGAGTTATCATATGGACCCATATCTGTGAATTGAAATTTTTTTTTTGTTAAGAATAGTTTGATTTCCTCTTTTAATTTAAAACCCGCATGATCAGATGATAAAAAGATCTTTTTCAATTTAATTAAACTTATGATCTAAAACACATGCAACAAGATGAATTCTATTTTCTTCACCACCATTAAATGCGTTGTGGTATTTGGTATTATTTGTAACCCAAACAGATCCATCTGCAGGCATATGTTTAGCTACATTATCTATAACCATTAGGCATCCTGGATTTGTAATTATTGGTATATGTAATCTAGGTTCAGGATCTCTATGCCAACTCAACGTTGATCTTGGTTGTTTTAATAAAATTCTTACTCTTCCCAATTTATATTTAGAAGATAGGATATCAAATACTTCTTTAAAATATGTATTTTTATAATCATCAATAAATTCAGAATAAGCAGATTCATCAACATTGACATCTCTCACAACTTCTTTTCCTGTTGAATCTGGTTTTGTCCAAAAAATACCTCTCGCTTTATGGCCCATTATAGACTCTGGGTCCCCAGGTATTTGGGTTAAAGAAATAGCACCAAAATTTGAAATTCCTTCTGGACCATCAAAATTCTTAATTTTAAGAATTTCATTATATGCATTTTGTAATTGAGTAATATCAAACTTGATATCTTGCTTTTCAAAATCTTGAAAATCTAGTGTCATAATGATTTGTTTAATACCCTTTTTAAGTTATATTTGTATATTACATTTGTCGCATTTTTAAAGAAAATTAAAACATGATTACAGGAAAATATCCAAGTTTAAGATTAAGACGTAATAGAAAGCAATCATGGTCTAGAAGACTAATTCAAGAAAATACATTGTGCTCTAACGACTTTATTTTGCCAATCTTTCTTATAGATGGATCAAATAAAAAAGAGAGCATATCAACTATGCCTGGTGTTTATAGATATACAATAAACAGAGTAGCTCAAATAATAGATAGAGCTATCAAAAAAGGTATACCAATGGTTGCACTTTTTCCCAAAACTAAAAACAGTTTAAAAAATGAAATTGGTTCAGAATCCCTGAATCAAGAGAATTTAGTATGTAAAGCTATTATAGAGATTAAGAAAAGATATAAAAATCAAATAGGTATTATGTGTGATGTGGCTTTAGATCCCTACACTTCACATGGTCATGATGGATTGATTAAATCAAATCAAATTATTAATGATAAAACAATTGAAGTTCTTATCAATCAGTCGTTGCTTCAAGCCGAAATGGGTTGTGATGTGTTGGCCCCTTCCGACATGATGGATGGAAGAATTGGAAAAATTAGAAAAGCTTTAGATAAATATAACTTTCAAAATGTTCAAATTCTTTCATATGCTGCAAAGTATGCTTCAAGTTTTTATGGACCATTTAGGGACGCGGTTGGATCAAGAGGATCTTTAAAGGGTGATAAAAAAACTTATCAAATGGATTTTAGAAATAGTGATGAAGCATTAAGAGAAGTTTCATTAGATATTAAAGAAGGTGCAGATATGGTCATGGTAAAACCAGGTATGCCCTATTTAGATATTATCAAATCAATTAAAGAGAAATTCAAAATACCAGTTTTTGCTTATCAAGTATCCGGTGAATATAGCTTAATTTCCAATGCAATTAAAAAAAAACTAATTAATGATGACGCTATTTATGAGAGTTTAGTAGCCTTCAAAAGAGCTGGGGCAAATGCAATTGTTAGTTATTATGCTGATAGATTAGATAAAATTATCAAATAGTTATTTAAAAGAATTTATAAAGAACAACCTGCTACTTGGATAATTTAAGTTATTTGGCTTTAAAATAGTTTTATCGAGATAATCACTAACTAATTTTAACCCATTTAACAAAGTTTTTAAATCACTAACATCTATATTTTTTTCAATTAAAAAATTAGGTACATATTTTTTTTCATTAGAGGAACTAGCGTAATAAACAGTTTTATTTTCAACTATATCTTTTTCAACAAGATTTTCTAATTCAAGATCATAACCAAGGAGTTTTAGAAGTTCTAATTCCCAAAAAATATATCTCTTTAACCAATCGTTATTTTTTAAAATAGAAAAAAGATTATTAATTAATTCATAAACTTTAATATTTGATTGTGACTCAGCTGTTAAAATTTTAATAAGATGCATTGTCGAAGCTATACATGATAATTTTTGCTTATGATCAAAATATAGAGGGCTATAAGCATTAAGGATTTCAATCTTAAAATAACCAATTCGATTTTGACTTTTAGAATTATAATTTATGTGTAATTTGTTTCCTATTTGAAGGTAATTTTTTATTTTTTTTGATGTACCACCAAAAATAATACCTGAAATTTTACCACGATCTTTAGTAAAAAATTCTGCAATTAATGAATTTTCGTTATATCTGTTTTTACTTATTAAAAAACCTTCATCAATCCAATTCATATTAAGTTATTTTATACTTTTTAAACATTCAATGGCAGCATTTTGTTCTGCATCTTTTTTAGATTTACCTGATGCAATAAAATATTTAGTAGTAGGAAGCTTAACACCTATTTTAAATAATGGTTTATGACGAGGTCCTAAGTTTGAAATTAATTTATATGTTGGAAGTTTTTTGAAGTTCTTGAGAGCAAATTCCTGCAATTTTGTTTTAGCATCAATTTGAGTAATAACACTTTTTTTAATATTTTTTTTCCAAAGTTTTAAAATAACTTTTTCAACAATATTAAATCCTTTTTCCAAATAAATAGCCCCCAATAAAGCTTCACAACTATCAGATACAATCTTGTCTTCAATTTTAATTTTTTTATTATTTGGATTAAAAGTTAATATAAAATTATCTAAGTTAATGTCTTTTGCAATTTCCAAACAAGTTTTTTTATTAACTAGTGATGCAAATTTTTTATCAAGAATTCCTTCTTTTTCTTTAGGGTAAATTTCTAAAAGTTTTTTAGCAATAACGAGACCCAAAACACGGTCACCCAAAAATTCTATTTTTTCATTATTTTTATTTGAATCAAAACTTTTGTGTGTAAGAGATTGAGCAAGTAAATCTATATCTTTAAATTTAATGTTTATTTTTTTTTCTAATAATTGATAATTAATTTTCATTAATTAATTTTACTAAATGTTCTATTAAATCTTATTGATTTGTGCCATTTCCAAAAAGCAAAAATACTTCCAATTTTTTTGTCTGATGAGAAAAAAATAAATTGAGCTTTACCTACTAAATTATCTTTATGAACATATCCTACACTGGTAAGATATCTACTGTCCTTAGAACAATCTCTGTTATCTCCTAAAAAAAAATAATGATCATTGGGTACTGTAAAAATATCTGAGTTTTGATAAGTGTAATCTTTTAAATAAACTGTATAAAATTTTTTACCATTAGGCAACTTTTCTTCAAACTTGTAAACTTCGATACTACTTTTTCCACAATATATTTTACTCTTATTTAAAACTTTAGATTTTAAAATTTCACTATTATTTAAATATAAGTTTGAGTCTATGAATTGAATTTTATCTCCAGGTAATCCTATTAATCTTTTTATGTAATCTGTTCTGTTGTCTGCAGGAGTTTTAAACACAATCACATCTCCTCTTTTGGGGCTACTAAAAATTATTCTTTTACTTAAAATAGGAGGACTAAAAGGGAAAGAGTGCTTACTATAACCATAAGAATATTTTGTTACAAAAAGTCTATCTCCTATAAGCAAAGTTGGTTCCATTGAAGATGAGGGTATATAAAAAGGTTGAATCAATAAAGATCTAATAATAATTGCTATAACTAACGCATAAAATAAAGTTTTAATATTTTCTGAAAAAAAGTTTTTATCTAGTTTCATGTTGATTGTATTATTGCAAATGCTGTTGAATAATCTTTTTCGTCAGAAATTGAAAGAAAACAATTAAAATTTTTTATTTTAAAATTTTTTCGAACAATATATTTAATCTTTTTTGTAATAACGAAATGTGGTTTACCCATTTTGTCATTAATTACCTCAATATCTTTAAAGTTTAAATTCATTCTAAATCCAGCGCCCAAAGCTTTAGCAAAAGCTTCTTTAGCAGCAAATCTTTTTGAAAAATAATTAGTTTTATTTTTAATTGTATTAGATTGTTTCAATTCTTTTGAGCTATATATTCTTTTTTTAAATTGAATACTTTTTATAGAATTTTTAATTCTCCTATTTTCAATTATATCAACTCCTATACCAAGTATTTTCATGAATTATTTTCTTATAATCTTTTTAAAATTTTTAACAACTTTTGATAAACCAAAAAAAATAGATTCACCAATCAGAAAATGACCTATGTTAAACTCTTTAATCAAATTAATTTTAGCGAGTATTTTAGTTGTTTTGTAATCCAATCCATGCCCAGCATGAACCTCAATATTAAGTTTATTGGCGAGATGCGAAGTCTTTTTAATTCTATTTAATTCTAAATTATGATTTTTTTTTAATTTAACTAGATTAGAAATTTTACCAGTATGAATTTCTACACAATCTACATCTAGTTCATTAGATATTTTGATATCTTTAATTGTTGGGTTGATAAATAGGCTTGTTCTAATTTTAGCTTTTTTAAATCTTTTAATAATGTCCTTTAATTTTTTTTTATTATTTTTTAAATCTAACCCACCTTCTGTAGTTATTTCTTTTCTATTTTCTGGAACAATACAAATATAGTTAGGTTTAATTTTGAGAGCTTTATTAATAATATCTTTATTCATTGACACCTCAAGATTGACTAAGATATTTTTTAAATTACAAATTTTTTTTGCGTCAAGATCTTTGATGTGTCTTCTATCTTCTCGCAAATGTATTGTGACTGAGTTAGCTCCCATTTTAACAACTGCTTTTGCTGCATGACAAAGATCAGGATGCTTTTCTCCTCTAGCATTTCTTAATGTTGCAATATGGTCAATATTTACACCTAATCTTTTCACTTAATAAATCTGCTTCCTGGAGTTGTAATAGGGATTGACTTTAAACTTTCAGGTAACTGTTTGGAATTAAATGATGGAACTTCAATTTTTAATTGAGACGTAATTCCAGTTTTTATTTTTAAGGATTGTTTTGTTGATCTATCGATTATTGATGCAAAACCTAAGAGTTT
>Ga0315322_10001632_pt1 | contig 17445 bp, 16 predicted proteins | sample M110021515metaG_FD_203461 | JGI IMG/M metagenome (GOLD analysis project Ga0315322, IMG submission 203461) | Ammonia-oxidizing marine archaeal communities from Monterey Bay, California, United States - M1 100m 21515 | ecosystem: Environmental > Aquatic > Marine > Intertidal zone | place: USA...
GTGACGAATCCGCATGTCCAGATAATTCAGTATGACAATGTACTCAACCGGATCATTTGGCTAAAGAATCTGAGCGATTACATCGTTCAGTGTGGCTGCTCGGAGATCGGCCGCATTTGAACTCTTGATGACAAAGCTTGTCCACATGAGCGTTTTGTGCCGTAAATTCAACGTAACCCATAAAACTATGATGAAAACCTTATCTCGTTCCCTTCTACACTCGCTACTCGCTGCTTCCATGCTTTTCGGAGCCACTCTAACTGCCCAGGCGCAAAAATCGCCTAAGCCCCTAAAAGTCCTCCTAATCACCGGCGGTTGCTGTCACGCATACGCTAGTCAAAAAGGTATCCTTAAAGAAGGGATCGAAGCGCGGGCACATGCCATCGTAACTCAAGTCCACACAGACGATTCCACCACCAACCCTCCACTCGCCATCTACGGAGATCCCGACTACGCAAAGGGTTATGACGTGGTGATCCACGACGAATGCGCTGCAGCGATGGCCGACATTGAAACGGTTAAAGGCGTCCTCGCTCCTCACCGAAACGGTATTCCCGGCGTCAATCTTCACTGTGCCATGCACAGCTACCGCACTGGCAACCACAAGGAAGCCTCTAATGCCGGTACAAACAATAGCCTATGGTTCGATTACCTCGGCATTCAATCTAGCGGCCACGGCCCCAAGGAACCTATAGCGATCGAAATCGTCAAAAAGAAGCACCCGATCACCAAAGTCCTCAGTGACTGGGCGACCATTAACGAAGAGCTTTACAACAACGTTCAGATTTTCGAATCCGCAAACGGGCTCGCAAAAGGTTTCCAACACCAGAAAGAACGCAAATTGAAGAATGGCAAAGTCACTCCTGCTCAAGATGCAGAAGCAGTCGTTGTCTGGACGAATGAGTATCACGACACACGCGTTTTCAGCACGACTATCGGACACTACGACGAAACGGTCGCTGATGATCGCTACCTCGACCTTGTAACTCGCGGACTACTCTGGAGCTGCAAAAAGCTCAACGACAACTACCTAAAATAGGTCTTCCCAACAGGGCATTCAAAGGTAGGGAGGAACGGCTCGGTCCTCTTGGAAACTGTTTGATAAGTCAATGTAGGAGCGGATTTACCCCGCGATTGTGCCGGTTCGCATAAAATGCAAATGAGGAATCGCGGGATAAACCCGCTCCTACAGAATAGTGAAAAAAAGATTTTCGACTTATTAAACTGCTGCTCAAATAGAGCATCCCCGAGGCATTCAATAGGTTGCGACCGATCTTCCCGCTCAGCGAGATCATTTTCATCAAAGCGTCTGAACGATTGCATCGTTCAATGGCCGCTCGGAGATCGGCCGCTACCAAAATTCGGCCCGAAGCCCTTCGACAAGCTCAGGACCTGCCCGCAGACTCCCGCCTCTATTTAGCAAACCTTACGACGCCAAAATATTGCGGTGCGTGAAAGCTGAAATCATCCGGATCACCAGGAGACCATTGACTTGCCTGTCTATTCACCTTTCCTCCCAAGCGATTAAGGTTCATTCGCCACTCGTCGCCGCTAAGAGGCGGCGTATGAACAGCGACCTCCGCAAATGACGAAAACGGAATTGCGATTTCCAAGGTCCAACTTCGATCAATGTCTGTATCATCATTTAAAGTACCGTCAATCGTCGTCGCAATCTTCACCAAAGGGTCCCAAGTCGCTTTCGTACCTGGACCTTCCGGATGAATGTGCTCGAGAGAAGCCCCGAGAACATTCATTTCCACATTAAAGTACTTATTTAATTCAGCAGGGTTCGGAGATGTAAAGACCTCCACGCAATCGTCCTCGTAAACCGGACTATCCCGTTCGGTATGCTCTCCTGAAATATACGCGTCTTCACATACGAAACTCACATAAAGGTATTCATCATCCCACAACAACCGCGTCCGAGTCTGCTCTTTCCGCCCAGCCTCCCACCAAGGAAATTCGAATGCGTCCACATCCACCGCCGATTCCCAAGCCAATTCATCTAATCGACCGTCGATCGTGATTGGTAGTTCCGTATACTGAATTCGGTATTCCTTCAACTCTCGCCCCAAGGGATCCATTTCATCAGTCACGAATATCCAAACATAGGTGACGGCCACAAGCAGAAGAAGAACTAATCGAATTTTAACAGACATGACTCATCCAGTGGTAAATCTAGAGCGCGAAACAGAAAAGCCAACCCTACGACCCAACCGCCTTAGGTCAAACCTTGTTACAATAGGCAAATCACCGAATCAATATCGAAGGTATTCCTTCCTCGCTATTCTATACCCGTTCTCGAAAACCTCTCTTTCGTGAAGAAGATCTCGAACAGAAAACGCACGTTCGATGACTTTTCTCAGCAAACCATCACCATAAAGCAGATTAAACGCTGCAACATCGCCAATGAACTCATAAGCTTCCAAGCACCATTTGAAATCATTCGGAAAAACTCTTGCAACGGTAATCAGCAAAGCAACGCCTAAACGATGGGGTTTAAACGCATTGCGATTTTCTATCCGTATACGCAATCCGCGACAGTGCTCGCCCGCGTCCTATTTAAGCTCAGGCCTAAATTCGACTGACATCAAACGAACGCCTTCAAATAGAATACTAACTTCCGCAGTCGCCTTCATCCTTTTAAATGCCCCCATAGAAATCCGAAGCCTCGAACGAAACGTAGTAATCGCTTGGTTCTCAGCCCTCTATAGCGACGACTACGAATTCCTCGGAGTACCCGCTGCGCAACTACGGATCAGCTTCGAGTGCGGCGTCGATATTGTAAAAACGGCGACCGTCTCGGTTATCAGAACATTCTCCTCCCGTCACCATTCCAACTTGACCAAGAGCCTCTTCCATTCGCAGCCGCAATGGTCGCATCGACCGAACAGGTCGATCAACTGGTAGCCATTCGAACGCAAAATCGATTTTGGTCTTCGAATCCATATCGTCATCCGTGATACCGGAGCTGAAACGCCGGCTACCGCCCAACTACTCGTTTCCCACCTCGATGCGAACGTTGGAGAGGAGATCAAGAATCGAGCCCAAGAACGCCTCCCGCCCGAAACACTCCTAACCTTCGGCAAACGTGCCTAACGCCAAAGCTCACAAAAACTCCCACCGCTCACCCTAACCTCGTAGCTACGCGAGGGACTCGCGTGAACTGCTACAACAGAGTCTTCCATCTTTTCCTCTCCTACTTACTCTCCTACTTACTCTCCTGAAACTTCCTAATAAAAAACAAGTTGCTCGTATATCCTTCTCCCGTTCGATCATCTTTCTTTATCGCTACGATTTCACAGCCGTTCTTTTTTGCTATCTTCTTGATCTGATCGATTCTCAAGAAATTCATCAGCATTATCCGCTTTCCTGTAACTTTCCTCCACAAACAATCCAACCTATAGCGAAGTTCATTGCTTAATATAGGTAACCGAAGTCTGCGGCGAGGCCACATGATCGTTCTAAAAACATAGCGATAGCAGAGTTTTCCAAATGATGGATTATCCCAGGTCAAGGGCTTGTCTGCCCAAAAAACAGACTTTCCCGTTTCAATCTTTTTACGAGCTGTCGGGATTTGAAAAACAATCAGACCGTTTACTCGAGAAACACGCATAAATGCCTTAATATAGGATTTCGCATGCTTCGTCGGCAGGTGCTGCAATACGATCAAACTTAGGACGAAATCGAAAGAGTTCCTATCAAGTCCGCTTAGCTTCGAATCCTTAACATTGTAAAAAGACGCATTCGTCGGGCATTTCTCATGTGCGCGAGCGAGTTCAATCATTTTCGTTGAAATATCCGCGGCAACCACTTTTTCGAAATGAGCACAAAGCGGAAAAGTGAGTCGTCCGACTCCACAACCAAAATCCAAAGCGGCACCCTTATTGATTTCAATCTGTTGAGTTTCGCCTTCCTTCAGCACACTTTCAACGTCATGGATCCCGCTTTCATAAAAAGCATCGGTCTCGCCCGAATCGCGAGCTGTTAACACCGCCCAATGAGGATTCTCTTCGGCAAAACTTTCCCAAGATTTTCGTACGTTCTTTAGAGTATCCATTTTTTTACGTGGAGATTAATCGCGGGCGCTTGAATCCGCAGCGTTAATTACATCATTCAATTTGGAATCGGATCGAGAATCCTCCGAATGGCAATAGGCGCGAAACAGCCCTTTTTGACAAGCGCTTGAAGAGCTCTGCCAAGCCGACATTGCCCGCCCGAGTAAGCGGGTTGCGTTGGATATATTGACTTTCGTTGACCACAGTAACAGACCCCGGATCACTTTTTTCGATGCCTTTAAGTAGCGTGCAGATTTGTTCTTTTTTCGATGACATGAGAATACGTTTACACTCGTTATGGTAACGCTAAATAAATAAGAATACCTGCTGTAGGCGTGACATCAGCTATGTCGAACTAGATTAGACATCATTTCGATTTCGACGATGCCCATAATTCCAATATTAGGAAATCGTCTGCCGTTCTCAAGCTCTTCTTTTCTCAACCGTCGACTCGATGAGTTGTCTCGGCATACCGCCATTTGACATCGGCAAGCTCCTCCACAAGATATCCAAGCTATACGGTTCTATGACCATTCCTTTCGACAATACCTACGCTCAATTACCGGAGCGTTTCTTCGCCAAACAAGCGCCGGCCCACGTCCCTGAACCGAAGCTCATTCGTATCAATCGCGAATTGGCGGCAAAGCTCTCGATTGATCCCGATTGGCTGGAATCAGTGGAGGGCATCGACATGCTTGCTGGCAACTCGATCGCCGAGGGTTCCGAACCAATTGCCCAAGCCTACGCGGGCCACCAGTTTGGCGGGTTCTCTGCTCAACTCGGCGATGGGCGAGCCATCCTTCTAGGCGAAATCATCGACACCGACGGCGCTCGTCAAGACCTCCAACTAAAAGGCTCAGGTCGAACCATCTTCTCGCGGGGCGGTGACGGTAAAGCTGCCCTCGGTCCAGTGATCCGCGAATACATCGTGAGTGAAGCGATGGCCGCCCTCGGCGTTCCCACAACACGAGCACTCGCGGCAGTCACCACCGGAGAAATGGTCATGCGCCAAGAAGGTCCGCTCCCCGGTGGAGTTTTCACTCGAGTCGCGGCTAGTCACATTCGCGTCGGCACCTTTCAATATTTCCTAGCCCGCAACGATGTTGATGCCCTGCGAACGCTAGCCGACTACACCATTAACCGACACTATCCTGATGCGGCCGTATTGGATAACCGATACACGGCACTATTGGACTCAGCTATCGCCGCCCAAGCCAAACTGATCGCCCATTGGATGTCTCTAGGGTTCATCCATGGAGTAATGAATACAGACAATACGGCCATATCCGGCGAGACGATCGACTATGGCCCCTGCGCTTTCATGGACGAGTTCCATCCGCAAAAGAAATTCAGCTCCATCGATACAGGCGGACGTTACGCCTGGGGAAATCAAGGCGATATCGGACTCTGGAATCTAACCCGATTCGCAGAAACACTGCTCCCCCTCATTTCCGACGATTCCGAAAAAGCCATCGAAATCGCCGAAGCCTCTCTCGAGCGATTCACAGACTTGTTCAGCACGGAATACGTGACCCGATTTCGTGCAAAAATAGGCATCTCACCCGAAGCCCCCACCCCCCTGATCCAAGAAGTTCTCGACCTCCTCGCTTCTCAGAAAGTCGACTTCACCCTCTTCTTCCGTCACCTCACCAAAGTCGCAGCCGGAGATCCTCCCGAAACTCTCACCGCCCTATTCTCCGACAAGGCACCCTTCGAGCAATGGCTAGCCAAATGGCACAGCGAACCCGCCCCCGCGACGCGTCTAGTCGACATGCAAGCCGCAAACCCAATCCTCATCCCACGCAATCACCGCGTCGAACAAGCCATCCAAGGTGCCTACCGCAACGATTTCGCCCTATTCGATCGCCTAGTCAAAGCGATAGCAAACCCCTACTCCGAACAATCCGAATACGCCGGCCTCGAAACGCCTCCGCTTCCCGAAGAAATCGTATGCGAAACCTTCTGCGGCACTTAAGTGTAAACTACCGACCAAAAACCCTAGGGCCGGCACTTGCGCCGTGCCGCGATAGAAGATCGTTCTCGAACATCGCGGCCTGTCGCAAGGAACAACCGTAAAGGAAATGAATTTCCAATAAAGTTCTCTTCCGCTGAAGAGAGCTTTTTTGTCCCCTGACAGCCGATCGTGCAAAACAATCAACGCATTTTATTGCCAGAACATTTCTCTACTCTAAAACGTCCATCATGAGCAATTCCCCAAAGCCCGTCATCGGATTCATCGGCCTAGGCCTTATGGGCTCAGCAATGGTCGAGCGCCTGCAATCGCTTGGCTACCCCATGACCGTTATTGCCCACCGAAGACGCGAAGCCATCGATGCCGCTATCGCTCGAGGCGCTAGCGAAGCCAAGACACCTGGTGAGCTTGCCCAAGCTAGCGACATAGTGATGCTTTGCGTGGATACATCCGCCTCAGTCGAAGCCAACATGAACGGATCCGATGGCATTATTGAGAACATCCGCCCCGACAGCCTCGTTATCGACTTCGGCACTTCCGTCCCCAGCTCAACGCTCCAGCTCGAAGCTGCCCTGAAAGCCAAAGGAGCCCAAATGATGGACGCCCCGCTTGGCCGCACCCCCGCTCACGCTGTCGACGGACTTCTCAACATCATGTCCGCAGGCACTGCAGAAAACTTCGCCAAAGCAAAACCCGTCTTCGACGATCTTGGTGAAAACGTCTTCCACGTAGGACCTATTTCATCCGGCCACACCCTGAAACTCATCAATAATTTCTTCGCAATGACCACCGTTTGCGCGATGGCCGAAGCCTTCGCCATGGCCGACCAAGCAGGCCTCAAACGCGAGACCTTGTATTCGGTAATGGCCTCTGGCCCTCTCCATTCCGGAATCATGGATTTCGTCAAAGCCAATGCCATCGACGGCAAGAAGGACATGCTTGCATTCTCGATCGCCAACGCCCGCAAAGACATCGGCTACTATAGCAATATGGCCGATGACCTAGGAGTCCCTAGCCTTATGTCACCCGCAGCCAAACAAGCAATGAGCCTAGCTCTCTCAGCAGGTTGGGGAGAAAACCTGGTTGCGGAAATGGTCGATTTCATGGCCGCGACGATTACCAAAAGCTAAGGGTTGCTTCTCCCAACTCCTTCCAGTACAACCAAACCGAGCTTCTCGTACTAAAGCGGAAGCAAAAACACTATCGATAATGGCCAAATCAAAAGACGCTAAAAAAGAAACCAGGAAAGCTCCCCAAATGACCGCTAAGGAAAAGAAAGCAGCCAAGCGTGCTAAAAAAGGATAGGCCTTTCGGTGGAAGCCAAAGGCATTTAATATTCAATCGTTCCAAATGTTCGTAGGTCATATCGGGGTTGGTCTCGCCCTCTATAAAGCGGTACCCAAACTCAACCTTGGAGCATTGGTATTCGCATCGCTTTTCTCGATCTTCTACTAGAAGTGTTTATTCTGACGAGATTGGAGCAGGTAACTGTGCCTGAGCATTACGACCAGCTCCATTACCTCCATTTTTCCGTACCCTACTCGCAAAGTCTCTTGACAGGTTTTATCTGGTCCCTGTTTTCCTTTTACCTAACGTTCGTCCTCTGGAAAGGTAAGGCCAACCGATCGAAACTCACCGCTTCCTCCATTGTATTCGCCGCAGTATTTCTCCACTGGATTTGCGACTGGATAGAGCATCCCCCGCAATTGCCAATTGCCGCTCGCAATTCCAAGCTATTGGGCTTGGGCTCTGGGATCATCTTGGACTCGCCCTCGCGCTCGAATGCGGGTTGCTCGTCATCGGGCTATGGCTCTACCTCTCCGTTGCAAAATCTATCGGGCGAAAGGCTCGCTGTGCGATTATCGGATTCATGGGGGTACTGACAACAGTCGCTATCGCTAGCCAAGCAACCATAACCGAAATTCCAGATCCCAATGCCCTCGCAATAAGCATGATCGTGCAAACTCTAATCGTCACCGCTATTGTATTTTGGATCGATCGGAATCGGGTTAACTCCGTAAAATGAATACAGCCCCCCACTTTCGGTCGCCCGATGGCCTAAAATACAAAATTATCGCCTCGGACCTGGACGGCACGCTTCTCACACCCGACCACAAAATCGCTCCCTACACCCGAGACATAGTTAAACGACTCCACCAGCAAGGAACCATTTTCGTTATCGCCACCGGCCGGCACCACATCGACGTAGGCGACTTTCGCGATCACTTAGGGATCCCAGTATACATGATAACGTCCAACGGAGCTCGCGTTCACAACCCCGAAGGCCAAATCATATTCAAACAAAACATACAGTCTGACGATGTGAAAATTGTTGTCGATATGGCCAAGGACGATACGGAGATCAAAATCCATCTCTACCGGAACGACGACTGGCTACTCAACGAAGCAAGCGACAACTTGGACGAATATCACGAAAACTTCACCTATCAGCTTTTCGACTCCAATACTCCCCCAACCGAAGGCATCGCGAAAATTTTCTTCATTCACGATGACCTGGATCACGATAAGCTCGTACATTGGGAACAGATTTTCACCGAACGCCTCAACGGTCGCACCCATATCTCCTTCTCAACTCCCTGGTGCCTGGAAATAATGGCCCAAGGCGTCTCGAAAGGACATGCCCTTGAAGCCATTGCAAAAGCAAACGGCTACGAACTTAAAGACTGCATCGCATTTGGCGACGGCATGAATGATGTCGAAATGCTACGAATGGCCGGCAAAGGCTTCGTGATGGAGACATCCCACGAAAAAGTAAAAAAGGCTCTCCCCGAAAACGAAATCCTCGGACCCAATAGCAACGAATCAGTCGCCCGCTATTTAGAAAAACATTTTTTGTAGATTAACGCTCTTCTCCGTCCTCGAACGGCTTGCCCGTCCAAACGTTGATCTTTGTTGACGCCGTAGAATCCCATGGAGAATTCGCTTTAGTTCTCTTCATTTCCGCTTCGGGAGGTTTGACTCCAGGAGCCTTCCCGCCCAGCGATTTCGACGATTTGGGCTTCGTACCTTGCGACAATTTCCCATTTATCGAAACCAAATACAATTGCTCCACTTTATCCCGAGCCCACGGAGTTTTCCGCAGAAATGTGAGACTGGATTTCATATTTGGATCCTGACTAAAGCAATTGATCCTAATCTTGGCCGCCATCTCCTTCCAACCATAGCGAGCCACCAGCTCTTCCAGTATCGCCTTCAATGTCACCCCATGCAACGGGTCTTTGCTTCGCTGATCGCTCATCAATCTCGATCATCTCTCGAAAAACTCTCAGCAGGTCAAACGCCAAAGTCAGTGCCGTTCCAATAGATTTCCTTACAAATCAAGATAGGAGCGAGTTTAACCTGCGATCGCACAAGGGTTCACTAGTCGAAAAAGAGGGATAACCTCAGCTACTCAACCGTCTCCAACCGACTTCTCCACTTAATATGCGTAGCACCATAGGATCGTTTGAAAGGCGATAGACATGCGAAAGCTCATTGAAGCCGCATGAAATGCGATCGATAGCACCGACTGACCGGTTTTCGCGAAACGCGAGCAGGCATGAGCTAGCCGCGTAATTCAAAGCACTTGAAATTGACTCTGATACTGGCTCGAGTAGAAGCCGATATCCGAGTGGCCCTATTCGAATAAGACACTCGTCAATCGCCTTGATAAACATGACCGCTCCGAGAGCCGCCACTACCATTTAGAATACCTTCAAGCCGATTTCTTTCTCTACGTAAAACACTTGCTCCCGCACATCTTCTCGCCAAAAGAAGATGCAATGTACCTTGTCTTCGATTCAGAAACTACCGGCCTACCGAAAGACTGGAAAGCGCCAATGAGCCAGCTCGATAATTGGCCGCGCGTAATCCAACTCGGCTGGGCATTCTACGATTCTCGGTTCTGTCTTATCGAAAAACGAGTCGACTTGATCAAGCCGGATGGATGGATAGTTCCCAGCGAAAAATTCTGGATTGACAATGGTTTCAACCAGGAAAGCTCCGAGCGTGATGGTATTCCAATCACAGAATCGCTAAACGCTTTTTTGGATAAACTGGAATCATCGAAATACCTAATAGCCCACAACATGAGCTATGACCACAAGGTTGTCGGCGCAGAATTCCTCCGCCTTAGGCTTCGGGCTCAGAATCGACCCAAGCGCATTTGCACAAAAGACGAATCAACCGACTTCTGCAAAATCCCCGGACCCTATGGGTTCAAATGGCCAACCTTACTTGAACTTCACAATGTTCTCTTCAAAGAAGGATTCGTGGATGGCCACGACGCGCTTGTCGACGTCGAGGCCTGCGCCCGTTGCTTCTTCGAAATGCTTCGGCTGAAAGTCATTTCGCTTTCTGAGTAACTCTCTTTTCTCGAATGGGCCAGAGTCACCTTAGGATATTCTAAATGCTATCCAACACTCTTCTCATCATTGATTCGCGCGTTTCAATGCTTTCGCAAAGCTTCATCTGAACGCGAGCACGATTCAAATTTTGCGGCTCGTAGTTGATCTTAAAATACACATCTCCCGCCAAATAATCAGTAAAGAACCGTAACCCCAACTCGAAACTGATCAATCGCGCGGAATCAAATAGGTATTTGCGATCCCAGTCCGTCAGAAAATTACGCGCTTGCTTCAAGTACCCACGTACCAGCGCTTCAAAGAAATCAATATTGATCAATACATCCCCAAGGTCCTTGGCTTCTTCTCCCACAGGATTGCAAACCGAACGCACGCAATCTCCAAAATCATAGTGAATCAAGCCAGGTTTCACGGTATCCAAATCGATAATCGCAGTCCCTTTTCCTGTAATATCATCTATCATGATATTGGTGATTTTCGGATCTCCATGGATCGGGCGCAGCTTCAATTCCCCTCGTTCAAGGGCATCCTCAAGGATCGACGCAAATTCCCGACGCTCCTGAATAAACGATTCAATCCGGCGGGCCTCCGATGAAGCTGCTAACTTCTTTTCCGCCTGATCCGTCTGGAGAATATCATCAAATTGTTTCAGGTACCCAGGGGTAATATGAAACCCAGGTAACGTATCCGCCAATTGCTCCGCGGGGAAATTAGCGATAATGCGTTGAAAATGCCCTAACACGTAACCCGCCTCTTGCGCGTGTTCCGGATTGAGAACTTTCTCGTGCGAAGTCGCAGAAGCGATCATCGACAAGGCCCGCCAGTACTCCCCCTTTTCGTCGCGAAAATAGTCTTGCCCATCTAATGTCGGAATAACCCGCGGAAGTTGCCAGATTCGATTAGCCTTAGATGCCTGCTCCTTTAATCGCTCGTGCGCGTAATCTGTGATCGCCTTCATGTTCGCCATCACCAGATCAGGCCTTGTAAAAACTGCAGAGCTAATCCGCTGCAAGACAAACTGAACTTCCGAATAAGTCGTTCTCTTAATAACGCGAAACGTGTCGTTAACATTGCCTGTATCGATTGTTAATACAGTCACTACTTGCCCGGGCACTTCAAATTCGGCGGCTATCGATTCAGGAGTCATATTTTATTGGATGCTAGAGGTTTAACCTACATCGACAGAAATCGATCTGTCTACACCAAAGAAATCTTCTCGCACGCCCCACCCAACAATTTAGTAACTGAGAAACAAACCTTGCAGGAGCTAAATTACATAGCAATTCTACGGAGATCGGCCTAGCGTAGGTTTTTCAACATCAACCTATCCCTCCAAGTCTATCCTCGCATCATTCGCGTATTCACTTTCACCCAACGCACTTAGTTTTCGATCAATGAAACGACTACTCTACATCCTAGCATTTCCAACTATCCTGTCCGTGCTCGCCGTCGCAAAATCCCCGAACATCGTGCTTATCGTATCCGATGATCACGGTACCGATGCCCTTGGTTGTTACGGTAACCCAGTCATTAAGACTCCAGCCCTCGATACCTTAGCGGCAGACGGCACAATATTTACCGATGCCAATTGCACGACCGCCAGTTGCAGCCCTAGTCGTTCTGTTATTCTTAGCGGACTTCACAATCACAGTAACGGCATGTACGGGCTTCAACACACATTCCACCACTACCAAAGCTTCGATGATATTGAGAGCCTACCGGTCGCGCTTTCAAATAATGGATATCGCACCGCTCGCATTGGAAAATTCCACATCGCTCCCGAACCCGTTTATAAGTTCGACTATGTCCTCTCTGCCGGAGCAGCTAACGATCCGAAGACTATTGGTCGCAGTCCCTACGAAATGGCTGAACAATCGCGAACCATCATCGAAAGCGACGACGAACGCCCCTTCTTTCTCTTTTACGCAACCGACGATCCTCATCGCTCCAATGCATTCACCCCAGACGGCCTCCCTACCTTCGACACCTACCCGGAGCCAAACGACTTCGGTAATCGCAGCGAAGGGTACCCCGGTATCCACCCTGTTCGCTACGATCCCAAGAACGTCATCGTTCCGTCATTTCTTCCGGACACGCCTGCCTGCAGATCTGAAATTGCCCAATACTACCAATCGGTCTCCCGCTTGGACGAAGGCATCGGTCATTTGATCGACATTCTAAAAGCTTCGAATAATTACGACAACACGCTGATCCTTTACATCTCCGACAACGGCATAGCTTTCGCAGGAGCCAAAACAACGCTCTACGAGCCAGGCATGCGCCTACCGCTCATTGTTCGCGAACCCGGGCAAAAGCGCGGAAACCGAAAGCAGGACGCCATGATTTCGTGGGTAGACCTCGCCCCCACCATCTTGGACTACGCCGGAGTCGATGTATCCAATAAAAGTTTACACGGGCGCTCATTCAGAAAGGGCATTAGCGGGAACCTCAAGAACTGGGACCGCGTTTACGCCTCCCACACCAATCACGAGGCTACAATGTATTACCCAATGCGAGTCCTTAAGAACCGCCAATACAAGCTCATTTTCAATATCGCTCATGGACTCGAATTTCCGCTCGCCAAAGATCTCCTGCAATCGCCCACCTGGGTATCGATGCAGAAAAACGGACTGAAGCTCTACGGAAAACGTACTCCCGAAGCCCTACTCCACCGCCCACGAATTGAACTCTACGATCTCCAATCAGACCCTCACGAAGTGGTAAATCTTTCGAAAGATCCCCGATACGCATCAATTCGCGTTTCTATGATCGCCCAACTCAAAGCATTCCAAGCAGACACGCAAGATCCCTGGGCCATAAAATGGGAACGCGAATAATCAGCCAAAAGTAGCTCGGGGGCTCCCACTCTATCGCAAAGCTAACTCACTCCCGTCTCATACGACAAAGAGCGAACGCGTCGATCCCAAAGGGAACCACCTAAAAACCACGCCGCGCGGCGACGTAGCTACGCGAGGGACTCGCGTGGTTCCTGCGATTGACCCAACTATTTTAAGCTCAAGTTGACGCTAACAGGCAGAGTGGTACGCTCCGCCCGACCCTAAAATCAACAATCCCCTAAATATGGATTGCTTCGTTATGCGTCGCAGCAGCCGCTTCGGCCAATGCTTCGCTTAAGGTTGGGTGAGCGTGTATCGTGTTATGGATTTCATCGATCGTGCCTTCCATTTCCATGGCCAAACAGTATTCAGTAATCAACTCCGTCGCATCGTTTCCAATAATGTGCGCCCCAAGAATTTCTCCCGTTGATGCATCGCTAATTAGCTTAACGAATCCATCCGGAGCATTCGACGCGACCGCTTTTCCAGAAGCGGCGAACGGAAATTTGCCGATCTTAAACTCAATACCTGATTCAACCACTTGTTTTTCCGTCATTCCAGTACTCGCAATTTGCGGCTGACAGTAAGTACACCCAGGAAAATTTTTCACGCGACGAGGCTGGCTCACACCAAACATTCCGTTCACTGCTTGAATCGCCTCAAATGTCGCAACATGGGCCAAGGTGGGCGGTCCGATAATATCGCCTGCCGCATAGATACCCTCAACGTTAGTCTCATAACGATCGTCGACTACGAGAAAACCTCGGTCCGTCTTCAATTCGAGCGAATCTGCGACGGTTCCTTCCAAATTAGCGGCCACGCCAACCGCTTGAATAACCACGTCGACATCCAAATTTATGGTCTTTCCCTTTTTGAGGTACTCGATCGACACGCATTCATCGCTTACGCCCGCACTCTTGATTTCGATTCCAAGCTCGCTCTTGATTTTCTGCTTTTTGAACGCCCGCTCCAAAACCTTGGCCACTTCTTCGTCCTCAACCGGAACGAGCTGAGGCATGACCTCGAGAATCGTCACTTTCGTACCGAACGCGTTGAGGAAATAAGCGAACTCTACCCCTATAGCCCCTGAACCAATAATAGCGACTGATTTCGGCTGCTCTTTCATGACCAACGCCTCTCGTGAAGTCATCACGCGCTTTCCGTCTACTGGCAAGAATGGCAGCTGCTTCGCCCGACAACCGGTAGCGATCAAAATATTCTCCGATTTCAATACGTCGCCCTTGCGATCGCCTTCGATCAACTCGACCTTACCCACCTCTGCTACAGTTGCTTTGGCGACGATGTAATCGACCTTGTTTTTCTTGAAAAGAAACTCGATTCCCTTGGCCATTTGATCAGCCACGCCACGCGAGCGCTCGATCACTTTGGCGAAATCGTGCGTTACCGAACCCACGGTTATGCCGAAAGTCTCGGCTTTCTTCAAATCAGCCATCAGCTCAGCGCTTTTCAGCAGAGCCTTGCTGGGAATACAGCCCCAATTCAAACACGTCCCGCCAGCGCGCTCCATTTCCACGCAGGCCGCTTTTTTGCCCAGTTGCCCCGCACGGATTGCCGCTGCGTAGCCACCGGGGCCTCCACCAATTACTATGAGATCGTAGGTTGTATCTGACATCGTTCGGATAAAAATTCAGACAATCCGATACGGTCAATGAATCCGTATGTCTAGGAGAATCAGCTCATTTCAAAGTAAGTTAACAGCGAATCCCTTCAGAAGCGGACTCTAGGTTAACAAAAATGCTTTCCGTCCCAATACCTTTGAGTAGCTACACGAGAGACTTGCGTGGTTAAGCTCCGCCTCAAATATCGATGACGTCTTCGTTTTCGACTATCCCGCGTGTCTGCCCTGGGCCTTGCCTAACAGTTTTAGAATCGCCCGGTTTACCCTTCGATCGATCGCCCCCGTTCACAGTCACACGGACCTTCGCCCGTCCGTCATTGATCCAAGCGTTGAAAAACAGATTTAGCATGGTGATAATAAACGCTCCAAGAAACGCATAACCAAAACTTTCCACATGGAATCCGTCCACGAGATAGCTAGCGAACAAGAACAGCAGAGCATTGATAAGCAGCAACCCTAACCCCATCGTCATAACCACGAACGGCAAAGCGAAAAGCACCAAAATAGGCTTTAAAACCGACGAAAACACGCTCAACAACAAAACCGCCAGAACCAAGGACCCTGAATCTTCGTAACTGATTCCAGGAAGGATCGAGCTTCCCAAAAACACACCAAAGGCGCTCACTAACGCTCTTTTTAAAAATACTGCCATAATTCCTACAGAACACGACCAAACAACGAATAATCGCGTTCCATTACCAGCCCATTATCCGAAAAAATATATCACAGGCTCGCGTTGCAGCATCGCATGATCCAAGCGCTCCCAATAGAAAACCCCTCACTGCATGCATGAAAAGGATCAAGTCGATTCTCCAGCAATTGGCTTACTTAAACATCTATTTCCAAAACACTTTCCTTAAAAAATTGCTCTCCCCCCTCGATTCTCCTCAATGGCCGACGAATCATGCGGATCGCCTTCATCCAAGACCACCTGCGCAACGGTGGAACTGAAAACCAAACCCTTCACATCGCCCATGGACTTGCGACCGAGGGAATCGAAACGCACGTCATCGTGTTTCGCCAAGGCGGCATTCTAGACGATAAAGCCGACGCCAGCGACTTTCACCTGCATTTTCTCAATCAAGGCCAGCTCAAGACCGATTGGTTCGCCCCAGGCCTCGACTCTCTCCTCCGCTATCTCGATATCGACATCGTCATCGCCATGGGCCGGATGGGCAACTGCCACGCAGGACTGCTCTGCCGATCAAAACGACCCTATCGGATTGTCGCCACTTTCCGCACCGGAAAAACCATTCCTTGGCTCCAACGCCGAGCCTTGCGCAAAGCCGACCACATCGTCGCCAACAGCCGCGAAGCGCTCGCCCGAATCGCCAAACTCTACGAAATCGAACGCGCCGACTCCACAGTCATCTACAATGGATGCATTCGAAAAATCGAACCGACGCCCCCCTCGGAGAAATCAGGCACAACCCACGAAGCGCCCATCCACCTCGTTAGCGCCAGTATGTTTCGCCCAGATAAGAAACAGCAAAGACTGCTTTATATCTGCAAACGCCTACCCACGCAAATCAATTGGCGCCTAACCCTAGCAGGTGACGGATCCGAGCGCTCCGCCTGCGTCGCCGAAGCCAAACGAATCGGCGTAGAAGATCGCGTCGATTTCCCCGGTCTGCTTCACAACCCGAATCCACTCTACCAGCAAAGCCATATAGCGGTCCACGCATCCGCCAAAGAATCCCTCCCTAATTTCCTCGTCGAAGCCCAAATGGCCGGTCTTCCCGTCATTGCCTACAACGTAGGTGGCGTCGCCGAAACCTTTAATCCCGGCCAATCCGGTATTCTCATCGAGTCGGCCGACGAAAGCCGCTTCGTCGAAGCGCTCGAAAACCTCGCCCAATCCCCAAAGCTTAGACTACGAATGTCCGAGGCCGCGCGCAAATATGCCCGCGATCACTTTACAGCCGAAGCGCAACTACAGACCTATATCAATCTGCTGAACAAACTCATTTCTGGGCAAAAATAGCCCTTCAACATGCCCAACACTCTTTCCGACCTGAAATCCATTCGCTTGCGCGGAGTCCGCCAAAACAATCTCAAGAACATCGACGTCGACATTCCCCTCGGCAAATACATCGCAGTCACGGGGCTCAGCGGAGCAGGCAAATCCTCCCTTGTCTTCGAGACCTTGCATGCGGAGGGACAACGTCGTTACGTTGAGACGTTCAGCGCCTACACGCGACAGTTTCTCGACTTACTCGAAAAGCCCGATCTCGACGAAGCGGAAAACGTACGCCCATCCATCGCGATCGAACAGAAAAACACGATCAAGACCTCTCGCTCGACCGTTGGTACCATGACCGAACTCACCGACTTCTTCAAAGTCTGGTTCAGTCACGTTTCCACTTTATTCGACCCAGCCACCGGAAAACCAATACAGGACGATAACCCCAAAACTATCTGGTTACGTTGCCTCAAACACTGGTCCGCCTATACCGTCATTGTTGCATTCGAAATCAAACGCCCCGAAAAGCTCAACTGGCCCGAGATCCTCAAGAACGTCCAAGCCCAAGGTTACTCACGCTTCATCGACGCCAAAGGCAAAGCCCAACGCGTC
>Ga0315322_10001634_pt1 | contig 17428 bp, 14 predicted proteins | sample M110021515metaG_FD_203461 | JGI IMG/M metagenome (GOLD analysis project Ga0315322, IMG submission 203461) | Ammonia-oxidizing marine archaeal communities from Monterey Bay, California, United States - M1 100m 21515 | ecosystem: Environmental > Aquatic > Marine > Intertidal zone | place: USA...
TGAACTTTAGCTAGAAAGGTTGAATGCCCCGTTTGGGACACGTCACGCGATTTCGAGACTGTTTCGACGAGGGGTCACGGTTGGCCGGGTCGGCCTGGCGATCCAGGCAGCAGGCCTATAGGTAGGCCTTTACTGTCCGACGCCTTCCGCTTGGTGATGGCGTAACTTTATCCGGTAATCTTTTGGCGTTCTGTTTCAAGAGTCATTTCTGGTTTAGAAAACTTAAAATGTGCTCTTTCAAAGCTAGGCCTTACCCTCCCTTTTTCAGGCCAGAATATCCCGAATGGGATTCGCTTCCTCGACTCCTGTTAGTTTGAAATCCAGACCGCGGGAACGAAACGTCAGTTGCTCGTGATCGATGCCCATGCAGTGCAAGATCGTGGCATGAAGGTCATGAGCAGTGACTGGATTTTCGGCAATGTTATAAGAGAATTCACAACTGTTCCCGTAGGTGATTCCAGGCTTGATGCCCCCGCCCGCAAGCCAGACAGAAAAGCAACGAGGGTGGTGGTCCCGGCCATATTGCTGCGGTGTCAGTTTACCCTGACAGTAAACGGTCCGACCAAACTCCCCCCCCCAAACAACCAACGTCTCGTCAAGAATCCCGCGCTGCTTGAGATCTTTCAGCAAGGCCGCTTGAGGTTGGTCAATGTCCTCGCATTGCAGTGGTAAATCGCGAATCACACTGCCGTGGTGATCCCAACCGCGATGATAAAGCTGAATAAATCGAACGTTACGTTCCGCCATTCGACGTGCCATTAGGCAATTGAAAGCATAACTTCCCGGCTTGTTGACATCCGGGCCGTACATTTCCAACGTTGCTTTCGATTCGTCAGAAAAGTCTGTCAGTTCGGGAACGCTGGCCTGCATTCGGTAGGCCATTTCGTACTGTTCGATGCGGGCTAGAACTTCGGTATCCCCGGCAACCTCAGCCTGGCGGGCATTGAGATCGGCCAGCATATCGAGCATTTTTCGACGGTCGGCTCGACTCAATCCGGGAGGGTCATTGAGAAACAGAACAGGATCCTTACCTGCCCGAAATTGAACACCTTGATGCTGTCCCGGTAGAAAGCCAGCGCCCCACAAATGCGAAAAAAGTGCCTGCATTTGTCCTCGGCCCTGACTGATCATCACGACAAAATTCGGCAGATTTTCATTGGCACTTCCAAGTCCGTAGGACAGCCATGCACCCATCGATGGGCGTCCCGGAAGTTGGTGGCCAGTTTGCATATACGTCACGGCGGGACTGTGATTGATCTGCTCGGTATGCATCGACTTGATCACGCACAGATCACCGGCCATTTCGCCCGTGCGGCGCAGTAAATCGGATACCCAAAGACCGTCTTGCTGATTCGCATGGCGAGTGAAATTGAACGACGAGGGTGCGATCGGCAGACGTGATTGGCCGGCCGTCATCCCCGTCAGACGCTGGGAACCACGCACGGAGGGCGGTAGGTCTTTATTGTAAAGATCTTTGAGTCCCGGCTTATGGTCAAACGTATCAATTTGCGATGGTGCACCCTCTTGGAAGAGGTAGATAATTCGCTTGGCTTTGGGCGCAAAATGGGAAGGAACAGGAGTCACAGTGTCCTTGCCGGCCAACAATTGCCCAAGGGCAGGAACTCCAAGCAGCCCCAACCCGCCCGCTCCTTTTAGGAGTGCTCGGCGGTTGATGTTCAGTAAACGATCGGTCAATGGATCCATAGCGATTTCAATCCTGGACAATGGCTTCATCAAGGTTAAGAACTGTGCTGGCGATCAACATCCATGCTGCCAGCTCTCCAGGGTCCATACCCGGGTCAATGACAGGCCCTGCTGAGGACTCAGTGACCGCCCACAAACCAACCTTTCCACCTTTGAAAGTACCGCCATCGGCATCATGGAGGCCCAATTCTGTAATCTCAATATCACGATTCCCCACCCTGAACAGGTTGCCAATCGTATAACTAAGGGGGGCTCGGCGATCACCTGGGTCATCGACTTGGTTTGGTGCAAAGTCAAACAAGGCGGTTGTGTTTGAGGAATCTGACGTCGGATCGGCTCGAAATTTTGCATTCCCCACAGCCCAACGCCCTGCGTGATTGTGACCTTCCAGTGTCGGCTTGCCAAACCCTTTAGCATATCGCGAGGCCACTAAGGTTGCCGCTGGATTCGCCGTGAATGCGTCCCCTTGCTCGCCAGAGATGTCCGCATCCCAGAACGCGTTCGTATCTTCGCCACCAATTAAATATTCTGTATTGGCGGCAAGAGTCAGAGGCTCAATGGTCACGTAAGCGTAACCGTTCGCATCCGTTTTTGTACCATCTGGAATGGTCGCTGATACCAACGTCGTTGTACCATCGCCGGGATAGACTCCCTGCTTGAGAAGTGCCAAAGCATCCTCGGGTGCCGCTTGAAAGCGAGCTTGAAAACGAGACAAACCGTCGGACAACACCCGAAGATCCTTCGAAGATGGCTTGCGGCCAGTGACGCGTCGAAACAATGACGTAAGACGCTCATTCTTGGTTCCATCTAGCTTGAGTGTGCGCCAGGCCAGGACTTTTGCACATTCTAAGTGCTGCTCATCGTTCAATGTTGCCAATGCTTGAAGGGGTGTGTTGGTGGGCAACCTTTGGGCATTGCAGCTGTTGCGTTCCGGCGCGTCGAAAAGGCTCATGGTTGGGGGAGGACTATTTCGTTTGTGAAATGTGTAAATACTGCGACGATAGAGGTCATCACCGTTTCCGCGGACAAAGATACCTGTGGTCGAACCGGGGTTCGCCTTTTCGCTCCATAAACCGGGAGGTTGATACGGCCGGACCGGGGCTCCACCCAATTTTTCCACCAACAATCCGGAAGTGAAAAGTGCGGCATCTCGAATCTGTTCTGCCGTTAAGCGTCGTCTAGGAAAATGCCCCAGCAGGCGGTTCTCGGGATCGGCTTTCGATAAATCGGAACGCGTTGCTGACGCTTGCCGGTACGTTCGACTGGTAACGATCAACCGTATCAGTTGCTTGGTGCGCCACGTTTTCTGATACTCCACAGCAAGGTAATCGAGCAATTCGGGATGACTTGGGTAGGTCCCCTGCACACCAAAGTCGTCAACGGACTCTACAAGTCCCCTGCCGAAAATATTCTGCCACATTCGGTTCACCGTCACGCGAGCCAGCAGTGGATTCCGATTCGAAACTAGCCACCGAGCCAGACCCAAACGATCGACCGGCTCTCCCTCCAGAGGTGCTCCAAGAATACCCGGAGGTCGACGCGAGACCGGTTGAGTGTCGTCGGGTTGATCGTACTGCCCTCGCTTCAACACAAACGTTGGCTTCGGATTCTCTGCTTCGTCCATCACCATCACCCCGACCACCTGCCCGCCTGTTTCAAGGGGTGAATCGATTTCAATGAAAGGGCGATAGGCCGGCGCGGTACCACTATCTCCCCTATGTTCCTCGGTGCTGGAATTGAAATAGGAAAGCAGACTGTAGTAATCGCTCTGTGGAAGCGCGTCAAATTTGTGGTCGTGACAGCGGCAGCAATTGAGCGTGAGCCCCAGAAAGACCGTTCCCACGGTCTCCACTCGATCCGAGGCATATTGATTGAGGTACTCTGTGGCTAAAGTCCCGCCCTCGACCGAAATGGGATGATTTCGCAAAAATGCCGTTGCCAACACCTGATCGGGTTGGGCATCGGGAAGTAGATCACCCGCCAACTGTTCAATGGTAAACTGATCGAAGGGCATGTCCTGATTAAAGGCATGAATCACCCAATCCCGCCACGGCCAACCCGTTCGAAGGACATCTTGGAGATAACCGTTGCTGTCACTGTAACGTGCAAGGTCAAGCCAGTGTGCCGCCATTTGTTCGCCATAACGAGGGGACCCAAGCAGACGGTCGACCTGCCGTTCATAAGCCCCCCTCGCCGAATCCCGGAGAAAATGGTCGAGTTCTTCAGGTGTTGGAGGGAGACCGCTCAAATCAAATGAAAGACGTCGCAGAAGGGTTTCACGATCGGCCTCTCCAGAGAGGTCGCTGTTCGCGTCGGAGAGTTGCTTACGAATAAAAAAATCAATCGGATTCTCATCTCCCAAACGCACCTCGGCGCTGACCGGAGGAATGAAGGCCCAATGCTTCTCATAGTTGGCACCCGATTCAATCCAGCGACGAATCAATCGTTTCTGGGCGGTCGTCAATACTTTATGGGTAGATGGCGGCGGCATGGCTTCGTCAGGATCGGTGGCAATGATTCGCTGCCATAACGCGCTCGCCTCGACGTCGCCTGGAACGATCGCGGCCTGTCCCGATGCGGATTCCCCCCAAGCGTTTTTTTGCACATCCAGCCGCAAATCGGCTTCTCGATGTTGAGCGTCGGGACCATGACAGGCAAAACAGTTCTCTGAAAGTATCGGACGTATATCCCGATTAAAGCTGAGAGAAGATTTATCGATTGCCAAGCCATCGTTAACCCATCCCATCGCAACGATTACGAGCAGTGCTGTCCACCTCTGGACCCGGAGAGAGTTCCCGTGAATGACGGAAAGTAAGGCAATATCTCTCGTCATGAAATTAACCTTTTGGAATCTACTTTATCGCGATACTGAAATTGTATCGGCTTTGGGGTGAGATTCTTATTCTAAACCAACAAAGACAAAAAAGCGATTTGGCCGTGGAAAGCAACGCCATTGGTCGCAAACACCGCAATAAGCGTACGACACGAATAAAGCCCGCCAGCGGTAACTGACGGGCTTTGTTGAATCGAGACGGGTTTTGAGGCCCGTCTTAGTGGAGGCGGCGGGAATCGAACCCGCGTCCCGCAATATTTCCATGCAAGCTTCTACGTACGTAGTCGAACTTTTGATTTAATGAATGGACACTCCGTTCAACATGATTGTCCAAACGCGATCCCAAAACGGAATTTAGATTACTGCGTGTCGGGCATGACAGTCATCGATCTGGATTTTCAACGGGCAGTCAAAGCTCTCCAGCTAAACCTTTCAGCCCGGGTTACCTTTACTTAGGCAGCCAATGCAAGATTGTTATCTGCAATTAAAATTATTCGGTCAGCTTTTAACGAGGCCAACTGACCAACCTCGGTACGCCACCTACACTTCAGACTATCCGGTCGAATCCAGTTCGCCCCCGTGTAGTGTTTGGCTGAAAATCAGCCGTCAAGTGAATATATCAGCAATATGGTACCCAAAGGAATACACCAAAAGGCAAACCGATGGAAATTTCCTCGCTCTATTATGCCGAGTAACCAGCGTAAAGCGAAGTATCCAATCAACGCTGAGACAATCACCCCTATTAATAATAGGTACAAGTTGGTCCCCTGTTGAGGCGCTAATTCCACTGACTTCTCACCGGAATTAAGCAACAACTTATATAAAGTTATTCCACTAGCCCCCCCGATTATTGGGATTGCTAGCAAAAAAGAGAACCTTGCCGCTAAGGCAGATGGCAATCCCATACGCTTGGCAGTAACAATCGTCACCCCACTACGGCTTATTCCCGGCAAAATCGCAAACGCCTGCATCAAACCAATAGCCAATGCAGACTTCGGACAGATGAACGATTTTACGTTCTCGGTGGACTCTTCTTCTACTTTGCCGAACCACAACAATAATCCGGTCACAATGAGCATGCTTCCTGCGATTTCCGGTTGGTAAAGCGTTTCGTTGAAGTCGAGTATCTGTAATGTCACACCAACTACCCCGGCAGGAATGGAACCAATCACCAGGGAAGTTAGCCATTTCCGGTCGCTGGAGAACAGTTGTTTGATTTGCTGGAAATACACACTGCAAATTGCCAAAAGAGTACCAAAGTGTAGGGCAATGTTTACGTCATCCAGTTGGGTGCTTTCCAGGCCGAGAAAAGTCCCTAAGGCAACGAGGTGGCCGGATGAACTGACCGGTAGAAACTCAGTGATCCCCTGAATAATCGAGAGCAGAAGAAGTTGCCAGAATTCCATGAGTTATTTATCGCGTTTCCACCGACGTGCATAACGTCCAGTAAAAAAACTTTGAGCGATCAATATGAACATGCAGACCATACACCACATAGCCTGCTTACCCGCCGGGCCTTGCTCTAAGTCCAACTGTAAATAAGAAATGATTTCATTTTGTCCTTTGGACAGGATTAGAATTGCAAACAATCCGGCATAGGCTGCGATAAATAACAGATTCCCCAGAGTCGCTGCCCACAAGGTAACCCAGTCAACAAACAACAGCATATAAATGAGTAGTCCGATTTGCATGATGCCAGCCAGCAACATGATGTAAACCCAGCGATTAAGCTGAGATTCCTCCGTTGCTGCGGAACTCAGTAATAGACTTTGAATAGCAGGAATTAACTGCAGGAGGATCTCCACCAGCATCGTGGCAGACAAAATTATCACGGCTTTACGGCGTGCAGTTCCCCACTCGGTATGAGCAAACCGTCGACTCGTTTGTGGAGAGGTAGTGGGCATGTTTCTCAATATAACACACTGACGAATTCCAAAGCGTTATGATAGAAGGAGAGTCTTTATCTACGAAATTTATTTAGCGGTATGTTAGTCAGGTCTTATGCGTCAAATCTCCAGCTTCATTATTTGCTTTCTTACAACCATGACAGGATTCTCAGACGAATCAGTCTTTGACACGGTTACACCGGTCGGTGTGAAGGGACTGACTTCCGCGGAATTGATCTATCCTCTTGAAGGGCGTCAAACGCCGCAATGCCATGCGTCCACGATCGAAGACACGCCGACTGGATTAGTCGCAGCTTGGTTCGGAGGTACTCATGAGAAGAATCCTGATGTAGGAATCTGGGTGGCCCGAAAAGTCGATGGTCAATGGACGCGCCCCGTTGAAATCGTCAATGGTGTGGAATCGGAGGAAGTCCGTTACCCCTGCTGGAACCCAGTTCTTTTCCAATTAACCAACGGTCCGCTTGTCCTTTTCTATAAAGTTGGCCCCACACCGCGGTCATGGTGGGGAATGAAAATGACTTCCAAAGATGGTGGTAAGACATGGAGCAAACCAATGAAGCTTGGAAAAGATAAAGCGATTGGCCACCTGATCGGTCCTGTCAAAAATCCACCCATTGAATTGGCGGACGGCAGTCTTCTATGCCCTTCCAGTACCGAACACAACAATTGGCGGGTTCACTTTGAACGCTCAGGTGATGGCGGTAAGACATGGGAAGTCATTGGGCCGATTCATGACGGAGAAAAATATAATGCTATCCAGCCAAGTATCCTGCGGTATGAAGATGGCTCGATGCAGGTGCTTTGTCGAACTCAGGAGAGCGTTCTTGTACAAAGCTGGTCTCGCGACGGAGGAAAAACCTGGACGGAGCCAGAGGCAACCTCGTTGCCAAATCCAAATGCTGGAACGGACGCCACGACCCTTCAGGATGGTCGACAGATCCTTATTTACAACCACACCACTCGACGGGCTCCTTTTCCGGGAAATCGCAATATGCTTAATGTTGCAATCTCCCGTGATGGAAAAAATTGGAAACCAGTACTCACACTGGAACGGGATCAAAGCGAATATTCTTACCCTACGGTGATCCAGGATGATAAAGGTATAATTCATGTGGTCTACACCTGGCGACGACAGACCGTCAAACATGTCGAGATCGATCCAGCGAAATTGAAGTAACTGACCCATCCCCGGAATGATGAATCAAGATGAAGAAAATACTACTAACGGTACTGCTCGTATTCGCAACAATTTGTGCTCAGGCTGACACGACACTGAGTGATAAGGCTAGTCAGGCCGTGAAGGATGAAATTGCCCGCGCCACAAAAGCAGGGGAGAGTGAAGGTGGGATGATTCTCGTTCATGTCCATGGCAAGCAAGTACTCCTTGATGTTCAGGGTTACCATGACTCGGAAGATAAATTGGAATTTAAGTTAGATTCTCTCCTAAGAATCTATTCGATGAGCAAGCCGATTACGTCTGTTGTGGCGATGACTTTGTGGGAACAAGGTAAGTTCAAACTGGACGATCCCGTGGCGAACTACATTCCGTCTTTTAAGAAGGTCAAAGTCGGAGTTGTTGTTGACGGTAAAATGACTCGTCTTGAACCTGAGCGTCCTGTCACCGTGCGGGATTTGCTATCTCACACGTCCGGTTATAGCTATAGCCCCGCCTCGGGCACCCCATTCGGTAAGGAATACCACTCTCGTGGTGTCTTCTACACTCACAACGGGATGTACCCGCCTAAGATGTCTATTCGCGAGGCAGCCGATCAACTTGCGCAAATTCCTCTCCAGCATCAACCCGGTGAGAAATGGACTTATGGCCTGAGTGTAGACATTCTCGGAGCCTTGATCGAAATTTGGTCCGGAGAATCTCTCGAGAAATATATGAAGCGTTCTGTTTTTAAACCACTCAAGATGAAAGATACGTTCTTTGATATTCCTAAGAACAAGCTGGATCGATTTGTTTCATGTCATACCTGGGAAGGTGATCGTCAGGTGATCGTCGACAAGTGGAGTGACAGCGCTTACCGTGACGGCTTTGAGTTCCACAGTGGTGGCGGTGGGCTAGTGAGTACCCTTGGAGACTATAGTCAATTTGCACAAATGTTAGCTGGTTGGGGGCAACACGACGGCACTCGTATTCTAAAAGCAGAAACGTTGAGAGAGATGTTTAGGAATCAAGTGGTCCCCGGTGGTGGTAGATCGTTTGGATTAGGATTTGCAGTGGAAACAGCTGAAATATCCGGGGCCGACAAACCACTTGGACAATACGGCTGGGGTGGTTATGCCAATACAGAGTTCCGTGTCATTCCTGATGCTGGTGTAAGTATGGTTTTCATGCGACAAACCGTCCCCTCTACCCATCGGATGTCGAAGAAACTTTTCGGTATCCTGAGAAGCGGTCTAACAATTAAATAAGTAAAAGCAAATCTCGCTAAGCGGTTGGTTAAGCGTGTTACAGAAATCTAAATAAGGTGTTCTAAATGAGAAAAGTAATCTTTTCGATGATCTGTTTGTTGGGAAGTTTGTCGGCACTTCAGGCGGAGGTATCCGTTTCGAATTTGTTTACTAACCACATGGTCGTACAACAGGGTAAACCTGTGGTTGTCTGGGGGAAAGAGACGGCGGGTACGACGGTCACCGTTTCCATGGCAGGCAACTCAGCGACGGCAACGGCCGCCGCTGACGGAAAGTGGATCGCTACTCTGGCGGCCTTAAAGGCAAACTCAGGGCCTCACGAGATCACCATTAAGGGAAGCTCGACGATCGAGATCAGTGATGTTTTGGTTGGGGAAGTCTGGGTGTGTTCAGGTCAGTCCAATATGCAGTGGCCGGTCGCCTCAGCCAATGATCCTCAATTGGAGGCATTAGCTGCGAAATTTCCCCGTATCCGTCTGATTACCATCCCTCAGGTCGGGACTCAGGAAGCCCAGGATAACTTTGAAGGAAAGTGGGAAGCCGTTAGTCCTGAGACGGTGTTGCAGTTTTCAGCGGTTGGATATTTCTTTGGTCGTCAGTTACACCAAACCTTAAATGTACCTGTTGGATTAATTGACAATGCCTGGGGTGGTTCCGCTTGCGAAGCATGGATTCCACGCGACGTTCTACAAAAGCATGGTCATACCGAACTGCTCGCGCATTGGGATCAGCTTGCTGAGGATTACAATGCCGAGGCAATAGAAGCTAACTTCCAAAAGGCTGTAGCCAGTTGGAAGCAGCGAGCTGCGGCAGCCAAAGCTGCAGGGAAGCCGAATCCGCCTTCTCCGCGCCGCCCGCGTAATCCACTTGCCGGTCAGCATCGCCCAGCCAATCTCTATCAGGGTGTACTCAACCCGATCATCGGTTATCCAATTCAGGGAGCTATTTGGTATCAGGGTGAAGCGAATGCAACACGAGCGAAACAATATCAGGATTTGTTTCCGTTGATGATCAAAACCTGGAGAGAGGCGTGGGGGCAGGACGACTTTAGCTTCTACTGGGTTAGCCTTGCTGATTTCAAAGACGAAGCATCCGAACCAACGGACGCTGACTGGGCAGAGCTTCGTGAAGCTCAAACGATGACCCTCAGTCAACTTCCCAATACAGGCGAAGCTATTATCACGGACCTGGGTGAGTCTCACGACATTCACCCGCGCAATAAACAAGATGTTGCCAAACGACTTGCCCGGTGGGCATTAGCGCAGAACTATGGCTACTCAGCCCTTGTGCATCGCAGTCCAATTTACCAATCTCACGAAGTGAATGGTGATCGCGTGACGGTGACTTTTGATCACGTGGGTGGTGGTTTGGATACTCATGATGTACGTCAGGTTCTTGGTTTTACGATTGCCGGGGCGGATAAGAAATTCCACAAAGCAGAAGCTCGAATCATTGGTAAAAATCAAGTGGAAGTCTGGAGTGAGGAAGTGCTTGAACCGGAATCCGTTCGTTACGCATGGGCGAATAACCCGGTTTGTAATTTGCAAAACCGGTCTCACTTGCCAGCCACACCATTCCGTACTGATAAATGGAAGGGAATTACCGAAGGTATCTTTATTCGGTAATAACAAGATAGGATGACTGCTGAACCGATTTCGGAACGCTCAACGGAAGAGTTTTATGACGAATTAGCATCGTCGTATAATGAAATTATTTATCGTTGTGCTCCTCGATATGAAGAGATGCAGATGACGATGGTGGACTATGTGCCCAGTGATCTACAGCCTTTGCGGATACTGGATCTAGGTTGTGGCACTGGTAATTTGACACTGAGGGTTCTGGAAACCTTTCAGGAAGCGGAAGTCGTAGCTCTGGACTTGTCGGCTGAGATACTGGATGTCTGCCGTAGACAGTGTGGGACCGATCGGGTTAGTTATTTACAACAGGACTTCCATAGCCTCGATCTTCCGGACGCTGAGTATGACTTGGTTGTATCATCTATTGCCATTCATCATGTAGATGATCCGGCCAAGCAGCGTTTGTTCAATGATGTGTATGCTAGTTTGCGTCACGACGGGGTGTTTACGTTTGTCGACCAGTTCCGTGGCGAAACTCCGGGAATCTATCGGCAACACATGAAAGTCTGGAAGCAGTTCGCTGACTCGAAAGGAATTCCTCCTGAAGAATGGGAAATGTGGATGGAACATCAGCAGCAGCACGACTATCACGCCACGCTTGGCCAGCAGATAGAGTGGTTACGGCAGACAGGATTTCAACAGGTCGATTGTTTGTGGAAACATGTTTTATGGACATTGCTAACCGCTCGTAAAGTAGAGGAGTGAAACAAGTGTATACCGAATCCAAAACTCCCTGGTGGTCTTATTTAATGCTAATTACACCGGTGATTCTTATTCCGGTTGGAATTCAGATGCTGAACAAGGTTGAAGCACCTCGGGTAGAAGAACAGGTGCTCGATGAGCAACCCGTCGAGGTGATTGCTGAGGAGAATCAGCAAGAAGAACTTAGTGGTACAGGGCTCGTGGTTGTTCTGGCGTTCATAGCGCTGATGGTTGGGGGGATGTCGTGGATTTTTTTAGCCACCAGTAAATACTCAGTAGAAGCAAGTGATTTGGGTATTCGATTTGGTTATCGCAGTGGACTTTGGAGTAATAGATTTACTCGCCAGGACATTTTGCAAGCTTATCCATCCGAGTGCAGAATAAAAGAGTTTGGAGGATTGGGTATTCGTTATGGCTTCAAAACGAAACGATGGGGATACATTTGTTGGTCCGGCAGCGGGGTTCACATGGAAGTAATGAAGGGTTCAAAACAGAAGCGATATGTGTTTTCCTGTAGTGACCCTGTAGCTTGTATTGCGGCATTAAATTTATCTGCTGAAAAAATGCTAACACCAGAATCTGAAAGAGAGGAATAGAGTGATGAAACTAGCCTCCGTCTTAACTCCACTATCCGAAGAAAATCTTGCTCTGGCTGCTCAAACAGGAGTGGAGTGCATTACGATTCGTTATCAGGGCTCGTCTCTGGAAGACTGGAAACCTGCTGTCGAACGGATTCGTAGTTATGGAATGGATATCGCCGCGGTGGAAGATGCTATCGCAATGGAGAATATCATTCGTGGTACTGAAGGTCGTGATAAAGAGATTGAGGGAATCATCTCACTTCTTCACATGATGAAAAAACTAGAAATTCGCGTGCTTTGCTATAACTTCATGGCGGGTACGGATTGGGTGCGTACAAAGACGGACGTTTTAGATCGCGCTGGCGCCCAAGTGACCCAGTTCAATCTGAATGAAATAGATTTGGCTGTTTCGTTAGATGATGCATCGAAGCCGCTGAAGCATGAGGAATTAGCGGCTGAAGCTCTTTGGAACAACTTGAAGTATTTTTTGGAGCAGGTCCTTCCAGTCGCTGAAGAGTTGGAGATTGATCTGGCAATGCACCCCGATGACCCACCTTTGGAAGTGTTTTTAGGGCGTGCTCGGATCATGAATTCGGTGGATGGATTTCGCCGTCTGGTCGGGTTGGTTCCCAGTCCCCGTAATGGTATTTGTTTTTGTCAGGGTTCTTTTGTGGAGATGGGAGCTTCTATTCCGGAGACTATTTATGAGCTTGGACCTCATATACGTTATGTACACTTTCGGGATATTCGAGGCACGAAAGAGAATTTCACAGAGACCTTTCATGATAATGGTCCTACAGACATGGCAGCGGCCGTGAAAGCATACTATGAAGTTGGGTTTGAAGGTCCCATTCGCCCTGATCATGTACCGCAGCTATTCGGTGAAGAGGCAGGTGAACCGGGCTACACTCAACTGGGACGATTATTTGCTTATGGTTATATGCGTGGGCTCATGCACGCCGCTCAACGGTAATAAAGGAAGAATTAATGTCTGCACCTCAGGAAATTACAATCGAAATGATGCGGGAGAAATTGTACGCTGCAGTCGTTTCCGATGCCCTCGATGCATTAGGTTATAAAAATCAGTCTCCTCGTGTACCTTTACCTCCGCAAACAAGCGAAGGAGTATTAGTGGGTCGTTGCAAGACGACGCAGTGGGAAGACATTGATTTTGAAGATCCTTCGCCGTATGAATTGGAATTGAAAGCTATCGATGCCTGCCAAGCGGACGACGTGCTGATTTGTGCGGCTAATGGTTCAATGCACTCAGGTGTTTGGGGTGAATTGCTTTCCACGGCCTCTAAAAATCGAGGGTGTATCGGAGCGATCATTCATGGAGCGGTACGCGATATTTCGAAGATCAAAGCGCTGGGATTCGCCGTCTACGCTTCGGGACGTTGTGTCTACGACAGCATGAATCGTCAACGAGTTATTTCTATCGATGAGCCTGTACAAATTGACGGCGTTACTTTCTGCTCGGGAGATCTTGTGATTGCTGACGAAGATGGTGTTGTTGTTGTTCCTCAGGAAATCGAAGAGACGGCAATCCAAAATGCCTGGAAGAAAGTGCATGACGAAAACGTCACGCGTGATGCGATTATCAATGGCATGCTGGCTACGGAAGCCTACAAGAAATACGGTGTCTTATAACGGTTCGTTCAGTGCAGGAGGGGAAGACGATGTTGGAACGTAAACGAATTGCTGTCATTGGCTTTCTTCATGAATCGAATACGTTTATCTCGACTCCAACAGACTACGAGGCTTTTCAAAACGACTGGCTTTTGGAAGGCAATGAATTTCCTCTCGGAATGTCCGGAGCTCATCACGAGACGACAGGTTTTTTTTCCGCGTTGGATGAAAATGTAGACGAATTCGAAGCCGTACCGATCATGATGGCTCGGGCTATTCCTTATGGAACGATTACTGCCGATGCCTATACTCGAATCGTTGGACGGATTCTGGAGCTGTTACAACAGGCAGGCCCGCTGGACGGAGTGCTTGCGGCACCCCATGGTGCTACGGTTTCCGAAAAACAACCGGATGCCGATGGATATTGGCTGGAGGAGGTCCGCAAGGTCATTGGTCCGGATGTTCCGATGATTGCTACGCTCGATCCACACGGAAATCTCTCACATAAAATGGCTGCTGCCTGTGACGGCATGATTTCTTATCGTAGTAATCCACATCTCGATCAGTTTGAGGTTGGCCGACAGGCGGCGGAACTTCTATTTGATACGTTGAGAGGTAAGATTACGCCAACGATGGCCGTGGCAACGCCGCCAATCGCTATCAATATTCAAAAGCAGGAGACTTTGGTTGAACCTTGTTTACCACTGTATCAACTGGCGAATCAGCAACTGAAAGAGGAAGTCGTACTTTCGAACAGTATCATGCTCGGGTTTCCTTACTCTGACGTCGAAGAGATGGGGGCTGCGTTTATTGTGGTGACTGACAATGATGAGTCTAAAGCAAAACAGTATGCCGCTGAATTGGAAGCTTATCTGTTTGAAAATCGTCAGGAGTTTCAGGCGGATCTGGAAAGTGTGGAGGCTACAGTTGCTAAGTGTTCCCAATTGGAAGGGCCGATCTGTTTACTTGATATGGGTGATAATACGGGCGGCGGTTCACCTGCTGATAGTACGATTTTGTTGCATGAATGCCAGAGGCAGGCACTGACGAACACTTTTGTTTGTCTCTATGACCCCGTGGTTGTCCAGGCATTGCAAGCCAACGACGTTGGAGAATTTGTGAACGTCAAGATAGGTGCCAAGACGGATCGTTTGCATGGTGAACCGTGGGAAGGCGAAGTCGAATTGTTAGGGAAATACGATGGTAAGTTCTTTGAGCCTCAACCACGCCATGGTGGAGCGACTGATTGTGATCAGGGCGATACGGTGGTTGTAAAGCATGACTCAGGTCTAACCATCATGGTGACTTCTAAACGCCAACCTCCCTTTAGTATTAAGCAGTTGACTACCTTTCATGTTGACCCGGCATCTTTCCATATTTTGATTACTAAAGGTGTCAATGCACCTATCGCCGCTTACCAGCCTGTTTGTCGTGAGATCATTCGGACGAATACGGGAGGGGTGACCACTGCGGATATGGGGCAACTGGACTACAGGTACCGCCGCCGCCCTTTATATCCGTTTGAGGAGGTCCGGCAGGAGTAGCATCGTGGCTTGGTTCCCCAAAACAATTATCGAGAGTGGTGAGGTTGGACCTCACTTGGTTATCACAGCCGGCGTGCATGGCGACGAGTTTGAGCCAATGCAATGCATTCATGCGTTAATGGATCAGCTTCCCGGCCAATTAAAGAAGGGCAAGCTAACGCTTGTTCCATGCGTGAATATCGAGGCCTTCCTGCTAGGGGAGCGCACGGCATCCGATGATCTGGATCTGGCTCGAATCTGTCCGGGCGACCCCGAAGGTACCATGACGATGCAGATTGGCCATGAATTGACTGAACTGATCAATTCGGCAGACTATTACATTGATTTGCATACAGGCGGAACCAGGTTTTCGGTATATCCATTGACAGGTTATCCACTTAATCCGGATGTCGAGGCTTTGGCAGGTTCCCGGAAAATGGCGCAGGCGTTTAATCTTCCCTTTATTTGGGGAACGGACTGGCGTCTTAAGGGACGAAGTATGTCGATTGCCTGTGAAAATAACATTCCAGCGATTTATGCAGAGTACGAAGGAGCAGCCGTTTGTTCGCCACGGGGAGTCATTGATTACGTCGATGGCTGTCTGAATGTTCTTGGAATGCTCGAAATGATCATTCGCGAACAACCTGAATCCCGGGTGCAAACGATTGTCGAGGATCCCAGCGAAGGTTCAGGTCATATGCAAATCTGTCACCCTGCTCCGTTTGATGGTTTGCTCACACCCAACTATAGTTTGGGAGACAAAGTGAATCAGGGTGACGTTCTAGGAACGGTTCGTACCGTTGACGGGGATCAGTGTCAGGAACTAATCGCGGGGCAGAGCGGGACTCTCATTGTTCTGCATACGTTTTCGATGGTCCGTGAAGGCGATGCGACCTTTGTTATTGCCTAAGTGATTAGGCAATGATGTCGTGAATGATTTCCCCGTGGACATCGGTGAGTCGCATATCGCGTCCGCTAAAGCGGAAGGTGAGCTGTTCATGATCCATTCCCAGCATGGCCAGCATGGTGGCGTGTAAATCATGAATCATGACTTTGTTTTCCACCGCTTTGTACCCATATTCATCCGTGGCTCCGAAGATCGTTCCACCTTTAGCCCCGCCACCACACATCCAGATTGTAAACCCGAATGGATTATGGTCACGGCCATTGGAGCCCTGAGCAAATGGTGTGCGACCGAATTCACCGGAACACACAATGAGCGTTTCTTTTAGCAATCCCAGACGATCAAGGTCTGTGATGAGTCCGGCAATAGGGATATCTACGCAGTCAGCATTTTGTTGGTGTCCGTTCAAAAGATTGACGTGTTGGTCCCAACGGTCATGCCCAACGCTGGGACAGGTGACTTCAATAAACCGGACACCCTCCTGGACAAGGCGTCGAGCCAATAGGAGTTGCCTGGCGTAGGTGGCAGTGCCTTTCGTGGTTAGATCCATCCCATATAATTTCAGTGTTTCTTCGGTCTCGTTATCAAAGTTAGTGATCCGTGGCACAAAGTCCTGCATACGGTAGGCGAGTTCATAATTCGCAATGGCGGATTCGATTTGGTCATCCTGGTGAACGCGGTCGGCTTCCCGACGATCCAATTTTTGTAACAGTGCCAGCTTATTACGCTGAAGAGTATCGGAGGCCTCTTTTCTATTGACGTAAGCAACAGGTTGATTGGAAGCGCCGAAGACGCTGCCCTGATAACTGGCTGGCAGAAAGCCACTCCCAAAATTATCCAGACCGCCCGGAGGAGTTAGGCCACCGTTGAGAACAACGTAGGCTGGTAGGTTTTCACATTCACTTCCCAGTCCATATCCAACCCAGGCGCCCATGCTCGGCCTTCCCTGCACACCGATGCCAGTATGTAAAAAGTAATTGGCATTGGTGTGTTCTGAAAAATTCGAGGTCATCGATCGGACGAAAGCCATCTTATCCACATGTTGAGCGATATTTTTGAAGAGATCGCTACAGGGAATCCCACTTTCACCGTAATTATTGAACTTCCATGGGCTCGCTAATGTTTTACCGATGTTGTTAAATTGAGTCGGCTCGATATTCATACCAAACGGCTGTCCGTTTTCTTTAGCGAGTCGTGGTTTCGGATCCCATGTGTCGACGTGAGAAGGTCCGCCATCAAGATAGAGGTAGATAACATGCTTGGCTTTGGCGGGGAAATGAGGTTCGCGAGGGAGGAATGGTTTTTTGCTGTCTCTGCGACCTTCCTCGACAGCCTTGCCATCCTTTGTTAGCAAATGTGTTAATGCCAGCGAGCCAAAACCCATCGCGCTTTGACGCAACATATCACGACGAGAAACCGGTTGAGGTTGAAAATTTCTACAGTGAGCCATAAGACTATTTCAGTTTATTAATTGAGGTAGATAAATGGTTTCGTGTTGATGAGGACATGTGCCAAATCTGCCCACAGGCGTTCATCCGTTCCCAGAGTTTCTTCGGGAATGCTGTACGCCTGCCCCTGGATTTGCAT
>Ga0315322_10001638_pt1 | contig 17409 bp, 23 predicted proteins | sample M110021515metaG_FD_203461 | JGI IMG/M metagenome (GOLD analysis project Ga0315322, IMG submission 203461) | Ammonia-oxidizing marine archaeal communities from Monterey Bay, California, United States - M1 100m 21515 | ecosystem: Environmental > Aquatic > Marine > Intertidal zone | place: USA...
TGTGCCACTAAATGAATCAAAAGTTTTTTGTGTTCCATCAAGATATATTTTCAATTTATCAGCGTTACTCGATTGTGTTCCATCATACACAACTGTCATGTGATACCATGTTCCAGTAGCAGTTGCACCTAAGTTTGTATTTGAAATACCACCGTGAGAGTTTCCACTAAAACCACCATGATATTCTGGATATACATAAAAATTACCGTCATACCAATAATTAATTCCCAATCCCTGATAATCTGCTAGATTACTTCCTGTTGTAGAACCATAAGAACCAATTAAATCCCACCCATTACCTTGTGATGTTGAAAATTCATCAGTATTAAACCAAAGTGAATATGTAACCTTATCAGTTCCAGCTAAACTATTACTAAGGTCAAGTGGTAAACTAACATAATCCTGTGCAAATTCCCATGCGTTTCCAATCTTTCCAGTTTGTCCAGTTGTTGCACCGTTGTTAGTTCCGTCAAAAGTTGAATCCCTTACTTGTGTACCTTCAAATCCATGTAACAAAAACTCGTTGTCAGTAAAGTCCAAGTTTGCATTGGTTCCAGAATTGTCAGGCAACTCAACCAAAGAGTTTGCAGACTGTGTTCTTGCTACATTGTAGCCGTCAAGAGATGTAACTGCATTGCCATCTTCATCAGCACCAAAGTTGCTTGGTGCAGTCCAAGTGAGTCCGATTGGTAGTCCGTCACTTGCTGTTAGACTTGTTGGTGGGTCAGCCATTACTGATGGGATTGTATATGAAACAAGTAATGATGGATTTAGAAAGTCAAGAAAACCCATGGATACTGAACCTAATGAATTTCTAGCAATACCAAGTCCAAACTCTCCACTACTTGATAATACATCAGCACTTGCAGTTGTACCCAAATCTAACGTATGTCCAGTACCAACACCAACAGTATCACAACCAGCCCAATCATCAACGTAGAGTGTGCCTTGTGTTACAGCAGTGTGAATAGTTGAACCACTGTCCGTACTCATTGTTCCAGAGTATGACCTAAAGTCACATAACAGACCACTACCAAATGAGTATGTTGAATCCCATTGTAATGCAGTTGAAGTTATTGTAGTGTCAGATGGGATTGTAGATGTATCAAAATATAATCCAGTTCTATACTCCCAGCCTGTATCTCCTCCTACACCACCACCAGTGTTTTCTCCTGAATAACCACCACCACCTGATGCATAAGTGGCTCTTATGTTACCACTCAAATTGAATGTCGGGTCAATTTCAAGATAGCCAGTGAAATCGCCACTTGCATAATCCAAGTTCACTTTGTAATCAGAATCGTATAGAATGTTAATTCCTGTAAGACTGTCTATGCCTTTATCGAAATTATATGAAACCGAATCTGTAATAGAAAGAATTTCTGCTTTGTTATCAACTATGTATTGTTTATCAAAAGATTGACCGTTCAATGCTTCAATGTCAATTACTTGTCCAGCAATTTCTATGGTACTGCCAGTATGTACAGTCTGTGAAATACCTAAAGGTGTGTCGTCAGTTTTCCATACTTGCCATGTCTCTTTTATGCCATACTTGGAATTAACATCTAAAACCTGAACAAATGTTTCACTTTGTGGTACTTGTGTACTTGTACCGTTAAAAGAATTAACAACAGTGATTGGGTCTAGTTGTACAAACTTTGTAGAAGTAATTACAATACCGTCTGCATCAGATGTTACGTTTACGTTACACAATGCATCGTTGACTTGCAAGTTTGTCCACTCTCCATTAACTAAACCAGTTGCGACACTGGACACAGAGGGTACGACAGTCTGTCCATTGTAACCGTTTTCTTTGATAGAGTATGAACAAGTTGGAAGATCATAAACCAAGCCACCCACGCTGTTAGAATTGAAAATTACTTTTTGTCCACTTTGTTGCAAGACATAATTTTTGAATGTTGGAATACCAGTTCCATCTTCACGTTGTGTGAAACCGTCTTGGATCTTCTCTATTGTACTTGTCCAACTGGCTTCTCCAGTTCTGTAATCTTCAACCAAGTCATAATTACTTCCAATGATTGTTCTCTTTGCTAGGACTTCAAACAAATCATCTTGGATATAGTATTCATCAGGGAATGTTGGTGTAGTGTATTTTTGAATGTAGAAAGTTCCAGTTGGTAAGATTGGTTCTGGAACGAATGGTTCAGGTTCAAAAATCACAGGATCAAAATCAATTGTACTTGTTGTAGTTGTATTAGTTGTAGATACACCCTCTGCACTTGATACTGTTGCAGTTACACTTGTTCCATTAAAAGATTCAAATTCTCCAGAAGTTTCAGAAGTAGAATTGAAACTTACCTGTGCATCAGCAAATCCTATACCCAATGGAATTAAAATGAGCAGAGATGCAACTGTTGCTATTCCTAACAATGTAAAGTCAGAACGATTCAATCTTAGTATCCCTCCTTAGACTGCGTTGATACGTAAGACCAGATGAAAATCACTCCAATTGCCAGCAAAGGTGTTGCCGTAAGCAATGTGTAGATATTGTCTCTTGTCTGTAACATCTCAGCAGGGGCTGTACTCCACAGTCCCTCTTGATTATAATACAAATCACTGACAGCAGGCATGAATATGTAGACGATTAGTCCTAGACCAAATACGGCTATGATTGCCCTGATGATTGTGTTTAATGCCAATCCATATCACCTAATACGAATAGTCCTTCTTTCCAGAATTGAGGTACATCCAAAGTAATACAGAACCAATCATGAAGAGAGGTAGTATTTGGAAAATCTGATAAATGTTATCTCTAATTGCTAGTCCTTGGTCACTTACGTTAATCCACAAGTCTTCTTGATAATACAAATCCCATACGGCGGGCATAAATGAAACAAGTGCAATGGCGATTGCAAAAATACTAACCATTCCTCTAAGTACAGTGAAAACAGCCAATTCTACTGTTATTCACAAAAGACTACTATATGAAATTGATGAGGTGTTTTTTTTTGAAATTAAGTGAAAAGAACGGGTTTGTTTTCGGTGCTCCCAACACCCCTTGATTATCCACAAGTCTGGATGGTACGTACTTTAGTACGATTATTGTCCTCTGCTGAATCCACCAAAGATTGCAAAGAGGGCAAAGAACATACTTATCGGAAGTATGGAGATAACCGTCCATGCAATGGATTTGGCTCTGGTACATGCAGTGTTGCCGTCAGCGTTTGTAGTTGCGTCTGGACAATCAATTGCTTGTTCCACTTCAGAATAGATGAGGATACCAATGATGAGTCCAACGGCTACGCCGATAAAGCCCATGATATAACTGATATCGATCAATTCATTATTTCACAATTAATTTCATATATAAGTAAAAAAACACGGTTTAATTCACTACGTATCTAAGAACTCAGTAATCCACCTCTACCTGTCACAAAGTAGAATACGGTGATTGAAATCAAGAATAGCATAACTACTTCAATTCCACCTATGATGTAATCCCATATTGGATTGTTTGGATCATTGCCAGTTGTACATGTACCAACGTTACGTAACACTTCCAATACAAATCCACCCGTAACGAAATTGGTGAACCATTCAATGGCTTTGTACGTTCTTGCAAAAGGATCAGTGAAAGTGTTCAGCACCTCCCCACCACCCCAACTTGTGTCGGTTGTTGTACTGTTCGTCGGTGACTTTAATTCACCTACTATATCGGACATTGACTCTGTACCATCTAATAGTGCTGGATCAACCAATGGTGCTCCACCTATCCTATTTCCCTCTGAATCTGTCTCAGTTGATGGAAAATAGCAATTATCAGTAAGATACAGTGGTGAGTTTGGTACAGTTAAAATTCCTAGTGAAAAGTTTACACACATGAAAAACAGGAATATCGACAGATACATGTTTTAAAGTATATGAGTCTACTATATGAAATTATTAACTAGGGCATACCTTTCATACCATCTTCGATACTTTTGTCCAAATCTCTGTCCTCTTGCTCTTCTTTCAGATTTTGAATCAATTCCATAACAGTCTTGGTATTGTTCTTTTTTGATCTACTTCGTTTGTTAATCGTGTTTTTTGGAATTTTGAACGAAGATTGGGCTTTTGCCTGTCTACGTACCTCATTTAGCACTTCTAACCAATCTGTCGAAATTTTTGTTGACAGAGTATTCAGGTAGTGATATACACCCTCATGGGATTTCACCAATCCTTTTTTCTGTCCATGTCTTATTGCAGTGAAATAAGCCAATGGTGTGTTAACTAGACGAAATGGATACCTTTTCAATAAATCGCCTGCAATCTCTTTTGGAGACATAGTAACCTCATGATTGTCTGGATTGCACTTTGCACATGAATCCTTGTAATACAAAAAAAAGTGTAAATCAGACGCTTCCTCGACCATCCCTATACGAAATGGCTTGTCTATACCATATCGAAATACTGTCCCATCATACGAATTGACAGACACTTGGAAATGACCCTTTAATGTCATATTTTTGTAGATTTTTGAAAAACTCCGTATAAGGCTTGTATGGCTCTTATACAGGTCTTGATAGTTACCTAACTCCTCAGCGTTCACGGACGTAAAAAAAGAAAACGGAACCCCTCTGAAAAATTTGAACATAGCCTTGGAATAGTGTATCATCATGACGCTGATCACCTTTGCCTTTACTTTGTGTCGAATGACTGTTAACTCATATGCCAACTTTTTCAATGTTTTATTGTCGATATCGTCTGTAGAGTATGATGCATCGTCAAACACGACTATATGATTAACCCCTACTTGAAATGAATTAATAATTTCATCTAATCGATGTAAATCCTCACCAGTGAATCTACGTACTACGTACTCCTCACCACGTACACAGACAATATTATGTATCATGAGGTTGACAAGGGTTGTCTTACCAGTTCCACTCATTCCACAAATCATGACACCTGTATACTGCGAGTGGCTATTATGACGTAAAATATTATCAAAAACTGTGTGGGGCGAATACCTTACAGGATATGGAATTGGTTTCCCATGAACATTTGCGACTGTTACGTTGACAGGTGCTTGGTCATACTCTTCTCTTCCAGCAAAAAACCCACCTTCGTTATCATTGTAATCTTCAAAGTTGGAAACTGTGTTATCTTCAAATTCTTTATCTCCTACAGGAGCATCATTTTTTTCATCAGTCATACTCGGTTCATATTAGCATGCACCCATTGAGAAATTTTAGTTTCTACTTCTGGCATTGTCTTTACAACCCAATCCCACTTTCTCATCTTTAATGCATAGTCCTCCCTCACATCTTTGGCTGTTGGAATTGGGTCGAGTACGGGCTGTGCACCTTTAGGTAACAAAGACTTCATACATGTTGCGAACAAAATCGCTGAATCGAAATCATTGTGCTGGATTGAGTTTGTAAAACCCATTCTATAGGTCGACCACGAATTTGCTAGAATTTCAACTAATACCAAGTAAATACTGGTGGGTATATCTACTATAATAAATAGATGGACAGAGCCCTCATATCCCTTTTTCTCTAAACCCCTTTAAAAAAATTATATATAGAAAGTATATTTTTTAGGTTGCGTGAGGGTGCACGGGCACACCCCGTAAGAATTTTTCATGCCTTACGTGTGAGGATGTCTAAGAACTTGTAATAATTACACAAGTTTCTGATCATACATGTGATAATACTGTAAGATCATAGACAAACACCTAGGTATTTCATAAAAATTTCAAATAATTATAATGCATAGTTTTGGAAAAAGTGAAAAAACACCAAGTTTTCAAGGTGTGAAAATTCTTCATGCCTAATGACAACCATGAGAACCTTGTAGGATTCTATCGGAAAATAGGCGGTAAGTAAAAAATTTCTGTGAAAAACTTCGGCGTTATAAGGGGGTCTGAGTGACTAGAAAAAACCTCTAGCCAACTCAATTAGGTTCACAGGGTTGCCTGTGAAGTTTAGATATGCTAAAACACATCCTGTCAGGATGAATCCAGTACCAAGTATTAATTTAATCAGATGATATCACCTCCTCATCAATAAAGTTCAAACGTATAGCACAGTCTTTACAATAGTATTTCTTATTGGGGGTGGATAAAAGATATTGTTTGTGTAAGTCTGTACCACACTTTCTGCATTTCACCACACGATAACTGTTAAAGTAATACCGTTTACGATTCGCTATTCTCAACGTCTCTCCCATAATATGCTATACAGTGTGTTGGTGAACAGAAAATTTCGTTTGTGGATAAATTAGATGGAGGGTTACAAAAGAAACACGTACCTTGTTGCATCAGGTTACGTACAGACATTCTAGCATAGTAGTTAGTTAGAGTGTCAGGATCTTCCCATCCCATTGTAGCCACCAACGTTGCATTGAATCCTGTACGTCGCATCCACATTACTGCTGATGAATGTCGTAAGGCATAGAGTGGACGATTGGCGTAGAACCATTCATCGGTTCCTTTTGAGTAAATCTTCTTTGCTTCTATCTTTCCCAAGTCTTCATACAGCATACGCAGTAACATTGCATATGCTTCTTTGACCTTTGCAGGCTTTCCTGATGAAATAATGGGGGTGTTTTGGTCAAGATTCTTACATATTTCAATCACTTCTGGGCGTAAAACCAACTTATCGTAGGTCTTTTTTTGTTTATTTTCATATACTGAACACTCTAAAAACTCATAATCCTTGCCATTTACCGTGGTATTTAGATAACTAAACTGTGGAATCCAGTTGATTATGGTGTCTGAACGAGGGAATATTTCATGATGTATTGCAAATAATGCTCTAAATTCCTTACCTCCATGCTTCTCCATAAACCGTAATCCTTGACGATACTCATCATCATCCAATGCAATCTTGCCATAATTGTTTGTGACCTCAGATGAGTTCGACAGCACTTTTGCTGTGGTGGGTATGACAATATTATTAGTTGTAAGGAACTTACGTAACGTCTTACGGTAGTTTCCCATAGATACTTCTGGATTATACTTGTTGTACTTTTCCTGAAATTCCAGAAACAACAACTGTGCTGTACGTATATCTTTGAGGAATTCATCTGGGTGTTTAGATATTACAGAACATATTTTGTATAACTTGGTTACGTCCTTTACAGGTGACAGTTCGTTTAAAATTAAATTCTCCTTGAATGTTTGAATTGACGGTATCTTTGAAAATGCATCTCTGGTGTTTAGGTATTCAGGTAAGTTTGATTGGTTGACCAACAAGCCCTCATCAATTAACATTTTTTTATAATTAGTTATGGTCTTGGTTGTTACGTCATATTTTCTTGCTATTGTCGATGTCTTAATTACTGCATTGTCGTCACCGTAAGAAAGTATTTCATTAAGTATCTGTTTACGTTTTGTATCATTAAACTTTGGCAATCAAAACCAACAGTTAATAAAGATTATGGCTACTATAATAATTTAATTAGTAGGTAATTTTTAGCTTTTTCTTTAACTTCTTTTTGGCTGTAACATGTGTTTTGTAATACGAACCTCTGTTATGGAATCTGCATTCATTCACAGTATGTACCTTGTTACATGTCTTACAAGTTGATCTGGTTTTCTTGTGTGGTTTAACTAACTTAGGCATTTTTTCTCCCTTTACCTAGGACACTCTTACGTAAAAACATTGAGTAAGTACGCCTAGTTTTGTTATTCTTAAAAGAATTTTTTACAAAATCATTGAGTTCGTCACCCAATGTTCTATTCATCTTACTAATTGCAATTTTGCTTTTCTTTCTTGTTTTCTTGTCCATAATTTCCATCCGAATACTGAACCTACCGTAGCAAGTCCCATGAAATACAATCCAAAGAACAATTCATGAATAGGTTCTAATCCACAACTCATTACCATTTGTCACAAAGACTACTATATGAAATTTAACTATTTAAAGAGTCTAAACCGTCCAGTATTACGGGACACTTCTGACGTTCTGACGTTTTCACACTGCTACGTTGCTACGTTGCTACGTTGCTACGTTTCTTGGTATCTCATTCATTGAACTGGATTCTTTCATTGCCTTTGCAATCCAATGTTCACTACACATTACGTAAGGACATGACACAAGAGTTTCACACAAGCCATCCAAAGTCTGACATTTTCTATACATGCCTGTTACATTGGTTCCTTTTGGTGCTATCTTTACGTCAGTCAACAGGGTAAATTCCATCTTTCAATACTTTGTTTTAATTTCTTTAATGACTTTCTCATATCGCTCATTAACATATAGTCTACCGTCAGAACCACCTGAATTGGTTATTGGATGGTGGTTTGGTTTTAGATATGTGATGATCCAATAACTTTTGATTGCCTTTGGTACCCATAGGAAATTTGTAACCGTCTTTACCTACCTTGATTGCACCGTACTCAAAGTTAGACATTTTACTAAAATTCTTATCATAATTCAACTCCATCCATTTTTTATTTTTAAGTTTCATTGCTCTTACTGCTTCCTCTTTTGTCTTGTACAGTTTAGTATCTCTCATAACTTTTTTCTTACCGTAAATATTTGAAATGACATATGGTCGCCAAGGCATGTTTACCTAAAAATAAAACTACTATATGAAATTTTTATCCTCTATGAAATTTCCAAGGAGTGAAGAACCATTTACCCATTTCTGAGCCACTGCCCTTTACTTGACTTGCGAGTCCTTGCAGACCCATTCCAACATCAGCTATTTTACCCATATACTATGATAAACATACTACTATATGAAATTGTAGGGAAGGGGGTTTAACCCCCCATTAAATAAGTCAGGTAGCCATCTGACCTTGTCTGTTAAGTCGACAAGTGTTATTCTGTGGGTAAATCTGGGTAACAGCCACATACCATACATTGGTCAGTAGGATTGCCTGCAAATAACATATGACATAAACAATTGGTACAGTCTTTATGTCTCATTTCTTAGGTGTCATTTTTCCTAAGCCTTTGAACATTCCACTCATGGCTTTCATTCCAAAGCCTAGAAATCCGATGCCTAGACCTGTATAAAACAAGCCTGTAACGTCGTCACTATCCAAGTTTCTTACTCCAGAATTTTGATGATACTGATTTCTCTTTAGGATCTAAATAATTAGGTTCAGTGTGTTTATGTTTACATCCACTACATGTGCATTTGTCTTTACATCCACATCCCATGTGTTGAGTTACGTACTACTTCTATATGAAATTTAATGTTACTTGCACTTTGGATAATTTGTAAATTGCTCCAGTGAGCAGTAATCAAAGGTAGATACAGGTAGGATATGATACCTAATCGTAGGGTCAAAATCAGGATCTATGAATGGACTAAGTGCAATTAAATGATATTCGTTTGATGCTTTTGGACTGCTGTATCTTTCACTACTAACATTCCTGTCAGGATTATATTCCCATTCTTGATAAATTGGATGCCCTGATAAGTCATATTCTTCTGCAAATACAAAACTAATTGATGAGACGATGAATATTACTGATAGAATTGGTGTTACGTAACTGATCATGATCTGACGATTTCTTTACCTTGATACCAGCCATGCTGTAGTCTCCAGTGACGTTCAATCTCTAACTCATCTTCTTTTAATGGAGTACCACATAGTTTACACTGCAACATTGGAATCACTTCTTTTTCCTTTTTTTGCCCAATAAATTATTGATAAATAATGAACGTGTGACCAAACCTCTTTTCTCATCAATATCGTCTACAATGTCTTTATCTATGGTTAGATTGATGTGTACTTTTCTTTGTACCATATGTTACTTCTACTATTGCTACTATATGAAATTAATTGTATGTGAATAACTATGCAGTTAGTTGAATTTCTGATTCTCTTCTATACTTCTTTGATCTAGGTTTAGTTCTTAGAAATGTCTTGCAGTAGTCACATTTTTTCATGCTTTTTGGCTTCCAATCACCACATGGAGTACAGCGATTAAATCGTCTGTAACTGCAATATGCGTCTTCTACAACCACATATTAGATGTACTATAACTACTATAATAATTTAATTATTCATGTATTTTTGAATCCAAGCTGGATATTTCCAGTCTTGTATTGGTTTTTCTTCCACTTCATCGTAAAGAGGTGTAGTTTCTTTTATTACGTGGGGTTCAGCACAGTTCATGATGAAATGATTGACTGCTTGGGTGATCAAGTCAATATCAGGAGCTACAATCGCACCATCACATCTCTTGGAATACTTTACATCTTTCCATACGTATCGTTCATTTTCAGATATGTCAATTGATGCGGATTTGTTTGGGGTTTTGATATTTTCAACATATGTGAAACCGTTTGGCATGATCTCTATCAATGCACTACGTTGCATCATATCAATATCTGGGTCAACAATTATTATTTTCCAGTGCTTTAACTGCTGATAATACTTCCAATGTTCCTTATACTTTGGATCTTCTCTATAGATATCGTTTTTGCCTTCTACAAATTCACCTGATATTGACGGTACTGTATTGTCAAAAATCTCCTTTAATTCCCTATACGTAGGACATTCTGTTTCAATACCACTGGCTATCATCTGCTTGCATGTCTTTGATAACGTGATTGAAACAAATTGGTGTTCTCTATGGACTATACTTGCATCTACCCTTGCTGTCACAAGTTCATCTAACAGTTCTTTTAACTCCTCTTCGAGTTTTATCTTTAAATTTTCATCATTTCGATGTTCATCTATTGCTGTCTGTTCTTCATTGTATGCCTTTTGATATTCAGATGTTGCTTTAGTAAGATCTTTTGATGCTTTTCTATACTCATCATATGCATCTTTTTGGAAATCTATATCGTCCTGTGTACGTACTTTAACATCTAATGCATGGCGATATGCAGTCTCCTTATCTTCAAATATCTCTTCCATATCTTCCATATGACTTTCTGCATTCAAAGTATCATGTTTGTAATCAAGTTCATCCTTATACCATTCTTGTAATCTTTTTTCAACCTCCATTAGGTCTACTTGTAAATCATTGACATCTTTACGTAAATCTTTAACCACCTCATTGAGTTCTTTGGATGTTAACTGTTTGTCCTCCCCTACATGCTCTTCGGCTTGTTCGCCCATTGCGTTTCTACATGCTTGTGTGTAACATGTTGGTTCAGAATCACTTCTTGCTTCAGCGTATTGGAAGAATGGAAGATATTCTGTTGGTGGTAGGAAGTCTTGCTCCTCCTCAGTCCATTTGTCTCCCAATGCTGGTAAGTCAATAAACGGATTTTCCTCAGCATATTCACAAATCTGTTCTCCAGTAGCATAAGTTCTACAATGTTTATAGTAAAACTTGCACATGTCAGCAGTAAATCCATCCTCCTGACATGATTCAAAACTAAACTCTGGCTCGATATACCCCTCCATCTCCCCAACTCCTGTGGAAACTATGTAAAAGAAGACAGCAATTCCAACAATTGCACCTAGTACCACGATTGATAATTTTGAAAACTTTACGTTGCCCCATAATATTATGTTCCCATCTCGGTCTTTACGATAATTTGCTTTTCTTGGTTGTTCCTTTTTCTTTGATTTTTCCTTACGTCTACGTTCATCTTCTGCAACTATTCTGCGAATCTCTTCACGTTTTTTACGACGGTCACCTTTCACTACTCTCGTCCTTTTCCTTGGGTTCAGGTTCTACGTCATCTTTCTTTTTTACTTTGTCAATAATCTTATCAAATAAGTTTGGAACACCACCTGATTGTGGCTTTGTCATACTGTCAAGTTTACGTATCTTTTCTTGTATTGATGTTGAAACCTTTTTGAAATGATCAGGCTTTTCTGGGAAGTTTGCCAGTTTGACAGATGATGAATCCTCCTCAACCTCATACTCTGGTATTCGTGAATTTTTTTTATAATCCTCCTGTTTTGGCTCTGGCATCTCAATATTTTCTGCTGAAACTTCAACAGACTCTTCATTTTTAGGATTCCACTCTATGCCATCTATAATCTCCTCTTTCATAATCTTGGTGAATTTTGTGATTTTTTTCTTTTTAGGTAATGATACACGTACGCCTGAAACATGAGCAACAATGCCATGAAATGCATTATCTTCAAACAGACCTAGTATTTCTTTAACATCATCATATATGACAGTCCACTCTTCGTCTGTGACTGAGGGGCAGTACGTATCTCTAATATGCTTTAGAATAATTTTACGTGCTTCATCGGATATTTCTTTAGAAATAGGTGACACAAATGACACTGCCATCGCACTGACAAATTTTTCCTTATCCGATAACATATACTATTTCTATTACCACTACTATAAGAAATTAATTATTAATTCATTGGTGTGTGCTTCGGGTAGTGTATAATCCAACGTAATGACACACAGCACAGTGCTGTTTTGACCAACAATGTGACGTATTCTTTACCTTGATTGTTCTGTCACATAATTTGCAACGCAAGTTGGATTACTTTTTACTCCATCGCTTGACTGCATTCTCTTTTGACTTGCGTGCACTTGTTACGTGACTGCTTGTTGGTGCGTATTTTTCTGGGAATCTTTCCACCAATTTACGTCTACTTCTTGTGATAGTTTCAAAGCTAGTTTTGATATCCATAATATTCTTGACCCCGTCAATTCGTGTTGCATAATATTTACAAAGACGCAAATCACTTGCGTTTCTCAAGTAAGGTTTTGACTTCAATAACTTCTGTAATACTGTTGATACCTTTTCCATAAATTTGTTATAGTATGGCTACTATAAAAATTTAAAAAGGTGATCCGATATTACCTATTATTGAAAATCGAAATAGAAAATTCAGTTCTTGAAGCATTTCAAAATGCACAAGACAATGTTTTGAAAAAAGGAACAGGAAGTAGAATACGTACATGGCATGTATCCGATTTTGTATCCCCATGTCTACGTAAAACATACTATCAAAAAGCATTTCCAGAATGGAGTATGGATGATGACAAACGTAGTGCATTGTGGATTGGTACGATGGTTCACGAATATTCTACATTGTCAGAATTTCATGAAATTACAATGTGTTACGACATTGAAGATGATGTTGCAATGTCTCCACAGGAGGTAAGACAAATGGGAATAAAAGATACCAAAAACATCATCACTGGAACGTTTGATGATCTGATGAAGATTGGCAATGACTATGTGTTGGTAGACAAGAAAACATGGAATGGTAGAGGTTACAAAAAAACTGAACCTGACGAGGGTTACGTAAATCAGTTGAATATCTACCGTGTACTTTTGAAAGAAGCACTTGGTATAGATGCCAAGTATGGTGCGTTACTATACTTGGATAAAACAAACCAATTCTCACCACTGCCAATGGCATTCAAACTTGCACCAATTGGCAAGACAAAAAAGATGTTACGTGACTTGCTTGCAACGATGACCAATGGAACTATTCCCGAAGCGACTCCTAACTTTCTTTGCAACGGTAAAAATCGACAAAAAAAGATTTACTGTCCATATCTCGAAAGATGTAACACTGATACTGAGAATGAAAAACAGTTGAGTCAAACTAAGGAAACTTCCTGATCCTCATTTTTTTAATTCCTTTTGTTTCAACATTGATTGACAATACCTTGAAATTTTTCTTATTTTCCAACCACTTTCTGATTTTTTTGGCACTGTCCCAACGATTTGTTTTGATTGCAAGATAGACTGCTTCGCCGTCACTATTGATGCAGATACCATCCCACATATTCCACAAGTCTATTCCGTAATAATTTCCATCTTTAGAATAATGATAATCCCCAAATCGTGTATGTCTTTTCAACCAGATATGATCATATCCCATTTTTTGCAACTCACCAATAGCAAAACTATTGCTACTTCGCATTACGAGTCTGTTACGTCCACTCAAAATCCTTTTGTAAACATCTGCGTCAGGAATGAGAACGAGAGAATAACGCCTATCAGGATGAAGAGCCAGCCAATCCATTGTGTATTCTCTGTTGTACTTGCGTCCCCATCACCTACAATGAAATGCGTTTCAGTCGTTGTAACTGTTCCATCAGAAGAGGTGACTATGTAGGCTATATCTGGCTCTCCCATCATAATTACACCCAATACTAGGAAAAGCATCGCACCGATGACTGCAAGCATTGTACCTAGTCGGAATGCAAGTAAGGTTGAACCTATACCTGAACCTAAAAGAAGTATGAATATGCCTGCATCAAGTTGCATGTCTCTTCATCCGTCTCCTCGTATATGAAATTGTTTAATTTCCCTCTGATTCGTTTTCGTTGGCACTAATGACATCTTCATTGGACTCGTTTAAACTCATAACATAGAAACGTCTGAGACACATATGAAGTCTATATTATGCCTACTATAATAATTTAATTACGTTTAGACTCTACCCATTTTCTAACTTCTTCTGGAGCACCACTCAAATCAAGTTTATCAAAATCAATATCTTTGACATTGTCATGGATAATTGCATCCAGTTTCAAAAGACTAGGATCTTCCATAGTCTTTGTTGAATCCTGTGACTTGCTTAATCCAATACGTAAATCTTTGAGTATCATACTTGTTGTATTATTGATGTCTACTGCGATTTCCTTCCAATCATCATTGGTTATAGATGGACATACGGTATCCCTTACGGTACTAAGTAACTGTGTACGAACTTCTCTTGGAAGACGCTTTGCAATATCTGACGTAATCATTACGGTCATAGTTTGAATGAATGTCTCTCTTTCTGAAAAAACCATACCTTGGTATTATGTCGCTACTATAATAATATAATTTACTCTTAAATATTACAATTTGTTATAGAAAGTATTAGAAATGGACATACCCTCATTAATTGGTTCGATAATTGGATTTACTGTGGTTATCATGATTGTTGCCACCCCAATAATCATAATCATTGAACTGATTAAAAGAAAAATTAGACGTAGAAAATTAAAAGGATTTATAGAAACACCTCCTGATGACATTGAGAATTGGAACCCAGAACCAGACCCAATCGACGTTGATCCTCCAGAGGAAAATCCAGAAGATGACAGATTGAATAAATAATAGTTTTTTGATACGTTACGTTATGTTAGAAGGCGAATGGGATTGGTTAGACCACAGTAAAGATCCTCCAGAGAACTAACTATTATGATGTGCACATTTGTTACACATTCCGACTGCCGTATCCTCTGTTATAATTAATTCCTCATTTGATGAAAAACAACAATGACATAATCCTTTCAATCACTTCACCTCCTCAATAAATTGGTCTAACGTAAAGCCTGCACGTTCAAGACTGTCTCGTAATGTCTTTTGACCCAACTCCTTACGCAACGGTATCTGTAATTGTACCTGTGTGTTAGTTAGAATGTAATGGCTTCCTTTGGTATCCCATATTCTGAAGCCTTTAGTATGTAGAAATTTTATCAGTTTCTTGGTAGAGAACTTTCCAGAACGCTTAATCAAATTCAATCCCCTGATTGACGCTTTCTTTACGTAAAACATGAGTTAATCCCAAACGTCTGATTACGTCAAGGCGTTTCTCTAATTGCTGTTGTTCACTATGTAACGTGCCTAACAGGTCAAGAGTCATTTCTATATGCTCTTCTAAATCATCATACTCTGCCTTACATCGTTTAATCTCTTCAATCTCAACACATGGACATACTCCCCATGCGTTCTTTACAGTCGAACATCCTTTACATGGAGTGAAATGAATGTCTGCCTTACTTCCACACGAATCGTCACATACGTGAAATGACTTTGTCAAACCTTTCTCCAAATTACAACAAAGTATGAATTTCTAGCAGAGTCTTTTGCAGGCTTTCCTTTTACCCAAAAAGTTGGTCTTCCAGAATATCTATAATATTTGGCATGACCTTTTTCAAACACATCATCAAAATATCTGGCACAGATTGCATTGGCTGGAACAAACATCAGAATATTGATGTTGTTTTTTTGCCACTCTTCATCTGCTTTCAAAACCCAGTCTTTTGTACGTCGATTATGTGGAGGGTTGCACCATACGTCCCATTTCCATTGATTGGCTAACCCGTCCTCCTCTGGGGAGTAGAACTTTGCACATTTGTTCTGACCATACTCTGCACACACATCCAAGTCTGGAACAACTCTGTATTGTTTACAGATTGATTCAAAGACGTCTGTTGGTGTTTCGTATTCGTCTGAATTTTGTGCCTTTGACCTTTTGGGTCGTTGATGTAGTTGTACGGTCTTAGCCTTCAATGGCTACTATATGAAATTGAATTATTTAGGATTTTCTAAATAAGTTTGTGTTTTTCTGCACATTTCATGTGATAGTATTTTGGGTTTCGACTTCCTTTGTTTGAGAAATAGATGTCACCTACAAGAATTTCTACACCACATGACGTGCAATCCAATGGTCTATTCCATCTGGTTGTCAGTGATTTAGAAATTGTGTCTGTGAGAACTCCAAATCTCTTATTTCTTGTTACATATTTCATTGTAATTTATCCTCTAAAATTGTCTGATATGTGAGGTGAAAGCGATCAGAAAATGAAAATGTTACAACTTGCTTCAACTTTTTTTCTCTATATCTCTCTACCCCTATTCTATTTCTAGGAACTAAAAAGTTAAGTGAAGTTGTAACAAAGTGTGACTGGACTAGATCAATAGGTTCACTGTTTTTCAATGTTTTATGACTGGAATGGAAACAATGGTTGTTCAAATTATGTACTCTCCTCAATCGTCTTTTGGTTCTCATCAGTACCATCACCATCATGTTCTTTCACTTTTTTCACTAATTTGACTCCAATCCAGTATCTTCCGATCTTTTTTACCACTCCATCGTCCCCTGCTCGTTTAACTTCTGACTCAAAATACTCACCAACTGCCTTACCAAATGAAACGATTGTGTATCGTTCATTGACTTGGTTAGCCATCTGATATTTCTGGAATGCGTCCCACATGTCTTTACGACTTACCATATCGGTTGCTTCGTCTGTTGCAATCAATATGGTTGCATCATTGACGAACATGGACACTGGGTCTGCAAGTTCGTTCCATTCTTTACGTATGACATCAACTTTTGGCTCATGTTTGAATCTGCCACGTACCATCATACGTCTGCCAAGAATAATTAATAGTGATAAAACCTTAGATTTTTCCTCTGCGAGAGAAGTTAATGTATATTTTAAATCTGCATTTCTTTGTTCTTTGGTGAATTGTCTTTCCCATTTTACAATTAAGAACCGTCTGAACATTCCATTTGACTGATCAAACACTTTCGGAAATTTATTAGCAGAGAACATTAACGTTGCATAGTTGCTGAATTTGAACGGATGTTGATGTTTTCTTTGTGCAGAAATTCTATCCCCTGAAACCAATTGTTTGATGATGCCTGTTTTACGTAACTCGTTACTTTCAATATCTGGTACGATGTTTGCAAGTTTTCCGTAAAGTTCTGCAACAGAAAACTTGTCTTCTGACAGTTTCTGAATTGACTCGTTTGAGATATTTTCCTCACCGAT
>Ga0315322_10001640_pt1 | contig 17389 bp, 14 predicted proteins | sample M110021515metaG_FD_203461 | JGI IMG/M metagenome (GOLD analysis project Ga0315322, IMG submission 203461) | Ammonia-oxidizing marine archaeal communities from Monterey Bay, California, United States - M1 100m 21515 | ecosystem: Environmental > Aquatic > Marine > Intertidal zone | place: USA...
CATTAATGCCCGGGGAGCAGGTCCAAGTTTCGCGGTTCATATCTGTGACGTGGCGGTCGACAAGGAAACTGGCAAGGTTGATGTTACCCGGTACACAGCTATCCAGGATGCTGGCAAGGCAATTCACCCTGGCTATGTGGAAGGCCAGTTACAAGGTGGTGCTGTTCAGGGTATAGGCTGGGCACTGAACGAAGAATACATCTACAACTCAGATGGAGTCATGGAAAACCCTGGTTTTCTGGATTACAGGGTTCCGTTGGCGTCTGATCTTCCGATGATAGAGGCCATCACTGTCGAAGTGCCAAATGCCTTTCATCCCTATGGTGTCAGAGGGGTTGGTGAAACCGGAATCATTCCACCGCTTGGCGCTGTTGGATACGCGGTAGGTAATGCCATTGACCGGAAGGTGGAAGAGCTACCTTGCTCCCCGCCGCGGGTTCTTGCGTTGATTCAAAATGGCTGATCAATGGCAATAGTCATCTTCTCCAGTGAACTGCAAAAACTCACTGGAGAAGAACAAACTCGCGTTAACGCCGAGGTGTTCAAGGATATTGTTACTGAGATTTCCAATCAGTATCCTGCCCTCGAGCACGATGATCTGATGGAGATGGCGGTGGCCATTGATGGTGAAATTATTCACACGCCTTTCTTGGAAAAAGTTGCGGCCACTAGCGAAGTCCACTTCCTTTATAGAATTTCCGGCGGATGACGAAACCCCTGAAGACCTTGGCAGTCGTGGTTCTGTTGCTACTGCTATCACCCTTTATCGTGATCTCGGGTTTCGGGTTTTATCATGGCCTTGACGTGCCGAATGGCGTCGCGATGTTTACCCGAGGATTAGTAGGTCATGCCCTTGTCGAATCAACTGCTGACCGTGTTCCAGCCGGAGAACTAAGGGTCCTGTCCAAACCCGTTCTGTGGATGGGTAAGCTGGAGAGTGAAGACCTGCCGGAAACCAGTGGCCTTGCCGCATTCAGCATGGAACCAAACCTGTTATTTGCCGTCAATGACAGCGGTAATCCAGCTGGTATTTATGCGCTAACACTCGATGGCAAGGAAGCTGGGCACTGGCCAATTGAATATGCCCTAAGTCATGACTTTGAAGACCTCGCAGCTTTCTCCTTGGATGGTAAACCCTACCTGTTGGTCGCGGACACTGGGGATAACTTACATTGGCGACCACGATTAAACATTCTTGTTTTCGATGCCCCCGATACAGACACTGAAGGCCTCGCCCTGACATTGGCCTGGCAATTCCACTTTAACTTTCCTGAGGGTTACCGAGACATAGAAGCGGTTGCAGTGGACGTCAGGACCAATTCGATATTTCTGATTTCGAAAAGGTATGACCCGCCGGAAGTCTTCAGGTTACCGCTTCAACCAAACGATGATGTCGTGACGGCTGAACCGGTAGCGTTACTTGATGGGATTCCACGGCCTACCGAGCGAGATTTACGGGAAGACCCCTCAGATGGAGCCTATAGCTCCATGCCAACGGCCTTCGATATTTATCGCAGGGATGCTGTTGTAGTAACCTATAAGGAAGCGTACCTGTACAGTCGCCAGTTGGGGCAGAACTGGGCTGAAGCGTTTTCAGGCAGGCCTGATCGCATTCGTCTGCCTTATATATCTGGCCTGGAATCGGTTGCGTTTGATTCAAGGGGTCGCTATTTCTACGTGACCGGTGAAAGGGAAGATGGGATCGGCACGGCGGATGTTTTTCGCGTTGAATATCGCTAAGGATAGCCAGCCGGGTTTTCAGCTTGCCATCGCCATGCATCTCTGCAGATATCTTCGATCGTCAATTCGGCCCTCCAACCAAGTTCTCGTTCTGCCAGGGAAGGGTCCGTGTAGGACCTGGGAACATCACCCGCGCGTCTTGCACCAATCGTCCGCGGCAGATCCTGGTTGGTGGCAAGTTCAAACGCCGCAACAACCTCATGCACAGAATGACCAGTACCAGTGCCCAGGTTATAAGTGACCAAATTACAGCTACTTTGTAGTTTTCGGAGTGCCGCCACATGGCCCCGGGCCAGGTCCTGGACGTGAATGTAGTCCCGTACACATGTGCCATCTTCAGTCGGATAGTCGTCGCCGTTGATCACCAGTTCGTCTCTCAACCCTACAGCGACCTGCGTGAGGAATGGCACGAGATTATTGGGAACACCTTTTGGATCTTCGCCAAGCCTGCCACTCGGATGCGCGCCAGCGGGATTAAAATACCGCAGTAGCGCAACATTAAATTCCGGATTTGCGTCGCAGAGGTCGCGAAGCATCTGTTCAATAATAATTTTAGTACGGCCGTAGGGATTGGTAGCCTTCGTCGCATCGCAGCTTTCATCCAGCGGAATTCGTTCGGGTTCACCGTAAACAGTTGCTGAGGAGCTGAATACGAGGCTGGTAACCTTGTTATCCGCCATCGCGCGACAGAGGCTCATCGAAGTGAGCAGGTTTAGTTGATAATAAAGCAGTGGATTTGCCACGGATTCACCAACAGCCTTAAGCCCAGCGAAATGGATGACTGCATCCGGTTGTTCCTGTTTGAATACGGGCTCCAGAGCAGCATAGTCGGCAACATCGAGTTCGTAAAAAGAGAGGGCCTTACCGCTGATTTCAGAAATGCGATCAACTACGGACAGTTTGCTATTGCGCAGATTGTCTACGATCACAACCTCGTAGCCTGAGGTTAATAGCTCGATTGCCGTATGGCTGCCTATGTAACCAGCACCACCTGTTAGTAGTATCTTCATCCCATTTCCTTTGATAAGAGGCTTGGGTAAGAGGCTTGAGCAAGAGGCCTGAGATAAGGTTCTGGGTAAGAGCCTTATCTCAGTGATAGACCCAATTGCTGTTCAAGTTCGTCGATTGCCTGATTAGCAGAAAGCACTTTAATGGTCGACATACCAAGGGCCCTTGCGGGTTTGAGGTTAATACCCAGGTCATCAAGATAAATGGCTTCAGATGGCTCGATACCCATTTCTTTACAGGCAAGTTCATAAATTCTTGGATCAGGTTTTCGCATTCCAACCTTGCTGGACTCAACAACAATTTCAAACAGCGACATGATGTCAGCGATAGCGTCGGCTTTTGACTCGGATTTTGCCATCCCCGGCCCGGCTCCGGTGTTGACGTTATTGGTGATACAACCGACCGAGCGTGTTTCCTTAATCAACCGCAGTGCCTTGACCATTTCGGGGCGAATATCTCCGGAAAGAAGTGCGAGTACCTGTTTGCCCCTGATGACATGCCCTTTTTCCAGTGCTTCTGACGCGAACAACTCGTCAAACTCATCGACACTAATGGTGCTGCTTTCAAGCTGTGCCCACGCATTGTTGTCGGGGTTAGTAGCGTTAATGGAACGGATGATATCCGAGGGAAGGTTGTTATCCGCTTCAAATTGATTGAAAGCTTCGAAAGGGCTAGAGGTAATGACACCCCCAAAATCCCATAGAACAGCTTTGAACATGAATTAAAACCTGGAGAAAATGACAATGCCGTACTATACCGGATCTGATTTCAGGTACCAGAGCGGCTATTTGAACTGTTTAGTCATCCGCGACATTAATTTCGAAAGTGGCAGATTCGGGTCGGGCAAGCCCGCGTTGAGACGAGGTAATACCATCGATCATCAATTGAATGTTTGGCGATTCAGGGAAGGTCTCCCTGACCTCGTTTACGGCCTCTTCGAGGCGTTTCTCTCTCATAAACAGAATGCGGAACGCCTTGCGAACGTCAGAAATTTCATCGTTCGAATAGCCTGCGCGTTCCATTCCGACTTTATTGATGACTCTCATTCTTGCCGGGAATCCTTCAGCGATAGTAAAGGGCAACACATCCTGAATAGCTCTTGCCATGCCTGCGATCATGGCTGCTTTTCCTACATGACAAAACTGGTGGATGGCGGATAGTCCACCGATGTTCGCATGGTCACCGACAATAACGTGACCCGCAAGCACCGCGCCATGACTGATGGTCACATTGTTTCCAAGCGTACAATTGTGACCGATGTGCGAATGCGCGAGTAACGCGCAGTCGTCGCCCACTGACGTTGTGGAAAATTCTTCCGTACCACTGTGTACGCTGGCGAATTCACGTATGACACTTCGACTCCCGATGACGGTATAAGTAATCGTGTCTGGAATGTATTTCTGGTCCTGCGATTGCATCCCCAGTGTCACGAATGGGAAAACATCACAGTGTTCGCCAATCGTCGTGTGAGGTTCAACAACGACGTGTGACCTTAGTGTAGTGTTAGCGCCGATCTTTGTGTTCGCAGCGATCGTACAGAAAGGCCCTATTTTGCAGTGGTCGCCGATGACAGCGTCTTTATGCACCACTGCAAGCTTATCAATTTCTATCATTATTCAATTCCTGATGCGTCGCATTCGAACCTAGAACCTGGTCACTTTTGGTTCGGACGCCATTAAAAGTTAATCGCGCGTATAACGTACTCATTACACCTCGGGGTGAATCAAAGTCAACATCCGAAGTGGACAGGTCAGTTTGTTCCCTTTTGGTTGTTGGGTGATATAATTCCGCTTCCTGAGTCGACATTAAACTAGGTCGACTCTCAAATTAGAATATTAGCCTTTTATGCAAGAATCTAAAACCGCAGCTAAACCGCTTGATAGATCGCTGGTTAACCAGCATAGCTTTACCAAGGACGAACTGATTGCCTGTGGCATGGGTGATCTGTTCGGACCGGGCAGGGCACATCTTCCGATTGAAGAAATGTTGATGATCGACCGCATCACAGAGATTACAGAAGACGGAGGTGTTAGGGGTAAAGGCAAAATTGTCGCCGAAATGGATATCAACCCTGACCTTTGGTTTTTCAAGTGCCACTTTGTCAGTGACCCGGTGATGCCAGGTTGTCTTGGTCTCGATGCACTCTGGCAACTCGTGGGTTTCTTCCTTGGGTGGAAAGGCAACCATGGGCTTGGTCGTGCGCTGGGTTGCGGCAAGGTCAACTTCAGGGGGCAGGTGCTACCGACGGCGAAATTGCTCCGGTATGAAATTGAAATTAAGCGGTTGAGGGAAGGTAACACCGTGTTAGGTATTGCAGACTGCAGAGTCCTGGTTGACGGTACACAGATATACACCGCTGAAGATGTAAAATGTGGGTTGTTTACTTCGCTAGACGACTTTGGTTGACACAAATTTGGGTAATACAATGAAGAGAGCCGTGATCACAGGAATGGGTGTCGTTTCCCCGCTTGGGAACAATATTCCTGAAACCCTGACGTCGTTGAGGGAAACCAAATCAGGAATCAAGTTTCAGGAAGCCTATAAGGAAATGGGCCTTAGAAGTCACGTTGCGGGTAGCATCGAGATTGATGTCGAGTCGATGATCGAAAGAAAGCTTCGTCGGTTTATGGGCGATGCCGCAGCGTTTTCATACATTGCTATGCAAGAGGCGATTAACGATTCTGGTCTTGAAGACTCAGAAGTTTCTAATGAGCGAAGCGGGATAATCGCAGGTTCGGGCGGTGCATCCTCTTCTAATCTCGTCGAAGCAGCCGATATTCTTAGGGAAAGAGGACTGAAGCGAATTGGTCCGTATCGTGTCACTCGGACCATGAGTTCTACGATCTCTGCCTGTCTGGCGACGCCATTCAAAATTAAGGGCGTTAACTACTCGATCACATCAGCGTGTTCGACCAGTGCCCATTGTATCGGCCATGCGGTTGAGCTCATTCAGTTAGGTAAACAGAACGTCGTTTTTGCCGGCGGTGGCGAAGAAGAACACTGGTCGATGACGTCGTTGTTCGATGCCATGGGTGCATTGTCGACGCGCAATGATTCTCCGGCTACGGCGTCCCGTACCTATGACAAAGATAGAGATGGATTCGTCATCGCCGGTGGCGCCGGTTTCGTTGTTGTTGAAGAGCTGGAACACGCAAAAGCGCGTGGTGCAAAAATTTACGCGGAGGTTGTTGGCTATGCTGCAACCTCGGATGGACATGACATGGTAGCTCCATCTGGTGAAGGCGGCGAACGCGCCATGAGGCTTGCCCTGAGCACAGTGGATGGTCCAGTCGACTATATTAACGCCCATGGCACTAGCACGCCTGCTGGTGATCCGCCGGAGATGGCAGCGATTCGAAGGGTTTTTGGCGATAACATGCCTAAAATCAGTTCAACCAAGTCTCTTTCCGGCCACTCACTAGGGGCCGCGGGCGTCCATGAGTCTATCTATTCTCTTCTCATGATGGAGCATGACTTTCTTTGTGCCAGCGCGAATATCGAGAATCTTGATCCTGAGTTTAGTGATGCTCCCATATTGACCAAACGGCTCGACAACGCTGGCGTCAGAACTGCCATGTCAAACAGTTTTGGGTTTGGCGGCACGAATGCTGTGCTGGCTTTCCAGAAAATATAGTATCAACCGCTCAAACTTTAGCGTGTCTTGAAAAGCCTTTGGGTTTCGTTTTGTACCTGCTGTGGCAGGTTGTCATTGAACGGTGCTCTCATTACGCCTTGCCTCTGCTGTAAACGACCCAAGGCCTTGTGAATTGTTCTTATGAATCGTAACAAGATAGTCGTCATCGAAGATGAGCCTGACATCATGGAGATCGTCAGCTACAACCTGAAACGAGAAGGCTACAACGTGGTCGGTGTAGATCGTGGTGACGAGGGTCTAAATGTTATTCGAAACCAATGTCCCAACCTGGTTATTCTTGACTTGATGTTGCCTGGAATGGATGGGTTGTCAATCTGCCAACAGATGAAATCCGATCCCATCGTCCGCGATATTCCAGTCATCATCATTTCTGCAAAAGGTGAAGAAAGTGACATCGTCATTGGCCTAGAACTCGGCGCAGATGATTATCTGGCTAAACCGTTTAGCCCCAGAGAACTGCTCGCTCGTGTTAAAGCTGTATTGCGACGAGGTCCAGCAAAAGATGAACAGGGAAGGGAACGAATCGTCATTCAGGATCTGGTCATTGACGCGTCGCGTCATGAAGTCAAAATCCAGGGCGAGATCAAAGACCTAACCGCTACCGAATTCAAAATCCTATATCAACTGGCATCCCAGCCTGGCAGGGCTTTCACTCGTGAACAGTTGCTGAACAGAGTCGTTGGTCTGGGTGTGGTCGTGGTCGACCGAAATATCGACGTGCATATACGCGCTGTTCGAAAAAAGCTGGGAGATTACAGCGGCCTTATCCAGACTATCCGTGGTGTTGGTTATCGACTTGCTGACAAGTAGCGGCCCTGGAGATTGTTAATGCTGGGTTCTCGATTTCTTTGGCAGGTCTGGGGTGTGTTAGGTATCACACTGATCATCAGTACCTTCGTGTTTGGTTTTTTTGTCGTCGATGAGGTCGAGAGGGATGCTTTCGATCGGATTGAAAACTCCTTGTATGAACAGGCACTTGCTCTGTCGCCTCTGATGACCACCCTGCTCGAAGAAAACCAGCTTCTAACCCCCGAAGAAATAAATCGTCTTGTACCGGGAATCATCGCAAGAATAACACTCGCCGATTCAAACGGTCGGGTGATCGTTGACAACCAGCGCAGCCCAACGAGTATGGATAACCATGGAAACCGTCCTGAAATAGTTGCGTCACAAGAAGCGGAATACGGTGTAGCTACCAGATACAGCCAGACCCTAAACCTCACTATGGTTTACCTGGCAATCGGCTTGACTGGAGAAGGGGCAAAGACGGGTTACCTTCGACTAGCGGTGCCCCTCACTTCCATCGATGAACAGCTGTCGAGGCTGCAAAACAGAATTTTTGCGAGCGCAGTTACGGTTGGATTTTTATTTCTTATAATCGGGTACCTGCTTGCATCACGGGTGACCAATCCGATAGAAAAAATGACGACCATTGCCAGGGATATTTCCCGCGGTCAATTTCAGCTCAGGCTGCCCGCAGGCCGAATCGATGAGATTGGGCAGCTTGCTGCGGTGATTAATGACCTGGCTCTTGGTGCCGAAGAACGGATAACTGGGTTAACACGACACAGAAATCAGCTAGCCGCTGTGCTTGCAGGCCTCAATGAGGGTGTGATTGCCTTTGATGCTAAACAAAAAGTGCTGCACGTAAATCATGCCGCACTGGCAATACTATCTTTGAAAGAGACTCAGCTTATCGACTGGAACTTTAGCGAGGTTTCCATCGCACAGGAATTCAAGCAGTCTGTTTTAACCTGCATATCAGATCATACCAACGTTGCCTCGACCGTCTCCGTGGGAGAACGAACCCTTGATTGCTCGTACCTTTGGCTAGACGCTGGGTTTGGGGAGGGGCCAGGCGGGATTTTGGTTCTCGAGGACGTCACTGAACGACTGCATTTAGAGAAAGTGCGGAGCGATTTTGTCGCGAATGCATCTCATGAGCTAAAAACACCAATTTCAGCGATTCGTGGGTTATCAGAAACCATCATTGATGACCCAGATATCTCAGGAGAGAACCTGGGTCGTTTCGTTGAACGAATCAGGCAGCAATCCATACGCCTTGAGCTAATCGTTAAAGACCTGCTGCATCTTTCAAGATTCGATTCTTCCAGCAAAGAGAGCAACCTGTCTCGCATCAGGCTGTCAGAGCTCATCACTGGTTTATTCCAGACCAATGTTGAAAACGCCCGTGATGCGGGTGTACTGCTAGACATAGATATTCAGGACGAAAGTTTACAGGTGCTTGGCGAAACCGAGGCGATCGACCAATTGCTTACAAACCTGGTGGATAACGCAATTAAATATACCGGAGAAGGTGGGAGAGTGACTGTGCACCTTAAGAGCGTTGGTCATGTAGCTTCAATTGAGGTCCAGGATAGCGGCATTGGCATCTCTCAGGAAGAAACCGCTCGTATCTTTGAACGGTTTTATCGTGTAGACCGAGCACGATCACGTGCTGTTGGTGGGACCGGGCTTGGTCTCGCAATAGTGAAGCACATTGCCCATGCTCACAATGGTACCGTTTCCGTGCATAGTCAGCTGGGTAAAGGAACCACCTTCACAGTACAGATTCCATTAGCCTGACAAGGTAGATTTTAGAAGCAATGTAATTTAGCGATCGCAGATGATTTTTCACGCAGCGTTATAGTCCGGTAAGCCGCTGGCACCTGCTTTTACCAGATAGCAGAAGCACATTCGAACCATTTACGTTCACTACATTGTTTGCCATTACCGGCGGCTTGCTTGAGTCTGTTGGGGCGTCAGTGTATCTTAGCGGACCCTGACGCACTAACCGCTGGCTGTCTAGCTGGCCGCAAACCTGGTACTAATTCAGATGTCACATGAACAGCCCGAGGTTACCGAAGAGGTTAAGTCTACCCCCGGTATCTGGGAGCTGGCGTGGCCCGCGATCCTCAGTAACCTGCTGTTCTCGGTAATCGGCATCGTCACCATTAAGATCGTGGGTACACTCGGAGCAGAGGCGGTCGCGGCAGTCACAACAGGTCACAGGATTTTTTGGGGTCTTCAGGCGACCTTGATGGCGATCTCTGCGGGGACGACTGCGCTCGTTGCTCGATCCTGGGGAGCCGATGATCCTGCCGAAGCTGCAAGGGTTACCACTGTTTCACTTTGGCTTAGTAACGCTGTCGCGATAGGCCTGATGCTCCCCTGCATCTTTTTTGCCTATGAAATCGCCAGTGTTTTTGGCCTTGATGAAAACCCGACTCGACTGGCAGCGGAATTCATTCAGTACCTTAGTCTGTTTAACATCGCCTTTTCTATCAATATGATTCTGGGTGCTGCACTTCGCGCCGCAGGTGACACCAAAACCCCTCTATGGATTGGCGTGGCAACCAATATCGTGAACGTGGTGCTAGTCTATCTTCTGGTTCATGGGATGTATGGTTTCCCGCCTATGGGTGTTGTCGGCGCGGCAATAGCCAACGGCGTATCGTTCGCGGTTGGCGGCCTGATTTTCCTGTATCTTTACTACTCTCACCGCATGCGAGTGGGTGTCGGTGGTCCCAATTCTGTGACCCGAGCTCGGGTTCGCCAACTGGTACACATAGGATACCCGGCCGGGGTCGAACAATTCGTCTTCCAAATAGGTTTTATTGCGTTTCTTTGGTTAGTTGCCTTTTTTGGTACTGCACCCTATGCAGCTTACGGCGTGGGAGTACAGATACTCTCTATTTCGTTTGTAGTCGGTTTCGGATTCTCTATCGCTGGTTCGACCCTGGTAGGGCAACATCTTGGCGCGGGAGATTCAGAGGGTGCCGTTAGAAGCGGCTGGCGAGCACTTGCCATGGCGATTGGTAGCATGGTGGTGCTTAGCATTGTAATAGCGTTGTTTGCTAACGAGATAGCTCGGTATCTGATAAACGATGATGAAGTTGTTCGCCTTACCGTTGTCTTTATTTACATCATGGCGTTGGTGCAACCACTCATGGCGGTCGAATTTACCCTGGGGGGATGTCTGCGAGGCGCGGGAGACACTCGATTCCCACTAATGACTACGATGGTAGGGCTTTGTGGGGTCAGGGTTGGCCTTGCCGCGGTATTTGTTCTACTCGGTTTTTCGGTAGAATGGATTTATGCCGCACTCATTGGCGACTACATCGTAAAAGCAGTCATGCTGCTGTATCGATTCCACGGCGGCAAGTGGCAACATATTTTTTCCGATTCAGAAAAAAAGTTCGCTCAACTGCAGTCCTGATAAACCAGTATTCAAAGTGCCGTTAGCACCAGAGGTTTACCTCTGGTAATAACCATCGTGTGTTCGTACTGCGCGGACCTGGTTCCATGCCCGGTTAGAAGTGCCCAACCGTCCTCAGCTGTCACAGTACTGTCCGCTGAAGTAGAGAGAAAAGGCTCAATGGTTATTACCTGACCTTCGCTCAGGGTGCGAGTATCTGACTTATCATAGAAATTTTGGATGAAATGCGGGTCCTCATGCAAGCTCCGGCCAATGCCGTGACTCCCCAGGTCCCGGATGGTGCTAAATCCAGCATTGATCGCTACTTTCTCAATCGCCCGACCAATCTGGTTGATTTTAGCGCCAGCACGAGCTGTCGCCATAGCAGCCGCCAAAGACTTCCGGGTAATCTGGCAAAGATACTCAATTCGGGGATCAACTGGCGGCACGGTGAAAGTCGCTCCGGTATCGCCAAAGTAACCGTTTAATTCTGCAGACACGTCAATATTCACGACGTCGCCCGGTTCGATTTTTCGACCTGACGGTATTCCGTGGGCAGCCTCATCATTGATGCTAATACAAGTATGTCCGGGAAAATCGTACATCAGAATGGGCGCCGACCTGGCGCCATACCGAGCGAGATTCCTTGCACCGATTCCGTCCAGCTCTGCTGTGGACATCCCGGGTTTCAGGCTCTTTTTCATCAGCAGCAGCGTTTCAAACACAATTCGCCCGATGGACTTGAGATGCATAAGGTCATCGTCGTTATCTATGGTCATATTGATTCAATGTGCTGTTTAAAGCATATATTACACTTTGTACTATCGGTTTTCTGCGCGGGTCTTCTCGGTTAGTATGATAGCCAGCGACTTCAAGAGATCCCAACATGCAAATTCAGAGAACAATTTATTTACTTGCTATCCTTCTGTTCCTCCAAAGCTGCACGATGACTTCTAACGAGCCCTCCGACTTGATCACGGGGAGTTGGCGGACCACCATTGGTGGATTTAGTATCGCTACTACTTACACGACAACAGAAGTCACAGTAGACGGGCACGAGCCACTGAGTTACCAACTTGAAGGGAACCAACTGACGATTGATGGCGATCAGACAACCAGCCGACTTGTCGGTTTTCCTTCAAGTTCGGTGATGATCCAGGTTGATGTAATCACCGGGACAGAACATCGATTCGAAAGAGTTGCCAGCGCAGGGTAATTTACCTGTATATAAATACAGGTTAAGCTCTGCAGGATGCCAGATGATCTTCCGGAGGGATATTACCTCGATAATTTTACGTTCCTGCTTGACTTCGTCAGTCGCCAGTACTGCCATCTGTTGTCTGAGCAGGAGAAGCAGTTCTATTCCACTTTCCAGGCGCTAACGCTAGATTCTCGTAAGCTGTTTGTTCGGCTAACCAACCGGAAAGGCCCTTACTTCAGGCTTGATAAACTTAATTACCCTGAGGTCGAGAGCCTTGGCGATGAAATCGAGTCACTGGTAGCCGCTTCGCTTATCGTACCAACAGTCCCCGATCTCGAGTCTGCTATCAGGATCTGTTCGAAGGCAGAACTGCTTGATCTTGATGCCTGTTCCGAGTTTCCCCAATCAACTAAAAAGCAAGATCTGGCCGAATACCTATTGTCCGGACAGGTTAATCCTGTTCAGGCACTGATGATCCCGGTGGTTGAACTGGCACGGACCGAAGAGCTGACGGTTTTCAAGTTGTTGTTTTTCGGCAATTTTCATCAGGACATGACAACGTTTGTAATGCATGAACTGGTTGCCCCATTCGAACAGTATGAAATCGACGGTAATGCCGCTCTGTTTCGTTGTCGTGAGGTTATCGACGAGCTGATTGTGCTGCGATCTTTGTCAGATGCAAGCTATAAACTGATGGAAACCGAGGGCAGCGAAGAAGATCTCCTAAAACTGATTGAGAAACTACCTGCAAGGAATATCGAGCCAGTTTTGTCACGGCGTTATGATCGCATGGTTAATCAGATTGGCCGACACCTGGAACGTGCTGGCAGGATAGAAGAAGCAGTCGGCGTCTATTGTAGAGCGCAAGCAACACCTGCTCGCGAAAGGCAGGCAAGAATTCTTGATCGCCTAGGCAAACCTCAGGCCGCGATGAAGCTCTGTTCATCAATCATTGAGGCACCGCAGAATGAAGAGGAATTGGAGTTCGCCCAAACGTTTGGCCAGCGTCTAAGCAGTAAACATGGGTTCGCCAGTGATGTGTCGTTTAATCTGCCCGTGACGAAGATTAAACAGACTACCATTCAGGTTTCACGGTCCCATAATAGTGTCGAGATGTGCGCACTAGCCTATTTCGAGGATTTGGGCGACGAGTGCTACTACGTTGAAAACAGCCTGATACGCAGCCTCTTCGGTTTGTGTTTCTGGGACATCATCTATGCACCTGTCAGCGGCGCTTTTTTTAATCCTTTCCAGAGAGGCCCGGTTGATCTTTACACGTCAGATTTTGTCAGAAGCAGACGAGTTCTCATATCTGACAGGTTTAATGAGCTAGAGAAAAATGGTCCACTCGGCCTCGCGACGGCCATCTATCGCGAGAAACAGGGTGTCGCTAATCCATTCGTCAACTGGATGTCTGTTGACGAACAACTCATGGAAACTGCTTTGGTGAAAATCCCCTCGCAGGACCTGATCCGGATGTTCGAACGGCTGCTGATCGATCTAAAAAACAACTCAAGTGGGTTCCCTGATTTGATTGTATTCGACCAAAACAGCTATCGCATGATCGAGATCAAAGGGCCGGGAGATAAATTGCAGAAGAACCAGGCTCGCTGGTTCCGGTATTTTCTGGAACATTCCATTCCCGCGGCTCTAGTAAATGTTGAATATCTTGATCCTGTTTCCCCGTAGATGAACCCCTTTGCCTTATCAGTTGGACAACTTGTCGACCTATGTCGGCGCGGTGACATTAATTTCCGGTTCAGCGCTAAAAGCTCTGCTATCGAGGGCATTAGGGGACATCAGCGAGTGCAGCAATCACGAAGACAAGGCTATCTGGCTGAACAACCAGTTTCTATAGCGTTACGAACCGCAGGTATTGATCTAGAGGTAGGCGGTCGAATTGATGGATGTTGGTATGACCCAGCACGAGCTTTATTCTGTATTGAAGAAATTAAAACCCTTCGAGTGGAGGTCGAAGATATTCCTCAAGGCGTTCTTGACAGTTATTGGCTACAGGTTCAATTGTATGGATATATCGCTGGCAATCAGGCTGGCGCAGGCCGGCTCATCTTAAGGCTTTGCCTCTATCATCTGGACAAAAAAACTGAAACCGTCCTCGAGAGAGTCAGCGATATCCAGGAACTGGCGGCGATATTTTTCGATACGATCGGATTTTTTTCGACGATCCTTGCTCAGCGGCAAGAATGGATTGCGGCGAGAAACGCTTCAATGCGAGATCTGGACTTTCCCTATGGTGATTTCAGGACGGGTCAGAGAGATATGGCGGTTTCTGTATACCGCGCAGTTGCCGACGGCCGCCAGCTTATTGTCGAGGCGCCGACAGGCATTGGGAAAACAATGGCTACACTTTACCCGTCAATCAAGGCAATGGAATCGAGTACCGCGAATCGGGTGTTCTACCTGTCAGCAAAAACATCGACCCAGGCTCTTGCCCAGATTGCCCTGAAGGACATTACTGTTGCCGGAGGCAAGCTGAGGTCTATCGTCATTACTTCAAAGGGAAAAACCTGTTTCAGTCCAGGGCAACCCTGCCACCCAGATCATTGTGAGTATGCAAAAGGCTATTACGATCAAGTGCAGGATACTATTGATACCATGCTGGTTGAGACTGAGCATTTTGATCGACCGACCATTGAATTCGCGGCTCGGCGGGACCGGGTCTGCCCGTTCGAATTAAGCCTTGATCTGTCCAGGTCCTGCGATGCCATTATCGCCGATTACAACTATGTCTTTGACCCTGTGGTTTACCTGCGCCGGTTTTTTGACTCCAGTAACAAGGATTCTATTGCGCTAGTTGACGAAGCTCACAACCTGGTCGATCGAGGCAGGGATATGTTTTCCTCAAAGGTATACAAGGAATCTTACCTTGCGATTGCCAGAGCTTCTAAAAAAACGGCCCCGGCTGTAATGAAGGCCGCGCAAAAAGTTAATCGGGCTTTCCTCGCTTACAAAAAGCGCTACAAGAACGAATTTGAAGCTCATGGACACATTACAGGATATGACATCCCTGAGTCTGTTGTGTCAGCGATGCAAACCTTCTGCAGCTGTGCAGAGGAAGAACTTCGCAAGGAGACCTATGGAAGCTTCCGTGATGAGTTACTGGATTGTTACTTTGATACGCTCAGGTTTCTCAGGACTGCTGAGAACTTTGATGTCGATTACGCGGTGCTCTTCCAGCGAGAACCCAAAAAACATAGTCTGAAACTTTACTGTATAGATCCTTCAAGGCAGTTAGGGGAGGGTTTCGATAGACTGGCGTCAACTATTTGCTTCTCTGCGACCATGCAGCCGACAGACTACTTCCGACGGATGCTAGGGGCCTCGGATGCCGCCAGCTGGTACAGGCTTGCATCGCCGTTTAGTCCGGCAAATATGCAAGTCAACGTCGCTGGATTTATCGACACTTCTTATAAGGGCCGCAATCAATCGCTTACTGACCTTGTAGAGCTTATTCAATGTGTGATCGCTGCCAAACGGGGAAACTATCTTGTGTTTTTCCCTTCTTATGACTACCTACAAAGTGCCGCGCAAGCCTTCGAAAACCGTTTCCCCCAGTTCCCTCTACTGGTGCAACAAAGGAAAATGACCGATGAGGAGCGGCAAAACTTCCTTAGCACCTTTAAAGATGGTGGCGAGGTATGTGGTTTTGCCGTGATGGGCGGCGCCTTTTCCGAGGGTGTTGATCTGAAGGGCAACCGTTTGATCGGTGCTGTTGTAGTAGGTGTTGGGTTACCCCAGATAGGAATAGAACGGGACCTGATTCGTAATCACTTCTCTGGCACAGGTTTTGAATACGCATACCAATACCCGGGTTTAGTAAGGGTATTGCAGACGGCGGGCCGTGTAATCCGTGACGAAGAAGACCGAGGGATAATTTTTCTGGTAGACAGACGATACCGCGAACGCAGGTACCTGGACCTGCTGCCGTCAGAATGGGCGCCTAGAGCCTGTGAAAACACCGCAGAGGTCGCGGTGAATCTTGAATCGTTCTGGAGCCGCCAGCAAAGCCTTTTCGGGGTGTCAGACCCCTAAAAATTAATTTTACAATTAGTGCACTGCAGGTAGATTGAAGGTCTCCTGACCATCTGGGTGAGCGCTTTAAGATCCGCTGGAATCGCAGGGAACAAACCCGTCTGCACAGGAGGCAGGATGCTAACAGCGGATTGCAATACTTGTCTTAAAAAGAGCTCCTTGGGTGACAGGTCTTTTTCTATGTAAACGACTTCATAATCTGTCAATCCCGCGAGAACGGCCGCAGATTCGATTGCTACTTCAATATCCCCAATGCCGTCGATGAGTCCGTGCTCAAGCGCTCGCGAACCAGACCAGACCCGGCCCTGGGCAACTGAGTCGGCTTCCTCAATCGACAGGCCTCGACCTTCTGATACCAGCGCAAGGAATTTGTTGTATGTCTGGTTGACGGAGTTTTGCAGTACTCGCTTGAAAACCGGGTTTATCTCTTCAAAACTATTCATCGCCCCGGATAACGAGGTGGTTCCAATACCATCTGAATGAACGCCCAGATAATCCAGGCTTCGCTCAAATGTCGGAAAGACAGTAAATACGCCGATGGAACCTGTGATCGTGGTTTCTGACGCGAAAATTTTATTGGCGGTACTCGAGATCCAGTAGCCGCCAGATGCCGCGTATCCTCCCATGGATGCGACGACAGGCTTGCCGCTTTCCTGGGCCGCCAGCAGTTCGCTTCGAATCATTTCCGATGCTGTAGCGCTTCCCCCCGGGCTATCGACACGCAGGACAATTGCCTTAACGTTCTTTGAGTTTTTTGCTTTGCGAATCAGTTTTGTGATTGTGTCGCCGCCAACTTCGCCTGCAGGCTGTTCACCATCGAGTATCGTTCCCTTGGCGGTGATAACGGCAATCATATCTGCGGCCGGGTTCTGTTCTGGAACCGGTGGACGCATTGATTGTAGATAGCTGCGATAGACAACCTGTCCATAGGTGTCGCCAGACCCTCCACTGATGGCCTGCATTTCAGATCGCCATTCTGCGCTTGTCACCAGCCCATCGATTAAACCTAGCTCAAGTGCAAGTTCGGCAGGTCCTTTTTCTGTTTGGTCCAGTAGTGCGGCATAATTGTTAATGTAGTGGGTGATTGCCTCTGCATCGATATTCCTGTGCATGGTGATTTTTGACAGGTAGCTGTCCCACAGGAAGTCGATGACCTCCTGTGTTGATTCTCTGGATTCATCTGACATGTCGTCGCGTAGGAAGATTTCTGCAGCGTCCTTGAAAATGCCAGCCTTGATAACATGTACGCTGACCTGCAGCTTGTCCAATGCTGATTTCAGGTAAAGGGGGTAGGCACCAAATCCCTGCAGAAATACCCCACCCATTACTGGCAGGCTTTCTTTGTCGATGTAGATGGTGTCCGCAAAGGATGCAAGGTAATACTGAGACTGCGAATAGCGTGTGCCAAAGGCGAAAACCGGCTTACCACTAGCTTTAAAACTGTCCAGGGCATTACCGATGTAGTCGTACTGGTTCAGGGTAGTACCCTGCAGTCTGGAAAGATCCAGGGCGATCGCCTTGATACGATCGTCTG
>Ga0315322_10001641_pt1 | contig 17383 bp, 14 predicted proteins | sample M110021515metaG_FD_203461 | JGI IMG/M metagenome (GOLD analysis project Ga0315322, IMG submission 203461) | Ammonia-oxidizing marine archaeal communities from Monterey Bay, California, United States - M1 100m 21515 | ecosystem: Environmental > Aquatic > Marine > Intertidal zone | place: USA...
TCCAATTGCGAATCCATCAGTGACTACTGTGTATGAGGTAATTTCTAATTTATCGGGTGGATGTACTAATATAGATACAGTAACTGTAACTGTTGTTCCAGATTTTACTTATTCATTAACTCAATCCTCAACAACTACTTGTCTAAATAGCGATATTCAATTAAATGTTAATCCTAGTCCATCTGGATCATATACTTATTATTGGTCTCCCGCTTTATTTTTAAACAGTACATCAATATCAAATCCTGTAGTTACACCAACTATTCCTGGAAACTATGATTATGAGGTTCAAATTGTTAGTGCTAATGGTTGTTTAAAAACAGACACAATTTCTGTAAATGTTGCAGCAGCATATGCACCTGATGCCACACTTACAGCTAGTGACAGTACTATATTTTGTGGTGATTCAGTTTTTATGAACATAGATTTAGGTGGTGGAATTCCTGCTGTTTGTGGCCCAAGTGCTGCAACAACATGTTCATCAGCATCATCTCAACAAACAATAGGTACTTCTAACGGAACAAATACAAGTACAAGTTGGCCAGCTCCTTTTGGTAATTGGTATAGAAATGCAAAACATCAATTTTTATTTACAGCAGCAGAATTACAAGCATCTGGTTTTATTGGAGGTAAAATTACCGAAATTGCTTGGGAAACAACAGCGAACAATGGAGCTACAGCAACATTTCAGAGCTATACAATAAAAATGGGTTGTACAAGTCAAACTTCAATAAATACTTGGCAATCAGGACTTTCAACTGTTTTTAGTCCTCAAAATATAAATGTTGTTTTGGGTTGGAATACTTTAGTTTTAACTACTGCCTATGAATGGGATGGGATTTCTAATTTAATTGTAGAGATTTGTTACGATAATTTAAATTCTTCATATACGTACAATTGGGCGACACCATATACTACGACTTCATTTAATTCTGTAGTAGAGTATCACAGTGATATTACACCAGCTTGTCCATATACAACCTCACAAACAGTTTATATGAATAGACCTGTTACAAGATTTACTTCTTGTCCTACTATTCCAGATCCAAATAATTTTTCTTATCAATGGATTCCTTCTACATTTTTGTCAAGTTCTACTATTATGAATCCAGTTGCTTTACCAATTGTAACTACTACCTATAATGTAGTTGTAACAGATTTAAATGGTGGTTGTACTGATACTAACACAGTTACTATTAATGTTATTTGCGATACTTGCATTGCACCAATACCAACTGTAACGGCAGTAACCTGTTTTGGTGGATCTGATGGAGCTGTGCTTGCTCAACCTGGTGGTATTGATGGACCACCGTGGGTATTGCAGTTGTTGGATCCAGTAACGACATCAACATTGATGTCAGATATCAATGTAATCACCAATACTACCTTTAGCGGCTTATCAGCTGGAGATTACATAGTAAGGTCAATAGATACTACAGGCTGTTATGCAGATACATTAATAACGATAACCCAGCCACCCCAGATGACAATGGTTGTAAGTAATGACACGATTATATGCATAGGAGGAACAGCGATTCTTTCGGCAACAGGATCTGGAGGGACAACACCTTACAGCTACGATTGGGTAGGATTAACTGGTAATGGACCACATTCTGTTTCACCGGCAATATCAGATTATTTTGTTGTAAATGCGGTAGATAGTTTAGGTTGTACTTCGGCATTAGACTCTGTATTAGTAGCGATAAATCCACCCATATTAATAACACCATCAGCAGCTGACACAGTTTGTCCTGGAGGGACAGGAAGTTTATCTGTTTTAGTAAACGGAGGACAAGGAGGAACGTATAACTATGTATGGACAGATGAATCAGGAGTTCAGGTTGGGAACACATCAGTATTGGATATAATACCATTAACGGGGCCATCAACTTATTATATATCAGTTACAGATAATTGTGAGACACCTGCAGCAACAGATAGCTTAGTTATACACTGGTATCAGGAGCCACAGGTTAATTTTTTAACAACAGGAAATACGGGTTGTTACCCAGTAGATGTAACTTTTACCAATGCAACACCAACCAACCAAGTGTTGAGCTGTTTATGGGATTTTGGAGATGGAAGTTCAAGTGCCACTTGTGGAACAATATCACACTTATATAATACTCCGGGTGATTATACAGTGAATTTAACAATAACAAGTCCAGAAGGTTGTATAAATGATACAACAATGGTAGATCTTGTAGAAGTGTACGATTATCCCACAGCTCAATTTGATGCTAATCCAAATCCAGTTGACATATTAAATCCGATAGTGAATTTTACTGACATGTCATCATCAGATGTAGTAGGTTTTGAGTGGTCGTTTTTAGAAGGGGCATCGTTATTGTCAACAAGTAGTCAACAAAATCCAAGTTATGAGTTTCCAGAAGATGATCCGGGGAGTTATAATGTAGAGTTGTTGGTTGTTAATGGAGACGGATGTGAAGATACCGTATCGCTGCAAGTAATAGTGAATGGAGTGTTTACTTGTTATGTTCCGACAGCATTTACGCCAGATGGAGATGGTTTAAATGATTTCTTTTATGTAAAAGGAGAGAGTATAGATGTTACAAACTTCACTTTCATGGTGTTTAACAGATGGGGAGAGAAAGTGTTTGAGACAGAAGATATCAATGATATGTGGGACGGTAGACATAAGAATAGTCCAGTACAGGAAGATATCTATATATGGAAAGTAGAGACGAAAGATGTAGTAACAGGCAAGCTAAAAGAATTTACAGGTCATGTTAATTTAATGAGATAGTTTTTTTTTACAATAATATATTGTGATTTACTTTTTTGTTAGAATTTTATTCCGTTAAATTTTTGTTTTTGTTTTTTTATTTTAACTTAAAGTAGAATAAGGAAAAAGAATCGCCCCCTTTTTTTTTAGTTCGAATAAAATATAAATGAAGGAATCTGCTAAAAATATTGAGACGGTTTTGGGGCCAATTAATTATGTTAATGAAAGTGTTATTTTTTTATTATTAAATAAAGAAATGAATATTGATAAAGAAGATGGTGTTAATTTTAGAAACATGATTCTTTCATTATTTCAGGACCAAAAATTTTCAATTATTGTAGATGCAAGAAATTATACCGGGAATGCATCAATGGATATGATTCAATACTTTACAAATGATGAAAAGTTTAATTCTCAGTGTGTAAATCAAGCTATCATTCAAAACAGTTTAAGTATTAAATTAATAGCAAACTTTTACATAAAATTTGTTTCTAAACCTGTTTTAGCTAAAATGTTTACTAATTATGATTCTGCCTTAGAGTGGATGTTGAAAAACTAATCAATTATATAATCTTACATACAACTAACTTTAATGGTCAGGTATCAATTGAAATGGGTTTTAGATGATTTCAAAAAACCCTTGAATAACCAAAATATGGAATTGGGATAAATAGAACATCGTTTGGGAAAAGTGCATTTAATCCTGGGAATTTAATTCCAACTATACCGAATTTCCAATTTATTGTTTCTCTTCTTTTAAATTTAGCTGTAACATTTCCTAAATAAAAAAAATTGTAGGAATCTAAATTTATTGTTGCTAGCTCGCCAGCTATAGTCCATCTTTCATAAATTCTTCGTTGAGCCCCAAAATACCCACCGTTTATCCAGTTGTTAAAATTTTCAATACTAGCACCAATAAGACCTATTGTTATGTTGCGATTTTTGTTTCCAATGCTTAATCTAGGAATAACAATTGTCCCAAATTGATCTTCACTAACATCTGATGGCATTAAATATGTTCCAAAAACAGTAGTTCCAAATTGTAAAAAATCAAATAGCTCTGCAGAATAAGTTATTCCAATATAGTTGTAAGCGATAGCTACTCCACCAGCAGTTAGTTCAAAATTTTTATTTATGCCTGCTTTTAGATTATAGGTGGCATCATAGTGCGAGTTGAAAAATAATTTATTGTCTTCAGTAATGTAAGCTGTTGGAAAAAAACAATTTTGACTGTAGTTTAAGGCATCCTCCAAAAATTCTCTTTTGTTTTTAATTTCTTCAGATTTCAGAATCTCAAAACTTTCAATTCTTATTTTTTCAATTACAACTGTATTGTTTTTTCCTGAAAGAATTGTAAAATTAAAATCATCTTCATTGATTAATATGCCTCTAACCTCCTCCCCATTTTTAAGTTTAATTATAATTATATCATTTTTAATATTAGTAGAATCATTTTGACTTTGAATAGAAATTGGACAAAGTAAAAGAGGTTGTGCAATAAATAGAATTAAAAATATTTTTAAAAGTAGTTTAATCACAAAGTAAAAATAGTCATCTTATTCAATATGATTTCTAAATTTGCGTTATGAAATTAGACAATGATTTGTTAATTAGGGCTGCACTAGGTAAAGATGTTGAAAGAACTCCGGTATGGCTTATGCGTCAAGCAGGAAGAATATTACCTCAGTATAGAGCCATAAGAAATTCTTTAAGTGGTTTTAAAGAGTTGGTTGAAACACCTGAGTTAGCTGCAGAAGTTACTATTCAACCTGTTGATATTTTAGGAGTAGATGCAGCCATAATATTTTCTGATATTTTAGTAGTGCCTGAAGCTATGGGTTTACCCTATCAAATGATTGAAAAAAAAGGACCTTGGTTTGAGAATACCATCCAATCCCTTAAGGATGTAAATGATTTAGTTATTCCTGATGTAAATGATCAATTGTCTTATGTTTTAGATGCCATTAAGATAACCAAAAACGAATTAGATGGAAGAGTCCCATTAATTGGTTTTGCTGGTGCGCCTTGGACAATTTTTTCTTACATGATTGAGGGACAGGGGTCTAAAACTTTTAGTAAGGCAAAAAAAATGTTGTATTCTAACCCTGAATTATCACATAAACTTCTTCAAAAGATTACGGCAACAACTATAAAATATTTGAAAGCTCAGATAAAAGCAGGAGCTGATGTAGTTCAAGTGTTTGATTCTTGGGCTGGGATTTTAAGTCATCAACAATATTTAGAGTTTGGTATAAAATATGTTAAAGAGATATGTGATGCTATTAATGAAGTTCCTATTACAGTTTTTTCTAAAGGGGCTTATTTTGCAAGAAAGGAATTGGGAGAGTTAAATTGTAATACTATTGGTTTAGATTGGAACATGGATATACTAGAAAGTAGAGCGTTAATAGGTCAGAATAAAACATTACAAGGCAATTTAGACCCATGTGTTCTCTATTCAGATTTTAAAAGCATTGAAAATCAAACAAATCAAATGCTTTGTAAGTTTGGAAAAAATCGCCATATTGCCAACCTAGGTCATGGAGTATATCCAGATATTTCTCCTGATAAGGTTATTTGCTTTATTGAAGCAGTTAAATCATATGAACATTAAAAACAACAAATAAACACTATAAAATGAAAAATTCAATTCTAGCAGTTTTACTAATTTCTATTTCTTTCCCCGCTTATTTTGCTCAGGATGTAAGTAACATGATTTTAAATCCAAGCTTTGAAAGTATGAATGGGAAACTAAAGAAGTTAAAGCAAATTAATGTTGCTTCAGAATGGGACTCTCCAACTGCATTGAAAGCAGATTTATATTCAACTGAAAAAGACCTTCCGGTTTCAGCACCCTCAAATCAAAGAGGTAAAGAATTTCCTATGGATGGTGAAAACTATGCAGGAATTTTGGCATATAGTTACAACAATAAAGAACCAAGAACATACATTCAAACACAGCTTTTATCACCTATGAGTAAAGGAGTTGAATATTGTGTAAAATTTAATGTAAGTCTTTCAGATTTGAGTAAATATGCTATTAATAATTTAGGGATGTACATGGGTAAAGAGCCGTTGTATTTAGAAAGTAAAGGAGATTTAATATTTCAAAAAGAATCTGAATTTAGTAATGTTGCTACAAATGTTGAAAACAAGGTTTATAATGCAAGATACAACTGGGAATCAGTTTGTGCCATGTATAAATCCAACGGAAAAGAACAATACATTACCATAGGTAATTTTTTCAACAACAAAGATGTTAAAGTTGAAAAATTAGCAAAACTAGATGGTTTCTCTGGCTCACAATTGCCTTCTGCATATTATTACATTGATCAGGTAGAAGTTTTCTTGATTGAAGACATTGCTGATTGTGATTGCTCTAATCAGATGGATAATGTAAATACCTCATCTATTATATATCATAAAGATTTAGTAAAGCAAGATGGTATTTATTCTATTGAGGAATTAGTAAACATGGGTACAGTATATTTTGATGTAACTAGAGCATCTATAGATAAAATGTTTGTTGAAGGGTTAAATAAAATGGTTACTCTACTAAAAGAAAACCCAGAAATTAATATTGAGCTTCATGGCCATACAGATAAAATGGAGTTTTCGTCAATTAAAAAAGACCCTGAAAACGAATTGCTTATTAATTTAGGAGTAAGAAGAGCAGATAAGGTTAAAGCATTTTTAGTTAAAAATGGTATTTCTGAAGAAAGGTTATCTACTATGAACCATGATGCATCTCAACCTGCATCTGCTAGCTATTCTGAATTGAGTTTAGCAAAAAACAGGAGAGTTGAATTTAAAATTGTTGAATAAAATTCAGTTATCTAAATCCCAACTTTTGTAATATCCATGTCTAATAACATTGAAAAAGGAAATAAAAAAGTTATAAATGCATGGGCTTTTTACGATTGGGCAAATTCTGTTTACCCACTTGTTATAACTACTGCAATCTTTCCGATTTTCTACGAAAGCTATGTTGACGAAAGTGTATTGTTTTTTGGTCACCAATGGATTAGTACTGCTTTAATTACGGTTTTAAGTGCTACGTATTTTCTTTTACTGGTTTTAACGATTCCTTTTCTTACCGGAATAGCTGATAACGCGGGAAATAAAAAGTCGTTTATGCGTTTTTTTTGTTACCTAGGTTCTTCTAGTTGTATTTTATTGGCATTTTTTAACAACAAACATCTTGAATTAAGTTTATTAATATATATAATTGCTGGAATTGGTTTTTGGAGTAGTTTAGTATTTTACAATGCTTTTCTTCCAGAAATTGCACACGAAAAAGATCACGATCGATTATCAGCTAGAGGTTTCTCAATGGGTTATGTAGGAAGTGTAATTCTTTTGTTGATTTGTTTGACGCTCATTTTCACATCTCCTGAAGATAGTCGCTCTCTTTACACCCGTTTATGTTTTGTTCTTACTGGATTATGGTGGTTTGGTTTTAGTCATGTTACGTTCAAACAGCTCCCAAATGGAGGTGCAATAAAATTGAATGATAAATCTACTTATAAGCAGGGGTTTAAAGAGATTGTTAAGGTTTGGGGTGAAGTCAGAAAGACTGTTAGGCTTAAGCGTTTTATATTTTCATTTTTTGTCTATAGTATGGCAGTCCAAACAGTAATGCTTGTTGCTGTTTATTTTGGTACTAAAGAAATTAATTGGGGAGAAGGAGCAGATGCTAAAATGGGGTTAATTATAAGTGTTTTGTTAATTCAATTAATTGCAATTCCTGGTGCTATTTTACTTTCAAAACTCTCTGAAAAAAAAGGCAATCTGTTTGCTTTAAAGGTTGTTTTATTTCTTTGGGTTGTTTTGTGTTTTTGTGCTGGATATCAACCAGTTGAGTATTTAAATTTCATTTTAGGAGAAAAAATGTCTCCTAATTACATTGTTTCTGAACCATTTGATTTTTATTGTATAGCAGGATTTGTTGGTTTGGTTATGGGTGGTGTTCAATCTTTATCTAGAAGTACTTTTTCGAAATTTATTCCGTCAAATACTAAAGATACATCATCTTATTTCTCCTTTTATGATATTTCGGAAAAATTGGGTATTGTTATTGGAATGCTGGCGTACGGTTTTATTGAACAACTTACTGGAAGTGCGAGAAACTCTATAGTTGCTTTAGTGGTGTTTTTTGCAGTTGGATTAATTTTAATGTTTTTTGTTCCAAAAGAGGAAAAATCGAATAATTTATGATTGAAAACAAATATGACATAGCAATTATTGGAGGAGGAATTGTTGGTGCTGCTACTTTTTATAAAATTCAAAAGGCCTTTCCTACTTTAAAAGTTGTTTTATTTGAAAAAGAAGAGCGTTTGGCTTCTCATCAGACTGGAAATAACTCTGGAGTAATTCATTCTGGGTTATATTACAAACCTGGTTCTTTGAAAGCAAAAAATTGTGTGAGTGGAAGACATGAGCTAGTGAAATTTTCTAAAGACTATAATGTTAAGCATGATGTATGTGGGAAAGTAGTTGTTGCAACCGATAAAAGTGAATTTAAATTCATGGATCAGATATTTGATAACGGTGTTGCCAACAATACTGAAGGAATTGAAAAAATAGATCAAAAACAGATAAAAGAAATTGAGCCATCAGTAAATGGTATTGCAGGTATATGGGTTCCATGTACAGGTATTATTGATTTTGTTGGTGCAACTAATAAAATGGCTGAAGTTTCTTTGGGAATTAATCCAAATAGTAAAATAGCTTTAGCTGAAGAAGCAACTTCTTTTGTTCATCATGAAGAGTTTACTACAATTAAAACAAATAAGGCTACTTATGATGCTAGTTATTTAATTTTTTGTGGAGGTCTTCAAGCTGATAGATTAGCTAAGAAAGATGGTGTTAGCATTAAGGAGAAAGTTGTTGGATTTAGGGGAGATTATTATGAGCTTAATCCTTCAGCTAAACACAAAGTGAAAAATTTAATTTACCCTGTTCCTAATCCAGAATTCCCATTTTTGGGGGTGCATTTTACTAGAATGGTAGATGGAGAGATTGAATGTGGTCCAAATGCTGTATTTACTTTTAAAAGAGAGGGTTATGGTAAAACAGATTTCAATTTAACGGACACTCTCGATGCTCTTTCTTATTCTGGTACTTGGAAAATGTTTTACAGGAACATGAGTTTTGGAATTGATGAGTATCGAAGAGCTTTTTCAAAAAAGTTATTTTTAAAAACCCTTCAACGTTTAATTCCTTCTTTGACAATGGAAGATATTAGGCCAGGTAGAGCAGGTGTAAGAGCATTGTTGCTAGGTCAGGATGGGGATACGAGAGATGACTTTAGAATTGAATATTCAAAAAATAGTATTCACATTTTAAATGCTCCTTCTCCTGCGGCAACCGCTAGTTTAGCAATAGGTAATGAGGTTTGTGAAATGGCTAAAAAGCATTTTAAACTTTAGCTTTTATCTTCTGATGGTGAAATTTTGTACTTGTTGAAAAAATTATTCCAATCCCAAATGTAATTTTCCATTATAGAATCCATTCTTTTTAAGAAGATTGGGTTAGGAGCATTTAGTTGTGAAAAGTAATCATCTTGATATTTACCTAAATCATATTTAAAGAAAATAGCTTTAGACATTCCATAAATTATATTTTTAGATGGATGATTAACTCTTGAGCAGAAATCGGAATATTTTGAGATAATTGTTTTCATCTGATCATATTCTAGCCCAAAAACTGTACTAAATTTATCAATTATTTTTCCTTTAAGAAGCATTTCTTCTGATGCTGAAAAATATTTAGAGAGTAGTTTTAAATTGGAAGCTAAAACAATCATCAGTAATTTGTCACTGTCGTTAGTGTTTATTTCTGGTTGTTTTTCGAAAACGGGATCATTAATTATGCTGTTTCTAACTTCTTCAAAAGTGTTATCTACTACACTTGTTAGTGTGTTAACAAAAATGTTTGCAGTCTTTTCTTCAGTTAGTTTCTTTTTGCCAAAGAGAGTAGTTAACATGTTTATGTTTTATTAGTTATACAAAAGTATCTCCCAAATTAATTTCTATCATGTGTTCACAACAGTGTTTTTCCACAAAGTTATAAACGTTAATATTTTTTTTATTAACTAATATTGAAAAAAGTAGCTAACAATTTCAGGGTTCTAAACGAATAAAAAATATATTTGCGGACTGAATATTTTTCAAAAAAAATAAATGGATAAGAATACACTTATAGGTATACTGTTGATAGGAGTAATCTTTATTGCTTTTATGTTTGTTAATCAACAAGAGCAAGAAGCTATAAAACAAGCTCAAACTATAGAAACACAACCTGATTCAGTTAGTGTGAATAATGAAACTGGAAATGATGAAAAAGGTTCCTCATTTATACAACAACCAAAAGAAAGTTTATCTGTTCTAAACAATGATGAAGATTCTACACTTTCAAATAACGCTCTTACTGAACAAGAAATAGCATCAAGAAAACAAAAGTTTGGATGTTTTTATCCATCATTTGAAGGTGAAAAAGAATATTTCTTCTTAGAAAATGAGAAAATAAGAGTTAAACTTTCGAATCTTGGCGCTAGAATTGTAGAAGCGAGTATTGTTGAAAAAGATGCCCAAGGAAATTTCCTTTATAAAACACACTCTGACTTTGTTGAAGGTGTAAATAATCCTATACAATTATTTGAAGAAAAATCTTCTAACCAAGAACTTATTTTTAGTGTTAAAGATATGTATGGGGATAAGATTCCTGTTAGTTCAAAAAAGTTGTTTTTTGATATTGTTTCTAGCTCTGATTCATCTGTTGTTTTTAAATTAAAATCTGATAATCCGGAAGAATCAATTTTTCTAAAATATACTTTGCCTTCAAATAGTTATCATGTTAACTATTCAATCGATTATTCTCAAGTTGAACAGAAGGTTGATTTAGGTAGAACAAAGCTTAATTGGTCTCAGAAAGGATTATCTACTGAGAAATTAGCTGATGATGAAAGAATGACTTGCTCAGTTATGTTTAGGTATGCAGATGAAGGCAGAGATTATATTTCTGAAAGGTCAGATGATCTTGAAAATATTGACGGTAAGTTAGATTGGGTTGCTTTTAAATATAAATTTTTCTCATCTATTTTACTTACTGATGGGGGTGTATATTCAGGAGAAGTGAGTCAGGTGCAATTGGAGGATGAAGATTATACAATTATATACAATTCGAGCTTAAATATTCCTTATCCTGAGTATACAACTACTAATCTTAAATTTTTCTTTGGACCTAACAAGTATGAGCTTCTTTCTTCTTATGATTTAGCTATGGATCAAATTATAAATCTTGGATGGGGAATTTTTAGATGGGTTAACAATTTAATGATCGAGCCCATTTTTAATCTTTTGAAGAAAACTGGCTTTTCGTTTGGAATCATTATTCTACTGGTTACATTATTTGTGAAATTAATTATTCTTCCTCTTACTTATAAGAATTACAAGTCTTCTGCTAAAATGCGGGTTTTAAAACCTGAAATTGAGAAAATAAATAAAAAGTATGAAGGCAAAACTGAGAAGGATGCAATGGTTAAAAAACAACAGGAAACCATGGGCTTGTATCGGAAAACTGGTGTTAATCCCATGTCTGGTTGTATTCCTATGATTATTCAAATGCCAATTCTTTTGGCTGTTTTTCGTTTTTTCCCATCTAGTATAGACCTTAGACATAAAGGGTTTTTGTGGGCTGAGGATCTTTCATCTTATGATGCTATTGTTAGTTGGGCTACTGAAATACCTTTACTCTCAAGTTTCTACGGTAATCATGTGAGTTTATTTACTTTGTTAATGGCCGCATCTACAATGTTGTACACAATGATGAATAGTAGCCAAATGGCTAATACGTCACAACCGGGAATGCCAAACATGAAAGTAATTATGTACATCTTTCCTGTTATGATGCTGTTTTTCTTTAATACTTATTCTTCTGGTTTGAGTTATTATTATCTGTGTGGAAACTTAATGAACTTAGCTATCATGTGGGCAATTAAAAAATACATGATTGATGAAGATAAAATTAGACTGCAAATAGAAACCAATAAAAAGAAGCCGAAAAAGAAGTCTAAATTCCAACAAAGGATGGAAGAAATAACTAAGCAACAACAAAAAAGAAGATAAATAGTAGTGTATATTTTTGTTTTTAATTGAAAAAACATCTTTATTTGCACACCGAAAAAAAAATTATACTGATGTCAAGAGTTTGTGAAATAACAGGAAAAAAAGTAATGGTAGGTAATAATGTTTCTCATTCCAAGAGAAGAACTAAGAGAAAGTTTTACCCGAATTTACAAACTAAAAAGTTTTTCATTCCTGAAGAAGGTAAATGGATAACTCTTAAATTATCAACATCAGCTATTAGAACCATAAATAAAAACGGTATCTCTGCTGTTCTTAAAGAAGCAAAAGAACAAGGGATGATGTAGTATTATAAAATTGTATTTTTAAAAAGCCTTGTTATCTTTATATCAAGGCTTTTTTTTTGCTATCAATTATGAGAATTATTTTATTTCCAATTTTATTTTTATTTCTGTTTTCATCTTCTCAAGAATTAGTTGACACTATTCTTATCGATAATAATGAGTCTATGTATGATGATGATAAATTGTCTGCAGAATTTTTTAATGATAGAAGAAGAGCATTTAGAGCATTGATGCCCGAAAATTCTGTTGCGTTTATTTTTTCTTCTCCTATTAGGAATCGTTCTAATGATGTAGATTTTGAATATCATCAAGATCCTAACATGTATTATTTATCTGGTTACGATGAGCCTCATGGTGTTTTGGTTGTTTTGAAAGATGAAATAAGTATAAATGGAGAATTGACCAACGAAATACTTTATGTGCAACCTTATGATGAAGCTGATGCAATTTGGAATGGTAAAAGATTAGGAGTTGTAGGTGGTAAACAACAACTAAAAGTTAATTCTGTTTTTGAAAATTCAGAGTTTAAAAAGCATAATTTAAAATTAGAAAATTTCAAATCTGTTCATTTGCATCACCCTCAAAATGATGTAAGAGATAACACTTTTGATAAAAATGATTTGTATAACCTGATTCAACAGTTTTATGCAAAGATTTCAACTCAGCAAGAAAACGATGTTGATAAGACAGAAATTAACCAGTGGTTTGCTTTTTTAAGAGAGGTTAAAACAGCTGAAGAGCTGGTTCTAATGCGAAAGGCAATTTCAATTACTTGTGATGCTCAAATAGAATTAATGAAAGCCATGAAGACTGACATGAAGGAATACGAAGCTGAAGCCATTGTCGAATATGTTTTTAAGAAAAATGGTGCCGAATACCCAGGGTTTCCTACAATAATGGGCAGTGGCGAGAATTCTTGTGTTTTACATTATGTGTCAAATAGAAAGACGATGAAAGGAAATAACCTCCTTGTAAGCGATGTTGGTGCAGAATATCATGGCTATACTGCTGATGTTTCTAGGACTATTCCGGTTGATGGTCACTTTTCAGAAGAAGAGGCGCTTATTTACAACATTGTTTTTAAGGCTCAGCAAGCAGGCATAGCTGCTTCAAGAGCTGGCAACCGATTTTGGGAGCCCAATATTGCTGCTACGACTGTTATTTCTCAGAGCTTAATTAAATTGGGAATAATTAAAAAACCCATTGAGCTTAGAAGATATTTCATGCATGGAACCTCTCATTATTTGGGGTTAGATGTCCATGACAAAGGAACATATGGCGAACTTCAACCAAATACTGTAATTACTGTTGAACCTGGTATTTATATTCCAGAGGGGTCCCCTTGTGATAAGAAATGGTGGAACATTGGAGTTAGAATTGAGGATGATGTGTTAATAACTGATGGAGAACCAGAAGTTATTTCTGATTGCGTTCCAAAAACAATAACAGAAATTGAAGCTTTAATGAAAGAAAAGAGCTATTTGAGTAATTAATTCAATAAAATTTGTGTGTATCTGTTGAAATTAAATAAAAACATATATCTTTGCGACCCTATAAATTTTTAGAACAATGGCTAAGAAAGGAAACAGAGTTCAGGTTATTTTAGAATGTACAGAGCATAAAGAAAGTGGAATGCCTGGTACATCAAGACACATTACAACAAAGAATAGAAAAAATACTCCAGACAGATTGGAGCTTAAAAAGTACAACCCTATTCTTAAGAAATATACTTTACATAAAGAGATTAAATAATTAAGTCATGGCAAAGAAATCAGTAGCATCATTACAGAAAGGTGGCGGAAAGCAACACAGTAAAGTGATAAAAATGGTTAAGTCTCCAAAATCTGGTGCTTATTCATTTAGAGAAGAAATTGTATCTAATCAGGAAGTTAACAACTGGTTTAACAAAAAATAGTTTTTATTCAATTAAGAATAACACAAGCTTCTTCGTTATGGGGAAGCTTTTGTTGGTTTTAAAAACACGTAATAATGGGCTGGAAAAGTTTTTTTTCAAAAAAAGAAAAAGAAGATTTAGATCAAGGTTTGGAAAAGACTAAAAAAAGTTTTTTTTCAAAAATTGCTTCTTCGGTAGCTGGTAAATCTAAGATTGATGATGAGGTTCTTGATGACTTAGAGGAGATTTTAGTTTCATCTGATGTAAGTGTTTCTACAACATTAAAAATTATTGAACGAATTGAAGCTAGAGTTCAACGAGATAAATATGTTGGTGTTAATGATTTAAATAACCTATTAAAAGAAGAAATAGCTGAACTATTAGAAGAAAATAGTGCAAATGACCAAGCTGATTTTGTAATTCCAAAAGTTGATGGACCTTATGTAATAATGGTAGTTGGTGTAAATGGAGTCGGTAAAACAACCACCATTGGTAAATTAGCCCATCAATTCAAAAATAAAGGATTAAAAGTTGTTCTTGGTGCTTCTGACACATTTAGAGCTGCAGCTGTAGATCAGTTAAAAATCTGGGCAGATAGAGCAGGTGTTTCTATTATTCAACAGGGCATGGGTGCAGATCCTGCATCGGTAGCATTCGATACTCTTCAAAGTGCTAAATCACAAAATGCAGATGTAGTAATTATTGATACTGCAGGAAGATTACACAATAAAATTAATCTTATGAATGAACTTTCAAAGATTAAAAATGTTATGAAAAAAGTTATTTCAGATGCTCCTCACGAAGTAATGCTGGTTTTGGATGGTTCTACTGGACAGAATGCCATAGAACAAGCAAATCAATTCATTCAAGCAACAGAAGTAAGTTCTCTAGCATTGACAAAACTAGACGGAACTGCAAAAGGAGGGGTTGTTATAGGAATTACAGATCAATTTAAAATTCCAGTTAAATACATTGGAGTAGGAGAAGGTGTTGAGCAATTACAAGTTTTCAATAGACATGAATTTATAGATTCATTGTTTAGTGGTTCAGCATTTAAAAATTAAGCTAATCAATTGTTGTTTTGAAGACAAAAACTTTAAAAAAAAATAAAATAAATGTTATTACTTTAGGATGTTCTAAGAATATTTTTGATTCCGAAGTAATGATGGCACAACTCAAAGCAAATAATTTTGATGTTGATCATGAGTCTGAAAAAACTGATGCTGAAATTGTAATAATAAATACTTGCGGTTTTATAGATAATGCCAAAGAAGAGTCAATTAATACAATTGTCAATTACGTTGAAGCTAAGAAAGAAGGTTTAGTTGACAAGGTATATGTTTCAGGATGTCTTTCGGAAAGATATAAAGATGATTTAAAACAAGAACTTCCAGAAGTAGATGCCTATTTTGGAACAAGAGAGCTCCCGCAACTTCTAAAAACTTTAAATGCAGATTATAAACATGAGCTTGTTGGTGAGAGATTACTTACAACACCTAGTCATTATGCGTATTTGAAAATTGCAGAAGGCTGTGATAGACCTTGTTCTTTTTGTGCAATACCATTAATGAGAGGAAAACATCGTTCAACCCCAATTGAAGATCTTGTAAAGCAAGCTGAGCAATTGGCAAATAAAGGAGTTAAAGAGATAATGTTGATTGCACAAGATTTGACCTATTATGGTTTAGATCTTTACAAAAAAAGAGAATTGGCTAAATTACTTGACGAATTATCAAAAGTTGAAGGCATCAGCTGGATAAGGCTTCATTATGCTTATCCTTCAGGTTTCCCTATGGACGTAATTCAGGTGATGAAAAACAATCCTAAAATTTGTAATTATTTAGATATTCCACTTCAGCACGGTTCATCTAAAGTCTTAAAAGCAATGAGAAGAGGCATTGATAGAGAGAAAACTGTTAAACTAATTGAAAGTATTAGAACTGAAATTCCAAACATAGCTATTAGAACAACTCTTATTGCTGGGTATCCTGGAGAAACTCAAGCTGATTTTGATGAAATGTTCAATTGGGTAAAAGTAATGCGGTTTGATCGTTTGGGCATTTTTGCTTATTCACATGAAGAAAACACACATGCATATAACTTTGAAGATGATGTCTCTTCAGAAATAAAAAAAGAGAGAACGGAAGAAATAATGGAGCTACAAGCTGGTATTTCTTTTGAATTAAATGAACAAAAGATAGGTAACACTTATAAAGTCCTAGTTGATAGGGTTGAAGGTGATTTTTTCATTGGGCGCACAGAATTTGATTCTCCAGAAGTAGATAATGAAGTTTTAATAAAAAAAGACAACGATACATACCTAAGGCTTGGAGACTTTGTTAATGTTGAAATTACTTCTTCTGAACATTTTGATTTATTTGGAAAAGTAGTAGACTAATTTTTTTATTTTTAGATTTAATTAATTTCCTATCTACTTTCTTGAATGGCTTTTAATTACTATTTCTTATCTTAGATAAAGAGTAAAAATTATTTAATGAATCATCAAGAAGAACTAATAAAATTTGTTTCTGAAATTGAAGATGGAGTTTTTTTCATCGATCACAAAGGTTTTTTAACTTTTTGTAATGAAGGTTGGGAAGAAATTACGTGTTTTTCAAAATCTGAATTGTTTTCTAAAAACTGGATTGATTTATTCCATAAAGATGATTTAGAACAGGCGAAAGAGTTGTCAAAAAGCTTGCATAAATCTAAGAAACTAGATCTTTTTGTTTTAAGAATTATAACTAATAATTCTGCTGTTAGGTATGTTCAGTTTTTTGCAAGTGCAATATTAAAAAACAATAAATACATTGGTTCTAGGTTCATTGCCAGAGATGTTTCATTAAGAGAATTTTCAAACAATTTTAGAAAAGCAGAACATGATTTAATGCAAGAAATTGCATTGGGAAGCACACATTCGCAGCTTAATGAATCTGTTGGTAATTATTTAACCGATTTATATGAATCTCAATTTGTTGATCATTCAAATACAGGATTTGTTTTTTTAAGTTTTGAGATTAATCCCGAAAAGAAGAAATTCCCTCATATTTATTCAACTATTGATTCTTCTTTAATTAAAAAACTGAATAATGTTATTAATGAATTATTTCAGGAAGCTCAAATTATAGACTTAAAAAAACTAACTAATATTAAATCTATTTTATCATCATTAGCTGAAAAAAACCATTTGGAAATAGGTTTTTACAACATAAATAATAAATATGATGAATTAGTTGGGTTAACAGTTTTTTTGGGGTATTCAGATGACGTAATTGATGTTTTATTTGATTCTATTCAGGATGTAGGAAGGCTT